>Ga0081538_10001404_pt1 | contig 24734 bp, 30 predicted proteins | sample TabmetS5T2R1_FD_71022 | JGI IMG/M metagenome (GOLD analysis project Ga0081538, IMG submission 71022) | Tabebuia heterophylla rhizosphere microbial communities from the University of Puerto Rico - S5T2R1 | ecosystem: Host-associated > Plants > Roots > Rhizosphere ... | reverse complement strand
GGGGGGGGGGGCGGCCGGCCTTCGGGCGGGCGGGCCGTCCGCCCCCGCCATGGGGATTGGCGAGGCGGGTCGCTGCCGGGCGCGCAGGCAGTACACGGTCACGGTGTGGCTGCGCGCCAGCCACCCGGGCACCCTGGTGCGCGTCGACCTGGGCGAGCGGTCGGGCGGCCGGCGCTATGCGGTCGACACCGCCGGGGCCGTGCTCGGGGGCCGGGGCTGGCAGCCGATCGAGGTCCGCCACGTCACCCACCGCCCCGGCGCCGCGCTCGCCCTGGAGATCGCCGCCGTGGAGCTCCCCGGCGGCGGCCGGGTGCTGGTGGACGACCTCACCCTGCGGGAGTCGCCCGGGCCGCCAAGGCCCTGAACTAGCAGGCGCAGTCGTCGGGGACGTTGCCGCTGACCACCGTCGAGTTGAGCTCCAGGGTGTTCACGCTCAGGATGCCGCCGCCGATGTCGGCCGCGACGTTGCCGGTCACCCGCGAGAAGTTGAGGATGGCGGTGCCCTCGTTGAACAGGCCGCCGCCGACCCCGCCGGTGGTGTTGCGGGTGAGCCGCGAGTGGTTCAGGGTCAGGTCGCCGAAGTTGTAGATGCCGCCGCCGTCCAGCGCCGCCCGGTTGCCGGTGACGGTGGTGTCGTTGAGGGTCAGGTCGCCGCCGTTCTGGATGCCGGCGCCGACGCGGTTGGTGGCGGCGTTCCCCCGCACCGTCGAGCGGTTCAGGTTGACGACGGTGCCCTCGACGACCTCGACCCCGCCCTCGCCGCCGCCGGTGACGACCAGCCTGGCCAGCGTCACGGTCACGGTGGCGTCCAGTTGGGGGAGCACGGTGAGGACCCGGCCGCTGCCGTTGCCGTTCAGGACGGTGGGCGCCGTGGCCACCGTGTTGCCAAAGACCCGAAGGCTCTTGTCGATGGCGAAGTTGCCCCGGCAGGTCCCGAAGACGTTGAGGCGGTCGCCGGGGTCGGCGGCGGCGATCGCCCTGCTCAGGGCGCGGCCGTCCTGGCTGGCGAACCAGGTGTCCTGGGTCGGGTTCTTGACCCGGCAGGCGGGCTGGGCCGCGCCCGCGGCCGGGGCGAGCGCCGCCAGCGCCGCCGCGCCGATGGCGATCGCGCCGAGGAGGACCAGCACCCTGCGTCGTACCATCCCGAAGCTCCTTGCCACCGTGGGCCGCCAAGCCGGCGGCGTCATCCTCACAGCTCGGGGCCGCGCTGTCGCGGGCCCGACGCCGTAGCTCGGCTACGGGACCGGGCGTAGGGCCCGTCCGGTCAACCGGGCGCCTCAGCGGCGGCTCCGGGCCACGATGGAGGCCAGCAGCGCCACGGCCTCGTCGACCTGGCCGTCGGCGAGGTTGCGGCGGGCCCAGTCGAGCAGCGCGCCCCTGCGTTCGGTCGACAGCGCCACACACCCGCACCAATGGCGGGACTAGCCTGGAGCCGTCACCGGCGGGGGGACCGCTGAGAGGAGCCAGCAACCATGCGCCAGCGGCAGATCAGCGACGGCAGGGTCAGCCTCCAGATCAGCGAGCTCTGCCTGGGCACGATGTACTACGGCTACCGGACCGACGAGCGCACCTCGGTCGCCATCCTCGACCGCTTCCTGGAGGCGGGCGGCAACTTCCTCGACACCGCCAACAACTACGGCCAGTGGCACGGCGACGCCGGCGAGAGCGAGCGGGTCATCGGGCGCTGGCGGCGCTCACGGGGCATCACCGACCAAGTGGTGATCGCGACCAAGGTGGGCGCGCGGACGCTGGTCCCCGGCGACCCCAGCCCGGCGCACTGGCAGGGCCTCGGCGCCAAGACGATCCGCGAGGACGCCGAGACCAGCCTGCGCCAGCTCGGCGTCGAGCGGCTGGACCTCTACTACGCCCACGTCGAGGACCGCTCTACGCCGCTCGAGGAGACCGTCGACGCGCTCGCCGAGCTGGCGGAGCGCGGCACGGTCGGCCTGCTGGGCGCCAGCAACCACGCCACCTGGCGGATCGAGCGGGCGCGCGCGATCGCGCGCGCCGCAGGCCGCCCGGCCTACCAGTGCGTGCAGCAGGAGCACAGCTACCTGCTGCCGCAGCCGCACCCCGGCCAGCTCAACCTGATCACCCAGGAGCTGATCGACTACGCGCACGCGGAGGGCCTGACCCTGCTGGCGTACTCGCCGCTGCTGAAGGGGGTGTACGCCCGCCCGGGCGAGGCGCCGCCGCCGGGCTACGACCATCCCAGCAACCGGCCGCGGCTGGCGGTGCTGCGCGAGGTGGCGGCCGAGCTGGGCGCGACCCCAAGCCAGGTGGTGCTCGCCTTCATCATGCAGGGCGACCCGCCGATGATCCCGGTGGTCGGCGCCAGCACCGTCGCGCAGCTCGACGAGATCCTCGGCGCCGTGGACCTGCGCCTGGACCCGGAGGTGCGCGAGCGCCTGGAGCGGGCCGGCCACCGCGCCGACCACTGGGACGCCCGCGCCCCGACGCCGACCGGGTAGCTATCCCGCCCCGCCGGCCACAGGGGCCGTGGCCGGTGCCGCCAGGCCGATCTCGATCGTCGGCGCCTCGCGGATGGAGTTGTGGACGGTGCAGTGCTCGACGACGGCGAGCAGGGCGTCGCGGCGGTTGGGGGCAGCTCGGGCAGCCCGTCGATCCGCAGGGCGATGGTGGCGACCCTGGCGGGACGGTCGCTGCTCATGGTGGCGTGGCAGTCGACCCGGAGCCGGTCGGGCTCCAGGCCGTGCCGGCGCAGGAACCGCTCGGCGTAGAAGCCGACGCAGGCGGCCAGGCTGGCCGCGAACAGCTCGGTCGGGGTCGGTCCGGCGTCCTGGCCGCCGGCGGCCACCGGCTGGTCGACCTCCAGCCGGTGGCCGCGCACCTGGACGGCGAACCGGTCACCCGACAGGTGGGTGACGGCGATGTCCATGCCTGCCCTGTCTCCTTCTCGCCGCGTTAGGTGCGGACCACCAGGGTGTTCGCGACCATGTCGCCCAGCCGCTGCCGCTTGCCGGAGGCGAGCACCACGATGAACGCCACCAGGTAGGTGAACAGCCCGTCGATAATCCGCAGCAGCGTCCGGATCGCCGCGGCGCCGATCCCGGGAGTCTGGCCGGTCGCCTCGGCGACGACCTTGATGCCGGTGGCCATCTTGCCGAGGGTCTGGCCCAGGTAGCCTTCCAGCAGGAGGTAGTAGCCGACGACGAACAGGCCGTAGGCGACGCTGGCCCAGACCGGGAGGTTGCTGACCCAGTTGGCCGCCTCGCCTTCGGTGCGGATGTCGCCGAAGGCCAGCGCCAGCAGCCAGTAGGCGACACCGAAGATCAGTCCGTCGATGACGGTGGCGACGACCCGGCGGCCGGTCACGTGGGTCGCTTCCCTCGGGAGGACATCGAGGGGACGGAGTGCATGCGGTGCGGTGGTCATGAGCTTCTCCCTTCGCCGACGCCGGCGGTGGTGGGGTGGTAGCCGAGGCGGCCGCGGGTCGCCACGATCAGGACGAGGGTCGCTGCGACCAGGACGGTGAGGATGGTCAGGTCGACCGTCAGGTTGTCGGGGGTGAGGGTGAGGTTGTCCAGCGCGGCGGTGAAGCTGCCGTGCAACAGCATGCACAGCCCGACGCTGCCGGTCCGGTTGTACAGGTAGGTGTAGAAGAAGGCGAACAGCATCGGGCCGACGAAGCCGATGCCGTAGATCGGCAGGTGCCACAGGCCCCAGAAGAAGGCGAGCAGGAGGGTGGCGCGCAGCGGCGTGAGCCGCTGTTGCAGGCGCGGCAGGGCAAAGCCGCGCCACCCGGGCTCCTCCTGCCCACCCCCCAGCAGCGCGATGAACGCGAACGCGGCCAGGTACGACGGCGCCCGCTCGGCCAGCAGCGACAGGTCGATGTCCTTGCCGAGCAGCGCCAGCGCCCCGTTCACCACCGCGAACAGCAGGGCGGGAAGCCCGAGCGCGTACAGGTACCAGCGGGGCTGGACGCGCCAGTGGAGGATCTGGCGAGCCCAGGCGCGCACCGAGCCGCCGGTGATGCGGATGACGATGTAGGCGGCCACCGCGGGACCGAACGCCCCGACGACCAGCAACGCCTGGCCGGCCCCGGCCAGCGCCGCCGGGATCCAGACCAGCCACGAGAGGGTGTAGGCCAGCACGAAGAACGCGGCCACCGGGTGGCGCCGCACCCAGCCGCGCCGCCCTCCCGCTGGGACCGTGGAGAGCCGATCAGCCTGTGTCGCGGTCACGACGACTACCTCCTCTTGAGTCAGAACCGGGCGTTGAGCTCCAGGCCCTCGACCTTGGCGCCGTCGGCGGAGAGCGTGATGGTGAGCACCACGCCCTCCTGCCGCTGGAACGTCGCGGAGCCTGCCTCCTGTGGATCGGTGACGGGCTGGGCCTGCGGGATCGCTGGATGGGTTGTCGTTGCCTGCGCCATGACGGGGCCTCCTTGCAGTGCCGTTGGCTACGACCTCAGCGTGCTTCCCCCACCAGGTCCCGCCGTCCTTCCAGGACCTGCTTGAGGCCGGTCCAGGTGGCCTGTTCCTGGCGCCGGCCCACGCGGGCGATCATCGGGGCCGCCAGCTTGAACAACCCGCGTAGCCGCATGTCCCACGACCAGCGCATCCGCGTGCCACCAGCGACGGGGTCAAAGGCGAGGGTCCCCTGGACGTCGGCCGCCGGCATCCGGATCGATGACGCCAGCCGCCGCGGACGCTCGTAGACGGTGTACTCGATCGCGATCCCGGCCGTCCGCCCCATGGCGGTGGTCTCGGCCCGGAACCGGGCCCCTTGGCCGATGGGCCCGGGCGAGAGCTTCTCGACCCGACGGATGCGCGGGTTGTAGCGGGGCTCGTTCCGTTCGTCGGCCACGAAGTCGAACACCTCGTCGACCGGCCGGTTGATGGCGATATCACCTTCGATGCGGACCATGCCAGGTTCCCCTTCTCTGGCGCCGTGGGAGATGCCTGCTCCCAGCTTCCGGCTCCGCGTAGCGGATGTCCTGGGTCAGAGGTCCCAGCACGCCGGGGCGGCTCGGCCCTATCGGTCGGTGGCGCCCAACAGGAGCATTGGCGCCAGCGGTGGTCGCGGACCGTGACCACCCTTGAGGCGCGGGTGACGGAAACCGCGCCGGGCTGGGGAGGTGGCCCATGGAACGCTTGAGCGCGCAGGACCTCATGATGCTCTGGCCCGAGGAGCAGGGATGGTCGCAGGACATCGGCGCGCTCGCCATCCTCGACGGCCGGAGGCTCCTGGACGCCGACGGGCGCTTCCGGATCGAGACGGCGCGCGAGGAGGTCGGAAGGCGGCTCCACCTGGTGCCCCGCTTCCGTCAGCTCCTGTACCGCCCTCGCCCCGGGCTGGGCTGGCCGTTGTGGGTCGACGCCCCGTCCATCGACCTCGCCGAGCACGTCCGGGTGCTCCCGCTCGAGGCTCCGGCCGACGAGGCGCAGCTCCTGCTGGCCTGTGAGGAGCTGCGGCACCGCCGGCTGGACCCGTCGCGGCCACTGTGGGAGCTGTGGTTCCTGCCCGGGCTGCCGGACGGGCGCGTCGCCTTGTTCATGAAGCTGCACCACGCGATCGCCGACGGCGTCGCCGGAGTCGCCGCGCTCGGAGCGTTCGTCGACCTCGTTCCCGACCCACCAGGGACGAGCGCACCGCCGTGGACGCCGGCGCCCGTGCCCTCCGCGCGCGAGCTCTTCGCCGACAACCTCGCCCGGCACCTCCAGGAGCTCCGTCGCGCCTTCACGGGGCTCGACCATCCCGTCGAGACCGTCCGCCGGGCCCGGCGGGGATGGCCGGCGGTGCGCGAGGCGTTCGCGGAGGCGAAGGCGCCGCGGACGAGCCTGAACCGGCGGGTCGGCTGGCACCGCAGGTTCGCGCTGGTCCGCAGCGACCTCGGCCTCGTCAAGCGGATCGCCCACGCGCACCGTGCCAAGGTCAACGACGTGCTGATGACGGCCCTCGCGGGCGGCCTGCGGGAGCTGCTGGTCGGCCGCGGCGAGCGCGTCGAGGGGCTGGCCCTGCGGGCGTTCGTGCCCGTGTCGCTGCACACCGGGCAGCCGGGCCAGGCGCGCGGAAACCTGGACGGGGCGATGATCGTTCCGCTGCCGGTCGGCGAACCCGACGACGAACGCAGGCTGGAGCTGATCGCCGCCGACACCGCCGAGCGGAAGAAGAAGCCCCGGCCACCGGGCGGCACCCTGTTCCGCAACGGCCCAATCCAGCGGGCCTTCTTGCGGCTCGCCCCCCACCAGCGCGTCATGAACACCTACGCCGCCAACGTCCCGGGCCCGCCGGTGCCGCTGTACTTCGCCGGCGCACCGCTGCTGGAGGTGTTCCCGGTGGTCCCGATCATGGCCAACGTGTCGCTCGGGGTGGGGGCGCTGTCGTACGCGGGCCAGTTCAACATCACCGCGGTGGCCGACCGCGAGGCCTGCCCGGACCTGGAGGTCTTCGCCGAGGGCGTGCGCGGGTCACTGGACGTGCTCGCGGCCTCGGTGCAGGCGGGCGCCGCCTCAGGAAAGGAGTGAGGACGCATGTGGCCGAGCGGCTACGCGGCGCTCCTGCGCCGCACGCGGGACCGGCTGTCGTCGATCGAGCACACCAGCATCCAGTCGCGGTTCGGGGCGATCGAGTACGCGGAGCGCGGCCAGGGCCATCCCCTGCTGGCGCTGCACGGCATCTTCGGCGGGTACGACGCCGCCTACCTGATGGTCGACCCGTGGATCGGCGACGGCTTCCGCGTGCTGGCGCCATCACGGTTCGGCTGCCTCGGCTCGTCGTTGCCGCCGGACGCGACCACGGCCGACCAGGCCGACGCGTACGCCGTGCTGCTCGATGCGCTCGGGATCGAGCGGGCCGCGGTCGTCGGGTTCTCCGCCGGGACCGTCTCTGCCATGGAGTTCGGGCTCCGATATCCCGACCGGATCACGGCGCTCGTCCTCATGTCGGGCCACTATCCCCAGCCGCACCACAGGATCCCGGAGCTGCTGCTGCGCGTTCTCTACACCGACCGGGCCTTCTGGGCGCTGAAGGCTTTCACACCCGAGCTGTTCGCGCGCGTCTGCGGCACGCCGAAGGGATTCCGCGCCTCGCCGGCAGAGCAGCGGGCGCTCGAGTCGGTGATAGAGGGCCTGTTCCCGATCACGCCGCGGCGATTGGGGGCGATCTTCGACACCCTCGTGTCGGAGCCGGAGGTCGACGGCTTTCCGCTGGAACAGCTCGGCGTGCCCACCCTCGTGGTCCACGCCGCCGACGACGCGCTCGCGCGCTATGCCACCGTCCCACCGGCAGCCGCCCGGATCCCCGGGGCGCGGTTGGTGACCATCGAGCGCGGCGGGCACCTGTACCTGGGCGCCGAAGCGCGCGTGCGGCGGGAGGTCGCCGGCTTCATCCGCGCACACCTGCCCCGGCAGGCGCTCCCCGGACACGCGTAGGCCACCAGCACCGTGGGTGCTGGTGGCCTACGGACTCCCGGGTACGGTCAGATGAGCCAGCGGTTGCGCTGCACGAACGGCAGCCTGGCCCACAGCCGGCCCAGGCCCCAGGTGTGCCCGGCGTAGGTCAGCGCCAGCGCGATCAGCACCAGGGCGTAGACGATGTGGTACTCGACGACCGGGTTGGTCGACATGCTGGGCTCGCCCGCCGAGGTGAACCTGGCCAGCGGCCACTCCGCCGCCCACATCAGCAGCATCATCAGCGTGCCGCTGACGGCCGCGAGCCGCAGTCCGATGCCGAGGATGAGCGCGATGCCGATGGCGAGCAGGCCGATCATGAACAGCCAGTCCGCCCACGCGGCCCCGGCCCAGCTGTGGAAGGTCGACTCGAAGGGGCCGACCGCCACGCGGCTGAGGAAGCCCTTGGTGGGTGAGCCGCCGTTGATCCAGGCGTTGGCGGACTGGGTCGCGTAGCCGAACCCGAAGGTCTTGTCCAGGAACGCCCACAGGAACAGGAACCCGGTCGCCACGCGTACGACCGCGAGGAACCTGGCCGCAGTGGTGGTGATCAATGTCCCGGGCGCCATGGTGGGCACGGGCCGAACGGCCCCCATCCCATGGGCCACCTGTCAGAGGAGGCCGGCGGCCATCGCGGCGCCGAGCTCCCAGCAGGCCTGGAGGTCCTCGCGGCTGGGGTCGCCGACCACGGTCACGGGCGCCTGCGCGCGGCGCCACTGGAGCCCGCGCGCGATCGCCTCGATCGCCCTGACCGCCCCGGTGGTGTCGCTGTTGCCGTGGACGTACAGGCCGTACGGCCGCCGCACGGTCGCGTCCAGGCACGGGTAGTACACCTGGTCGAAGAAGTGCTTGAGGGCGCCCGACATGTAGCCGAGGTTGGCCGGCGTGCCGAGCAGGTAGCCGTCGGCCTCGAGCACGTCGACGGCCGTGGCCGCCAGCGCCGGCCGGGCCACGACCGTGACGCCCTCGATCGCCTCGTCGGTGGCGCCGGACATGACGGCCTCGAAGATCGCCTGCAGCCGCGGCGAGGTGGTGTGGTGGACGACGAGCAACGTGGTCACGCCGTGCAGGGTGGCCCGGCCACCCGGGCGGGCGCAACGGCCGCCCTACGGCGGGCCGGACGCCCCTACGCCGCCGCCGGGTCGGGCGGTACCACATGGCTGGAGGTGGTGCGGATGGGCAGCTGGCGGACCGGGATGGGGGTGGCCGCGGCCGTGGTCGGCGTGGCGGCGGGGCAGTGGCTGGGCCGCACCGCCGGGTCCACCCGCGCCGAGCGCCACACCCGGCTGCCGGGCGACGAGCTCGTCGACCGCCCGACCGTGGTGACCAACCACGCCGTCACCATCCCGGCGCCGCCGGCGCGGGTGTGGCCGTGGCTGGTGCAGACCGGCTGGCACCGCGGCGGCTGGTACACCGCCCGCTGGGTCGACCGGCTGCTGTTCCCCGCCAACCGGCCGAGCGCCACCCGGCTGGTCCCCGAGCTCCAGCGGCCCCTCCGGGTCGGCGACCGCATCCCCGACGGGCCGCCCGGCACCGCCTGGTTCGCCGTCGAGCACGTCGACGCGCCCACCTGCTGGTGCTGCACTCCACCACCCACCTGCCCCCCGCCTGGCGGGAACGGCTGGGCGCCTCGGTCGACTGGACGTGGACGTTCACCCTGACCGGCAACTGTGACGGATGCACCCGCCTGCTGCTGCGGGTCCGCGGGCGAACCGCGCCGTGGTGGCTGACCGCCGCCTACGTGGGCGCCGTGGTCCCGGCCGACTACGTCATGGCGACCAGCATGCTGCGCGGCATCCGCCGCCGGGTCCTGGCGGCGGGCGCGGTCACGCGCCGGGGGTGGCGGTGTGGCGGGCGAGGTAGGCGGCCGCCTCGGCGCGGCGGGTCACCTCGAGCTTGGTGAGGATGCTGGACACGTAGTTCTTGACGGTCTTCTCGGCCAGGCCCAGCTCCTCGCCGATCTCCTTGTTGGTGCTGCCCTCCGAGACCAGCCCGAGGATCCGCTCCTCCTGCGGCGACAGGCGCGCCAGCTTCTCGTCCATGAGCAGGTGCTTGCCCTTGCGGAGCCGGTCGAGCACGCCCTTGGTGACGGCCGGGTCGAGCAGGCTCTGGCCCTGCCCCACCCGGCGGATGGCGCTGACCAGCTCCTCGCCGCGGATCTGCTTGAGGACGTAGCCGGAGGCGCCGGCCATGATCGAGGCGAACAGCGCCTCGTCGTCGGCAAACGAGGTCAGCATCAGCACGCTGGTGGCGGGCCGCGCCGCGCGGATGTCGCGGGTCGCCTCGATGCCGCTGCCGTCCTGGAGCCGCACGTCCATCACCACCACGTCGGGGAGGGCGCGCTCGGCGACGGCGACGGCCTCACGGACCGAGCCGGCCTCGGCGCACACCACGATGTCGTCGGTGGCCGCCAGCAGGGACCTGATGCCGTCGCGGACGACCTCGTGGTCGTCGACCAGCATGACCCGCAGCGGTTGCTCGCTCATGCCCGCATGGTGCTGTCGTCGAGGCGCCGCGTCAACCGCCCGGCGATCGCCTGGCCGACGCGGTCGAGGAAGTCCTTGACGGTGGCCTCGGCCACGCGGTGCAGCAGCACCCGGTCGATGGCCTGCCCGACCACGCCGAGCGGCGGCCGGTAGCGGGCGCTGATGGCGAGCTGGGTGCGGTCCTCGCCGAGCGGGCCGATCTCGATGTCGGCGTCCAGGCGCGGGAACAGCCCGCCCATGCCGAGCGGCTCCCAGGTCATGGGCAGCGACGTCATCGACGGGAAGGCCACCGGCGTGCCGAGCTGGACGGCGACCCGGCGGCCCAGGCGCGGGCCGAGCGGCCCGACCCCGACCTCGGCCAGCAGCACGTCGCCGCGCCGCTGGGCCTCGCCGGCGAGCTCGGACAGCCATTCCGGCGAGCCGAGCAGGGCCTCCTCCACCCGCGCGGGCGGCAGCGGCAGCTCGAGGAAGTAGCGAACGAACATGGCGACCAGGGTGGACGCCCGCCGGGCCCGGCCGTAGGGTCGAAGGTCCCGGCCAGGCCAGGACTTTCCGACCGAGGGAGGGACCAGACCCGTGCGCGACCACCGCTGGCAGGAGCTGACCGACGACGAGTGCCGCAGGCTGCTCGGCGAGCGTCACCTTGGCCGTCTCGCGTTCGTCGATGCGGATGGGCCGGTGATCCTGCCGGTCAACTACGCGCTCGACCAGGGCGCGGTGGTGTTCCGCACCGACCCGGGCAGCAAGCTGGACGCCGCCGCCGCGGGGGCGACGGTCGCGTTCGAGGTCGACGCCGCCGACGAGCGCGACCGGACCGGCTGGAGCGTGGTCGTCCGCGGCCAGGCGGGCGAGGTCGCCGAGCCCGCCGACCTGGAACGCCTCCGCGCCCTGCCGCTGTACCCGTGGGCGCCCGGCGCGAAGGCCCGCTACGTCCGCATCCGGCCCGCCTCGGTCACCGGGCGGCGCATCGCCCTCCCGGCCGACCTGCCGTTCACCTGGTGGGGCTGACGGACCGGGCGCGGCGCCAGGTCCCGGTCACCGGCCTGGTGCTCGGCTACCTGGCGGCCGCCGGGGTGACCGTGGCCCTCGGCGACCGGGTGGCCGGCGGGACCTGGCTGGCGCTGCACCTGGTGCTGCTGGGGGCGGTGACCAACGCGATCGTGGTGTGGAGCGAGCACTTCGCCGCCGCGCTGTTGCGCGTCCCCCGCGCCGGCGAGCGGGCGGCCACCGCCAGGGCGCTGGCGCTCAACCTCGGCGTGCTGGCCGTGCTCGGCGGCGTCCACGGCGGCCGGCCGGTCCTGGTCGCGGTCGGCGCCTGGCTGGTCGGTGCCGTGGTGCTGGCGCACGTGGCCGCGCTCGCTGCCGGGGCCAGGAGGGCGTTCGGCGGCCCCCTGGCGGGCACGGTCTGGTTCTACGTGGCGGCGGGCGCGGCCCTGCTCGCCGGGATGGGCCTGGGCGTGCTGCTGGCCGGAGGCGCGGCCGCCTCGGCCGACGCCTACCGGGCCATGCGCCTGGCCTACGTGCACCTGAACGTGCTCGGCTGGGTCGGGCTGGCGGTGGTCGGCACGCAGTTCACGCTGTGGCCGACGGTGCTGCGCACCCGCATGGTGGCCGACCCGCGGCGCGCCGCCGGCTGGTCGCTGCCGCTGCTGGCCGTGGGCCTGGCGGTGGCCGCCGCCGGCCTGCTCGCCCAGCAGCGGGCGCTGGCCCTGGCCGGGCTGGCCGGCTACGCCGCCGGGCTGGGCGTCGCGCTGGTCCCGTTCGCGCGCACGGCGCTGCGGCGCCCGCCGCACACGGCCGCGTCCTGGATGCTGGCCGCCGCGGTCGCCTGGTTCGCGGTCGCGGTCGCCGCCGACCTGGTTGCCCTGGCCGGCAGCGACCGCGTGGTCGACCTCGACGGGCGGACCGGGCGGCTGGTCCCGGCGGTGGCGGTGGGGTTCGGGCTGCAGGTGCTGACCGGCGCCCTGACTACCTGCTGCCGGTGGTGTGGGGCCGCGGCGCCTACGGCAACCGCCGGCTGACCGCCGTGCTGGAGGCCGGCTGGCGGCCGCGGGTGGCAGCGGCCAACCTGGGGGTGCTGTTGCTGGTGGCCGGGCCCTCTGGCGGCTGGGCGGGCCGCGCCGGCTGGTGGCTGGCCGGGCTGGGCCTGGGCGCCTTCGTGCCGCTGGCGGCGGCGGCGCTTGCCTGGCGGGTGGTCGAGGACACCCGGCCGGGGTGAGCCGCCTCAGGTCCTGGCGGCCTGCGCCGCGCCGGCGCCAAGCCGCCAGGCGGTGAACACCAGCCCGGCCAGGGCGACGTCGCTGAGCAGCATCAGCCCGATGGCGTAGTCGCCGGTGGCCTGGAACACCAGGCCCATGACGATCGGGGGCAGGAAGCCGCCGAGCCCGCCGGCGGCGCCGACCAGCCCGGTCACGCTGCCCACCTGGACGGCGGGGACGGTCTTGCCGACCAGCGCGAACACGGCGCCGTTGCCGAGCCCCAGCGCCGCCGCCATGCTCAGGAACGCGACCGTGGAGATCGCCACCAGCCCGACCAGCGGGAAGAAGTCGTAGCCGAAGCGCTGGCCGGTGGTCGCCTCCCGGTGGCGGAAGCGCCGCCACAGGAAGTACCCGCAGCCGGCCAGCACCATCACCGCGGCCAGGTCCAGCCCGTGGAAGATCGCCCAGCCGAGCAGCGACAGCGCGTCGAACGTCACCGTGCGGAAGCCGAGCACGTAGATCGTGTAGGCGGGGCCGGTGGCGGTGTCGGAGAAGAACGCCAGCCAGCCGAAGGTCAGCGGGAAGGTGATCAGCGTGGCCAGCACCACCCCCCAGAACAGGAGCTGGTGGGCGACCCAGCGGCCGCGGCCGCGCTCGCGGATGAAGGTCTGCAGGCCGAGGTAGGTCAGCAGCGACCGCGGCACGGCGGTGGGCAGCCGCCGGAAGTTGCGCCAGGACAGGAACGCCTGCCAGCCGCGGCGCAGGTAGCAGCGGGCCGGTGGGCTGGAGACCCAGACCGCGTAGCGGTACACCACCCCGAACGCCAGCATCACCGTGGCGGTCGCGTACCCGACCAGCACGGCGTCGAAGTAGCGCAGGCCGCGGCTGCCGAGCCAGATGGCCGCCGCGGTGACGGCCGCGGCCGCGGCGGCGGCGAGGCTGGCCCGCAGGTCGGGCGGCCGGCGCCGGCGCACCGGCGCGTCGCTCGGTGGTCGGCCATGGTGGGGAAGATATGACGTCGCCGGCCGCTGGCCAACAGCCGAACGTCCCGGGCCGGTAGGGCCGTCCGGCCCGGTCAGCGGGGGATGGTGACCCTGACCCTGGTGCCCTCGCCGGGCGCGCTGGCGATGTCGGCGCGGCCGCCGAGCGCCTCCGCGCGTTCGCGCAGGTTGCGGAGGCCCTGGCCGCCGCTCGGCCGGGCGGGGTCGAAGCCGCGGCCGTCGTCGTCGACCTCCAGCACCGCGCCCTCCTCGGTCCGGTACAGCGACACCCGGCAGGTGGCGGCGCCGGCGTGGCGGCCGACGTTGGACAGCGCCTCGCGGGCGAGCTGGATCAGGTCGGCGGCCTTGCCGGTCAGCTCGGCGGCGGCGCCGGGGTCGATCTCGGCCACCGCCACGATGCCGCTGCGCTGCTGGAGCTCCTCGACCAGCCGCTGGAGCGCCTGGTCGAGCTGGCGGTCGGCGAGGATGCCGGGCCGCAGCCCGAAGATGTAGTTGCGCAGGTCCCGGATCACCCGGTCCAGCTCCTCCACGGCGTTCTCGATGCGGCGCCGCAGCTCGCTGTCGCCGGCCAGCATGGCCGACCCCTGGAGGCCCATGCCGACCGCGAACAGCGCCTGGATGGCGCCGTCGTGCAGCTCCTTGGCGATCCGCTCGCGGTCCTCCAGCACCGCCAGCCGGTGCAGCTCCCGCTGCAGGCGGGCGTACTCCAGCGCCACCGCCGCCTGCTCGGCGAAGGTCTCCAGCAGCTGCACGGCGGCCTCGCGCAGCGGCTCGCCGCCGGCGGCGTTGCCGACCATGAGGGTGCCGAAGGTGCGGCCGCGCACCGCCAGCGGGACGAACGCGGCCGGGCCGATGCCGCCGCCCACCACCGGCTGCGCGGTGCGCGGGTCGGCGGCGGCGTCGGCGAGCACCACCGCCTTGCCGGTGCGGATCACCTCGCCGGTCACCGACCCCTCCAGCGGGAAGACCGCCCCGCGCAGCCCCTCCGCGCCCAGCCCGTCGGCCGCCTCGATGACCAGCTCGCCCTCGGCGGCCGGGACGGCCAGCGCGGCCAGGTCGGCGCCGACCAGCTCGCGGGCGTGGCGCGCGACCAGGCCGACGGGCTCGCCGGCGTCGTCGGTGCCCGCCAGGATCGCGGCGGTGATGGCCCGCAGCGCCTCCAGGCGCTTGGCGCGGGCGGCGGCCTCCTCGTACAGGCGGGCGTTCTCGATGGCCACGCCGGCCTGGGTGGCGAGCAGGACCAGCGCGCGCTCGTCGTCGGCGTCGAACTCGGCGGCCCCCTGCTTCTCGGTCAGGTAGATGTTGCCGAACACCTGGCCGCGGGCGGTGACCGGGGCGCCGAGGAAGGACCGCATGTGCGGGTGGTTGGGCGGGAAGCCGACCGAGCGGGGGTCCTCGGCGATGTCCCGCAGCCGCAGCGGCGCCGCCTCGTCGATCAGCACGCCGAGGATGCCCCTGCCGACGGGGATGTGGCCGATGGCCGCCCGCTGCTCGGGCGTGACGCCGGTGGTGATGAACTCGGTGATGCGGCCGTCCCGGCCGAGCACCCCGAGCGCGCCGTAGCGGGCGCCGGTGATCCCGGCGGCCAGCTCGACGATGCGCTGGAGGATGGCCGGCAGCGACAGCTCCGAGGACAGGGCGAGCCCCGCCTCCAGCAAGCGCTCGTACCGCTCCTGCGTGCCTGGCATCGCCGGCAGCGTAACACCGGTCCCGGCTCAGGCGATCAGGTCGGTCCGGAAGGCGATCCTGACGCTCTCCTGGTAGGAGTGCAGCAGGTGGAACGCGTCCTTGAGCCAGCGCCGCTGGAGCGCGGTGAGGTCGGCGACGGCGACGACGTCGTCGGGCGCCGCCCCGGCGCGCAGGGCCCTCGCCTGGTGGCGCAGCCGGACCTCCTGGAGGTACTCGAACGCGGCGACCAGGTCGGTGGCGGCCGCCCCGGCGGCGCCGCCGGCGGCCGCCGACCGCAGGCGGGCGACGGTCGCCGTCTCCGCGCTGCCCGCCTCCAGGGCGAGCAGCCTGGCCAGGTCGACGATCGGGGCGGTGCCCTGCGCCTTCAGGTCGATCCTGCCGCGCCGCCCGCCGCGGAGGTGGCGCAGGAACGAGAGCGGCGGCCGGCGCCGCAGCGCCGCCCTGGCCAGGCGCCCGAGGAACCGCCGGTTGCCGGCCGCCCCGCGGATCACCGGCCGCAGGGCGTCCTCGGCGTCCAGCTCGCCGTGGACCTGCCGGAAGTCGAAGAAGATGGCCGCCTCCAGCAGCGCCTCCTCGGGCTCGTCGATCCACCGGCCGAACCGGTCCCGCCAGGCGCGGCAGGTAACCCGCCAGGCAGGGTTGGTGGCCATGATGTCGCCCGGGCAGCGGGCAGGCCGCATCGCGTCATGGTAGCGGCGAGCCGCTCGGCGGCGGCCGCGAACCACTCGGCGGCCGCCGGCGGCGGGTCGTCGGCCAGCACCAGGGCGTGGTCCTGGTCGGTCCGCAGGGTCGGCTCGAGCCTGGCGCCGCTGCCGAGCACCAGCAGCGCGTACGGGCACGGCGGCGGGCCGAGCGCCGCCTCGGCGTCGCGGGCCACCCGGGCGTAGAGCGCGTCGTGGGCGCTGGCGACGAAGCGGGTGACGTCGCCGGCCGGCGTCCCGGCCCGGACCAGGCCGGCCGCGGCCGCGGTCACCTCGCGGGCGTTAGGCGGCCAGCCCTTCCGGGCCGGTCGCCTGGTCGAGCTGCCGCCGGACGAGCAGCGGATGGTGGGACTGGTGCCGCAGCAGGTCGGTGTCGGTGACCATGCCGACCAGCCGCCCGTGCCTGCTGAGCGGCAGGTGGTGGATGCCGCGGTCGACCATGGCCAGCAGGACCTCCCCGGGGGTGGCGTCGGCCGGCATGGTGTGCAGCGGGACGCTCATGACCCGCCCGACCGGGGTGTCGGCGCCGAGGCCGGCGGCGAGCACCCGGTCGCGCAGGTCGGAGGCGGTCACCAGGCCGGGCGGGTCGCCCTCGACCACCAGCGACGAGACGTTGCCGTCGCGCATCCGCCTGGCCGCCTCCGCCACCGTCGTCTCCGGCGCGCAGGTGACCAGCGCCCGCGCCGCCAGCTCGCCGGCCCGCGCCGACAGCAGCTCCAGCGGAGCCCGCCGGCGGGAGGCGGCGATCGCGTGCCGCAGGCGGTCGCCGGCCCGGTGGGCCAGCAGCGCCTCGAACCCCGGGTGGCGTCGCAGCAGCTCGACCTGCCCGGCGGGGATCAGGTAGGCGACGACCTCCTCGCCGGCGACCGCGTCCCACAGGTGGGGCGAGCGCGACAGCAGCGAGAGCTCCCCGAACGTCTCGCCCTCTCCCAGCGTCTCGACCAGCTCCCAGCCGCCACCGTCGACCGCCTGCCGCAGCTCCACCAGCCCCTGCACGACCACGTACAGGTAGCGGCTCGGCTGGTCGCGCTGGCGGAGGATGCGGGCGCCGCGCGGGTAGCGGCCGACCTCCACCGTCGCGGCGGTCTGCTCGAGCACCTCCGCCGGCAGCGCGTCGAACGGCGGGTGGCTGGCCAGGAAGCGCGCGATCTCTCCCATGCCGCACAGCATCCCCGCCCGGCGTGCCGCCGCATAGGCCCAACGGCCTCCCGCGCGCCAGCCGGCCGGCACTTTCCAGCCGAGGCCGCCCGTTCCATCCTGGGATCGACGTTGTGAAGAGGAGGGTCCCCGATGTTCAAGACGATCCTGCTGGCGGTCGACGGGTCCGAGCATGCCGAGAAGGCGGCCGAGCTGGCCGCGCAGCTGGCCAGGGAGGGCAACGACGAGATCGTCGTCATCCACGTGACCGAGCTGCTGCCCTCGCGCTTCCAGGTGCAGCCCGGTGTCGACTTCGAGTTCGACAAGGACGCCATCGAGTTCGCCAGGGGCTACGCCGCCGACATGGAGGCCGATGGCCTCAAGGTCCGCGTCGAGCTGCGGCACAGCCAGTACGGCCACATCGCGCGGGTCATCACCAACCTGGCCGAGGACCTGGACGCCGGCCTGATCGTGATGGGCTCCCGCGGCCGCTCCGACCTGAGCGCGCTGCTGCTCGGCAGCGTCGCCCACAAGGTGCTGCACCTCAGCCGGCGCCCCGTGCTGATCGCGCGCTGAGCGGCGCCGCCCTCAGGGCCCGGCCCGCAGGGCCTCGGCGATCCCGGCCGCCCAGCGCCTGATCTCCGGCCAGTCGCGGAAGTCCCCGTCGGGGACCCGCAGGGCCACCGCGATGGCCTTGTCGGCGAAGCCGAGCTGCCTGCGGACCAGCTTGCCGGCGAACACCCGGTGCTCGCGCGCCCCGGTGGCCGCGACGATCGCCGCCACGTCCACCGGGTCCTCCTCGGGCTTGGGCGGGTCGCCGACCGGGCCGCTGGAGAACAGCCACACCGGCCGGGCGGCCAGGGCGTCGCCGGCCCGGTCCACCAGCTCCCTGGCCGGCTTCAGCCAGTGCCCGGCGTAGACCGCGCTGCCGAGGACCACCGCGTCGTAGCCGTCGACGGTGGCGTCCCCCGGCGGGCCGACGGTGGTGTCGAGGCCGTGCTCGCGCAGCACCTCCCCGATCGCCTCGGCGATCTCGCCGGTCGCGCCGTACTTCGTCGCCGCCGTCACCAGCACCTTCATCGGTCCGCTCCTCTCAGCGATCCCACAGCGTCGGTCGCAGCCAGCCCGCGGCGGGCGTCCCGAGGCGCCGCGAGCCGCGCGCCAGCAGCGCGCCGCAGGCCGCGATCAGCACCGCGAACAGCGACGTGGTCGCCGGGTCGGGGACCAGGCCGTCGACGGCCAGGGCGACCGCCGCCGCCTCCATGGCAAGCCCCAGGGTGGCGATCTTGGCCAGCACGACCGCCCCGAGCACCGGACCGGCCGGGTGGCCGCGCGACAGCATCACGCCGGTGGCGATCACCGCCGGCAGCACCAGCGACAGGTCCAGCACGAAGACGGCGAAGGGGACGCCGCCCGGCCCCAGGTTCCTCGGCGGCGCGGCGGCGGGGACCGCCGGGACGACGTCGGCGAGCCACAGCAGCGCGAACGCGGTGCCGGTGACCACCAGCAGCCGGCCCACGCCGCGGCGGGGCAGCCCCGCGAACGCCGGCGCGGCCGCCGCCACGTCGATGCGCAGCAGCCCGTCCAGCAGCGCCGCCACCGACAGCCCCAGCGCCGCCGCGTACAGCAGGAAGGCGTCGTTGTGGGGGACGCCGATCAGGTAGGTGGCGTAGGCGTAGGCGACGTAGGCGAGCACGCCGAGCCACAGCAGGTGCCCGCGCAGCGATCCCGCCCGGCTGCGATGCCCGGCCCAGATCAGCAGGGGCACCATCATGAGCGTGAGGACGTCCTGGCCGAGGGACGCCATCTCGAGGTCCCGGTCGATGCGGTAGGCGTGCCCGGCCAGCAGGCCGTAGGTGGTGGCGGCCACCAGCACGGCGCCGAGCGTCCACGAGACGGTCACGGGCCAGGCGGCCCGCGCGCGCCGCGAGCGGGAGCTTGCGGGGAGGCGGGTCGGGGTCCGCGGCGTGGGGCCGGTCAGTACGGGTGAGGCAGCCATGCTCGCTCCTGTTCGGCAGGTCGGGTCTCGGCTCCATGCTGGTGTCGTCGGGCCGCGCCGGGCAGGGCCGTCCGGCCCTGCGCCGACCGGGCGGACGGCGGGACACTGGTGGCGGGACGTCGCCCACGAGGAGGTCGCCATGACCGCGCCGGCGCTGTCGGAGCTGGAGCAGCGGCTGCTGCGGCCGGCGGAGCCGGGCACGTTCGGCGACGCCGAGCTGGACGGGCTGCCCGGGCCGGTCCGGCGCCACCTCGCCCAGGCGATCGCCCCGGGCACGCCGCTGGCGGTCAGCGCGCGGCTGCGGATGCGCGGCAGCATCAGGGTCGGCCGCTGGCTGCCGTTCCGGGCCCGCCAGGTGCTCAGCCCCCACCACGGGTTCATGTGGGCCGCGCGGGCCGCGGGGGTCATCGCCGGGGCGGACCGGTACGTCGACGGGGCCGGCGGCATGGACTGGAAGATGGCGGGCCTGGTCACCGTCGCGCACGCCGGCGGCCCCGACTACGCCCGCAGCGCCGCGGGGCGGGCCGCCGCGGAGGGCATGTGGGTGCCCACCGCGCTGCTGCCCCGCTTCGGGGTGCACTGGTCGGCCGACGCCGACGAGGTGCGCGCCGCCCTCCGGATCGGGGAGGTCCCCGTGGAGCTCCGCTACCGGCTGGACGGCGGCGGACGCATCAGCTCGTTCGCGCTCGACCGCTGGGGCGATCCCGACGGCGGCGGCACGTTCGGCTGGCATCCGTTCGGCGGCGAGATCACCGGCTACCGGAGCTTCGGCGGCGTCACCATCCCCCAGCGCCGGCCGGGCGGGCTGGTTCTACGGCAGCGACCGCTGGCCGGCCGGCGAGTTCTTCCGCTACCGCATCACCGACCTGGAGCTGATCATCTAATGGCCCCCTCCTGAGGCCTTCACGTCGCCGGCCTGGAACAGCCCCAGGGCGCCCTTGGTGACGTTGGCGGACTTGTGGGTCACGATCGGGTACAGGCCGGGCTCGTCGAAGGTGAACTCCACGAAGCCGCCCTGGGCGGGCTGCAGGTCCAGCACCCCGGCGCCGCCCCGGCCGGCGCCGGGCCGCAGCAGGTACTCGCCCTCCTTGTAGGCGGTGTCGAACACGGTCCCGACGATGTGGAAGGCGCTGTTCTCCGACGGCCCGGCGTCCAGCACCCAGACCCGCACCCGCTGGCCTGGCTCGACCCGGATCGGCCGGAACTTGTACTGGGTGGCGTAGCCGTTGAACACCACCGCGTCCAGGCTCTCGTTCTGCATCTTGCGCAGCGAGCCGGGCTGGCCCTGCGGCCCGAGGTACAGCTCGGACTGGACCAGCAGGTGCTCGTGGTCGACCTTGGGGAGACCGGGCGGGTCGATGATGATCGCCCCGTACATGCCGTTGCCGATGTGGTGCAGGGTCGGCGCCGTGCCGCAGTGGTACATGTAGATGCCGGCGTGCTTGGCCTTGAACTGGTAGACGAGCTGCTCGCCCGGGTTGATGGTGCGCATCTCGTCGCTCCAGGCCACCTTGGAGGCGTGGAAGTCGATCGAGTGCCCCAGCTTGTTCTTGGGGTCGTTGATCAGGGTGAGGGTGAACAGGTCGCCGACCTTGCCGCGCAGCGCCGGTCCGGGGACCTTGCCCTGGAAGCTCCACATCTGCTGCTTGACCCCTGGCGCGACCTCCACGACGCCCTCGGTGGCGGTCAGGGTCAGCTTGTGCTCGCGGCCGCCGGGGGCGGGCGCGAGCCTGGGGTCGTACGGCTGCCACGCGGCCGGCGGGGTGGCGTTGGGGTCGAGCTTGGCGCTGTCGTCCAGCGAGGTGTCGGCGTGGCCGGCCGCCGGCGCCGCCGCCGCGGGCGCCGAGCCGCTGACGCGCACCTGGAAGGTCATGCCGGCCTCCTTGTGGCCGGGGATCGAGCACTCGCCGGTCAGCGACCTGGTGACCGTGCCGAGGTCCAGCGTGGCCGTACCGCCGGTCTTCTAATCCGTAAGGTGCAGGTTCGAGTCCTGCCGGGGGCGCCAAAACCGCAGGTCAGAGGCCTGAAACACTCGCCTTCGAGATGATGCCGGTCAGGCTGGTCATTCCTTCCATCGATCGGGCCATTGATCGCCACACTCGACGGGGTGGTGGAGGTTCATCCCGAGGAGATGATGCGGCTGGCGCCACTCCAAGCTGCAAATGAGGCGTGAGCGGCCGGAGGTGCGCGCCCGTCGTGGCCCCCACCGGCCGGTGGCGCTGGCGGGAGGAGCCGGCCGAGTACCGGCGGGACGCTGCCGAGGTCTCCGACGGGACCGGGACAACCCCAGTCATGCCGTCGGAAGGGTGAACCTCTTTAACAGCCAGCCAGCGCGTCAGCGCTACCCATCGCCTGCTCTGGGTGCAGCGAGTTGACAAGCAGCTAGGTCGTCCACCCCGGCTGCTTGCCTGCCCTCTCTGCCTGGCCAGGTCCTAAGTCCGGCCGGGCTGCACGCCCAGCCGGAAGCCGGAGATTCAGCCTGCGAACAGAAGGACTTGGACTGTCAGGCGTTGTCCCCAGCCTCCCGAGCTGTCCAGGCGCTTGATCCGGAACACCACAACGTTGGTGCCGAGGGCAGGATGTACTTCAACGATCGAGACGGCGAACTGATCCGGCACCGCCGTACTAAGGTCTTCTGACTGGCGTACCTGGACGAACGCACCCATGTCGCTGAGGTCCCCAACCGTGAAGTCTTCGTGGTCTAAACCATGCACGTGCACGGTGATGGCGTTCTTCTCGCTGCGATCGAGCTGCACAGTCCCGATCAGGAACGGAGGGTGCGCCGCGATGACTCGAGCTTCCTTCTCCTGGTCGAACTTTGGAACGAACTCCTCCCGCGTGTCGCTCATGGCAACCTCCGGCGAAAGATGCTCGTGACCCTGGTGGCCTCGAGCTGGGCCGCCTCCTCTGAAGCGTGCTCGCGTTCCTGGGGTATGTCGAGTCCAGAAATATGCGGAATCGTCATAGGATCATGGCAAACGTTTCACCATCTCGCCCAGAAGCGCGGTTGGCCAGGTGAGCGGCGGATCATCACGCTCTCTACCGCCCGCTAAAGCGCACGGTACGGCCCAGTTGACGATGATCGATTCGTCACGGCCAGCGCATGACGGTTCGTCACCTGCCCTGACCGGCTGAGCGGAATGGATTATTACGCTGACCAAGCACGCTAACCGCACGGATGGTCACGCTGCCGCCTGCTGTGCGGAACGCCCGACCCGTGTCACAGGGAAATCCCGCCCGACCCGGGTCAAGGTGGAGCACCCGCAGGCCGTCAGCCGCGCTGTCGGGCCGTCCCAACTAGCGGTGTCGGCGGCCGAGAACGAACGAGCTGGACGCCGGTGCCTGTCGGGCCGCGTTCGGCCGATTAGGCCCCGGAGCCTCACCGTGGAGTGAATTACAGTCCACGGTGAGGGTCACCTGTGAACGCCGATGCCGGAATTGTTTTGGTTGGGCTTACTGGCTACCGGTTCTGGTGGTCGATGCGCGAAGCCAACGGCGCGACCGGCTGTCTAGCCGAACATGTCTTGCCGTAGCCAGTAGTGAAGTAGCTCCGCCCAGGTCGCCTTATCCACCTTTCCATTTTCTGGAAGGGCCCGGTCTTTCTGGAACCTCTCGACAGCTTCCCTGGTGTTGGGTCCCCAGTCTCCGTCCTCGACAAGTGGGTCATGGCCATACACGGCGCCCGTGGCATTCAGCATGTGCTGCAGACGTTCCACCACAGGGTCGGGCGGCGGAAGCTGTCGCGGCAGGAGGGGCAAGCCAACGGTCACCTGGACCTCACCCGGTTGTGCAGCACTCATTTGCGATCCTCCTTCCACTCGCTGGCGGACCGGTGGGTAGATGCGACTCGCGGCCTGATGATGGTCCCATCAGAGGATCGCGGCAAGGCCGAGCGTGGCCAGCGACAATTATCCAATGCCGTCGCGGACACAAGGCGTCGCACCCTCGGGCTGCCTTCGGTCCGTGTCGCCTTCGGGACATGTCAGGCTTGACTGGTTGCTCCCCTGGAGGGTGCCGCAAGTGCACCTGGGCGCACAGCTTCCGACCAGGCCGCCTCCTCTACGCCCGGACGCCTGTTGTCCTGGCAGTGGCCGGCCCGACCGCTACGTCCGTATCAGGATCCACCGCACGGCAGCGACGAGTTCGTCCGCGGCCCTCGGGAACCTTCGCCTTCCATCACCGCATTGCAGCGCACCTCCTTTGCGGCGACCACTTGCCTGCCGCCTGCATGCGCAGGGTCGTCGGGTTGTCGGGCGGGTCTGGGAGTGGCAGCGACGCCCCCAGACCACACCGACGGCCAGCACCAGACCGGCCAGCGCCAGACCGATGATGCGGCTCGGGTGAGCGCTGGATGGTGCGGGTCGCGCCGGGTCGGCAGGAAACCACACGAGCACCGACTCGTCGTCGCCGAGGGGCCGGCGTTGGTCGAGACGGGCTCAAGCATGGTGGTCCGCGGACCGACCCGAGGTCGCCATGGCTCCTCCCTTCCGTGGGGGACCAGCGTCGGTGTCGCCGGTCCGGGCAGGGAGGGTCGAGGGTCCCCGTCCGGGAGGACCATCGCCGCTGACGGCCCGCTCGGCGAGATTCAGTCCGGCTCGATCTGGGACCGGCGCGTCGGGGACGCGGCCCGGCGGAGCCGCCGGGCCAGGTCGCGCAGGGTGACCACGCCGACCACCCGGCCGCGGTCCACCACCGGCGCGCCCGACACGCCCGCCTGCTCCAGCCGGCGCGCGGCGACGTCGGCCGGCGTGTCCGCCGCGACCGCCAGGACCTTGCCGGTCATCGCCTCCTCGACCGTCCCCAGCAGGGACGCGAGGCTCGTCTCGTCGGGCAGGATCGCGGTCATCGTGGTCGCCTCCTCGATCGCGATGCGTCGGAGGAGTCACCTCCGGGACGAGCATCCGTCATGCCCGGCCCGGCCGCACCGGCCGTCGGACCCGGCACGGCCGGGACCAGCGGCCCTGCGCGCACGCGCAAGGACCCCGCGGGCCGCGGGGTCCTCGTCGTCCGGCCCGTCGGGCCGACGCTCAGGTGCGCGTGGTTTGCTGTTCGGTGAACAGCTCGCCGCGGTGCCAGGGCGTGCCCAGCTTGGGGAGCACGAAGCGGTCCAGCCCGTACCAGCCGGCGTTGCGCCACGCCAGGATCAGCATCGCAGACACCAGGATCATCGCGGGGTTGACCCCGGCGGTGCCGGCGAACACGAACGAGAAGTTCATCACCGCGCCCAGGAAGGCCATGATCCCGGTGAACAGCCCGAGGATCAGGCAGATGCCGATGACGACCTCCCCGATCGCCACCACCGGGCCCAGGAACGTATGCCCGGTGTCGCGCACCCACTCCAGCCAGTTCACGTACCAGGAGTAGGCGATGTCGGGGTGCTCGCCGGCGGTGCCGCGCTCCAGCGCGCCACGCGCGAACCCGGCGACGGCGTCACCGACCTGCAGGGTGCGCTGGCCGCCCTCCTCGGCGGCCACGGTGCCCGACCGGACCCAGCCGACGTTGCCGTCGCCGGTGAGGCTGTAGGCCTGGTCGCCCCAGTCCCAGACCTTCCAGGTGATGTTGCCGCCGAAGACCTTGCTCCAGCCGGCCTGCAGCCACTCCCAGCCCAGCCACAGCCGGGCGATCAGCCAGATCCAGGCGGCCTTGCTGGAGCCGAACAGCCACCTGGAGAACGCCGGTTCCTCCCAGTAGACGGGCTCGCGGGAAGCCCGCCCGGTCGATGCGCTTGCCGCCATGGTGGCGACCCCTCCTTCTCCTGCTTCCTGGTTCAGGTCGCGGGCGGCGGTGTCGCCGCCCATGCCATGAGGGTGCCCGCCGGCGCCGGGCCAGTCAGGGGCCGGACGGCCCATGCAATCAGGGCCATCCGGCGGGTCCCTACGACGGCGCCGCCTCCCAGGCCGACCCGGCCCGCCGCCAGCTCGCGCCCGGCGGCGTCACGGTCGCGGCCGGCAGGCCGGGGAGCTCGACCCGCACCGGGCCGTCCACGTCCAGGTCGAGGCGGTCGTGGCCGGCCAGGACCCGCACGCGGCGGCCGTGGAAGCGCAGCCGCAGCGTGACCGCCTCCCACGCCGCCGGCAGGCGGGGGGGCCCGCCGCGCGGCCCGCCGGG
>Ga0081538_10001403_pt1 | contig 24736 bp, 18 predicted proteins | sample TabmetS5T2R1_FD_71022 | JGI IMG/M metagenome (GOLD analysis project Ga0081538, IMG submission 71022) | Tabebuia heterophylla rhizosphere microbial communities from the University of Puerto Rico - S5T2R1 | ecosystem: Host-associated > Plants > Roots > Rhizosphere ... | reverse complement strand
GCAACCCTCCGGGCCGAGATGTCGACGCCGCTCCGCGGCTGAGCGCATGGAGGGCCTCGCTGACGCGAGACCCTCCGTGACGGGCGTCCTAGTGTCGGCTACTGCTGGCCGAGCCAGGCGTCGACCTTGTCGCGGTTCTCCGCGACCCAGTCCTGGCCGGCCTGGTCCGGATCCTCCTTGTCGCCTGCAATCGCCTTGGCGACCGCCTCCTGATCCTCGTTCGTGAGCTTCATCCGCTTGAGCACGTCGTAGGCAGGTGAGCCGCTTTCAGCGAACTTCTTGCTGAACAGCTTGTTGATCACCGTGATGTCGTACTCGCACTTGTACTGCTCGGGATCGCCGCCCGCCTTCGCGTCGTCCTTGCAGTCGGTGCCCGGCTTGCGCGGCGGGAGCTTGACCTCGGCGAGGTCGTACTCCTGGTTGTAGAACTGCGGCGTGTACCAGTAGAACAGCACCGGCTTCTCCTGCTTGTAGAGCTGGCTCCAGCGCGCGACCTGGGCCGGCTCGGCGCCGGCCGTCACGTGCTTGAGGTTGAGCCCGAGCGCCTCGATCAGCTCCTTGTCCTTCTGGACATAGGAGGGATCGCCGCCGAGGAACATGCCTTGGTCGCCCGACTCGGGCGTCTTGAACAGGTCCTCGTTGCCCTTCAGGCCCTCCCAGGTCTTGAACTCAGGATGCTCGTCCATCAGGTACTTGGGGATGAACCAGCCGATGTGGCCCTCGACCCCGAGCGGCCCGCCCATCACGACCGTGCCCGCCTGGTCGATGTACTTCTTGTACTCGTCGACGTGCTGCCAATCCTCGAGCACCGCGTCGACCTTGCCGTCGGCCATCGCCTGGAACACCGGGATCTCGGCGATCTTGGTGATCTCGACCTCGCAGCCGAGGTCATCCTCGAGCACGGCCTTGGCGATGTAGGTGTTGGCGGTCGAGCCGGCCCAGGCCTGCTCGTTGAGCACCACCTTGCCGCAGTCGGCCTTGGCGGTCTGTCCGCCGCCGCCACCATCACCGCCGCCTGACGAATCGTCGTCCTTCTCCTCGCCGCACGCCGCGACCAGGAGCACGAGTGCCAGCGCCATCGCAAGCACCAGCGCGAGACGAGTCCTCTTCCCGTCCATCACGCATTCCCTCCTCTTGGTTGCCCTTGTCGTCTTAGAAGCGTCCAGCCGCCTCCGGGCCCTCGGCCCGAGCGGCGCGTCGCGGCAGCCCGCTGTCCCTGCGTCACGCGGTCGAGTGCGATCCCGAGCGCCAGGATCGCGATCGACGCGACCACTCCCTCGCCGAACTCGTTGCGCTGTAGGCCACGCGCGATCAGGTCCCCGAGCGCGCCCGAGCCTACGAGCCCACCGATCACTACGACGGCGAGCACCAGGATGATCGCCTGGTTGACGCCGAGCATGATCGAGTCGCGGGCGAGTGGCACCTTCACCTTCGCCAGCACCTGCGCCCGTGAGGCCCCGAAGGACGAGGCCGCCTCGACGGCCGCGGGTGGAACGCCCCGCAGGCCGTTGGTGACGAGCCGGATCACGACCGGCACTGCGTACAGCACCGACGCAACGATGCCGGGGATCCGCGACACCGGCATCAGGTAGATGAACGGGATGATGTAGACGAGCTGGGGGAGCGTCTGGAGCGTGTCGAGCAGCGGGCGCAAGAGGCGCTCGACGCGTGGGCTCTCCGCTGCCCAGATCCCGATTGCGATCCCGAACGCGACCGCCAGCGCCGTGGCGACGAGCACCTGCGAGGCGGTGTCCATGGCAGGGTCCCAGACCCCGATGACGCCGATCACGATGAGCATCGCGAAGGCCGTGATCGCCGGGCGCAAGCCGCTGATCACGAACGCGATCGCGCTGAGGCCGGCGAGCATGATGAACCAGGGCGTGTCGACGAGCACTTTCCGCAGCGGCTCGAGCATGTACTCGAGCAGGAAGTTCCCAATCGGCTCGGTGATCCCGAACACGAACGAGTTCGGGTCCTGGACGTAGTCGAGGACATCCTGGATCCAGCCGAGCAGCGTGTCCTCGATCGTGGCCGTGTAGACCGTGGTCGCGGTCTCGAACTCGTCCGGGTAGATGCTGTCGGCGCCCAGCGCGCGGGCTATGAGCACAATCACCGCGATCGCCGTGAAGGTCGCGATGGTGAGCAGCCGCGCCCGGCGCCGGCCCTCTTCGGTGAGGTGTCTGCGGGTGGGATCGGTGCGGTCCGCGATTGCGGAGGTGGCGCGGTCGAGCGCGACCGCCATGATCACAATCGCGATGCCGGCCAGGATCGCGAGCGCCGCGTTCGAGTAGAGCCCGCTCGTCACGACGTCGCCGAGGCCGCGGCCGCCGATTAGCCCGGCGATCACGACCAGCGAGAGCGCGAACATGATCGTCTGGTTGAGCGCGAGCAGAAGCTGCCGCCGGGCGAGCGGCAGCTGGACCTTGAAGAGTGTCTGGGCGCGCGTCGAGCCGAACGCGTTCGCCGCCTCAACGGCATCCGAGGTTACCCCGCGGATGCCGAGTGCCGTTATGCGCACGGCAGGCGGGATCGCGTAGATCATCGTGCAGATCACCGCCGCCGCCGGCCCAACCGAGAACAGGATCACCACCGGCATCAGGTACGCGAACGCCGGCACGATCTGCATCGCGTCGAGCGCCGGTGTGATCGTCCGGTAGAAGCCGTCGGAGCGCCCGGCGACGATCCCGATCGGCACACCTACCACTAGCGACAGCAGGACCGCGGCCGACATCAAGGCGAGCGTCTGGATGCTCTCCTCCCACAGTCCCATCAGCGCGAACGAGACGAACGCAAAGAGGACGATGAGCCCAGCGCGCCAGCCGCCGAAGCGCAGCACGATCAGCACCGACGCCGCGATCGTGCCGACCCAGGTGAGCCACAGCAGGACGTTGTCGATTGCGGTAACGAGCCATTCGGCGAGCGCCCGGAAGCCGTCGAAGATCGCGAATACGATGTTCGGGTTCTCGGCGGTCCGCTCTTCGAGCAGCCACGTCTGCGCGTCGTCGAGCCGCTCAGGCAGCTCCTGCCAGGTGAGCGACGCCGGCCAGCTGTAGTCGCCGCCGAGGAGGGCGTAGCCGAGCAGGATCAGCAGGACGATCCCGGCCACCTGCACGGGCCGGCTCCGCCAGCGCGACGCCGGCACGTAGGCCGCGGGGGCTGCAAGCCTGCCGCTAGCTACCGCCACGTGCTGCCTCGGGCGCATCCGCCATCGCGCCGAGCACCGCCTCACGGTCCACGACTCCAACGACGCGCCCGTCCTCGATCGCACGCACCGGGCGGTCCGTGGCGGCCACCACGGGGACGGCGTCCCTGACGGTGGTGCGGACGTCCAGCTCCGGGCCCTCACCGTCCTCGCCCGGGCGCGGCTCGCGCATGATCCAGCGCAGCGTGAGGACGTGGGTTCGCGGGATGTCGCGCGTGAAGTTCTCGACGTACTCGTCGGCGGGCGAGCCGACGAGCTCTTCGGGCGTTCCGAGCTGCACGATGCCGCCGTCGCGCATGATCGCGATCCGGTCGCCGAGCCGCAGCGCTTCGGGCAGGTCGTGCGTGATGAACAGCATCGTCTTGCCCGTCTCCTCCTGGAGGCGGATGACCTCGTCCTGCATGTCGCGCCGGATGAGCGGATCGAGCGCGCTGAAGGGCTCGTCGTAGAGCATCAGCTTTGGGTCCACGGCGAATGCGCGGCCAAGCCCGACGCGTTGCTGCATACCGCCGGAAAGCTGATCTGGGAACTGGTTGGCTGCGTCCTCGAGGCCGACGAGCTCGAGCACCTCCTGAGCGCGCGTCAGCCGCTCGGCCTTGGGTACGCCCTGGATCTCGAGCCCGAACGCGACGTTGTCGATCACGCGCCGGTGGGCGAGCAGCCCGAAGTGCTGGAAGACCATCGCGACCGTGTGCCGGCGCAGCTCGCGCAGCTCGGCGTGGTCGGCCGCCATGACGTCCTGGCCGGTGATGCTGATCTTGCCGGCGCTCGGCTCGATCAGCCGGATCAGGGTGCGGACGAGCGTCGACTTGCCCGAGCCGGACAGTCCCATGACGACGAAGACCTCGCCCGGCTGGATCTCGATCGACACGTCGCGCACAGCGACGACGCAGCCGGTTTTCTGGCGCAGCTCGCGCGGCGGCAGCTCGCAGTCGGGCGTCCCGATGAGCCTGTCCGCATGGGGGCCGAACAGCTTCCACACGCCTTCGGCATGAACGACCGGCTCGCCTTTATCGGGGCCGGATGGGGGTCCCTCCACGGTGGGAGCGACGCTGCCGCTGCCCGTCTCCTCCATCTGCGGGGTCATGATATATCAGGCTTCCGAGCGCCCGCCAGCGCCTTCGCGGTCGCCTAACACAGGCGCTGGGGCGGCCCCGCTCAGGTACGGATCAGGACCGTCTGGAGCTCGGTGAGCGTGTCCATCGGATAGGGCCCGCCGACCCGCCCGATGCCGCTCTCGGAGCGGGCTCGGCCGCCCCACGGGAGGTGCGGCTCCCAGTAGTTCGTGGTCTCGTTGATGTTCACGAGCCCCATGTGAACCGAGTCCGCGTAGCGCATCCCGGCGCTCAGGTCGGCGGTGAAGATCGCTGCCATCAGCCCGTACGTCTGGCCGTTCGTCTGCTCGATCGCGTCCTCGAGCGAGGAAATGCTCATGATCGGCGCGATCGGCCCGAACGTCTCCTGCGTGATGGCGATCGAGTCGGCCGGGACCTCGTCCAGCACCGTCGGCTCCCAGTACAGGCTGGTGGGGAAGCCGGCGGCGCGGCTGCCGCCGGTCACGACGCGCGCGCCGCGCTCGAGCGCGTCGCCGACGTGCTCGTCCATCTTCGCGGCGCCGGCCTCGTTGTTGACCGGCCCCATCGTCGTCGTGTCATCGAACGGGTCGCCGAGCCGGACCTCGCGCTTGACCTCGCCGGCGAGCAGCTCGACGAACTCCTCGCGGACGGCCTCGTGCACGAGCAGCCGCTCGGCCGCGGAGCAGCTCTGGCCGGCGCCGAGGAAGCAGCCGACGCGGGCGGCGTCGGCCGCCGCGACGAGATCGGCGTCATCCATGACCACGAAGGGACCGTTGCCGCCCATCTCGAGCAGCTGCGCCTTGCCTGCCGCCTGGCGCGAGACGATCAGCCCGGTCTGCGTCGACCCGGTGAATGCGACCGCGCGCGTGCCTGGGTTGACGGCCAGCTCGTCGCCCACCTCGGGGCCCGGGCCGAGCACGAAGTTGAAGACGCCGGGCGGCAGGTCCGCCTCCGCCACGCACTCGGCGAGCAGCCCTGAGCAGACGGCCGTCGAGGGGGCGGGCGTCCAGACCACGGTGTTGCCGCAGGCGAGCGCCGGCGCGAGCACCTCGGCCGGCATCGTGTAGGGCCAGTTCCAGGGCGTGATCAGCCCGAGCACGCCGAGCGGGCGCCGCAGCAGCAGCACGCGCCGGCCCGGCGCGGCGCTCTCCGGGATCGTGCCCTTGATGCGCTTGCCGTCCTCGGCGGCCATGCGGAAGAACTCGATCAGCTCGCCGACCTCGACTTCGGCCTCCGCCTTCAGGGGCTTGCCCTGGTCGAGGGTGAGCACGCGGGCGAGCTCGTCCGCGCGCCGCTCGCAGGCGTCGGCGACGCGGTGCAGCAGCGCCGCGCGCTCGAAGCCAGTGCGCCCCGCCCAGGACGGGAAAGCCGCGTTCGCCGCCGCGATCGCGCGGCGGGCGTCGTCGCGCTTGCCCTCGGCAACGGGGCCTAGCGACTCGCCCGTGGCCGGGCTGGTGGCCTCGACGGTGGCGCCGCTCTGGGCGTCACACCACTCGCCGTCTATGAACATGCGGGTGCTCAAGGAGCGGACTCGGGCAGTGCGCTCGGCTCGGCCACCGCCGGCGAGGCCGACTCGTAGCGGTGCGACTCCAGCACCCCGGTCTTATGGCGCTGCACGAACCAGTACCAGGCAAGGCCGCCGAAGAAGACAATGCCGATGAACAGAATCGCGCCGTACTGCAGATACCAGTGGAAAGGCTCGGTGGCGTTGTAGACGTCCTTGCGCGGCCAGCCCAGGTTGATCGCCATGAAGGCGCCCCAGCTGACGGCGAGCAGGTTGATCGGCAAGCCAAACTTGCCGAGCGTGAAGAATCTGCGCCCATCCGCCTGCGTCGGAGGCCACTCGCCGCGTAGGCGCAGACGGAGCATCGGCACCGTCACGAGCAGGTACGCGATGTAGATCATGATGATCCCGATGCTCGTGATCACCGTGAAGATCTGATCGTTCCCGATGTTCACGACAAGGATCAGCACCGCGAGCAGGCCGCTGATCACGGCCGGCACGATCGGTGTCCTGGTCTTCGGATGAACGGTCGCGATGTGCTCTCCCGCCGGCAAGTTGTTGTCGCGCGCCATCGCAAACGCCATCCGGATCGTCGCGGTGTGCACGGCGAGGCAGCAGACCGTCACCGCGATCACCACGCAGATCAGGAAGATCTTGCCGACGGTGTTGCCGAAGACGTCGAGGATGATGTACTGGAGGCCGCCGAACTCGCCGATCTCGGGCGCGTTGATGTTGCCCACGGCCATCATCGCGAACAGGATGATCAGCCCGCCGAGGACGAACGAGGCGATCACGGCGCGCAGGATCGCCACAGGAGCCGTCTTGCGCGGCTCATGAGTCTCCTCTCCGAGAGAGCTCGCCGTGTCGAATCCGTACATCACGTAGGCGGAGGCCAGCGAGGCGGCGAGGAAGGCGCCGAGGTAGCCCCACTCGTGGCCCTCGCCCGTGCCCTGCGTCTCGAACACCACGTCCGGACCGCGCGTGACGTTGACGAGCAGCGCGACTATCAGGACCACGGCGGCGATCAGCTCGATGAACACGCCGGTGCTGTTGATGCGCGACATCAGCTTTACGCCGAGCGCGTTGATGACCGTCGTGAAGATGATGAGGACGGTGCCGAGGATGACCGCGTTGATGGCGAAGTCGTTGTCGCCGGAGCCGTCCCCGTAGAACCAGAAGAAGTCCGAGATCTCGGGGAGCGTGATCTGGTAGGCGAGTGCCACGGCGGCGATCGTGACGATCGAGGCGGTGAGCATCATCCAGCCGCCGAGCCACGCGACCGTGGCGGTGGACAGCTTCTTGCCCCAGTTGTAGATCGACCCCGCCACCGGGAAGTTCGCGGCGAGCTCGGCGAAGCAGAGCGCGACCATCAGCTGCCCGACGAAGACCATCGGCCAGGTCCACCAGTACGCCGGCCCGCCGAAGGCGAAGCCGAAGTAGAAGAGCTGGAAGACGCCCGTGAGGATCGAGATGTAGCTGACTCCCGCCGCAAAGCTGGCGAACCTCCCGATGCTCCGGTCGAGTTCTTGCTTGTAGCCGAACTCGGCAAGCTCGTCAGAGTGATCGCCTGCAGACGCGGTCGCCACGTGCAGCCTCCCTGGTTGTAGGTCACGGCGGCGCCCGGTGAGGGGCGGCGCCGCTGTTTCGGGCTTCCCCCGGTGCGAATATCCCAGCGCCCGAGGGCCTCTGTCAAGGGTGATATATCAGTTCGGCCGCAACATGCACGACATCGCCCATTTCCTCTCGCAGCACCCGCCGTTCGACACGCTCGACGAGGACACGCTCGAGCGCGTGGCGGCGTCGGCTGAGATCGAGTTCTACGCCGCCGGGACCGCCATCCTCGAGAGCGCCGAGGCGACCTCGCGTTTCGCATACGTCGTCCGCCGTGGCGCGGTCGAGCTGCTCGTCGACGGCCACCTGCACGACGTGCTCACCGAGGGTGAGATGTTCGCGTTTGCGTCGCTGCTGCAGGACGCCCCGCTCGGCTTCGTCGCGCGGGCGGCCGAGGACACGCTCGCCTACCGCTTCCCCGAGCAGGCGATTCTGCCGGTGCTCGAGCGCGCCGCGGCGGTGCGCTTCGTGGTCCGCTCGCTCTCCCGGGACGTCCACCTGCTCACGCGCGCGGAGGAGCCGGCCGTGCCCTCAGCCGGCGGCCGACGGGTCAGGGAGCTGATGCGCGCGCCGGCGCTCGTGTGCCCGCCGGACACCGGTGTGCAGGACGCCGCGCGGCAGATGGCCGAGGCGGGCGCGACCTGCGTGGTGGTGGACCTCGGCGCGCGGCTCGGGATCGTGACCGACCGCGACCTGCGCACGCGTGTGGTGGCAGACGGCGCGGGACCCGACACACCGCTGTCGGATGTGATGAGCGCCCCCGCTTGGACCGTCACGGCCGATCGCACCGGCACCGAGGCGCTGCTCGAGATGCTCGACCACGGCATCCGCCACCTGCCGGTCCTCGGCCCGCACGGCGCGCTGCTCGGCGTGCTCGACGACGTCGATCTGATGGCGAGCGAGCGGCGCGCGCCCTTCCGCCTTCGCGCTCAGATCGCGCGCGCGGCCGCCCCCGCTGAGGTCGCCGACGCCGCGAAGCGCCTGCCCGCGACCGTCATCGCGCTGCACGACGCCGACGTCCCCGCTGCCGCGATCAGCCGCATGATTGCCGGCCTCCACGACACGATCGTGCGCCGCCTGATCGAGCTCGCGCACGAGGAGCTCGGCGCGCCGCCGGTGCCCTACACGTGGCTCGCCACCGGCAGCTACGGACGCCGCGAGCCGTTCCCGAGCTCTGACATCGACTCGGCGATGGCCTGGGAGGGCGAGGCCGACGACCCGGAGCTGCGCGAGCAGATCGCGGCGCTCGCGGAGCGCGTCGTCGAGGGGCTGAGCGCAGCCGGCTTCGAGGTCGACCCGAAGGGGGCAATCGCCGGAAGCCCGCTTTTCACGCGCTCGATCGGGGACTGGGAGCGCGCGCTCTTCGCCTGGAGCCGCGACCCCGACCAGGGGCGCGGTCTCATCCTGATGTCGGTCGTGATCGAGAGCGACGCGGTGTGGGGCTCGGCCGCGCTCGCAAAGCGGATCAGCGACGCGGCCACGCGGGCGCCCGGGCGCGACCAACTGCTCAGCCGGCTGCGCGCGGCGGCATTGGCAGAGCGCCCGCCGACGGGCTTCTTTCGCAACTTCGTGCTGCACTCGACGGGCGAGCGCAGAGGGGTGCTCGACATCAAGCGCGGCGGGCTGCTGCCGATCGAGTCGCTGGCGCGCTGGGCCGGCCTCGCCGCGGGGGTCGGGGCCGCGTCGACGAGCGAGCGGCTGCGTGCCGCCGCTGCGGCCGGCACGCTCGCCGGGGACGACGTCGCCGCCCTGCGCGACGCGCTCGAGCTGATGACGGAGCTGCGGATCGAGCACCAGGTCGAGCAGCTGCGCGCGCGGCGGCCGCCCGACAACCTGATCGCTCCGAAGAGCCTTCCGCCCGTCACCCGCACGGCGCTCAAGGAGGCCTTCCGCTCGGTGGCGCGCGTCCAGCGCGGGATCGGCGTGAGCCTCGGCCTCAGCCCGCGGTGAGTCGCTCCTGGCGACGCGCTCGCTTCCTCGTCGTGGACGTCGAGACGACCGGCCTCGACCCGGACCGCGACGAGATCGTCTCGTTCGCGGGTCTGCCCGTAGACGAGGGGCGCGTGCTCACGGCCGCCGGGGTGGGCGGGCTGGTCCACCCCGACACGCCGCCGGCGCCCTCGTCGGTCGAGATCCACGGGCTGCGCGCGGCGGACCTCGCCGCGGCGCCCGCAGGGGCGGAGGCCCTGCGCCCGCTCGCGGCGGCGATCCGCGGCCGCACCCCGGTGGCGCACGCGGCCTGGGTCGAGCGGGCGTTCTTGAAGAAGCCGCTCCGTGCGCTCGGCACGCGCATGCCGCGCCGCATTGTCGACACCGCGCTGCTCTGGCGCCTGCTCTGCATCCAGCGCGGCGACGGCGATCCCGGCTGGTGCGCGCTCTCCACGGTCGCCGAGGGGCTCGGACTGCCAAGGCACCGCCCCCACGTCGCCGCCGGCGACGCGCTCACGACGGCGCAGGTGTTCCTGGCGCTCGCGACCCATCTCGAGGCGCGTGGCCGCGGCAGCGTGCGCGAGCTCACCGGCGCGGCGTGGTTTCTGCGGGGCTGGCGGTTGGTGCACTCTTGAGCGCGGCGGTGCGCCCGGGCGCTCCGGCCCCGCCCTATTCCGTCAGCTGCGGTTGAACGCGGCGAGGATCTCGCGCTGGAACTCGAGCACGTGCTCGCGCATGATCGCGCGCGCCCGCTGGCCGTCGCGCTCGAGCAGGGCGTTCAGCAGGTGCATCTGGTCGTGGACCGAGTGGCCCAGGCCTGGGACGCGATCGAGCACGAGATACCAGATGCGCAGCGAGTGCGTGAAGTAGCGCTCCAGCGTCTCCACCAGGTAGGGGTTGGCGCTCGCCTCCCAGGTGAAGCGGTGGATGCGCTCGTCGAAGCGCATCAGCCACTCCTGATCGTGCGGACGCGTGACCTCGTCGATCTCCTGGAGCAGCTCCTCGGCCTGCTCGCGCGCGGGGTCGTTCATGCGCAGCGCGGCGAGCTCGGCCGCGTAGCTCTCGAGCTCGGCGCGCACCTCGCTGATGTTCACGATGTCGGCGGCCTCGACCGCGGTGACGAACGTGCCTCGCCGCGGCTGGACTGCCACCAGGTTCTCGAGCGCGAGGCGCTTGACAGCCTCGCGCAGCGGTGTGCGGCCGATCCCCATCGCCCGCATGAGCTCGTCCTCGCGCAGCACGGTGCCGGGGGCGAGCCGCAGCGTCACGATGCGGTCGCGGAGCTCGTCGTAGGCCCGATCGGCGACGAGCCTCGCGCTCGTGGCCTCGACTGAGTCGGTGGTCGGTGTGGCCATCTCTCTGGCGGCGATCCTAGGGGTCGCCGCGGTGACAATCGTATAGCCTGATATATCAGCTATGGGCGCCGGCGCGAACGTCACCGCGGCGAGCGCACTGGCCGAGCTGTTGCGCCGGCCGCGCTACGAGGTGCTCCCACTCGAGGGCATCGAGGAGGACGTGGCCGGCTCACTCGGCAAGGACGTGATCATCACGGTCACCGGCTCGCCCAGCCGCGGCCTCGACGCCACGCTCGAGCTGAGCGAGCGCCTCGCCCGCCAGGGCTACGCGGTGGTGCCCCATCTGCCCGCGCGCCAGGTACGCGACCAGGCACATCTCGACGAGCTGCTCGACCGCATCAGCGCAGCGGGCATCCGCCGGCTGTTCGTGCCGGCGGGTGATGCGAGCGCCGTGGAGGGGCAGTTCCACGGCGCGGCGGACCTGCTCGCGGCGATGGGCCCGCGGCGCGCCGACTTCGACGCGATCGGCATCACCGGCTACCCCGAGAGCCACCACCTGATTTCCGACGAGGAGACGATTCGGGCGATGTTCGAGAAGGCCGAGATGGCCACCGAGATCATCAGCCAGATCTGTTTCGACGCCGCCACCATCGCGGACTGGATCGGGAAGGTCCGCGCGCGCGGCACGCACCTGCCGATCTGGATCGGGCTGCCTGGGATCGTCGACTACCGCAAGCTGTTCCGCATCTCGGCGAGGATCGGCCTGGGCGAGTCGGCGCGCTTCCTCGGCCACCAGCACGGCTTAGTGAGCCGCCTGCTCACGCGCCGCTTCACGCCGGACGGACTCGTGCGCGAGTTGGCCCCCACGGCGGCCGACCCCGAGGCCCGCGTGGCGGGCTTCCACCTCTACACGTTCAACGAGGTGGAGCGGACGGAGCGCTGGCGGCGCGAGACGCTCGACCGGCTCGCCGCGCCGCCTTCATGAGGCCGCGCCGCTTCGCAGTCACCGGTACGACTTAGTGTCGCCACACGACACTAAGTCGTACCGGTGGCCTCCGGGGGCAACCGCTCCGCCAGCAGCGTCGACACGTCCGCCACGCGCAGCTCGTCGCCGTTGGCGCGCACGCCGTCGTCCAGCATGACGGTGCAGAACGGGCAGGCGACGGCGAGCGTCTCCGCGCCCGTCGCCGCCGCCTCGGCCGCGCGCTTCTCGTTGATCAGGCCGGCGCGCTCCTCCATCCACATGTGGGCGCCGCCGGCGCCGCAACAGAAGGTTCGCTTGCCGCTGCGCTCCATCTCGACCGGCTTGCCGACCGCCTCGACGATCTCGCGCGGGTCGGCGATCACGTCGTTGTGGCGGGCCAGGTAGCAGGAGTCGTGGTAGGTGATCGGCTGCTCGCCCGCGCTCGTCGCGAGCCGGCCGTCGCGCACGAGCTCGGCGAGCAGCTCGCTGTGGTGGACGACCTCGTAGCGCCCGCCGAAGTCGGAGTACTCGTTGCCGAGCGTGTTGAAGCAGTGCGGGCAGCTCGCCACGATCTTCGTCACGCCCGCGTCGTTCAGCGTCGCCACGTTCTGTTCGGCGTGCGCCTGGAAGAGGTACTCGTTGCCCATCCGCCGCGCCGGGTCGCCCGTGCAGGACTCGCGCGGGCCGAGGATGGCGAAGTCGACCCCCGCCGCCTTCAGCAGCTTCGCCGTCGACTGCGCCGCCGTGCGCGCGCGCTCGTCGAACGAGGCCGCGCACCCCACCCAGTAGAGGACCTCGGGAGCGGGGTCGCCGGGCTCGAGCACGCGCACCCCGAGCTCCTCCGCCCAGTCGGCGCGCTCGGTCTGGGGCTTGCCCCACGGGTTCGAGGCGCGCTCGACGTCGCGCAGCATCTGCTCGGACTCGCTTGGGAAGCGCGCGTCCATCATCACGAGGTGGCGGCGCAGGTCGATGATGTGGTCGACGTGCTCGATCGAGACGGGGCACTCGCGCACACAGGCGCCGCACGTCACGCAGTCCCATACGACGTTGTCGGTCACTGCGTTCGGCACGAGCGGCTGCGGCTCGAAACCCTCGGCGCTGCGGACGAGCGCGGGCCCTTCCTCGAAGACCTGGTCGCGCAGCGCCATGATCAAGAGCTTCGGCGAAAGCTCCTTGCCGGTCGCGAAGGCGGGGCAGACGTCCTGGCAGCGCCCGCACTCGGTGCACGAGAAGGTGTCGAACATCTGCTTCCAGGTGAGGTCGGGCACCGTGCCGGCGCCGAAGCGCATCTCCTCCTCGGGGACGTCGAAGCGCAACGGCTCGATGCGCCCGCCCGGTCCCGTGCGTCCGAAGTAGACGTTGATCGCGGCGGTCGCGATGTGCAGGTGCTTCGAGTGGGGGAGGTAGGCGAGGAACGTCAGGATGATGAGGACGTGCGCCCAGACGAAGACGCGCTCGAGCACCTCGGTCGTGCCGTTGTCGGCGAACAAACCGGATAACTCGTCCGAGACGGGCGACCAGCTCGCGGGCCACTCGTTCATGCCGAGCGCGATGCGGGACGCGTGCCAGAGCAGCAGCGTCGTCACGATGCCCGCGATCAGCGCCAGGATCAGGTCGGCCTCGCCGAGGTGGCTGCCCTCGAAGCGCGCAGGGCGCTGGACCTTGCGGATCACGAACGCTGCGATCACGCCGCACAGGACGAGCACGGCGAAAACGTCGACCATCAGCGCGAACCAGCCCTGGTGACCGAGCCACGGCAGCGTCGCATCCTTGTCGACGGCGCCGATCATCGCGATCAGGATCGTCGGGAAGAGGACGAGGAAGCCCCAGAAGATCGCCGCGTGCACGAGCCCCGGCAGGAAGCGCTGGAAGAGCTTCCTCTGGCCGAGCACGATCTCGGCCTCGTTCCTGATCCGCTTCGGCACGTCGTCCGAGCGCTCGACCGGCTTGCCGAGCCGCACGAGGTCGGTGAGCAGCTTGGCGCGCCGACCGAACAGGTAGCCGCTGACGGCCAGCGCCGCGGCAAGCGCGAGCGCTCCCGCCAGGACGTCTATGAGGCCTGCGCCTTTCGCAGCTCGGCCGTGATCGCCGGCACGATCTCGGTCAGGTCCCCGATCACCGCGTAGTCGGCGCTCATCAGGATCGGGGCCTCGGCGTCGGAGTTGATCGCGAGGATCTTCTTCGCCCCCTTGCAGCCGGCGATGTGCTGGGTCGCGCCGCTGATCCCGCAGGCGATGTACAGATCGGGGGACACCTTGGTGCCGGTCTGGCCGACCTGGTCGGTGTGCGGGCGCCAGCCCGCGCTCGTCACCACGCGTGAGCAGCCGACAGCGGCGTTCAGCTGCTCGGCGAGCTCCTCGAGGATCGCGAAGCCCTCGGCGGAGCCGACGCCCCGCCCGCCACTCACAACCACCTTTGCCTCGGCCAGCGAGATGCCGCTCGTGACGGCCTCGACGTGCTCGCTCACCCGCACGGCGAGGTCGGCGTCGTCGAGCGCCGGCGCGAACCTGTCGACCTGCGGGGCGTCGGCGCCGTTGACGGTCCCGGCGGCAACCATGTGGGGCGCGGAGCTGAGCAGGGCCGGGGAGCCGTGCAGGCGCGCCTCCTCGAGCAGGCTGCCGCCCCAGCGGACGCGCGTGAGCTCGAGCGGCGCGCCCGGCTGCACGTGCGTGCAGTTGGCCGCAAAGGGCAGCCCGAGTCGCGCCCCGACGTGCGCCAGCACCTCGTTGCCGCGGTTCGAGCCGGGCGCGACGATCGCGGACGGCTCGAGGGTCGCGGCCAGGTCGGTCACACAGCGTGCCCAGGCGCCCGGCGCGTACGCGCCGAGGCGCTCGTCGTCTGCAACATGGGCGCGGACGACTCCGTGAGCGCCGAGCCCCCCGGCTGCCTCGGCGCCGCCGGGGCCGACTAGCAGCGCCTCGAGCGGCTCGCCGAGCTCGCGCGCCAGCGCGAGCGCCTGCAGAGACAGCTCGTCGACCGCGCCGCCGTCCGGCTCGACCAGGACGAGAACCGTCATGCGACCCCCAGGTCGCGCATCACGTTCACGACCGCGGGCGCCGCGCCGGCGCCCTCACCGAGGATCTCGGCCTGCTTCCCCTGCCCGGCCGGGACGACCAGCCGCACCTTCTCGAGCCGCGCCTCGTCGGGCTGCGGCGTGATCGTCTCGACCGGCTTCTGGCGGGCGCGAAGCTTGGCCGGCACCGACGGGTAGCGCGGCAGGTTGATCCCCTCGAGCACGCTGACGACGGCGGGCAGCGGGAGGTCGTAGATGTCGCGCCCGCCGCTCACCTCCTGCTCGCAGCGCACTCGGCCGTCGGCGACGGTCAGGCCCTTGAGGCCGATCGCGACCGGACGCCCGAGCGCGTAGGCCACCCGGATGCCAACCTGGTAGTTGCCGGAGTCGGCCGACTCGTTGCCGAAGATGATCAGGTTGTAGTCGCGGGCCTGCTCGACGATCGCCGCCGCCGTCGCCTCCGGGTCCCACTCCTCGCCGTCGGTCGCCAGCAGGATGCCGCGGTCGGCGCCGATCGCGAGCGTCTCGCGGATCTGCTCCTCGGCCTCCGGCGGGCCGAGCGTCAGCACGGTCACCTCGCCGCCCTGCTGCTCGACGATCCGGACCGCCTCCTCGACGCCGCACTCCTCGTGCGGGCTGATCGTGAAGCCCAGGTGGCGCGTCTCGAGCGCCTGCTCATCGGCCGTCAGGACCATGCGACCGCCCGTTAGCGGCACGCGCTTGACGCAGACGAGGATCCTCACGCCGGCACCGGGGTGACCGCCTTCACGCGCTCGTTGTCGGGGTCGAACAGCGGCGTCGAGCCGGCGACCGCGACCGTGACGGGGAACAGCTCGTTCATGTACATGACCGCCAGCTCGCGGCCGGACTCAGCGTACTCGGGCGGCAGGTAGGACATGAGCAGGTGCTTGCCCACGGAGGGGCCGGCGCCGGCGCTCGTCACGAACGAGCGCCGGCCCTTGGAGTCGACCAACGGCGCCCCGTCGCGCGTGACGATTGGCTCGCCCCCCAGCATGTAGCGACGCTGCCCGCTCTTCGATGTGTGGTCGTCGACGGTCAGCGTGCACATCACGGTCGCCGGCTCCTCCTCGCGGTGCCGGACGTGCGCCTCCTTGCCAGTGAAGTCCTGCTCCTTGACCTTGCCCCAGGCCATGCCGGCCTCGGCCACGTTGTACTCACCGTCGAGCTCGAAGCCGAAGGCGCGGTAGCACTTCTCGAGCCGCCCGGTGGTGCCGTAGACGCCGATGCCGGCCGGCACGACGCCGTGCGGCTCACCGGCCTCCCAGACCGTGTCCCAGAGCTTCGCGCCCTGCTCGAGCGGGACGTAGAGCTCCCAGCCGAGGTCGCCGACGTACGAAATGCGCGACGCGAGCACCGGCAGCGAGCCCATCTCGATCGTCCGGAAGGTGGCGAACGGGAAGCCCTCGTGCGAGACGTCGGCGCTCGTCGTCGACTGCAGCACCTCGCGGGCACGCGGGCCCCAGAGCCCGAGCGTGCACCAGCTCGAGGTCAGGTCGATCACCTGTGCGTCGGGCCGGGCGTGGTCGCGGTACCACTTGAAGTCGGCCATCCCGTGCGCGCCACCGGTGACGACGCGGAAGTGGTCGTCCGCCAGCCGCATGACGGTCAGGTCGGAGCGGAAGCCGCCGCGCGGGGTCAACACCGGTGTGTAGACGACCTTGCCGTGCTTCACGTCCATCTGGCGCATCGACACACGCTGCACGCAGTCGAGCGCGCCGGGGCCCACGACGTCGAAGATGCAGAACGCGGTGAGGTCGAACATCGCGACGCGCTCGCGCATCGCGAGGTGCTCCGCGTTGATGATCGGCGACCACCAGCGCCGATCCCACTCGGCCTCGCGATCCTGGACGCCGAAGTCCTCGACGAGGCCGGCGTTCGACTCGTACCAGTGCGGCCGCTCCCAGCCGGCCGCCTCGTAGAACACAGCGCCGAGCTCGCTCGTGCGCGCGTGGAAGGGGGAGAGGCGGACGCCCCTGTCGGATGCCCACTGCTCGCCCGGGTGCACGATCCCGTAGGTCTTGTTGAAGTGCTCGTTCGCGCGTGCCTTCACGTGCCCGACGGTGCGCTGGTGCGGGTAGAAGCGCGCGATATCCGAGGACCAAAGGTCGATCTCGGGCTCGCCCTCGACCATCCACTCGGCCAGCGCCCGCCCGACCCCGGGGCCCTCCTTGACCCATACCGCCGCCGCCGACCACAACCCCTTGACCTCCGGCGTCTCGCCAAGCACCGGCAGGGCGTCGGGCGTGAGCGAGAGCAGGCCGTTGATCGCGTACTTGATGCCCACGGACTCGTCGCCCACGATCTCCGGCATCAGCTCGAGCGCGTGCTGCATCTGCTCGACGAAGTCGTCCTCGGTGAACGGGAACTCCGTGGGCGAGAGCGCCGCCTCCTCGATCGACGGGATCTCGTCCGGGTCGTGCAGGATCGGCCGGTGCGCGTATGAGCCGACCTCGAGCCCAGTCCCGTCCTGGCGCTCGTACATGAAGGTGTCCATGTCGCGCACGATCGGGTACTCGATCGCGCTCTTCGCGCCCTCGAAGCGCGGCACCGGGCCGATGTCGATCATCTGGTGGACGGCGGGCGTCAGCGGGATCGCCGCGCCCGCCATGCGCGCGATGCGCGGGCTCCAGACGCCGCAGGCGACCACGATCAGCTCGGTCTCGATGTCACCTCGGTCGGTGTGGACGCGCGTGACGCGGCCGCCCTCGACGTCGATCCCGGTGACCTCGGTGTTGGCGGACACGATCAGCGCGCCCCGCTGCTGGGCGCTCTCGCGCATCAGCGTCCCGGCGCGCAGCGAGTCGACCACGCCGACGCTCTCCGTGTAGAAGCCGCCGACGATCACGCTCTCTTCGATGAAGGGGACGAGCTCCTTGACCTCCGCCGGGGTTACGAGGCGCACGCCCTCGACGCCCCACGACCCCGCCGACGCCATGCGCCGACGCAGCTCCTCCATGCGCTCCTCGGTGCGCGCGACCTCGATGCCGCCGCAGGTCGTGAGCACGCCGAGCTCCTCGTACTGCAGGAGGCTGTCGTGCGTGAGCTCGGTCATCTCGCGCGAGTGGTCGACCGGGAAGATGAAGTTGGACGCGTGGCCGGTCGAGCCGCCCGGGTTCGGCAGCGGGCCCTTGTCGAGCAGCACCAGGTCGCGCCAGCCGAGCCGAGCCAGGTGGTGTACGAGGCTGTTGCCGACGATGCCGGCGCCGATCACGACCGCCCGGGCGCTGCCGGGGAGACTCCCTGCTCCGGATCGATCTTCCACGTAACTCACCTCGGGTCGACGGTCACTCGGCTTGGGTTCGCACCCGTCAGCGAAACTGATATATCACACCGGAATGCACTCGTCGCAGGAGCTGCGCAGCTCGTCGTTCGAGATCGAGGTCGAGGGCAGGTCGACCCGGCTCGAAGACCTGTTCGAGGGGTTCGGCGAACACGACCGGCTCGGGGTGGTCGTTCGACAGCCGTGCGGGGCGGTCGGTGCGAGCACGCTGATCACGGCGACCGTGACCGCGTTCTACGACATTCAGCGTGCGCGCTCGGACGACTTCTTCGTCTATCCGAGCTACTTCATATTCCACGTCGGGCGCCCGTTCGGCGATCACTCGATGCTGGACGTCTGGCCGGCGCGCAAAGAGGTGGTCGTCCGACCGGAGCCGGAACGGGTCCTGGAGGCGATCGTCGACCGCGGGGTCACCCGGCTCGTCGTCGAGGACGGCCAGGCCGCGGCCCTTGACTTCCCGCCCGAGCTGCTCGCCGGCGCGCGCATGGAGATCGTCAGCTGCCTCGCCTACTCGCCGAGCGGCCGCGTTCGCGATCCGGACGTGCGGATCGCTGGCAACGACGTGACGGAGGGATACGTGGGGGCCATTCTCGACCCGGAGGCTCACGCGGCCGAGCTGCGTGCGGACGACGCGGCCAGCGCGTATGCCGGCACGATCGGCTCCCGCGCGAGTGAGGTCGCGCGAGAGCAGCGCGCCGAGGTCGCCGCGACGCGCGCTTCGCTGCTCGAGGATGGCCGGCCGGTCGAGACGTATCGGCGGCTTGGGGTGGACGAGGCGCTGGCGTTGTTGTGAGTTGCCCCGCACCGCCTTCCTCACCTTCCTGCCGTGTACGCCCACGGGCCGTACGACTCAGGAAGGTTGCGATGTCGCGGCCTCCCGCGCTGAACGCCCACCCGGGTTGACCCTCCCCGACGAGAACTGATATATCAGCGCGACAGGGCCGAGGGACACAGGAGGTACGACATTGGCACAGGTGAACGAGAACCCCGGGATCCTGCTGTACACCCGCATCCGCAAGTCGCCGTACTACTACGCCTCGCGTCGCCACGGCATCCAGCTGTACAGCGTCTACAACCACACCTACCACCCGCGCCACTACGGCGACCCGGTGGAGGAGTACTGGCAGCTGCTGAACGGCGTCACGCTTTGGGACGTCGGCGTCGAGCGCCAGATCGAGATCAGCGGTCCCGACGCGTTCGAGTTCACGAACCTGCTCGTCGCGCGTGACCTGAACAAGTGCGCGGTCGAGCAGTGCAAGTACGTGTTCCTCTGCCTGCCCGACGGCGGGATCATCAACGACCCCGTCCTGCTGCGCGTCGAGGAGAACCGCTTCTGGCTATCGCTCGCCGACAGCGATGTCGAGCTGTGGGCGCGCGGCGTCGCGTACAACTCGGGCTACGACGTCGAGATCAAGGAGATCGACGTCGGGCCGGTCCAGGTCCAGGGGCCGAAGTCGAAGGACGTCATGGTCGACCTGTTCGGCGAGGAGATCCTCGAGATCCCGTACTACTACCTGCGCCCGTTCGAGCTGAACGGGATGAAGGTGCTCGTGTCGCGCACCGGTTACACGTCCGAGCTCGGCTACGAGATCTACCTCTACGAAGCGAGCAAGAACGGCGTCCAGCTCTGGGACGCCGTGCTCGAGGCCGGCAAGCCGCACGACCTCGCCGTGATCGGGCCCTGCCACATCCGCCGCATCGAGGGCGGCATCCTTGCCCTCGGCGCCGACATGTGGTTCGACACCAATCCCTACGAGGTCGGCATGGGCTACGACTGGATGGTCGACCTCGAGGCGCCCGGCGACTTCATCGGCAAGGACGCGCTCGCCCAAATCAAGGCTGAGGGACCGAAGCGGCAGCTCATCGGCGTCGAGATCGGCGGCTCGAACATGGGCTCGTACAACGACGGCTCGATGCCCGACGTGCTGCCGGTGCTGAGCGGCGGGCAGCGCGTCGGCGAGGTCACCTCGGCGTGCTGGTCGCCGCGGCTCGAGAAGAACATCGGCTTCGCGATGGTCCCGACCGAGAGCTCGCAGCTCGGCACCGAGTTCGAGGTCGAGCGGCCCGAGGGCAAGGTCTCGGCAGTGGTCGTCGAGAAGCCGTTCGTCGACCCGAAGAAGGAGACCCCGAAGCAGGAGTTGACCGCGGCAGCCGGTTCGGGAGAATCGTCCTGACGTACCTCAGATAAAGCCTGGCCACAGGAGGGACTCAAGGTATGTCCACGCAGTACGACTTCGTGATCGTCGGCGGTGGATCCGCCGGGTGCGCTCTCGCCAACCGGCTCTCCGCCGACCCGTCCAACCGCGTACTGGTCCTGGAGGCGGGCCGTCCCGACTGGTCCTGGGATGTCTTCATCCACATGCCGGCCGCGCTCGCCTTCCCGATCGGCAGCCGCTTCTATGACTGGCGCTACGAGTCGGAGCCCGAGCCCTACATGGGCGGGAGGCGCGTCTTCCACGCCCGCGGCAAGGTGCTCGGCGGCTCGAGCAGCATCAACGGGATGATCTTCCAGCGCGGCAACCCGATGGACTACGAGCGCTGGGCCTCGGGCGACGGCATGGAGACGTGGGACTACCACCACTGCCTGCCCTACTTCAAGCGCATGGAGAACTGCCTCGCGGCGAGCGCGGACGATCCCTGGCGCGGCCACGACGGCCCGCTCGTGCTCGAGCGCGGGCCCGCTCGCGGGCCGCTGTTCGACGCCTTCTTCGAGGCGGTTCAGCAGGCCGGCTACCCGCTCACGGACGACGTCAACGGCTACAAGCAGGAGGGCTTCGCGAAGTTCGACCGAAACGTCCACGACGGGCGCCGTCTGTCCGCCGCGCGCGCCTATCTGCACCCGGTCCTCGGCAGGCCGAACCTGAAGGTGGAGACGTTCGCGCTCGCCACCCGCATCCTCTTCGAGGGGGGACGAGCGGTCGGCGTCGAGTACGCGCGCGGCCGGCGCTCGCACCAGGCGCGCGGAGGTGAGGTCATCCTCTCGGGCGGCGCGATCAACACCCCGCAGCTGATGCAGATCTCGGGTATCGGCTCGCCCGACCACCTGCGCTCGATCGGAATTGCACCCGTGCACGAGCTGCCCGGGGTCGGCGAGAACCTGCAGGACCACCTCGAGGTCTACGTCCAGCACACCTCGAAGCAGCCGATCTCGATGGCGCCCTACTTCAAGATGCAGAACCGGCCCAAGGTCGGTGCCGAGTGGATCCTCCGCAAGTCGGGCCCCGGTGCCACCAACCACTTCGAGGCGGGCGGGTTCATCCGCAGCAACGAAGAGGTCAAGTGGCCGAACCTCATGTACCACTTCCTGCCGATCGCGATCCGCTACGACGGCACCGTCCCGGAGGGGGGCGGCGGGCACGGCTACCAGGTGCACGTCGGCCCGATGTATTCCGATGTGCGCGGCAACTGCCGGGCCGTCTCGAGCGACCCGCGCAAACACCCCGCGCTGCGCTTCAACTACCTCTCGACCGGCAACGACCGGCGCGAGTGGATCGAGGCGCTGCATGCCACGCGCAAGATCCTCTCCCAGCCCGCCTGGGACGGGATCGACGGCGGCGAGCTCTCGCCCGGGCCCGAGGTGGAGACCGACGAGGAGATCCTCGACTGGGTCGCCAAGGACGCGGAGACCGCGCTGCACCCATCCTGCACCTGCCGGATGGGGACGGATGACATGTCCGTGACCGAGCCGACCTCGCTGCGCGTCCACGGGGTGGACGGCCTGCGGGTGGTCGATGCCTCGGTGTTCCCATACGTCACGAACGGCAACATCTACGCACCGGTGATGATGACCGCGGAGAAGGCGGCCGACCTGATCCTCGGGAACACGCCGTTGCCGGCGCAGATGACCGAGTATTACCGCCATCCCCTGGCCCAGACGGGCGACGTGCGCGACCAGGGCGGCTCGGCGTCGGACGGGGCGGGAGCCGAGACCCCGGAGGAGGCGGAGGCGCCGTCGTAGACGAGGCGATCGCGTTCGTCCTGGCGGCGACCGACCAGCACCGGACGCGCGCCACGGCGCTGCTCGAGGCTCATCCCGAGGTCGAGGACGACCCTTGGGCGCGGCTCGTGCTCGGCCGCGGGTTCGCGGGCGATCCGAACGAGCCGGGCGGTCCGCGCGGCTGGGCGCCGCTCCTCTACGTGACCCACTCGTCTTTCGCCGACCCCGCGCTCGCGCGCGAGTTGCTCGAACGCGGGGCCGACCCCAATGCTTTCTTTGTCAATGAGTACGGAAGGATGTCCGCGCTTTACGGCGCCGCTGGGCGCGTCCACTCCTCGGAGCTCACGCGGCTGCTGCTCGAGGCGGGCGCGAATCCGGACGACGGGGAGTCGCTCTACCACGCGACTGAGGCCGAGGACGCGGCCTGCGTCGAACTGCTTCTCGAGCATGGTGCGAGCACAGGCGGAACGAACGCGCTGGCGCACGCGCTCGACGGCGAGCGCCTTCCGCACGTGCGCGCCCTGCTCGCGGCCGGCGCCGACCCGAACGAGGGGGCGCTGCTGGCGCACGCGGTGCGGCGTGGGCGCGGGCCCGAGTACCTGCGCCTGCTGGCGGAGCACGGCGCGGAGATCGACCGGCCGGGTGGCGAGACCTGGCGAGGCGCCGTCCCGCTGCGCACGCCCTACCAGCACGCCATGCTGCGCGGCCGCACCGACAGTGCGCAGACGCTCGCCGAGCTCGGGGCGTCGACCGACGTGGCGCCAGAGGACTTGGCCGTTGCGGCCGTCGCAGCGGGCGAGCGCCCGGCCTCGCCGCTGCCGGACGTGCTCGACCCGGACGCCCAGGAGGTGCTGATCCTTGCCGCGCTGCGCGGCCGGCTCGTCCCGGTGGTCGACGCCGTCGGCGTCGACTTCAGCGGCGTCGTCGGCGGCTCTCCCGAGGGCACGCTGCTGCACCACGCGGCGTGGGTCGGCAACCCCGAGGTGGTCGGCGCGCTGCTCGAGCGCGGCGCTGACCCGCTCGCGGGCACGCCCGAGACGCCGCTCGCCTGGGCGGTCCACGGCTCGCAGTTCTCCGACCTGCCCGGCCGCGATCACGTCGCCGTGGCGGAGCTTCTCAGCGCGGCGGGCGCGCCCGTCGAGGAGCGCTACCTGGAGGTGGCGGACGGTCCGCTGTATGGGTGGTTGGAGGGGCGGCTGGCGGGCTAGCGGCGGATCGGCCGAGCCGTTCGGCGCCGCGCCGGGGCCACCGCACGACGGCAGCCAGGGGGTAATCGGGTGGCTCGGTTCCGAGGCTCACTACGAAAGTCAACTCCTGGTTGACTTTCGTAGTGTGCCTCCGGCCTCGCTACCGCAGCACCGGCCGCGTCGCCTCGATGCGCGCGCGCCGGAAGCTGGTGCCCTCGACTCCGCGGGTCGAGAGCTCGAGCTGCAGGATGCCGGTGTTCGTCGTGCCCGGTGACCCGGCGCCGAACACGAAGTTGCCGAGGCTGTAGGCCACAAGCCGGCGCCGGCCGACGCTCCGGATCGGCTGGAGCACGTGCGGGTGGGCGCCGATCACGGCGGTGGCTCCTGCTGCCAGCGCCTCGTTGGCGAACGCCCGCTGGCGTCCGTCCTCGACGGTGGCGCGCTCGACGCCCCAATGGAAGGTCGCGATCACGACGTCGGCCCGGCGCTTCGCGCGCGCAACGCTTGCGCGGATGTTCTCGGTGGTCGCCTGCTGGGTGCCGGCGCGACCGGGGCTGGCGAAGAAGGACGCCGGCAGGATGTCCGAGAAGCCGACGAACGCGATCCGCAGGCCGAGCGCGGTGAACACCCGCGGCTTGGCCGCTGAGGCGAGGCTGCCGCCGGCGCCGACGGGGAGCATCCCGAAACGGCGCGTGAATCGGATCGTGTCGAGCATGGCGGTCCTGCCGTAGTCGCCGACGTGGTTGTTGGCGAGGTTCAGGACGTCGAACTCCGCGAAGGCGGCCATCGCTGCCAGCGAAGCCGGGCTACCGCGGAAGTTGAACTCCTTCGGAACCGGAAAGCCGCGCCTCGAGATCGCGCACTCGAGGTTTCCGAAGGCAACGTCGGCCCTCCGCAGCACGGGCGCCACGCTGGTCCACGGGTAGCGCACGCCGAACTGGCCGATGTAGGCGCCGGGAAGGTCGCCGAGGTTGACGTCGCCGACGGCGGCGAGCGTCACGTTGCGAGAGCGCACGCGTATGGGCACGGACACGCGCCCATCGACCGCCACCGCCCGCAGCACATACCGCGACCGGATCCGCTTCGGCCGCACGCTGCGCTCGAAAAGGCCCTGCGCGTTGGCGCGGGCACCGGCGAGCGCTCGCCACTGGGACCGCACCCGCACCTCGATCTGCACCCGGGTGCCGGGCGGTGCCGCACTGCCGGCCATCTCGAACGCCGCCCCCGCGCCCACGACCCGCGGCCCCTCGAAGACGAGCGGGACCGGGGGCTCCTGGCCGGCCGCGGAAGCGGTGCCGGCCAGAAACACCGCGATGACGAGTGAGAGGGTGCGCCGCATGCGGCGCACCCTAACCGCCGCGGCCAGCCAGGCGCCACGGGGGTCCCGGGGGCGTGAGCCCCCCGGCTGCCATCACTTGATGAAGAGGATCTCCGAGTACTTCGGCAGCGGCCACAGGTCGTCCGCCACGATCTTCTCCAGCCGGTCGCCGAGCTCGCGGACCTTCTCGAGCGCGGTCAGCTGGTTGTCGCGCGCGTAGACCGCCAGGTCGAGGCCCTCGACCCCGTCCGGGTAATGGTTGGCCTCCTCGAGCTCCCCGATCGCGAAGGCGAACTCGTCCACCAGCGTGCGCGTCTCGGCCGCCAGCGCGTCCATGCCCGCCGCGTCGATCACGGCCAGGTGGCGCAGCGCCGCGGGCAGCAGCATCGTGCGGGCGAT
>Ga0081538_10001402_pt1 | contig 24742 bp, 17 predicted proteins | sample TabmetS5T2R1_FD_71022 | JGI IMG/M metagenome (GOLD analysis project Ga0081538, IMG submission 71022) | Tabebuia heterophylla rhizosphere microbial communities from the University of Puerto Rico - S5T2R1 | ecosystem: Host-associated > Plants > Roots > Rhizosphere ... | reverse complement strand
GCGGGGGCGGGGGGCCGCGCCGGCTGCCCCGGCGCCACGGGGGGCCAGGGCGCCGGGCCCGCCGCCCCCCCTGGCCCCGGTGCCTCCGGCGGGCGACGACGCCGGCCGCGCCAAGGTGGCCACCGGGTTCGTCGCGTTCGGGGACTTCGGCGGCGGTCCCGCCCAGTACGCGGTCGCCGCGGCGATGGAGCGCTGGGTGGCCGCCGGGCACCGGGTCGACGCGCTGGTCACCACCGGCGACAACGTCTACAACCGCGGGGAGCCGGAGAAGTTCGCCGCGCAGCTCGACGAGCCCTACCGGGAGCTGCGCCGCAGCCGCCCGCTGTGGGTGACGCTCGGCAACCACGACGTGCGGGACGGGAACGGCCCCGCCCAGCTGCGCCACCTGGGCCTGCCGGACCTGCCGTTCGTCAAGGAGCTGCCCGGCGTGCAGCTGCTGTTCCTGGACGCCAACCGGCCCGACCAGGCCCAGGCCGACTGGCTGGAGGCGCGCCTGGCCGGGCCGGGGCCACGCTTCCGGGTGGTGGTGTTCCACCAGCCCGCCTGGTCGTGCAGCAACCACGACTCGACCAGGGAGGTCGTCCGGGTCTGGGTGCCGGTCTTCGAGCGCCACCGCGTCGCGCTGGTCCTCAACGGCCACGACCACAACTACCAGCGGTTCGCCTCCGGGGGAGGGGTCAGCTACGTGGTCACCGGCGGCGGCGGCAGGGGCCTGTACCGGCTGGACGAGTGCCGCGGCGGCGAGCCGCCCCGCGTCGCCCTGGGGATGCGGCACCACTTCACCGCGGTCGAGGTGCGCACCCGCACGCTGACCCTCACCGCGGTCACCGAGGACTACGCCGTGATGGACCGGGCCGTCATCCGCCGCTGACCGTCACCGCCCACCGGCCACGCCGAGCGCCGGCACGCCCCGCAGGAACGCCGTCACCTCGTCCAGCAGGCGAGGACCGGCGAGCAGGTCGAGGTCGTTGTGGTCGGCGCCGGGCAGCAGCACGAACCGCTTGGGCTGCGGGGCGGCGTCGAACAGCCGGCGGCTGTGGGCCGCCGGGACGATCCGGTCGCGTTCGCCGGCGACCACCAGCAGCGGCGCGGCCAGCCGGCCGACCCGCCCGGCGGCGTCGTAGCGGTCGGCGAGCAGCAGCGAGACCGGCAGCCACGGGTAGTGGAGCCGGCCGACCTCGGCCAGCGACCAGAACGGCGAGCGCAGCACCAGCGCGGCCGGCGGCCGCTCGCTGGCCAGCCGCAGCGCCACGGCGGCGCCGAGGGACTCCCCGAAGTAGACCAGCCGCGCCGGGTCGACCTCCGGCCGGCCGGCGAGGTAGGCGGCGGCGGCGCGGGCGTCGGCGGCCAGGCCGGGCTCGGTCGGGCGGCCGGGGTTGGCGGCGTAGCCGCGGTAGTCGAACAGCAGCACCGCCAGGCCGGCGCGGGCGAGCGCGGCCGCCAGCGGCGCCCGCAGCGAGCGGTTGCCGGCGTTGCCGTTGCAGACCAGGACCGCCGGCCCGCGGCCCGCGGCGGCGGCCGGCAGGAACCAGCCGTCCAGCCGCAGCCCGTCCTCGGTGGGGAAGGAGACCTCCTCGGCGCCGGGCAGCAGCGCCGCGGCCGCCGGCACCGCCCTGGGCGCCGGCAGGTAGATCAGCCGCCGCTGCTGCGACCACAGCAGCGCCAGCGCCGCCAGCAGCACCACGGCGACGGTCAGCACCACCTGCGCGACCCGCACCCCACAGCCGTACCATGATCGAGCGCGGGCGCACCAGAGCGGACGGACCGGGAGGCGAGCGAGCATGGAGGTCGGGGTCGGGCTGCCCACCACCACCCCCGGCAGCGACGGCCGCGCCGTGGTCGAGTGGGCGAGGCGCGCCGACGGCGGGCCGTTCGCCAGCGTCGGCGTGCTCGACCGGGTGGTGTACCGCAGCGTCGAGCCGTTCCTGGCGCTGTCGGCGGCGGCCGCGGTCACCGGCCGCGTCCGGCTGGTGACCATGGTGGTGATCGGGCCGCTGCGCAACACCGTGCTGCTCGCCAAGCAGGCCGCCTCCCTGGACCTGCTCTGCGGCGGGCGCCTGACCCTCGGCCTGGCGATCGGCGCCCGCGACGACGACTACCGGGCGACCGGGGTGGACCGGCACGACCGCGGCCGCCGCCTCGCCGACCAGCTCGACGGGCTCCGCGCGACCTGGGAGAAGGGCGAGGTCGGCCCGGAGCCGCAGCAGCCGGGCGGTCCGCCGCTGCTGGCCGGCGGCCTCTCGGCGCAGGCGTTCGCGCGGATGGCCCGCGCCGCCGACGGCTACGTCCACGGCGGCGGGCCGCCGCGGGCGTTCGCCAACGCCGCCGCCAAGGCGTGGGCCGCCTGGCGGGACCTGGAGCGGCCGGGACGGCCGCAGCTGTGGGGCCAGGGCTACTTCGCCCTCGGCGACGCCGACGCCGGCGGCGCCTACCTGCGCGACTACTACGCGTTCACCGGCCCGTTCGCCGAGCGGATCGCGGCCGGCAACCTGACCAGCGGCCGGGCGGTCAGGGACTTCGTCCGCGGCTACCAGGAGGCCGGCTGCGACCACCTGGTGCTGCTCCCCACCGTGTCCGACCCGGCCCAGCTCGACCGGCTGGCGGACGTGCTCGCCTGAGCGGGGGCGGCGGCGGTGCGCATCGGCGTCCTCGGGGGTGGGCCGGCCGGGCTCTACTTCGCGCTGCTCGCCAAGCGCGCGAACCCCTCCCACCAGGTCACCGTGGTGGAGCGCAACGCGCCGGACGCCACCTTCGGCTGGGGGGTGGTGTTCTCGGAGGAGACGCTGGGGGCGCTGCGCGACGCCGACCACCCCAGCCACGCCGAGATCACCGACACCTTCGCCCGCTGGAGCGCCATCGACGTGGTCTACGGCGGCCGCACGATCCGATCCGGCGGCCACGTGTTCTCGGCCATCGCCCGCAAGCGGCTGCTGGAGATCCTGCAGCGCCGCTGCCGCGACGTCGGCGTCGAGCTCGCCTTCCACACCGAGGCGCCCGGCCTGGAGGCCTTCGAAGGCCACGACCTGGTGGTGGCCGCCGACGGCGTCAACTCCACCGCCCGCCGGCTGCTCGCCGACCACCTGCGGCCCACCCTGGACGTGCACCGCTCCAGGTACGTGTGGTTCGGCACCGACCTGGTCCTGGACGCCTTCACCTTCGTGTTCCGCGCCACCGAGCACGGCATGTTCCAGGTCCACGCCTACCCCTTCGACGCCCAGACCAGCACCTTCATCGTCGAGTGCAGCGAGGGGGCCTGGCGGCGGGCCGGCCTGGCCGACGCCGGCGAGGAGGAGAGCATCGCCTTCTGCCAGGAGCTGTTCGCGCCCGAGCTGGCCGGCCACAAGCTGCTCTCCAACCGGTCGCTGTGGACCAGCTTCGTGACGGTCCGCTGCGCCAGCTGGCACCACGGCGACGTCGTGCTGCTGGGCGACGCCGCCCACACCGCCCACTTCACCATCGGCTCCGGCACCAAGCTGGCGATGGAGGACGCGGTCGCGCTGGCGGGCGCCCTGCAGCGCCACCCCGGCGACCGCCGGGCCGCCGTGACCGACTACGAGCTGGAGCGCCAGCCGGTGGTGGAGCGGTTCCAGGAGGCCGCGCGCGCCAGCGCCACCTGGTTCGAGGACGTCGGCCGCTACGACGGCATGGAGCCGGTGCAGTTCGCCTTCAACCTGCTGACCCGTTCCGGCCGCATCGGCCACCTGGAGCTCACCAGGCGCGACGCCCGCTTCGTGGCGGCCGTCGACCGGTTCTTCGCCGGCACCCCCGCGGCGCTGGTGCCGCCGCCGGTGCTGCGCACCCCGCTGCGGCAGCGCGCGCTGACGATCCCCAACCGGGTGGCGCTGGCGGTGGTCGGCGAGGACGACGCCGACGGCGGGCGCCTCGCCGAGCCCGCCGAGCGGCACCACCTGGAGGCGGCCGCCGCCGGCGTCGGGGTGGTGGTCTCCGAGCTGGTCGCGGTCGCGCCCGACGGGCGGGTCACCCCTGGCACCCCCGGCCTGTGGCAGGAGGGGCACGCCGAGGCGTGGCGGCGGCTCGCCTCCGCCGCCCGGCGCCACGGCGCCCGCCTGGCGGTGCGGCTGGGCCACGCCGGGCGGCGCGGCGCCACCCGCCCGCGCCGCCAGGGGGTCGACCGGCCGCTGGCCGCGGGCGGCTGGCCGCTGCTGGCCGCCTCCGCGGTCGCCTACCGGCAGGGCGGCGCCGTGCCGAGGGCGATGGACCGCGCCGACATGGAACGGGTCACCGGCGACTTCGCCCGCGCCGCCCGGCTGGCCGCGGCGGCCGGCGTCGAGGTGCTGCTGCTGGACCTGGCGCACGGCTACCTGCTGGGCGGCTTCCTGTCGCCGCTGGCCAACCGCCGCGACGACGAGTTCGGGGGGCCGCTCGAGGGCCGCCTGCGCTTCCCGCTGGAGGTGGTCGACGCGGTCCGTGCGGCGTGGCCTCGGGAGCGGCCGCTGTGGGCCGCGGTCGCCGCCAGCGACGCGGCGCCCGGCGGCATCGTGCCGCAGGAGGCGGTGCAGCTCGCCGTGGCGCTCGCCGGGCACGGCTGCGACCTGCTGCAGGTGACCGCCGGCCAGGCCACCGCCGCCGGCCACCCGGACTACGGGCGCTTCTACCTGGTCGGCTGGAGCGACCTGGTGCGCAACGAGGCCGCCGTGCCCACCATGGTCGGCGGGAACCTCACCACCGCCGACGAGGTCGACACCGTGGTCGCGGCCGGCCGGGCGGACCTCTGCCTGCTGGACCCGCGGTACTACCGGGGCGGGTAGCCGGCCGGGCGGCGGCTACCCGTCGGGGATCTCCTCGCGGGTCGCCCGGTCGTCGGGCGCCGTGTCGCGGTCGGGCTGGTCGGCGGCGGTGGCGGCGGTCGGGTCCAGGGACGGCAGCGGGTGGCCCTCGGCGGCCCGCCGGAGGTCGGCCTCGGTCAGGTCGGGGGCGCTGGGCCGCTCCCGGGCCGCCCGGTCCTCCTCGTCGAGCAGGTCGTCCGGCTCGCCGCCGTGCTCGTCCCAGGCGGCGAGGGCCTGGCGGTCGGCGGGGGACACCCCGCCGCGCTCCTCGGCCCGGGTGGGGGCCAGCTGCGGGACGTCCGGCGGCTCCCAGGGCTCGTTCTCGTCCAGCGCCTCGGCCAGGTCGCCGGTGGGGGTGGCGTCCGGGCCGGCGAGCATGTCGGTCGAGCCGACCAGGACCTCGTCGTCGGCGGGGGTCGCCGGCTCGCCGTCGGCCGGCTCCTCCACGCCCTCGCGCAGGACCGGGTCGACCTGCAGCTCGTTCACCACCGAGGTGGCGTACTCCTCGGCGAGCTGTTCGGCGACCGTGGCCTCCTCCGGGCTGGCGACGGCGCCGAGCAGCACCACGTCGTCGTCGCGGGCGGCGACCTCGATGCGGTCGTCGCCGACCCGGGTGGAGACCTGCAGCCGCTCGCGGATGCGTTCGAGCACGTCGGCGTCGACGGCCATCGCCTGGCACCTCCTCGTCGGGCGTGGGCGGCGGCCCCGGGCGTACCCCACGGAGGCGCCCGCGAATCAGCCGGGCAGCTCGCGTTCCAGCCGCGCCTCCTCGGCGTCGAGGTCGTGGTACAGCCGGCGGGCCACCTCGGGGGTGACCTCGCCCGCCTCGCGCAGGCGCCGCAGCTCGTCGCGCTGGGCGCCCAGCAGCTCGTGCACCAGCCGGGTGAGGTCGCCGGCACCGCCGGCCGCGCCGTCGTCGCGCTGCTGGTCGAGGTGGGCCAGGCGCGCCCGGTAGCGCTGGCGGAGCCGGTCGACCAGCTCGGGCGGCACCCCGTCGGTCTCGGGGTCGAGCGCGTCCAGGCGGGCGATGGCGACCTCGGCCAGGCGTGCCAGCGCCCGCCTGGGATCGGCGGCGGGGCCGCCCTCGGGCTCGACCACCCCCAGGCGGGTGACCAGCAGCGGCAGGGTGAGGCCGTGGCCGACCAGGGTGACCACGATCACCGAGAACGACAGGAACACCACCAGGTCGCGCTGGGGGAACGGCGCGCCACCGGCGACCGCGGTGGGGACGGCCAGGGCGAGCGCCAGCGACACCACCCCGCGCATCCCGGCCCAGCCGATCACCAGGGTCGGCCTCCAACCGGGCCAGGGGTCGCGTTCCCGCAGCCGTGGCGAGAGCCGCCGCGGCAGCCAGGACGCCGGGAACACCCAGGCAAGCCGCACCGCGATCACCACCAGGTTGAGCACCAGCGCCGCCCAGGCCAGCTCGGCCAGCGACCGGCCTTCGATCCCTTCGACGACGGTGCGCAGCTGCAGCCCGATGAGGGCGAACGACAGCCCCTCGAGGACGAACACCAGCCAGTCCCACAGCTGCCGGGCCTGGAGGCGCGCGGCCGACGAGATCGAGCTCCAGTGGCGCGACATCAGCAGCCCGCAGGCCAGCACCGCCAGCACCCCGGAGGCGTGCACGCGCTCGGCGGCCAGCCAGGCCACGTACGGCAGCAGCAGGTTGATGGTGTTCTCCACCGGCGCCTCGGTCACCCGGCGCAGCACCCGGCTTCCCGCCCACGCGACCGCCAGCCCGACGAGGGTCCCGCCGACGGCCGACAGCAGCAGCTCACCCCCCGCCCCGACCAGCGAGAAGCTGCCGGAGACGGCGGTGGCCACCGCCATCCGGTAGAGGACCAGGGCGGTCGCGTCGTTCAGCAGGCCCTCACCCTCCAGGATGGTGACCATCCGCCGCGGCATCCCCACGCGCCCGGAGACCGCCACCGCCACCACCGGGTCGGGCGGCGCCACGATCGCCCCGAGCACGGCCGCCACCGCCCACGGCAACCCGAACACCGCATGGCCGAGCACCGCGACCGTGGCGGTGGTGAACAGCACCAGCCCGACGGCCAGCAGCGAGATCGGCCGCAGGTTGCGGCGCAGGTCGTCGAGGTCGGTGTGCAGGGCGGCCCAGTACAGCAGCGGCGGCAGGAACAGCGCCAGGGTCAGCTCCGGGTCCAGCTCGAGCTCGGGCAGCCCCGGCACCAGGGCGACGGCTAGGCCCACCGCGACCAGCAGCACCGGCTCGGGCAGCGGCGTGCGCGCCGCCAGCGTGACCACCACCGCGATGCCGGCGAGCAGGCCGATCAGCAGCTCCAGCGTCTCCATCGCCGGCAACGGTGGCACGGCGGGCCGGCGGCCGCCAGCGCGGCGTTTCGCCGCCGCCTCCCAGTGGTAGTGGCAGGCCAAGATGCGCGACCACGACCACCCTCACGAGCGGGAATGGACCGGCGGCACCCTGCCGGAGGTCGACGAGGCGACCTTCCGCCGGGTGCTGACCCAGGCGATCCGCGTGGCCGAGGCCACCGGCCTGCCGCACGCCTTCATGGGCGGGATCGCTTCGACCGCGCTCGGCCGCCCGCGCTGGACCCACGACGTCGACCTGCTGGTGCGGCCGCGCGACGCCAGGGCGATGCTGCGGGCGTTCGCCGACGCCGGCTTCGCCACCGAGGAGACCGACCAGGCCTGGCTCTACAAGGCGAGCAGGGACGGGGTGCTGGTCGACCTGATCTTCGAGAGCACCGGCGGCATCGTGCTCGACGACGAGATGCTGGCCCGGGTCCGCCCGGCGCGCTTCGACGGGCTGCGCCTCAGCGTCCTGGCCCCGGAGGACCTGCTGGTCATCAAGGCGATCGTCCACCGCGAGCACCGCCAGCGGCACTGGTTCGACGCGCTGGCGCTGGTGCAGTCCGGCGAGCTGGACTGGGAGTACCTGCTGCGGCGGGCGGCGCCCAACCCGCGTCGGGTCGCCAGCCTGCTGCTGTACGCCCAGACCGACGGGCTGGCGGTGCCCGACTGGGTGGTCGAGGAGCTGCTCGCCAAGGCCCGCGAGCAGGAGGGCACCGGCGCCGAGCCCGACGAGTACCTGGTCGCCCGCGCCCACGACGCGCTGGTCCGCGACCCGCGCACCGCCGAGCTGGAGCTGGACGTCGCCGTCGACGGCGGCGTGGTGGTGCTGTCGGGGGTGGTCGCCACCCCCGAGCGGCAGGCCGCGGTCGGCGAGGTGGTCGCCCAGGCCCTGCCCGACCGCAAGGTCCACAACCTCACCGGCGTCGACGGTCCCACGGCGGCGCCGTTCGTGGAGACCCTGCCGTGATCCGCGTGGCGGCGGTCGGCGACCTCCACGTCGGGATGGACTCGGTCGGCCGGCTGCGGCCGCGCCTGGTCGACCTGGCCGCCGACGCCGACCTGCTGCTGCTGGCGGGGGACCTGACCCACCGGGGCCGGCCCGAGGAGGCCAAGGTGCTGGCCGGCGAGCTCCTCGGCGACGGCGTGCCGACGGTGGCGGTCCTCGGCAACCACGACTACCACTCCGACCAGCAGGACGCCGTGACCGAGCTGCTCCAGGAGGCCGGCGTGATCGTGCTGGAGGGCGACGCGGTGGTCGTCCGGGTCGGCGACCGCCGCGTCGGCGTCGCCGGCACCAAGGGGTTCGGCGGCGGCTTCGCCGGCGCCAGCGCCAGCGACTTCGGCGAGCCGGAGATGAAGGCGTTCGTCGCCCACACCAGGACGCTGGCGGGGCGGCTGGAACGCGCCCTTACCGGGCTGCGGGCCGACCGGCGGATCGCGCTGCTGCACTACTCACCGGTGGCGGAGACCCTCTCGGGCGAGCCCCGCGAGATCTACCCGTTCCTCGGCAGCTACCTGCTCGCCGAGGCGGTCGACCACGCCGGCGCGGACCTGGTGCTGCACGGGCACGCCCACCGGGGCAGCCCCAGCGGCGTCACCCCGGGCGGCGTGACCGTCCGCAACGTGGCCGCGCCCGTGATCGGCTGCGCCTACCAGGTGTTCCACTTCGAGGCGGACGGCGCTTCGGCGTGAGGGGTGCTCAGCGGAGGTTCACGGTGGCGCCGCGGCTGAGCGGCGAGTCGTGCAGCTCGACCCGCGCCGGGCGCATGCGCGCCGGCACGTCGTAGACCAGCGTCCCGGCGATCCGGTTGCCGGGGTTGACCTGGGTGTGCAGCAGCTGCGGGCTGCCGTTGGCGGCGGTGGCGGCCAGGTGCACCGAGTGCCGCCGGCCGTCGGCGCCGAACAGGCGCTGGTCGCCGGCGGCGAAGCTGCGGGCGTCCTCGCCGACGTTGGCGACCCGGACGGTCAGCACGCAGAACCGGCCCTGCGGGGTCTGCCTGGCCAGCGCCGGTCCGACCTGGCGAAGGCCGCAGCGCACCGAGCGCACCACGAACTCGAACTGGCCGTCCCTGACCGGCTGGCCGAGTCCCGCCGTCGCCGCGGCGCGGTCCCGCCCTCCCGCGGGGCCCTGGCGCGTGGGGCGGTCGCGGGCGTCGAGCAGGCTGCCGAGCAGCAGCACGCCCACCAGCGCCCCGGCCACGACGAGGAGCCGCCGTCCCCGCCGCCGCGGCCGCCCCGCCCCGGCCGACCGCCCGGACCGCGCGCCTGGAGGCCCGGGTGGTGGCGCCCGGTCCCACCCTGCTGGCTGGCCGGGCAGGGTGGGAGGCGGCGGGGCCCACCCGGGCGGCGCGCCTGGAGGCCCGGGTGGCGCCCGGCCCTCACCGGGCGGGGTGGGAGGCGGCTGGCGCCACGCCGGCGGGGGCGCCGGGTCGCCGGCGAGCAGCTCGGTGGGGGCGGTGGGGTCGGCGGGCAGGCGGGCGGTCGTCCGCAGCGGCACGGTCGCGCCGGGGAGCGGGCCGGCGAGCGGCGCCAGCAGCGCGCGGACCGCCGGCGCGGCCGGGCGCCGCTCCGGGTCCTTGGCGAGCAGCGCCAGCAGCACGGGGCCGAGCGGCCCCGTGCGCCGCTGCTCGCCGGGCGGGTCGTGCAGGATCGCGGCGAGGGTGGCGGCGGGCCCGTCGCGCCGGAACGGCGGCGCGCCCTCGGCCGCGAACCACAGCGTCGCCCCCAGCGCCCACAGGTCGGCCGCCGGCCCGCCGCGCCGGCCCGAGGCCTGCTCGGGCGCGACGTAGGGCAGCGACCCGAACGCCGCGCCGGTGAGGGTCCGCTGGGTGTCCTCCAGCGAGGCGATGCCGAAGTCGGCCAGCTTGGCGGGGGCGGCCGCCGGCACCATCACGTTGGCCGGCTTGACGTCGTGGTGGACGATGCCCGAGCGGTGGGCCGCCTCCAGCGCGTCCAGCAGCTGCAGGCCGATCCGCGCCGCCGCCGCCGGGTCCAGCGGCCCCCGTCCCTCCACCAGGCCGCGCAGGGTGGGCGCGTCGACCAGCTCCATCACCAGGAACAGGTGGCCGCCGGCCTCCACCACGTCGTGGAGGGTGACCACGCCCGGGTGGTTGAGCCGGGCCGCGGCCCGCGCCTCCCGCAGCGCCCGCTGCCGCACCGCGGCCTGCTCGCGCTCTGGCAGGCCGGGCCCGTCACCCGCCAGGCGGGCGGCCGGCAGCTCAACCTCCTTCACCGCCACCTGGCGGCCGAGCAGGACGTCCTCGGCGCGCCAGACGACCCCCATGCCGCCGCGGCCGAGGGGCGGCCCGAGGGCGTAGCGGCCGGCCACCAGCCGCCGGTCGGCGCTCGCTGCCATGACGCGGGCAAGTATCGCAGGTCGGCGGGCAACGCCCGGCGCCGGCCCGGCCGGGCTTGAGGCCGGCCTCCCGGGGGAAGATGGGACGACCATGGGACGCCCCACCCTGTCGCTGGCCGAGTCGCAGGCGCTGGCCGCCATCCTCCGCCGGGAGCTGCGCGGCGAGGTCCGCTTCGACGCGGGCAGCCGCGCCCTGTCCGCCACCGACGCCTCCAACTACCGGCAGGTGCCGATCGGGGGGGTGTTCCCCGCCGACGCCGACGACGTCGAGGCGGCGGTCGCCGCCTGCCGGCGCTTCGGCGCGCCGGTGCTCGGCCGCGGCGCCGGCACCAGCCTGGCCGGGCAGGCCTGCAACGTCGCCGTGGTCCTCGACATGTCCAGGCACATGGACCGGATCCTGCAGGTCGACCCCGACCGCCGCCTGGCGAGGGTGCAGCCGGGCGTGGTGATCGACCGGCTCCGCGACGCCGCCGAGGTCCACCGCCTGACCTTCGGGCCCGACCCCGCCACCCACAGCCACTGCACCGTCGGCGGCAGCGTCGGCAACAACTCCTGCGGCGTGCACGCGCTGATGAACGGCAAGACCGTCGACAACGTCGACGAGCTGGAGGTCCTCACCTACGACGGCGTCCGCCTGCGACTGGGCCCGACCGGCGAGGCGGAGCTGGCGGAGGTCCGCCGGCGCGGCGGCCGCCCGGCAGCGATCTACCAGGGCCTCGCCGACCTACGGGACCGCCACGCCACCGAGATCAGGGCGCGCTACCCCGACATCCCCCGGCGGGTCTCCGGCTTCAACCTCGACGAGCTGCTGCCGGAGCGCGGCTTCCACCTGGCCAGGGCCCTGGTCGGCACCGAGAGCACCTGCGCCCTTGTCCTCGAAGCGACTTGTCAACTTATCGACAGTCCGCGGTCGCGGGTGCTGCTGGTGCTCGGCTACCCCGACGTCTACCTGGCCGCCGACGCCGTCCCGGCGGTCCTGGAGCACCGGCCGACCGGGCTGGAGGCGATCGACGACCGCCTGGTCGCCGACCTGCGCGGCGTCGGCCTGCACCCCCGCGAGCTCGACCTGCTGCCGGAGGGTGCCGGCTGGCTGCTGGTCGAGCTCGGCGCCGCCGAGCGGGGCGAGGCGGTCGCGCTGGCACGCCGCCTCCAGGCCGAGCTCGGCGCGGGCCGGCCGGGCGCTCCCAGCGCCAGGCTGTTCGAGGACCCGGCCGCCCAGGCGCGCATCTGGCTGGTCCGCGAGTCCGCCCTCGGCGCCACCGCCCGGGTGCCCGGCCGCGCGCCCAACCACGAGGGCTGGGAGGACTCGGCGGTCGCCCCCGAGCGGGTCGGCGCCTACCTCCGCGACCTGCGCAAGCTGCTGGACGGCTACGGCTACGGCGGCGCCTTCTTCGGCCACCTCGGCCAGGGCTGCATGCACACCCGCAACGACTTCGACCTCACCTCCAAGCAGGGCGTGGCCCGCTTCCGCGCCTACGTGGAGGAGGCGGCCGACCTGGTGGTCTCCTACGGCGGCTCGCTGTCGGGCGAGCACGGCGACGGCCAGGCCAGGGCCGAGCTGCTGCCGAAGATGTTCGGGGAGGAGCTGGTCGGGGCCTTCGCCGGCTTCAAGGCCCTGTTCGACCCCGACGGCCGCATGAACCCCGGCAAGGTCGTCGACCCCGACCGCCTCGACCAGCACCTGCGCCTGGCCGGCTGGCGGCCGGCGCCGCAGCGGACCCACTTCGCCTACGCCGAGGAGGGCGGCTGGGCCAACGCCATGCTCCGCTGCGTCGGCGTCGGCAAGTGCCGCCAGACCGAGACCGGGATCATGTGCCCCAGCTGGATGGTCACCAAGGAGGAGGCGCACTCGACCAGGGGCCGCGCCCACCTGCTGTTCGAGCTGCTGCACGGCGACCCGCTGCGCGACGGCTGGCGCGAGCGCCCGGTCAAGGACGCCCTCGACCTCTGCCTCGCCTGCAAGGGCTGCAAGCGGGACTGCCCGACCTCGGTGGACATGGCGACCTACAAGGCCGAGTTCCTCGCCCACCATTACAAGGGCCGGCTGCGGCCCCGGACCGCCTACAGCGTCGGGCTGGTCCACTGGACCGCCCGGCTCGCCGCGCGCGCGCCGCGGCTGGTCAACGGGGTCGCCGCCGCGCCGCTGCTCGGCTCGCTGGCCAAGCGGCTGGCCGGCGTCGCCCCCGAACGGGAGCTGCCCGCCGTCGCCGCCCAGACCTTCACCCGCTGGTTCCGCCGCCGCGGCGGCGCGACCGGCCCGAGCACCGCCGGCCGGCGGCCGGTGCTGCTGTTCCCCGACACCTTCACCGACCACTTCCACCCGGCCGCCGGCCGCGCCGCCGTCCGGGTGCTGGAGGCGGCCGGCTTCGCGGTCCAGGTCCCGGACCGCCCGCTGTGCTGTGGCCGGCCGCTGTACGACTTCGGCATGCTCGACCTGGCCAAGCGGCAGCTCCGCCGCATCCTGCGCAGCCTCGGCCCCGCGGTCGACGCCGGCGTGCCCGTGGTGGTGCTGGAGCCCAGCTGCCTGGCGGCCTTCCGCGACGAGCTGCCCAACCTGCTGCCGGGCGAGCCGGCGCGGCGGCTGGCGGGCCGGGCGCTGAGCCTCGCCGAGCTGCTGGCCGGCAACGGCGACGGCTGGCGGCCGCCGGGTGTCGGCGGCCGCGCGATCGTGCAGGGCCACTGCCACCAGCAGGCCGTCATCGGCATGGCCCCGGACCTGGAGCTGCTGGCCGCCGCCGGGGTCGACGCCGAGCTGCTGGACGCCGGCTGCTGCGGCATGGCGGGCGCGTTCGGCTTCGGGGCCGACCACTACCGGGTCGCGATGGCGGTGGGGGAGCGGCGCCTGCTCCCGGCGGTCCGCGCGGCCGCGCCGGACACGGTGGTGCTGGCCGACGGCTTCAGCTGCCGCACCCAGGTCGAGCAGGCGACCGGCCGCCACCCCCTCCACCTCGCCGAGCTGCTCGCCCGCGCCCTCCCCGGCGGCTGACCGGCCGCCGCGGGGCGGTCCGGTGCGACAAGCGTCGTCGGGGCAGGGTACGGTCTGGTCATGATGCAGGCTGCGAAGGCGGGCGCGGTGATCGAGGCGGCCGGCCTGTGCCGGCGGTTCGGCGACCACGTCGCCGTCGACGGGCTCGACCTGCGCGTCGAGCGCGGCGAGGTGTTCGGGCTGCTCGGTCCCAACGGCGCCGGCAAGACCACCACCATCCGCATGCTGACCACGCTGCTGGCGCCCAGCGCCGGCGCCGCGCGGGTGTGCGGCCTGGACGTCACCAGCCGGCCGGGCGAGGTGCGCCGGCGCATCGGCTACGTGATGCAGACGGTCGCCTACCGTGGCCTGCTGACCGGGCGGGAGTGCGTGGAGATCGAGGCGGCCCTCTACCACCTGCCGCGGCGGGAGGTCCGCCGGCGGGCGGCGCAGGCGCTGGACACCGTCGGGCTGCTGCCGCACGCCGACCGGCGCTGGACCACCTACTCCGGCGGGATGAAGAAGCGCCTGGACCTCGCCTGTGGGCTGCTGCACGCGCCCGAGGTCCTGGTGCTCGACGAGCCGAGCCTCGGCCTGGACGTGCAGTCGCGGCACATGGTGTGGGAGTACGTGCGCGCCCGCAGCGCCGGCGGCGCCACCATCCTGCTGGCCACCAACTACCTCGACGAGGCGGACCGCCTCTGCGACCGGGTCGCCATCATCGACCACGGCCGCGTGGTGGTGGAGGGGTCCCCGGCCGAGCTGAAGCGGTCGGTCGGCGCCGACGTGGTGCAGGTCGCCAGCGGCGAGCCGGAGCGGCTGCGCCGGGCGATCGCCGGCGAGCGCTGGGTCAGGGACATCGTCGCCGGCGACTCCGGCGACCTGCACGCCTACGTGGAGGACGCGGCGGTGGCGCTGCCGGCGGTGATGCGCCTGGGGATGGAGCACGGGATCGAGCTGGGGCGGGTGACCTACAGCCAGCCGTCGCTGGACGACGTGTTCCTGCTCCACACCGGCCGCGAGCTGCGCGAGGCGGAGGTGGCGTCGTGACCGCCGGGCCCGACGTCCGACGGCCCCAGGCGCCCGCCGCCGAGGCCGGCGGGGCGCGCGCGACGGCCCGTGGCCAGTGGACCCAGGAGGTCATGGCGCTCGCCCGCCGCTGGTGGATCGAGCTGCTCCGCGAGCGCCTCAACCTCGCCCTCACCGTCGCCCAGCCGGCGATCTGGCTGGTCTTCTTCGGCGCCGGCGTGGAGCGCGCCATCGACCCCGAGGTGGTCGGCACCGACGACTACGTCGGCTTCATGCTCGCCGGGATCGTCACCTTCACGATCGTGGGCAACGGCGTCAGCGGCGCCATGCCGCTGCTGTGGGACAAGGAGACCGGCTACCTCGACCGGCTGATGAGCATGCCGATCGCCCGCAGCTCGGTGATCGTCAGCCGGTTCGTCTTCCAGGTGGTCCAGCAGTCCGCGCAGATCCTGCTGGTGGTGGTGGTCGCCCTCGTCCTCGGCGTGCGGATCGCGGCGGGACCGCTGGGGCTGCTGGTGATCCTGGTGGCGGCCGCGCTGCTCACCATGTCGGTGACCGCGGCGTTCTCGGCGCTGGCCTACGCCGTGCCGCAGCACGGCACGTTCTTCGCCATCGCCGGGTTCGTGACCCTGCCGCTGCTGTTCATGAGCAACGCGTTCGTGCCGCTGGACGCCATGCCGGGCTGGATGGCGGCGGTCGCCCGGCTGAACCCCCTCACCTACGCCATCGAGGCGATGCGCACGCTGGTGGTGGACGGCTTCCGGCCGGGGGTCTGGTGGTCGCTGGCGGTGCTGGCGCTGGTCGCGGCGCTGTGCCTGGCGGCGGGCACCCAGCAGTTCCGACGCCGGACCGGCGAACGGGTGCGGGGCTGAGGGACGCGCGCGGCTCCGGCGGCGGGTTCAGCCGGGCGCCCGCACCACCAGGGCGTCGACCGCGACGCAGCCGTGCGGCCCGGCCACCAGCGGGTTCACGTCCACGGCGGCCAGGTCGTCGCCGAGGTCGACGGCCAGGGCGGAGAGCCGCACGACCGCGTCGGCGACCGCGCCGAGGTCGGCCGGGGGCGCGCCACGCCCGCCGTCCAGCAGGGGCCGGACCGCCAGCCGGTCCAGCATCGACCTGGCCGTGCGCGCATCGACCGGCGGCAGCGCGAAGCGCCGGTCGCCGAGCGCCTCGACAAGCACGCCGCCGGCGGCGACCATCACCAGCGGCCCGAACTGCGGGTCGCGGACCACCCCGAGGGCCAGCTCGACGCCGGGGGCCGCCGTCGCCGCCACCACCACCCGCGGGCCGAGCCGGCCGGCCAGCTCGCCGTAGGCGGCCGCGAGCTGCTCGGGGTCGGCCAGGCCGAGGCGGACGCCGCCCGCGGCGGACTTGTGGAGCACGCCCGGCGCGGCGGTCTTGAGCGCCACCGGCCAGCCGACCCGCCCGGCGGCGGCCACGGCCCCCTCCAGGCTGCCCGCCTCCTCGGCGGCGACCACCGGCACGCCCCAGCCGGCCAGCATCGCCAGCGCCTCGACCTCCCCCAGCGGCCGCGGGTCCACCAGCCGCTCCCGCCACCGCGCCCGCAGCCGCCCCCGCCCGCCCGCCGCGGCCACCCGGGCGCCGCCGTCGCCACCGCCCGCTTCGGCGGCCACGGGAGCGGCGTCCCCGCCCACCGCCGCGGCGGCCGGCGGGGGAGGGTGGGCGAGGAAGTCGCGGTGGGCGAGCAGGTGGCGCAGGGCCGCCAGGCCGGTGGCGGTGCCCTCCAGCACCGGGACCCCGGCGGCGCGCAGCCGCCGCGCGTCGGCGGGGTCGACGGCGCTGGCCAGGTTGCCGAGCACCGCGACCGGCTTGGCGGTCGACCGCGCCGCGGCGATGGCCAGGCTCGTCCAGCTGGTGTCCGGGGTCGGCTCGGTGGTCAGGTCCAGGGCGAGCGCCAGCGCGCCGGTGTCGGGGTCGTCCAGCAGCGCGCGGATGCAGGCGGCGAAGATCGCGTCGGCGTCGTTGCCGGTGCCCCAGGCGTCCAGCGGGTTGGTGGCGGGCAGCCCCGGTTCCAGCACCGCCGCCAGCCGCGACCTGGTCGCCTCGGAGATGCGCGCCAGCGGCACCGCCAGCTCCTCGGCCAGGTCCAGCAGGTGGACACGCTCGCCGCCCGAGTCGTGGATCGTGGCCAGCCCGCCGGGGAAGGCGCGGCGCCCCGCGGCCAGCAGCTCGCAGGTGTCGGCCAGCTCGTCCAGGCTGCGCACCCGCGCCACCCCGTAGGCGTCGAACAGCGCCTGGTAGGCGCCGTCGGCGCCGGCCAGGGCGCCGGAGTGGGCGGCGACCAGCTCGCCGGCGGCCTCGCCGCGGCCGACCTTGAGGGCGACCACCGGGATGCCACGGGCCGCCGCCTTGGCGAGCGCGGCCCGGAACCCCGCCGGGTCGCGGACGGTCTCCAGGAACAGCGCCACCACCCGGGTGCTCGGCAGCTCCAGGGCGTGGTCGAGGTAGTCGGCGGCGGTGGTGACCAGCTCCATGCCGGCCGACACCACCAGGTTGAAGCGGAGCCCGCGGTCGTTGTGCAGCAGCGCCGAGAACACCGAGCCGGAGTGGGTGACCACCGCGACCGGCCCGCAGGGCAGGTCGGCCGGCTCCGGGTACCCGCAAACCCTCAAGCTGTGCTCGAGGTTGAAGAAGCCCATGCCGTTGCCGCCGCACACCGCCATGCCGGCGTCCCCGGCGATCCGCCGCAGCCGCTCGACCAGCGGCGGCCCGTCCGCCGGGGCCGGCTCCGGGTCCTGGCAGCTCGCGAAGATCACCGCGGCGGGGATGCCGCCGGCCGCGGCGGCCGCGAGCTGGCCTTCCAAGGCGGCGTTGGGCACGCCGAGCACCGCCAGGTCCACCGGCCCGGGTGCCTCGGCCAGGGAGCGGTGGCAGGGCAGCCCCAGCACCTCCCGGTACCTGGGGTTGACGGGGTGGACCGCCCCCTCGAAGCCGCCCTGGAGCAGCTGCACCAGCAGCCGCTCCCCGAACGACCCCGGCCGGGCGCTGGCGCCCACCACCGCGACCGAGCGGGCCTCCAGCATGGCGGCCAGCGGCGACCGGTCCATCAGCGCCGCCGGCGCCGGCCCTTCCGGTCCGCCAGGATCGCCCGGACGGCGTGGTGGCCGGGGATGCCGCAGACCCCGCCGCCGCCGTGGGTGGCCGAGCTGGCCTGGTAGAGCCCGGCGACGGGGCTGCGGTAGTCGGCGTAGCCGGGGGCCGGCCGCATGTGGAAGAGCTGGTCGGCCGAGAGCTCGCCGTGGAAGATGTTGCCGCCGACCAGCCCGTACTCCTGCTCCATCTGCCAGGGGCCGATGACCTCCCGGCGGAGGACGGCGCCCTTGAGGTTGGGGGCGAGGTCGGCGTAGCAGTCCACCATCCGGTCGGCGTAGGCCTCCAGCTCCTCGGTGTGGGGGGCGTCGACCCACTCGTGCGGGCACCACTGGGTGAACAGCGACATCACGTGCACGCCCTCGGGCGCCAGCGTCTTGTCGAACACCGTCGGGATGCAGCCGTCGGAGAACGGCCGCGCCGCGCCCCTGCCCTGCTTGGCGTCCTGGAAGGCCTGCTCGATGTAGTCCAGCGACAGGGCCATCTCGACCGCGCCGGTGTGGTGCTCGCCCACCTCGGTGCCGGGGTCGGCGGTGAAGTCGGGCAGCTCGGCGAGGGCGAGGTTGATCTTGACCACGCCGCTGCGGGACTTCCAGCGCTCGACGTCGGCGACGAAGTCGGCCGGCAGCTCCGACCGGTCGACCTGCTCCAGGAAGGTGATCCTGGGGTGGACGGCGGTGACCACCACGGGCGCGCGCAGCTCCTCGCCGCCGCGCAGCACCACCCCGTGCGCGCGCCCGCCGGCGACCAGCACGCGCTCGACCCGGGCGCCGGTGCGCACGGTGGCGCCGAGCTCCTCGGCCGAGCGGCGGATCGCGTCGGCGACCGCGCCCATGCCGCCCTCCGGGAACCCCCAGCTGCCGAGGTGGCCGTCGCCGACGTCCCCGATCGAGTGGTGGGCCATCACGTAGGCGGTGCCCGGCGAGTCCGGCCCCGCCCAGGTGCCGATCACGCCGTTGATCGCCAGGCCCGCCTTGACCTGCTCGGATTCGAACCAGTCGTCGAGCAGGTCGCTGATGCTCATGGTCATCAGCCGGGTCGCGTCGCCGACGGTGCGCACGTCCAGGCCGCGGTGCCGCCAGGCGAGCCGCAGCAGCTCACGCACGTCGGTCCAGCGGCGCGAGCCGAGCTTGGGCGGCGTCTCCATCAGCAGCGGCCCGAGCACCGCCGCCAGCCCGCCCAGCCAGGCGTCCCACCGGGGCATGGCGTCGGCGTCGCGCTTGGAGAACTTGGAGACCTCCTGGTGGTTGCGGGCGGCGTCGTCGGCGTGGAGCTTGAGCGAGCGGCCGTCCGGCCAGGCCTGGTAGTAGGGGCCCATGGGGAAGACCTTGTAGCCGTGGCGCTCCAGGTCGAGGTCGCGGATGATGCCCGGCGGCATCAGGCTCATCACGTACGACAGCCGGGTGACCTTGACCTCCGGCGCCTCCGGCCAGGGCGCGTCGGTGGCCGCGGCGCCGCCGGTCTTGTGCCTGGCCTCCAGCACCACCGTGCGCGCGCCCGCCCGGGCGAGGTAGGCGGCGGCCACCAGCCCGTTGTGGCCGCCGCCGATCACGATCGCGTCCCAGGTCGCGGCCATGGCGCCCTCCGGTGCTGGTGTTTGACTGAACGTTCAGTCTAAAATGGCCGGGGTCGCGCGGCAAGCCCGCGCCGTCCTCCACCGGTCATACTCCACGGCATGCGTGAAGGCGCCGACACCCTCGGAGCAGGCATGAGCCCACGACGCAAGCTCTCGGACGCCAGGAGGCAGCAGATCCTGCAGGCGGCCGTCCACGTCATCGCCGAGCAGGGCCTCTGCGACACCGGCATCAAGGAGGTCGCCGAGCGCGCCGGCACCAGCCCCGCCCTGGTCATCTACTACTTCGGCAGGAAGGACGCGCTGCTCGGCGAGGCCCTGGCCTTCGCCGAGCAGCGCTTCTACGCCGACACCGCCAGCGCGCTGGCCGAGCTGTCCAGCGCCCGCGAGCGGCTGGTCCGGCTGGTGCAGCTCTCCTGCGCGGTGGGCGACGGGCCCGACAGCCTCCACGAGGAGTGGGTGCTCTGGCTCGACCTGTGGGCCAGGGCGCCGCGCGACCCGGGCGTGGCCAGGGACCGGGAGGTGCTGGACCGCCGCTGGCGGCAGACGATCGCCGGCATCGTCCGCCAGGGTCAGGAGGCCGGCGAGTTCGCGCCGGTCGACGCCGACGAGTTCTCGCTGGTCCTCGCGGCGCTGATCGACGGGCTCGCCATCCAGGTCGTGCTCGGCGACCCGGAGGTGCCCGCCGAGCGGATGTTCGACCTGTGCATGGCGGCCTGCGCGCGCGAGCTCGGCTTCGGCTGGGACGCCGACGACCGCGCCAGGGTGCTCGGCTCGGCGGTCTCAGGCGCCGGCTGACCCGGCCGCGGCCGGCGGCTGCCCGGCCCCCGCCGCGGCGGCGTCGGGCAGGACCCGGAGGGCGTCGGCGGGCAGGTGCGCGGCGACCGCGGTGCCCTGCCGCCAGGGCAGCGGCGCGCCCTGGTTCTGGACCAGCGCCTGGACCGCCTCGCCGTGCGCCAGCCGGACCACCAGCTGGGTGGTGGAGCCCTGGTAGACCAGCCGCTCGACCATGCCGGGCAGGCGGTTCTCGCCGGCCGACCCGTACGGCTCCAGCCGCACCCGCTCCGGCCGGATCACCACCCGCACCTCGCCGCTGGCGGCGGTGTCGCCGCCGGCCGCGTGCAGGTCGAACTCGCCCAGGCGCAGCCGGCAGCGGCCGTCGGCGCCGGGACCGGACGCCGTCGCCGCCATCAGGTTGGCGACCCCCAGGAAGCCGGCCACGTAGGTGCTGGCCGGCTGCTCGTACACCTCGGCCGGGGTGCCGACCTGCTCGATGCGGCCGCCCGACATGACCGCCAGGCGGTCCGACAGCGTGAGGGCCTCCTCCTGGTCGTGGGTGACGTAGAGGAAGGTGATCCCGACGGTCTCCTGCAGCGCCTTCAGCTCCACCTGGAGCGCCTTGCGCAGCCTGGCGTCCAGCGCCCCGAGCGGCTCGTCCAGCAGCAGCACCGACGGCTTCAGGACCAGCGCCCTGGCCAGCGCCACCCGCTGCTGCTGGCCGCCGGAGAGCTGCGCCGGCCGGCGCCGCTGGAGGCCCTGGAGCTGCACCAGCTCCAGCGCCTCGGCGACGCGGCGCCGGGCCTCGGCCCGCGTCACCTCCTGGAAGCGCAGGCCGAAGGCGACGTTGTCGGCCACGCTCATGAACGGGAACAGCGCGTAGCTCTGGAAGACGGTGTTGACCTTGCGCCTGTGGGGCGGGGTGCGGGCCATGTCGACCCCGTCGAGCAGGATCCGGCCGGCGGTCGGCTGCTCGAAGCCGGCGACCAGCCGCAGGGTGGTCGTCTTGCCGCAGCCGGAGGGCCCCAGCAGGGAGAACAGCTCGCCGCCGCGGACCTCCAGGTCGATGCCGTCGACCGCGGTGACGTCCTCGAACCGCTTGACCAGCCCGACGAGCCGGACCTCGCCTCCGCCCATCCAGGCCCCTCTCAGCGACGGTGCGTCGCCGAGATCGTAAACCGCTCCGGCCGCTCCCGGGTCGGCTCCCCGGCCCCCGCCTGAAGCTACCCGCGCACGTTCTAGGCGGCGACCGCGTCGGCGAAGACGGCGAAGTTGCCCAGGAACCGGTTGACGTCGTCGGTGGTGTGCTGGGCCGAGACCAGCCACTGCTCGGCCTTGCCCCACGGGGGCAGGAAGACCCCGCCGTTGTGCTGGAACAGCCAGTGGCAGTGGCTCCAGCGGTCGTCGATCGCCAGGAAGTCCCGGTAGTTGCGGACCGGGGTGGGGGAGAAGGTGACGCAGCCCTTGGCGCCGACCGCGACCGCGTGCGCGGGCAGGCCGCTGGCGGCGATCACCTCGCGGACGCCGTCGACCATCCGCTGCTGCAGGCGCTCCAGGTGCCGGTAGGCGCCGGGGGTGAGGACCTCGGTGAGGGCGGCGCGGGCGGCGGCCATCGCCAGCGGGTTGCCGTTGAACGTCCCGACCTGGTCGTAGTCGCCGTTGGCGATGTGGCCCATGACCGCCTCGGTGCCGCCGATGGCGGCCGTCGACAGCCCGCCGCCCATCGCCTTGGCCAGGCAGACGACGTCCGGGGTGACCTCGTAGCGCCTGGTCGCGCCGCCGGGGCCCGCGGTCAGGCCGGTCTTGACCTCGTCGAAGGCCAGCAGCACGCCGTGCCGGCTGCACAGCTCCCGCAGCCCCTCCAGGTAGCCGGGCTGCGGCGGGATGATCCCGGCGTTCATCATCACCGGCTCGAGCAGCATGCCGGCCACCTCGCCGCGCTGCTCGGCGAGCACCCGCTCGACGGCCTCCAGGTCGTTGAAGGGCACCACCGAGGTCAGCCCGACGACCTCGGCAGGGATGCCGCTGCTGGCCGGCGTGCTGGCCGGCCGCCCGGCCGGGCCGAGCTCGTGCGGCGCGGGGTAGACCGAGACCTGCACCGAGTCGTGGTGGCCGTGGTAGCAGCCCTCGACCTTGAGGAGCCGCGGGCGCCCGGTGATCGCCCGCATCAGGTGGACCGCGTCCATGGTCGCCTCGGTGCCGGAGTTGGCGAACCGCCACAGCGGCAGGCCGAAGCGGCCGGCCAGCTCCTCGGCGACGGCGATCGCCTCCTCGGTCGGCTGGGCGAAGTGGGTGCCGCGGCGGACCCGGTCCGACACCGCGGCCACCACCCGCGGGTGGGCGTGCCCGACCGCCATCACCCCGTAGCCGCCGTGCAGGTCGACGTACTCGTTGCCGTCGACGTCCCAGACGCGGCTGCCGGCGCCGTGGCTGATCCAGACCGGCTGCGGGCGGGCGATCTGCCAGCTGGAGGTCACCCCGCCGGCCAGCGAGCGGCGCGCCCGCTCCCGCAGCTCCCGCGAGCGGGGCTGGCGGCGGACGAACGCCTGCTCCTGCTCGGCGATCAGCTCGTCGAGCCGGCTCTCCAGCGCCACCGACAGGGCCATCGGGTCCGCCTCCTACCCGATCAGCCGGCCGACGCCGCGCTTGGCGAGCTGGTCGGCGATGATCGTCCGCTGGATTTCCGAGGTGCCTTCCCAGATCCGGTCCACCCGCAGCTCCCGGTAGAAGCGCTCGGCGACGTTCTCGCGCATGTAGCCGCGGCCGCCGAAGACCTGCACGGCCCGGTCGGCCACCCGGCCGGCCATCTCGGAGGCGTACAGCTTGGCCATCGAGCAGTGCGCGTGCTGCACCTTGACGTCGAGCCCGTCGTCGATGCCGTGGGCCGTCCGGTAGGTCATCAGCCTGGCCGCCCACAGCTCGGTGAGCGAGTCGGCCAGCATGAACTGGATCGCCTGGTAGTCGAGGATCGGCCGGCCGTAGGCGCGGCGCCCCTTGGCGAACGCGGTCGCCTCCTCGATCAGCCGCTCGGCGGCCCCGAGCGCACGGGCGGCGATCATCAGCCGCTCGTAGCGGAACCACTCGTAGGCGAAGCGCATGCCGTCGCCCTCCTCGCCGACCAGCTGGCCGGACGGGACGCGCACGTCCTCGAAGGCCACCTCCGGGTGATGGTAGGGGATGGTGTGGCTGTAGGCGGGCGTGCGGACCACCCGGATGCCGGGGGTGTCCAGGTCGACCACGAACATCGCATGGGCGCCGGCGTTGGCGCCGCCGGCCAGCTTGGCCTGGAAGAACACGTGGTCGGCGTGGTTGAACGAGGTCACGTGCCACTTGACCCCGTTGAGCAGGTAGTGGCCGTCGCCGTCGGCGAGCGCGGTCGCCTGGATGGCGTCCACGTCGGAGCCGGCGCCCTCCTCGGTGATCGCGTAGCACTCCCGGCGCTCGCCGCGGATGGTGGGCAGCACCCAGCGCTCCAGCTGCTCGTCGCTGGCGACCTGCGGCAGCCAGGAGGCCGGCGTGTGGATCACCCAGCCAAGCGCGTTGGTGGCCCGGCCGACCTGCTCCTGGACCAGCACCTGCTGGAAGGCCGAGAAGCCGCCGCCGCCCAGCTGCTTGGGCATGTTGATCGCCTCGAACCCCAGCTCGGCGACGCGGCGCCGCTGTCGCTCCAGCAGCGCGGCCGGCAGCTCCCCGCCGTGCAGCTCGGCCTCGACCTCGTGGGGGATCAGCTCGTCGACGAACGCGCGGGCGCTGGCCTGGATCTCCCGGTCGGCCTCGGACATGGGGTAGCGCATCTCGGGCATGGCTCGACCCCCGGGCGACGCCGACTGCGCGGACACGGTAACGCGATTCATTGACTGAACGTTCAGTTCATTGTAGCGTTCTGCCCACGCGCGAGCCAAGGAGGCAGCCATGGCCCGCATCAGCCGGAGGGCCTTCCTCTCCCGGTCCGCCGCGGCGGCGCTGGCCGTCTCCGGCGGCGTCCTGCTCCAGGGGTGCGGCGAGCGCGACCCGACCGGCGCGGCACCCGGTGCCGCCGGCCCTCGGCTCGCCAGCCCCGACAACCCGGTCACCTGGCCGATCAAGGCGGGCAACGAGCCGATCGCCGCCAACCTGCCGCCCGAGCGGGGCGCGACCCTCAAGGTCTACAACTGGACCGAGTACATCTACAAGGACGTCGTCAAGGACTTCGAGAAGAAGTACGCCAAGTACGACGCCAAGGTGCAGGTCTCCACCTACGGCAACATGGACGAGGCGCTCGGCAAGGTGCGTGCCGGCCAGGTCGCCTTCGACCTGATGTTCCCCACCTACGACGTGCTCGGCAAGCTGGTCCAGAGCGACCTGCTGCGGCCCCTCAACCACGCCTACCTCCCCAACATCGCGCAGGTGTGGCCGGTCTTCCAGAACCCCTTCTACGACCAGGAGTGGCGCTACTCGGTGCCCTACACCATCTACACCACCGGGATCGCCTGGCGGGTCGACAAGGTCGACGCCGACGTCGCCAAGCTTCCCAACCCCTACGAGGCCCTCTGGGACGGGCGCTACCGCGGCAAGGTCGGCATCCTCGACGACTACCGCGAGGCGATCGCCATGACCCTGCTGAAGAACGGCATCACCGACGTCAACACCGGCAACCCCGACCACCTCAACCTGGCCCGCGACCAGCTCGTCGACCTGGCCAGGCGGGTGCGGCCGCGGGTCAACACCAACGACTACATCGACCTGCCCGAGGCCAAGACCTGGATCACCCAGGCCTGGTCGGGCGACATGGTCAACGCCCAGTACTACATGCCCAAGGGCCAGAGCGC
>Ga0081538_10001401_pt1 | contig 24745 bp, 22 predicted proteins | sample TabmetS5T2R1_FD_71022 | JGI IMG/M metagenome (GOLD analysis project Ga0081538, IMG submission 71022) | Tabebuia heterophylla rhizosphere microbial communities from the University of Puerto Rico - S5T2R1 | ecosystem: Host-associated > Plants > Roots > Rhizosphere ... | reverse complement strand
AGGTGGTTCTTCTCTAATGCCGGCGCGCCGGCGCGCACCTTGAAAACTCCATAGTGGCAACACACGTGTTCTTTTCGATCAAGAGAACAAGGGCACACGGTGGATGCCTTGGCGCCAAGAGCCGATGAAGGACGTGGGCGGCTGCGATAAGCCCGGGGGAGATGCTGACCAATCTTTGATCCCGGGATTTCCGAATGGGGAAACCTACGCGTGGTAGTGCGCGCGTGTCCCTGCCTGAATACATAGGGCAGGAGACGGTAAGCGGGTGAACTGAAACATCTTAGTAACCCGAGGAAAGGAAAGAAACCTCGACTCCCTGAGTAGTGGCGAGCGAAAGGGGATCAGCCCAAACCCGTACGACGTGATAGACGGCAGTCGTTGTCGTACGGGGGTTGTAGGGCCTGTCTTGATCCGTCTGCCGGCGGGTCGGGAAGTTACAAAGTCGTGCGTTAGTCGAAGCAGATGGAACGCTGCACCACAGCGGGTAACAGTCCCGTAGACGAAAGCGCATGGCCTTCCTGGACAGGCTCCTGAGTACGGCCGGGCACGGGAAACCCGGTCGGAACCTGCGGGGCCCACCCCGTAAGGCTAAGTACTCCTTGGCGACCGATAGTGAACTAGTACCGTGAGGGAAAGGTGAAAAGTACCCCTGAAGGGGAGTGAAATAGCACCTGAAACCGTGTGCTTACAAGCGGTCGGAGCAGCTTCGTGCTGTGACGGCGTGCCTTTTGCATAATGAGCCAGCGAGTTACTCTTCAACGGCAAGGTTAAGGAAACGGAGCCGTAGCGAAAGCGAGTCTGAATAGGGCGAATTAGTCGTTGGAGGTAGACCCGAAACTGAGTGATCTACCCATGGGCAGGTTGAAGCGGGGGTAAGACCCCGTGGAGGACCGAACCGACTTCGGTTGAAAACGGAGCGGATGACCTGTGGGTCGGAGTGAAAGGCTAAGCAAACTCAGAGATATCTGGTTCTCCCCGAAATATATTTAGGTATAGCGTCACGCGTTCAATACCGGTTGTAGAGCACTGTTTGGGCTAGGGGGCCTACCAGCTTACCGACCTCAGGCAAACTCCGAATGCCGGTATTCCAGAGCGTGGCAGTCAGAGTGCGGGGGATAAGCTTCGTGCTCAAAAGGGAAACAGCCCAGACCGTCGGCTAAGGTCCCTAATTCCTAGCTAAGTGGGAAACGATGTCCGATTGCTGAGACAACCAGGATGTTGGCTCAGAAGCAGCCATCATTTAAAGAGTGCGTAACAGCTCACTGGTCAAGTGGTCGGGCGCGGACAATGTAACGGGGCTCAAGCTAGGAACCGAAGCCACGGACTTCACGCTTGCGTGGAGTGGTAGGGGAGCGTTCCCAGGTCAGCGAAGCGGCAGCGGAAGCTCAGCCGTGGAGAGCTGGGAAGTGAGAATGCTGGCACGAGTAACGAAAGACGGGTGAGAAACCCGTCCGCCGAATGTCTAAGGGTTCCTGAGTAAAGCTAATCTGCTCAGGGTTAGTCGGGACCTAAGCCGAGGCCGACAGGCGTAGGCGATGGACAACTGGTTGATATTCCAGTACCACGTACCCACCGCTATCACCGATGGGGGGACGAGGTAGGCTAAGGAAACCCGGGCGATGGTCGACCCGGGATAACCGCGTAGGGCGGTCGGTAGGAAAATCCGCCGGCCATCAAGCCTGAGACGGGAAGTCGAGCCCTTAACCGGGCGAAGTTCCTGAAGCCATGCCTCCGAGAAAAGCCTCTAGGGAGGTGGGGCGTGCCCGTACCAAAACCGACACAGGTAGACAGGTAGAGAATACCAAGGCGATCGGAAGAACCCTCGTTAAGGAACTCGGCAAAATGGCCCCGTAACTTCGGGAGAAGGGGCGCCCCGGTAGGGTGAAGGCCTTCGCGGCCGGAGCCCGAGGGGGCCGCAGTGAAACGGCCCAAGCGACTGTTTAACAAAAACACAGGTCTCTGCGAAGTCGAAAGACGACGTATAGGGGCTGACGCCTGCCCGGTGCCGGAAGGTCAAGTGGAGAGGTTAGCCTTCGGGCGAAGCTTTGAAACTAAGCCCCGGTAAACGGCGGCGGTAACTATAACCGTCCTAAGGTGACATTGTCCCTAAGGGTCCAAGGAAGCCCTTAGGGAATTCGTTGCCCCCGGCAGGAGTAATCCTGTCCGGTGCAGCCGGCCATATGCTGGAACATCCGAGTATCCCGCACTACTAGCGTGCCGTCCGATGCGACGTTTACTCTAGTGACAACGTGACGGGTGCGGACAATCAGCAGGAAAGGCTGCGAGTCGCAGGGTGGATAACCGGGTTCGTCGACGGCGAAGGCTGCTTTGCTGTTCCGATGCATCGCAATCCGACCTCCTCGGTCGGCTGGCAGGTGCAACCACAGTTTGTCGTAGTGCAGGCCGCCCCTAGCGTTCGCGCGCTAGAGGTTCTGCAGGAGTACTTCGGCTGTGGACGGATCAACGTCAACGGGAGACGGGACAACCATCGGGAGCCGCTGTACAGGTACATCGTGCGGCGATTCACGGATCTCGACGAGATCATTGTTCCGTTCTTCCAGACCTATCCGCTTCGGACGAGCAAGCGCGAGAACTTCGAGAAGTTCTCAGAAGTGCTCGAGCTCATGAAGCAGCGTCGCCACCTCAGCATCGACGGTCTCATCGAGATCGCGTCGGTGGTTGAGACGATGAACCACCGCAAGCCATCCGTCGCTCGCAGAATCCTCAGAGGCCAGACGCCGGCCGCCTCCGCGGAGGCGAAGGTATGGTCCGTACCCTACGGCGACGTAGGGAGGTAGCTTCGACTACCCGCCTGACCGGCACAGCCAAGTCGATCAGGTCAAGAAGTAACAGACTAGAGCGAAATTCCTTGTCGGGTAAGTTCCGACCTGCACGAATGGCGTAACGACTTGGGCGCTGTCTCAACGAGGGATCCGGTGAAATTGCAGTCTCGGTGAAGATGCCGAGTACCCGTGGTTGGACGGAAAGACCCCGTGAACCTTTACTACAGCTTGACGTTGGAGTCTGGGATTCGTTGTCCAGGATAGGTGGGAGGCTGTGAAGCGGGGACGCCAGTCCTCGTGGAGCCAATCTTGGGATACCACCCTTCGTGTTCTGGGCTTCTAACCCGCCGCCGTGAATCCGGGGCGGGAACAGCGTCAGGTGGGTAGTTTGACTGGGGCGGTCGCCTCCTAAAATGTAACGGAGGCGCACAAAGGTTCCCTCAGCACGGTTGGAAATCGTGCGTAGAGTGCAAACGCATAAGGGAGCTTGACTGCGAGACTGACAAGTCGAGCAGGTGCGAAAGCAGGTGTTAGTGATCCGACGGTTGAGAGTGGAATTGCCGTCGCTCAACGGATAAAAGGTACTCCGGGGATAACAGGCTTATAGCCCCCAAGCGTCCACAGCGACGGGGCTGTTTGGCACCTCGATGTCGGCTCGCCGCATCCTGGGGGCGTAGTCGCTCCCAAGGGTTGGGCTGTTCGCCCATTAAAGCGGTACGCGAGCTGGGTTCAGAACGTCGTGAGACAGTTCGGTCCCTATCCACCATGGGCGTTGGAAGCTTGAGAGGAGTCGTCCCTAGTACGAGAGGACCGGGACGAACAGACCTCTGGTGTATCAGTCGTCGTGCCAACGGCGCTGCTGATTAGCTACGTCTGGACGGGATAACCGCTGAAAGCATCTAAGCGGGAAGCCCACCTCGAGATGAGGCTTCCCATCTCCTTGAGAGAGTAAGGGCCGTGGGAGACCACCACGTCGATAGGCCGACCGTGGAAGCGCAGCGATGCGTGAAGCGGAGCGGTACTAATTGCCCGAGGTCTTGATTTTGAACACGAGCCGATGCCGCTATGGAGTTTTGAGGGTGGGCGCGCGCGACCGCGACCGACCTTCACAACTTTCGGTGGTCATAGCGACGGGGGTACACCTCTTCCCATTCCGAACAGAGAAGTTAAGCCCGTCAGCGCCGATGGTACTTGGAGGGCAACCTCCCGGGAGAGTAGGACGCCGCCGAATTAGTTCAACAAAGGGCCCCCATCGAGGGCCCTTTTTCTTGGACCTATGCTGCCCGCAGGCTCTCGGGCCAGTCGGGGTCGAGCTCCCTGAGGCGGCGCACGCGATCGGCAACCGGAGGATGCGTGGCAAAAAGCCCGCCGAGTCCCTGCTCCTCGAACGGGTTGACGAGGTGCAGAGGCTCCGTTGCCGGGTTCCCCGCGAACGAGACCAGCTCGCCGGCCTGTTCCAGGCGCGCGAGCGCGTCGGCGAGGCCGTGCGGTGTTTCACAGAGCTCCGCCGCTCGGAGGTCGGCGGCGAACTCACGCCTGGGTGATAGCAGCCCGTTCACGATCGCGGAGGCGATCGGGCCGAGCGCGAACAGCAATGCCCGTTGGAACCAGCCGCCGAGCCTGCTCAGCTCGAGCAGCGTCGCCGCGACGACGGCGGCCAACGTCTGGACGAGCACGTCGCGGCGGGCGGCGTGGGCGAGCTCGTGCGCAAACACGCCTTCCAGCTCCGCCGGCGGAAGGGCGGCGAGGAGCCCGGTGCTGACGGCGATCGTCTGGCCGCGACCGCCCCGACCGGCGGAGAGTGCCCGTGGGTAGCCGTCGGGGATCAGGTAGAGCCGCGGCCGCGGAACTCCGGCGCGCGCCGCGAGCCGGTCGACGGTCGAAGCGAAGGACGCAGCTTCGGCCTGTGCCAGCGGGCGGGCGCCGACGATGCCCAGCACCATCCGATCCGAGTACCAGTAGACCGCGGCGCCGGCGAGCAGTCCGCAGAAGACGAAGATCGACAGGAGGCGGTAGCCCCCGAGGACCCAGCCGAGCCCGCCGAGGAGGGCGCACGCACCGAGAAGCAGGAGCCAGGCTTTGACGATGTTGAGCGCGGCCGCCACCGACCGGCGGCGTCAGCTGCCGTCGTCCCGCTCGTCCTCGGCGAAGCCACGAGGAGGCCAGTCCGGCTCGGGCGCGTCGCAGCGGCTCGTGCAGTGCAGCGAGGCGATGTTCTGAAGCGGAATGAGGATGTGGCCGCTGAGCTCGATGTGAGGGACGTCGTCGATCGAGCAGTACGCGGTTAGCACGCCGTCCTGGTAGTCGCCCCCGAAGAGCGCGACCTCGACCTGCTCACCCTTGTACTTGCTGGTGTAGTCGTCCACGCGCGGTCAGTGTAGTTCCGGTCTCAGCCCGCAGGCGTCGGCGGGCGAAGAGCGGTCTCGCGCCGCCTCTGCTGATCCCGGATCAGGAACTCGTCGAGGTCTTCCGTGCGGCAGAGCTCCGTCAGCCGGCCGTCCACTACGCACACCGCCGAGAGCGTCGCATTCGGCTCCACGCGCTGGATGCGCCGATAGGTGTTGACGTCGACGCCGAGGGCGGCCGCATGGATTGCCCGGATCGTGCCGCCGTGCGCGACGACGAGGACGCGGCCGTCAGGGTGGGTCTCGGCGATCGACCGGATCGCTTTGACGACACGAGTCCCCAGCTGCTCGTAGGTCTCGCCGTCCTGCCAGCCCTCAGCGCCTTCGATCCAGCGAGCGTAGCCCTCCGGGAACTCCGCCTCCGCCTCGCCCCGCGTGAGGCCCGACCAGGCGCCGACGTCGACCTCGCGGAGATCCGGCGTGGTCCGCACGGCCAGTCCTCTCGGGCGGGCGACTGCCTCTGCGGTGTCGACCGCACGACGGAGGTCGCTCGCGTAGACAGCGTCGAGCTCGGTGTCCGCGAGGCGTTCGGCCAGCTCCGCCGCCTGGCGGCGGCCGAGGTCGGTGAGCGGCCGGTCGGCGTGGCCCTGCCAGCGCCTTGCTCGGTTCCAGTCGCTCTCACCGTGCCTCGCCAGGAGGATGGTTGCCACCCCGTTACGCTAACCCGCCATGGACCTGGGCCTTCGCGAGCGCGTCTGTGTCGTGAGCGGGTCGACAGGCGGGATCGGGCGCGAGACGGCGCGGCTCCTTTGTGACGAGGGCGCGCGCGTGGTGATCAGCGGCCGAGATGCCGAGCGAGTCGAGCAGGCGCGGGCCGAGCTGGGCGCCGAGCTCGGCGTCGTGTCCGACCTGGCGGAGCCGGGAGCGCCGGAGGCCCTCGTCGCAGAGGCCGCTCAGCTGGGGCCCGTCGACGTGCTCGTCAACAACGTCGGCGCTGCCTATCAACTCTCGTTCGAGGACGTGTCCGATCGGCAGTGGGACGAGATGTGGCAGCTCAACGTGATGAGCTACGTCCGCGCGATCCGCGCCGTCCTTCCCGGCATGCGAGAGCGGGCCGGCGGCGCGATCGTGAACGTGTCGTCGACGTCAGGGAAGCGGCCGTCCACCTCGATGCCGAACTACTCCGTCACGAAGGCCGCGGTGCTCTCGCTGTCGCGGCTCGTCGCCGATCTCTACGCCAAGGACGGGATTCGCTGCAACGCAGTCACGCCCGGACCGACGGCGACCGAGGCGTGGCTGGGCGACGGCGGCCTCGCCGACCAGCAGGCCGCACGCTCGGACAAGACCAAGGAAGAGGTTCTCGAGGCGGTCGGCAAGGGCCGGCCGCTTGGGAGGCTTGCCCGGCCGGAGGAGATCGCCGCCGTCATCGTCTTCCTCTGCTCCGAGCGAGCCTCGTACGTGACCGGCGCGGCATGGAGTGCGGACGGCGGGACCGTCCCGATCATCGTCTAGCGGGCGACAAACGGCGCCGTTCCGGCACGGATCGGGCACACATCCGCGACGCGACCGCACCTACGCTGGGTGTCCCCGTGGGTGGGTGGGGGTTAGGGACGGGGACCGCCCGAGCCCAGTTCCGGCCCCCGGGTGAAGCCCCGTTCCGGCCGCCGGGTGAGCCACTAGCCTTGCCACCATGCCTGAGCTCGCCGGCAGAGTCGCCGATTCCTTCGAGTTGCGCGTTCGAGAGCACGAGGAGCAGTGGCTCTCACCGCTGGCCGTGCGGTCGTACGAAACCCGCGGCCGGGCACGCGACGAAGAGCCATGTCGGCTGCGGACGCCCTTCCAGCGCGACCGCGACCGGATCGTCCACTCGAAGGCGTTCCGCCGGCTCCGGAACAAGACGCAGGTCTGGATCGACCCAGCGCACGACCACTTCCGCACGCGGCTGACGCACACACTGGAGACGACCGGTATCTCGCGGGGGGTCGCCCGCGCGCTCCGGCTGAACGAGGACCTCGTCGAGGCGATCGGCCTCGGGCACGACCTCGGCCACACGCCGTTCGGACACACGGGGGAGGAGTGCCTCGACGAGCAGCTCCGCCGGCACTTCGGTCGCGGCTTCCGCCACAACGAACACTCGCTGCGGGTCGTCGACTACGTCGAACGCGACGGCCGCGGGCTCAACCTGACGCAGGAGGTCCGCGACGGCATCCTCACGCACACGGGGCCGACGGAGCCTGCCACGCTCGAGGGGAAGATCGTCCGGATCGTCGACCGCGTGGCCTACATCAACCACGACATCGACGACGCCGTGCGCGCCGGGGTGCTCGAGCAGGACGAGCTGCCGAGCGAGGAGATCGAGCTCCTCGGCCGGACCGGCGCGCGCCGGATCGACCGGCTCGTCCACGATCTCGTCGAAACCTCGGAAGCCGTGGGCGACATCCGTCAGAGCGACGAGGTCGGGACCGCCATGCTCACCCTAAGGACGTTCATGTTCGAGCGCGTCTACCTCGGCCCGCACACCCGCGACCAGCACGAGCAGGCGCGCGCCGTCGTGACGAAGATCTTCGAACACCTGCGCGAACATCCCGAGCGGATCCCGCCGGGCGCGGGCGATCCAGCCGAGCGGCTGGCGGACTACGTTGCGGGGATGACGGACCGGTTCGCGCTCGCGTACGCAGACGCAGTCTGATGGCGCGGATCAAGCACGAGTCCGTCCGCGCTGCCGTCGACGCGGCCGACATGGTCGAGGTGGTCTCCGGCCGCACGCAGCTGCGCAAGCAGGGCGCTCGCTTCGTCGGACGCTGCCCCTTCCACGAGGAGCGGACGCCGAGCTTCTCGGTCAACCCGCAGGACAAGCTCTTCTACTGCTTCGGCTGCGGCCACGGCGGTGACGTGATCACCTTCGTCAAGGACACGGAGCAGCTCGACTTCGCCGGCGCCGTCGAGTGGCTCGCCGACCGGTTTCGGGTGACGCTCGAGTACGAGGAGACGTCACCGCAGTTCGAGGAGTCGCGCCGGCGCCGTGAGCGCCTCTATGCGGTGCTCGAACAGGCCGCGTCCTTCTACGAGCGCCACCTGTGGGAAACGGCCGCAGGCGCACCCGTCCGCGCGTATCTCGAGGGTCGCGGGCTCGGCAAGGACGTCTGCAGAGACTTCCGCCTGGGTCTCTCGCCCGGCGGCGGCCTCGCCGAGAAGGCCCGTGAGAAGGGGTTCACGCGGGACGAGCTCCGCGGCGCGGGGCTCGCGAACGCCCGCGGCAACGACTACTTCCGTCAGCGGCTGATGTTCCCCCTCGCCGACGCCCGCGGTCGGATCGTCGGGTTCCAGGCCCGCAAGCTGCGCGACGACGATCCGCTCCGGGGGAAATATGTCAATTCACCCGAGGGCGAGCTCTTTCACAAGTCGCAGATCCTGTACGGCCTCAACCTCGCGCGCGCAGCGATCGCGAAGCAGGAGCGCGCCGTCGTCGTCGAGGGGAATACCGACGTGATCGCGCTTCGCCAGACGGGCTTCGAGCCCGTCGTCGCGTCGATGGGCACCGCAGTGACGGAGCAGCAGCTCAAGGAGCTTCAGCGGCTCACGCGGCGGCTCTACCTTTGCTTCGACGCCGATGCAGCAGGCGAGTCGGCGGCGTTGCGCGGCATGGAGGTCGCCGCCGACCGCGGTTTCGAGCTCCGCGTCGTGACACTCCCGCCGGGCAAGGACCCCGCCGACGATCCCGAGAGGTTCCAGGATCGGCTCGTCGAAGGTGAGAGCTACATCTCGTACCGCGTGCGACTCGAGATGGAGCGAGCGAGCGACAAGCAAGAGGCGTTCCAGCGCGCCCAGAAGATTCTCAACCGCTTCGACGACTCTCCCGAGCGACAAGAGGCGTGGCGCTTCGTGAACGACAGGCTCGGCATGACCGTGCAGCTCCAGGCCAGGGCCTCAACGACCACTCCGGCCGTCACCTCGCAGCGCATGCTCGAGGCCAGTGAGCGGCTGGAGCGGGACGTTCTCGCCGCCTGCTTCGCGTTTCCGCCGCTTCGCGGCGCGCTGGAGCAGCTCTCGCCGGAGCACTTCGACAGCGACCAGAATCGGCGTCTTCGCGCGGCCCTTCTGACCAGGGACGCCGACGAGGAAACCGCCCCCGCGCTCGCCCAGCTCGACGCCGTTGCGGCGACCGAGGCGATCGACGAGACGACGGCCAAGGAGCTCCTCCTGCGCCTGCGGGAGCGGCACCTCCGCCGCCAGCTGGCAAGCGCCGATCTCGAGCAGACCGCCGACCTCCAGCGGAAACTCCTGGAAATCCGGGAAGCGGTCGCCGAGCTCGCCTGAAGGGAAGCCGGCGAGCCGTCGCTATCATGCGGCCGCTGCTATCGCGTTCCCCGGTAGCTCAATTGGCAGAGCATCCGGCTGTTAACCGGAGGGTTGTCAGTTCGAATCTGACCCGGGGAGCTACAAGGGAGTCCCCGCATGCGCGCGTTGACGATGGGGCATCCGGGGAACGGCGTCCGATCGGGTCGGGGCGATGATCGAGATGTTGACGGGAATGCCTCCCGGGACACTCGGCTTTCGCGCATCTGGGAAGATCGGCAGCGACGAGTACCGGCAAATGATCGAGCCGGTCTACGCCGCGCTCGCGCGCGGCGAAGAGCTGAACATCTACTTCGAGCTCGCGGACGACTTTCACGGTCTCGATCTGGGCGCGCTCTGGCAGAACATGAGAGCAGCTGGCTCTGTTGGTCTGAAGCACCGCTCTTCCTGGGAGCGGACGGCGCTTGTGACAGATCAAGACTGGGTCCGGCACAGCGCCTTCGGCTGACTAGCGCCCGGCGAGCTCCGTCTGTTCGACCCGTCAAATGCGACCGGGTGGGGCAGGATTCGGCGCTCCTGCCGCCGGTTAAGACCGCATTCACGCTCCTAGCGAGTTGCAGCCTGGGCGCTGAGATGTCATAACTGTCCGCCCTTGCGGCGCGAGCGAAGGAGTTGATCGATGCCGGATCACCTCGACGAAGACACCGCAGTAGTCGAAGAGCCACGTGCGCGTGAGGCACGCGCGGACATCGGCGACAAGGTAAACGCGATCATCAAAGCGGCCGAGGCCGCTGCTGAGGAGATCGGGCAGACGGCACGCCGCGACGCTGGCGAGCTCCTCCAGCAGGCGGAGCAACAGGCTGCCGCGCGGATCGAGGAGCTGACCCACGCTGCAGCGCAGGCCCGCGCCGAGGCGGACCAGTACGCACGCGACATGCGAGAGGCCGCCGACTCGTATGGCACGCAGCATCGGCGCAGCGCCGAAGAGGAGGCTCGTCGCGTCCTCGCCGACGCCGAAGTCAAGGCCAATGAGCTCCTGGAGGCGGCACAGCAAAAAGCCGAGCAGATCGATCGTGACGTCGGCCAGCGGCACGAGACGCTGAGGCGGGAAGCGCGGATGCTCGAAGCGCGGCGGCAGCGCGTGCTCGAGAGCCTGCGTGACCTCGCAGCGCAGCTGCAGGACGCGCTCGTCGAGCCGTCGGAGAGCGTGCCTCAGGATCAGGCGCTCATGGATGCGCTGAACGTCGAACGCCGTCGCTGAGGCGGCTCTCCCAGGCCGGCGCACGCTTCGAGCCAGGAAAGCGTTCTCGGATTGCGGTCCGGTCCTAACGTCGGCCAATAGGCTGTCTGCCATGGCCGAGCAGGAACGGCCCGAGCGCCTGAGGCTGATCGAACGCGTTCGCGCGCGGCAGCACCGGCATCGCCAGCGGAATCGGATCTACCGCGTGGCGTTTGCCGCCGTCGGGTTCATCGTGCTGCTCGCCGGCATCGTCATGCTGGTGACGCCGGGGCCGGGAATTCCGGTGATCATCCTCGGTCTCGGGATGCTGGCGCTCGAGTTCTCATGGGCGGAGCGCTGGCTGGAGCGGATCCTCGCGAAGGCCGAGGCCGCCGTTGAGCAGGTCGCGCAGGGCAGTCCGCTCGAGCGCGCGGCCCTGGTCGCGCTCGGCGTCGTCTCGGTCGTCGCACTCATCGCGATCATCGTCATCTGGGACCTGCCCTACTTCCCCGGGTAACGGCCCCGCGCTGTGACGGCGGCTAAGATGGGACCGTGGGCTGGCTCTGGATGGCACTGCTCGCCTGCGCGGTCGCTGTGCTCGTGGCGGCCGAATGGCCCCGGCTCTCGGAGCGATTCGGCTTCGAGGGCCGAAGGCAACGCTCACGCCGGAAGCAGAAGGCGAACCTGCGCGTGCTCCGGCCGGAAGACGACGATTTCGCGGCGAGCGTCGAGCGCGACCTGGCCCAGCTGCCGACGATCACCGAGCGCGACCGGAATACCTAGCCCTAGCGAACGCTGAAGGCGCCGGTGAGCACCGTCGTGTTCGGCAGGATCCGGAGCGCGTTCTCCATGTTCTTCGCCTCCTGGTGGTCGGAGACCTGGAGCGTGAGCCGGTGGCGGCCGGGGGCGAGATCGCCGACCGGAATCCGGATCCGTCCGGCCCGGTAGCTCCCCTCGCGGGCAATGCCGCCGTCGATGCGGACGAAGATCGACCGCGGATCCACGCCCGCGCCACCATCCGAGGCTGCGGCGACGAGAACGCCGCCCCGCCGCGCACGAGAAGTCAGGAGGCGGACGCGGGGAGGTGCGGTGTCGCCGACCCAGAACCGAAATCTGAAACGGCCCGCGCCGGCCATCGTCGGGCTGTCGAAGACGACGTCGTAGATTCCCGGAGCCGGGCGAATGACTCCGGAGACCGGCGACGGCTCGTAGAAGGTCGGCAGGTACGGATTCGTGTTGAGCGGGAGCGCGGTCGGGCCCGCCTGTCGATTCTCGTCGCCGCCGAGGACGATCCGAGGCTGAACGCGAGACGGCGAGAGCACCGCGACGCCGAGATTCTCGGCCGGACGACGCAGCCGGAACCTGAAGACCTGCTCCGGGCCGTTCAGTGCTCGCGGGAGCCCGATCCCGTTCGGGTTCTCCGGATACCGGTAGACGGACACGAGCGAGCGGTGGCCGCGCGTGTTCCCGCGATAGGTCCCTGCACGCCGCAGCACACGGGCCGAGTGCCGCGCTAGGCGCGGCGCTGCGGTCACGCGGAGCCAGAACGGGATTCTGCGCGTCTGTCCGGCCCGGGTCAGGACGACGAAGCCCGTTGCGTCACTCCCGGGCGCCGCCGACCGTGCAGTCGCCCTGACGGCGAGCGTGCCGGGCACCGACAGGCGCCGCGGCGCGGTGACCGAGATGCCCGGGGTCGCCCGCTGGCGCACGACGGAAACGGTCCACTCGCCGGCTCCACCGCCGGCGTCCGTGAACGCGATCCGGCGCGCTGCTGTGCGGCCCGGGCGCAGGTAGCCGAACGAGAGCGTCACCGGACGGGCGAAAATCTGCGGCTGATCGGCCTTCGGGAGGTCGATGAACCCCGCGCCCTGGCGGACCGTCGACGCCTCACCGGAGCCCCCCTCGAAGGCCGGCTTCGCCGTCAGCGCCAGCGCCGACTTGATCTGCGGCACCGACCAGGTCGGGTGACGCTGGGTCAGAAGAGCGGCAGCGCCTGCGACGTGCGGAGCGGCCATGCTCGTGCCCGAGAGGCTGCCCCAGGTTCCGTCGCGCACCGGGATCGAGGAGAGGATCCCGACTCCGGGCGCCGAGACGTCCGGCTTCAGCCGGAGGGACTGCGGTGATGGCCCCGCAGAGGAAAAGCCTGCCATCCGGCTCATGACGGTCGACGCGCCCACGGTAATGGCCGCGTCGGCGCTGGCCGGCGACGAGATCGAGCCGCGCCCGAACTCCCCGAACTCGTTCCCCGCGGAGACGACCGAAACGACGCCTGCCGCCGCCGCTCCCTCGATGGCCCTGACCAGGAGGTCACGTCCAGCGGAGATCTCGGGCTGACCCCACGAGAGGTTGATCACGTCCATGCCGTCGCGGACCGCGGCCTCGATGCCGGCAGCGATCTCGGGTGAGTTGCCGTTGAGCCCCACATTGGCGGCCGTCGGCACCGTCAGCACCCGGTAGTTGCCGAGGTAGGCGCGCGGCGCGACGCCGGAGATCGTCACCGTGCCCCCGCCCAGCGCGGCGCGGGTGTTCGCGTTCCCCGCCGCGATACCGGCGACATGTGCCCCGTGCTCGGACCGCTCTGGGTCGAAGGGCACGTTCGAGTTCGGCGGTCTGGGGGACGGCGCCTGGAAGGTTCGCGCGACGATCACCTTGGCGGTCGTGTACGCGGTCTGGCCCTTGGGGAACCCGGGCGGCATCGTGAAGCCTGCGGGATTGAAGAACGGATGGCGCTGGTCGATTCCGTCGTCGATGATTCCGATCTTCGTGCCCTGACCGCTGGTCGAGAACTGCGGGCCCCAGACGGTGGGCGTGCCGATGGCCGCGACGCTGCGGTCGAGGGCGGGGCGGAGGTACACGCTCGGATGGACCTCCCGAACTCCCGGGATCCGTTCCAGCGGCGCGACCGAGCCGCGGGGGACGAGCACCGCGAGCGCGTTCAGGACGACCCGGTAGCGCCACCGCACCTTCGCGCCGGGCGCCGCGGCGCGGATGCGCCTCTCGACGAGCTCCTGCTGGGCCGCGATTCGCGTCAGCCGGCTCCGGCTGGCCGCTGAGTCTGGGTCGAGGCGCGCCGGCCGGTCGAGCGCCTTGGCAATTCCGGGCTCTTCCAGCTCGACGACGACTTCGGCGAGCGCCGTCCCGGCTGCGGGTTCCGGCCCGCGCGCAGCGGCCAGCGCCGGAAGCGCCGCCAGCATGCAGACCCCGAGGAGAACCAACCGTTTCAGACACAGAATGGTACGGACGGTCCGGCTGAAAGTTGGCCTCGTCCGGATGCTTACACGAGGAAACCCCCCATTTCGGGAGTAGGCGTCGCCCCGGGAAAAGCGGATCTTTATGGTTGATGCTCGCTCGGGATCGCGGCTGGCTTCTCCGTGCGGCCCTCTTCGTCACGCTGATCCAGGCGGCGGTGCTTGGTGCTTCCGGTGCCGCGCTCGCGCACGACGTCAACACCCCTGCGGGTCATCAGGCGGAAGACGAGGTCGTTCACACTGCGGCAAGCGAGGCGCGGCTCAACAACGAAACGAAGTTACGGTCGGCGTGGGCGTCGCAGGCGGCGGACGTGGCCGCGGTGGACGATCCGGGGCAGGTCGGGCACTGGGGCCCGGTCGCCAACTGGCCCGTCGTCGGCATCCATGTGGCGCTGCTTCCGAACGGCAAGGTGCTCGCGTGGGATTCCGTCGGCGATGCCGCGACCGAGAAGTTCCCCGTTCACAACTTCACGCGAGCCACGATCTACGACCCCGCCACGGGCACCCACACCCCCGCCACGGTCGACCAGGGTTTCAACATTTTCTGCGCCGGCTTCGCGCACCTCTTCGACGGTTCGTTGTTCATCGCCGGCGGCAACAAGAACGCGCAACTCGAGGGCATCGTCCAGACGCATCTGTTCAACCCGGCGACCAGCGGTTGGAGCCTCGGTCCCAACATGGCGGCCGGTCGCTGGTATCCGTCGGTGACGCCGCTGACAAACGGCGAGATGCTGATCACGGAAGGCGGGCCTGATACGCCGGAGGTGCGGAGGACCGATGGGACTCTGCGAACGCTGAGCACGGCGACGCTCAACCTGCCGCTCTATCCCTGGCTGGACGTTGCGCCCGACGGCCGCGTCTTCCACTCGGGGCCGGACCCGACGATGCGCAAGCTCAACACCACGGGCGGCGGTTCGTGGCAAACCTTCGGCCAGCGCGACGGAATCAACCGCGGCTACGGAAGCCATGCGGTCTATGACATCGGCAAGACGCTGGTGGCCGGCGGCGGGCCTTCATCGAACACCGCGCGCGTGATCGACACCAACGGCGCCACGCCCCAGGTCTCCGCCACCTCGCCGATGGCCTTCGGCCGTCGCCAGCACAACCTCACGTTGCTTGCCGACGGGAGTGTCTTGGCCACCGGAGGCAACTCGACCGGGGTCTCATTGATCGACATGAACGGCGGCGTCTACAACGCGGAGCGGTGGAACCCCGCGACGGGCCAGTGGACGACCCTGGCGGCGCAGGCCGTGACCCGGCAGTATCACTCGACGGCGCTGCTGCTCCCGGACGGCCGCGTGCTCTCGTCGGGCGGCGGCATCTGCGGTACCTGCGACGACGTCGGCTACCTGGCGAAAAACGCCGAGGTCTTCACGCCGCCGTACCTGTTCAAGGAGGACGGCTCCGGGCAGCTTGCGCCCCGTCCCGCAATCACGAATGTGCCCAGCGCGGTCGGCTACGGCACGTCCTTCGAGATCACCACCCCGAACGCCGCCTCGATCCAGAAGGTCGGGCTGGTTCGGCTGGGCTCCCAAACGCACTCGGTCGAGATGGAGCAGCGTTACATCCCGCTCCTCTTCACGGTCGGCGACGGCTCGCTCACGGCGAACGTGCCCGCAAACATGAACACGGCGGTCCCGGGCATCTACATGTTGTTCATCGTCGACGCCAACGGCGTCCCTTCGGTGGCGCGCATGGTTCAGCTCGACCCTGCGGCTCCGCCGCCGCCGCCGCCGCCGCCACCGCCGCCGCCGCCACCACCACCGCCTCCGGCGACGCAGACGCACACCTTCGGAGCCGTGGCTGATGCCCGCGTGGAGGCAGCGACGCCGTCGACGAACTTCGGTACCGCGACGCTGATCGGCACGGACTTCTCACCCGACGTCGACGCCTACATCACCTTCAACGTCACCGGCCTGGCCGGGACGGTCCAGTCGGCGCGACTGCGCCTCTACGCGCCGAACGGAAGCGTCGACGGCCCTGCCGTCCACGGAACGGCGAACGGCTGGGCGGAGCCAACGCTGAACTGGTCGAACAGGCCCGCGCCGGTCGAGCCGGCAACCGACGACCGCGTCGCCGTCCTGAAGAACGCCTGGAGCGAGTGGAACGTCACGCCACTCGTGACCGGAAACGGAACCGTGTCGTTCGTGCTGACTCAGCCCGGAACCGACGGCGCCGACTTCCACTCGCGTGAGGCGAGCGCCATCGACCTGCGGCCGCAGCTGGTCGTGACGACGTCCTCCTAGCGCGTTAGAGGCCTGGGAGGCCGAGCCCGCCGGCCATCCCGCCAAGGCGCGACTGGGCCAAGCTGTTCGCCGAGCGCAGTGCCTCGTTGACTGCAGCCAGGATCGTGTCCGCCAGGAGCTCGGGATCGTCCGGGTCGATCGCCTCCGGCGCGATCACGATCTTTTGGATCTCACCGGCGCCGGTCGCGGTGACCGTGACCATGCCTCCGCCCGCCGAAGCCTCGACCGTCTCGCCCGCAAGCTCCTCTTGCGCCTTCATCATCTCGGCCTGCATCTGCTGGACCTGCTGCATCATCTTGTTGATGTCCATGCCCTTCATTCGGGAGTCACCTCGCGGGCATCGAACGTCTGCTTGAGCTCCTCCACCAGTTCCTCCTCACTCAGCGTGCGCTGTTCCTGCGGCTCGGTTTCCCCGTTCTCGCCCACGGAGAATTCGAGGGCGAAGCGCCGGCCCGTGACCTCGTAGAGCGCGTCGACGAGCAGCGTCGCATTTTTCGGCTCTTCGGCGAGATTGCGATGGAAGGAGGCCGCCGCCGGGAACTCGAGGGTGAGGGTGTCGCCCGCCAAGTCGGACGGATGCGCCTCGCGAAGCACTGACGCCGTCGGGACCGACCGCTCCTCGACGGCCGGAATGACCGAGCGCTGCCAGGCGGCCTGGAGCTGCTCGAGCTCGACCGGCGGTGCAGTGACGGGCTCGGGTGGCGGCTGCGGAGCAGCCGGAGATGCCTCCTCGGCCGGCGCGCTGTTGGCAGCTGGAGGCCCACGGCGCTCGAGCTGCTCGATCCGGAACGCGAGCGACTCGCGCTCGAGATCGGCGCCGGGCCGCGTCACCTTGATCAGCGCGAGCTCGAGCGGCAGCCGCGGGTCGCCGCCCTGGCGCATGTCGTCAACTGCGACCGCGAGCAGGTCGCAGAGGCGGATGACCGTCGGCTCGGGGAGCTGGTTCGCCTGGGCGCGGAGGCGCTCGCGCGTCTCCTCGGTCACGGGCAGTGAGTCCGGCACCTCGCCCATGTGCTGGACGAGCATCAGGTACCGGAGGTGCTCGAGCAGATCGGTGACGAGCCGACCGAGATCCTGTCCCTGCTCCGCCAGCTCCTCGAGGAACCGGAGCGCGCCCGCGGTGTCGCGGTCGACGACGAGGTCGCAGAGCCGGAAGAGCGCCTCCTCCTCGACCGCGCCGAGGAGCTGGAGCACGGCCTGGACGGAGACCTTGTTCTCCGTCGCGGCGGCCAGCTGGTCGAGCGTCGAGACGGCGTCGCGGAAGCTTCCTCTGGCGCTTCGCGCGATCAGCGAAAGCGCGGCCTCGGGCGCCTCGATGCCCTCACCCTCGGCAACCCGCGACAGCAGCCTGGCGAGCTCGGGAAGCCGGGGCCGCGAAAAGACAAACGTCTGGCAGCGTGACCTGACGGTCGGAAGCATCTTCGCGAGGTCGGTCGTGCAGAAGACGAAGACAAGGTGCGGCGGCGGCTCCTCGATCAGCTTCAGCAGTGCGTTGAAGGCCGCATCCGTGAGCTGGTGGGCCTCGTCGAGGATGTAGACCTTGTAGCGGCCCTCGACCGGCTGCAGCACGACCCGCTCGCGGATCTCCCGGATGTCGTCGATGCCTCGCTGTGACGCCGCATCCATCTCGATGACGTCGAGCGACGTCCCGTTCGAGATCGCGAGGCAGGAGTGGCAGGTCTTGTCGGGGGTCGGGGTCGGCCCGCGCTCGCAGTTCAGCGCCTTGGCGAGAATGCGGGCGAGCGATGTCTTCCCAGTCCCGCGCGGCCCGGCGAAGAGGTACGCCTGCCGCACCTGTCCCGACTCGATCGCGTTGCGAAGCGTCTGGACGACGGCTTCCTGGCCGACCACCTCGTCGAAGTCCTGGGGCCGATATTTGCGGTAGAGCGCTGTCAAGGCGGGAGCGCAGAGAGTACCCGGCTGCGCACCCTCCTTTGATGGCGTACACCGAGCCGGTGCAGGGGGCGCTCGCTCGGGCCAGGCCGATCCGCGGCACCTGGGAGAAGCTGCTTAGCGCTGCTTCCTCCCGGATCTGACGCGGTTCACAGGCTCCCAGTGCGCGGGACCTGGCCGTCAACACTTGCGCCCGAAGCCCGTGTCTCGGGCACGACCCCCTCGGGAGGGGATTCAGCCCCGCTGAAGCGGATTGCGGGTTCAGGGAACCGCTAGCTCCCCACCTAGCGCGGCCGGGCGAGGCCCATGGTAGCGGGAGCTCTACGCGATGCTGAGGTCTTCGCCCAGGATCCCGTTGACCTGGGCCCAGCGGCTCGCCTCGGTGCGGTTCGTCACCTCGAGCTTGCGGTAGACGTTCGAGAGGTGGAACTTCACCGTCTGCTCGGTGACCCACAGCATCCGAGCGAGGGCGGCGTTCGAGTGGCCTTCCGCGACGAGCTTGAGGATCTCGAGCTCGCGCCGTGTGAGCCCGTGGGCCGCAGGGCCTGATGGTGCCGCGGCTACGGCCGCCGCTTCGACCGGTGCGCCTTCAGGCACGCCGGGCATGAACACCGAATGGTTGAACGCCTGCCGGACCGCCGAGGCGACATCGTCCGGATGTGCCGTCTTGACGATGTACGCCGATGCGCCGGCGGCGAGCGCGGCGTCGATGTACCGCGTCTCGTGATTGCGAGACAGAACGATTGCCCGCAGGTCGTCGACCGCAGCCCGCGACTGCCGCAGGACGGCGAAGCCGTCAGGTTCACCGGGCAGCGGGTCGACCTCGAGCGTCAGCAGCTGAGGCTTGAGCTCCTCCACGAGCCTGATCGCCCCTGCTCCCGATGTGGTCTTGCCGACGATCTCCAGTCCCACCCGGTTGAGAACGATCTCTACGGCGTCGAGCCAGATCGGGTGAGGATCCAGCAGGACAGCCTGCACGGGTGTCTGTGAGCGCATTGCGATTGCCGCGGGTCGCTTAGCTTGTGGATAGTGATATAGCGCAGAAACCAGGCTTTTTGAAGCCCCGGGTGGGGGAGGTGTGGAAATTCCAACGGATCGTCCACAGCCGCACCACCCGTATGGGTAGGACGGCTCGACGAAAACCCTGGACTACCGCATGTTTCGGGCCGCACGTACGCTGATTGCCTATGTCCTCCACGCCGCCATACGGGAGGGCCGTGCGGCTCCTTATCGTCGACGATCACCGGCTCTTCGCCGAATCGCTGATGGCTCTGCTGAGCGAGGACGAGCGCGTCGAGGTCGTCGGGATGGCACACGACGGGGCAGAGGCCGTCGAGCTCGCCACTCAGCTGCAGCCCGATGTCATCCTGATGGATCTGAAGATGCCCGTGATGGACGGCCTGGAGGCGACCCGCCGAATTCGCGAGCATGGCCTCGAGTCGCAGATTTTGATCCTGACGGGAACCGATTCGGCCGTCGGCTCGGAGGAAGTCGCGCAGGCAGGGGCAAGCGGCTACCTGCGCAAGGAGAGCGGGATCGAGGAGCTGCGAGGCGTCTTCCTCGAGGCTGCCTCGTTGGCCGCAGTCCTCGGCTCGGCCGCGTCCTCCTAACGGCGCTATCGTGATCAGCTCCCGGGGCGTGTAGCTCAGCGGGAGAGCGCCCGCTTCACACGCGGGAGGTCACTGGTTCGATCCCAGTCACGCCCACTCACCCGACGAAGTCCGCCGGCGCCTGGGGCGCCGGCATGACGACTTCGTCGGGTATTGACGCTGCCGGAGAGCGTTAGCGGCCGACGCCGGCAAAGCCGGCATCGGCGGCGGGACTAGCGGCGCGGGCCGCGCACCCTCAGCCGGAGCACGTCCGGTCGGTGGTAATGCCCCACCGGGTCGAAGCGCTGGCGCTCCTCGACGACCCGATCCGGGTCGAGGTCCGCGTAGAGGATCCCCTCCTCGTCGTACAGCGGTCCGGCGAGGTACTCGCCGTCCGGGCCGAGGATGGCGCTGCCGCCCCGGCCCAGCACATCGACCCCTTCGAGCTCCGCCCCGAGCGGAAAGTCGTCCGGGTATGCGCTCGCACGCTGGAAGTGGCACGGGCTGACTACGAAGGCTCTCGACTCGCGGGCGATGTGGACGAGCGTCGGCTGCCAGCTGTCGCCGTCGTCAGCCGTCGGCGCGAGGTAGATCTGGATGCCCGAGTCGTAGAGCGCGAAGCGGGCGAGCGGCATGTAGTTCTCCCAGCAGATCAGGCCGCCGACGCGGCCGACTGCGGTCTCGACCGCTCGCAGCCCGCCGCCGTCGCCCTGGCCCCAGACCAGCCGTTCGTGATTTGTCGGCACGAGCTTTCGGTGCGAGAGGGCGAGCCGGCCGTCGGCGTCGTGAACGAGGAGCGTGTTGTAGAGCGTCCCTGGCCGCTCGGGCTCGTTCTCGGTGACGCCCGTGACGAGCACCACGCCGTGCTCGCGTGCGATCGACCCGAGCCGTTCCGTCTCAGGGCTGGGCACCGCGATCGCCTCGCGCGCGATCGCCGCGAAGACCTCCTTCGCGCCCGGCGACGACCATCCGGCCAGCGCCTTCGCCCACACGGACGACGGATAGACAGGGACGAACGCCTCCGGGAAGACGACGAGCGTTGCGCCCTCGCCGGCCGCCTCGGCGGTCAGGCGCTCGAGCTTGCCGAGGGTCGCTTCGCGATCGAACACGACAGGCTCGGCCTGCACGCAGGCCGCCTTGACGGGGCTCGTCACCTCAACGCCGTCGTCCGAGGCGCTTGACGTAGGAGAGGCCTGTGCCGAGGAGCGACGCGGTCGCGGTGGCGCCTCGCCGTCCGACGTTCAGCCTCGCACCCCGCCCGCCGAAGGACAGGCTCCCGCCGCGCTTCCCGACGTTCACGTTCACGCCCGGCAAGAGCTTCTTCCTACGCCGAAAACGCCAGCCCACGTCGCGGGATTCTGCCACCCGCACCATGCGAGCGGCGCTGCGGTAGGTTCCGGCCGTGCTCCTCGCCCTGACGACCGATCAGAAGCTCGGCCTGGCGATCACGGCGGGGATCTTCATCGCCTTTTCGCTGCTGGTCGCGCTCGTCATCCCGCGACGCAACCCGGATTTCCCGGGACGACGCGGCCTCGTGCCGTTCATCCTCGTCACCCTGATCCTCACGATCGCGATGCTCGGAGCCGTCGAGGTCTGGGCGAAGGAGGACCACGCCGCGGCGGAGGCCGGACACGAGACAACCGAGACGGGAACGACGGAAACCGAGACGACCGGCACGACGACCGAGGCTGAGCCGCCTCCGCCACCCGGACCGACTACGACTGCGGAGGGACCGTCAGGATCGCCAGAAGCCGGCCGGGCCGTCTTCCTCGAGGCCGGGTGCGGGAACTGCCACGCCTTCCCACCTGCCGGGTCGACCGGGACCGTCGGGCCGAACCTCGCCGAGGCGCTCGCTGGAAGCGCCGCCGCCGCTATCCGGCAGTCGATCGTCGATCCCAACGCTGAGGTTGCGGAGGGGTACACCGCCGGCGTGATGCCGGATACCTACGAAAATCAGCTCTCGCCCGAGCAACTCAATGACCTCGTTGCGTTTCTAGAGTCGGGCTAGCGCCGCTCTCGGTTTCTCGAAGACTGCCGCATCGCATCGTCATGTCCGTCCTTTTCCGCGCTCGTGCCACGCGGGGCCGCATGGATCCAGACAGAGGCTAGAACCGAGGCCCGCGCGATGCCTCCCCCGGCCGGGGGAGGCGTGGTCGAAGCGGAGAGGGCGGGATTCGAACCCGCGACCCACCTTTCGGCAGGTACGCGATTTCCAGTCGCGCTCCTTAGGCCAACTCGGACACCTCTCCGAGCGGGTGACAGGGTATCGCGGGGTTACACGCGACGGGCCCCTCTCGGGGCCCGTCGCTCTAGTCGGGAGCTGCGATCTCTCAGACGCCTGCAAGCTTGCCGGCCTTGCGAACCTGGCGAGCCGCGTAGCCGCCCATCGCCGCCAGCAGCAGGGCCAGGACGATGCCGGTGGTCAGTGTGTTGTTCGAGAACTCGAACCGCCCACTGTCGTCTGCTGAGACCGGCGTCGGCTGAACCGACGTCGTTCCGTGAACCGCGCGGTCGTCGGGGCTCTTCACAACCGGCGGGGTCATCCCGTGGATCACCCGGTCGTCCGGGCTGACGACCAACTGAATGCCGTTGTCATGGAGACTCCGAAGGTCGCTGCCCTGCATTCCCTCCGGGATCGCCTGTGCGGCCGGCGCCGTGAGCGCCGCGACCGCAAATCCGAGCGCGACCATCTTGATCGTGAACCGCTTCTTCCGCCTCATCGCCGCTTCCTCCTTCGTGCTCGCTGCCATGACCGGACGCTACGAAGGCGAAGCGGCGGCGTCGTTCTTGCGCGCGACACGAGAAGTGTCAAACTCGTGACAGAACGATGGAATGGCAGCTCTTCGCGGGCGTGCCGGAGGAGGATGTGCGTCGCCTCCTCGCGATCGCACGCCGCCGGACCTTCGCGCGGAACGAGGTCGTCTTCCATCGCGGCGATCCGGCGAATGCCCTCCACCTGATCGCAGCGGGCCGCTTCGCGGTCACGATCATCACGCCCCTGGGAGAGACGGCCATGCTCAACGTGCGCGGCGCGGGCGATGCCTTCGGCGAGCTCGCACTCGTCTCCGGCATGGCGAGCGAGCGGTCGGCGACCGTTGCGGCCCTGGAGCCGAGCGAGACGAGGTGCGTGCTCCAGGACGATTTCGCGCGGCTGCGGCGGCAACACCCGCAGCTCGACGCGGTGATCGCGGCGATCCTCGCCGAGCGCGTGCGCCGTCTTTCCGAACAGCTGACCGAGGCCTACTACCTCTCGGCCGAGGCGCGCGTCCTTCGCCGGCTCGCCGACCTCGCGGAGCTCTACGACGGGACGGTGTCGCTTCCGCAGGAGGCGCTCGCGGAGCTGGCAGGCACCTCGCGCGCGACGGTCAACCGTGTCCTGCGCGAGCAGCAGGAGCGCGGGGTGATCGAGCTCCGGCGGGCGAGGATCCTCGTCCGGGACGTGGCGCGGCTCAGACCGCGGGCATCGGTCTAGTGACGGTCGTCCACGACCTTGCCTCGGTCCTGCCGAGTGAAAGCATCCTGGTCGACGGAACGAGCGCCTACCTCGCCGACGAGACCGAGGGCCGCGGCTTCCGCGGCCGCGCCGATGCGGTCGTCCTGCCCTCGACGGCCGATGAGGTCGCCCGCGTGCTCGCCTGGTGCTACGAGCACGACGTTCCGCTTATCCCCCGCGGCGGCGGCACGGGGTACGCGGGCGGGGCCGTCCCGCTGGACGGCGGCGTCGTTCTCGGTCTGGAGCGCATGGCGCGCGTTCGGTCGTTCGACCCGCTCCTGTGGCGGATGTGCGTCGAGGCCGGTGTGACGACGGCGACGGTTCGCCGCCTGGCGCGCGAGAACGGTCTGCAGTTCCCGCCGGATCCCGGCGCGTCCGAGCAGTCTCAGATCGGCGGCAACATCGCCACGAACGCAGGCGGGCCGCACGCGTTCAAGAACGGGGTCACCGGAGCGTGGGTGACCGGGCTCGAGGCAGTCGTTCCTCCGGGTGAGATCGTCACCGTGGGCGGGCCGATCCGGAAGGACGTGGCGGGGTACGACCTCAAGAGCCTGCTGATCGGCTCTGAGGGGACGCTCGGGATCATCACGGCGGCGTGGCTTCGGCTGCTGCCGGCGCCGGAGGCCGCCTTTCCCGTGGCTGCTTTCTACGCCGGGGTTGCCGAGGGGTGCGGCGCGATCCAGCGTGTGATGGGGAGCGGGTTACAGGTCGCGGCGTTGGAGTACCTCGACGGTCCGACGCTCGGTGCTGCGGGCGGATCCTTCCCGGAGGGGCTGCCGGACGGCGCGGGATTCCTCGTGCTCGCCGAGGCAGACGGCTCGGCTGAGGGGGCGGAAGGACTGCGCAGCGAGCTGCTGGATGTGCTCTCGCAAGAGGCGCTGTCCGTGCGGGCGCCGACCGAGGCGGCGACGATCGCCGCGCTCTGGCGGTGGCGCGAAGGAGTGTCCATCGCGGTGGGGGCACAGCGGGGCGGCAAGGTCAGCGAGGACATCGTCGTCCCGCTCGACCGGCTGCAGGAGGCAATCGAGGGAACGCTCGAGATCGGCGAGCGCCACGGGCTTCCGACCTGCAGCTGGGGCCACGCGGGCGACGGCAACCTCCACTCGACGTTCATGGTCGCGCGCGACGACGAGGAGCGGCTTGCGCGGGCCGAGGCGGCGGCCGACGAAGTCTTCGAGCTCGCCGTGCGCCTCGGCGGCTCGATCTCAGGCGAGCACGGCGTGGGGTGGATGAAGCGCGGCCAACTGGCGAGGCAGTGGGGCCCGCGCGCTGTCGAGCTGCACGCGGAAATCAAACGCGTCTTCGACCCAAAGGGGCTCCTGAACCCTGGGAAGAAGATTGCAGCAGCGGAGGGGGAGGGATTTGAACCCTCGAGGGGCTTGCACCCCTAACGGTTTTCGAGACCGCCCCGTTCGGCCGCTCCGGCACCCCTCCGAAACGGAGAAGGAGGGATTCGAACCCTCGAGGCAGGGATTTCCCCACCTAACGCCTTAGCAGGGCGCCGCCTTCAGCCACTCGGCCACTTCTCCGTGCGCCTCAGGATAGCCACCTTCCAGGCCGCTCAACCCCCCCGCGCTCCCCTAAAAAGAGCGAGGCCCGCCTCGAGGGGGCGAAGACAGGCGCCGCAATGCCG
>Ga0081538_10001400_pt1 | contig 24751 bp, 27 predicted proteins | sample TabmetS5T2R1_FD_71022 | JGI IMG/M metagenome (GOLD analysis project Ga0081538, IMG submission 71022) | Tabebuia heterophylla rhizosphere microbial communities from the University of Puerto Rico - S5T2R1 | ecosystem: Host-associated > Plants > Roots > Rhizosphere ... | reverse complement strand
GACGGACGTCGATGCGCACACGGAGGTTTTCGACGAGGCCGCCTCCGAGTTAGCCTCGTAGGTGATGGGCGAGCTGCCGCTGATCGAACGAGAGGAGCTGCGCGCGAAGATGGAGCGCGGCGACGACTTCGTGCTCGTCGACGCGCTCGCGCCGATGTCGTACGCGCGGTCGCACCTCCCGGGCGCCGTCAACCTCCCGCTCGAGTGGGTGGACGAGCGGGCGGAGCGGCGAATCCCGAGACTCGACACCGAGGTCGTCGTCTACTGCGTCGACCTCGAGTGCGACAGCTCCGTGCTCGTGGGCGAGCGGCTCGTGCAGCTGGGCTACCGGAACGTCCGGCACTACGCCGAGGGCAAGAAGGACTGGATGAAGGCCGGGCTGCCGGTCGAGCGAGCCGCCGCGTGAAGGACACGCTGGTCTTCATCCCCGCCTGGAACGAGGAGAACAGCCTGCCCGCGGTGCTCCACGAGCTGAAGCAGGAGCTGCCCGGCGCCGACATCCTCGTGATCGACGACGGCTCGACCGACCGCACGGCGCACGTCGCGCGCGAGCAGGGCGCCGAGGTGCTCTCGTTCGGCGAGAACCGCGGGCTCCGCGCGGCGATCGCGGCGGGCTACGAGTACGCGGCGGAGAAGGGCTACGGCTTCTGCGGGCGGGTCGACGCGGACGGGCAGCATCCCGTCGCGGAGCTGCGCAAGCTCCTGGACGTCGTCCGCGAGGGCAAGTGCGACGTCGCGGTCGGCTCGCGCTACGCGACAGCGGGCGGGAACGGCTTCTCGCGCGAGCGCTACACGACCTCTCCGGCGAGGCGACTCGGCACTGGCATCCTCCGCCGGTCGATGGAGGTCGTCCTCGACCGCCCGTTCCACGACGCGACGAGCGGGATGTACGCGGTGAACGCCCGGGCGATGCCGATCTTGGCGCGCCCGTACTCGAGCGGCGCGCCGGAGGTGGAGGCGGTCCTGCGCCTCCACGAGGAGGGGCTGAGCGTCGACGAGGTGCCGGTGGAGATGCGGGAGCGGGCCTCGGGAGAGTCGAAGCTCCAGGGCAAGAAGGCGCTCGTGCTCGTCCTCACCGTGGCCGGCACGCTCCTCACCGCCGAGGTCCTCCGCCGCCGCCGTTCGTGAGCGGCGGCCGTGTGGTGGCCGTTCTCGGCTACTCGCGAAGAGGCGACGCCGAGCTCCACGCGATCTGCGCCGCGCGGCTCGACCGGGCGCACGCGCTCGCGGACGGCGCCCGCGGCGTGATCCTCTCCGGCTTCCCGGAGGCGGAGCTGATGGAGGCGGCCTGGGCAGGGCCGGAGGTGGAGCTGATCCCCGAAGCGGACTCGCACTCGACCGCCCAGAACGCCGCGAACGTCGCGCGCACGGCGCGCGAGCTCGGCGCCGAGGAGCTCGTCGTCGTGACGTCGAGCTGGCACCGGCTCCGGGTCGCGGCGCTGATGCGGGCGGCGCTCCACGGAAGCGGGATCCACGTGCACGTGGAGGGCGCCGACGCGCCACGACCTCTCCGCCTGCTCGGGAGGGAGGCCGTCTGCCTGGCCCTCCTCCCCTTCCAGCTCGTGCGCGCTATGCGGTGAGGTTCCGCGCGGCGAGCCAGTCCCGGATCGTCGAGTAGAGGCCGTCGACGAAGCGGCTCGACCGCGCCTGCTCGACGATCAGCCCGTTCGCCGTCAAGATCAGCCCGTGCGTGCCGCCGGCGAAGACGCGGTACGAGAAGTCGCGTGCGGGCTCCCGCGTGAGCGGGTCGAGACGCTCGGCGCAGAGCCTCGACGGCACGGTGCGGTCCTTGCCGCCCCAGAGCCAGATCGCCGGGATGCGCATCGCCCGGATCGCGGGCATCGGGTCCACGCCGCTCGGGCCGTTCGCACGCACCTCGGCCTCCATCTCCTCGTCGGTGCGGGTCGGCATCGCCTGGCCGTGACTGTTGAGGTTCGCCCAGAGGTCGGTCTCGCCCTGGGTGAGCGTCGGTGAGACGAAGCCGATCAGGAAGCGGATCGCGGGCTCCCGGCTCGCGGCGAGCGGCATGATCCAGCCCGCCTGGCTGACGCCGGCGATGCCGACGCGGGCCGGGTCGACCTCCGGCTGCGTGGCGAGGAACCCTGCCTGCGCCTCGACGTCGCGGGCGTACTGGTCGACGGCCGGCACGCCGGGGAACTCGCCGGGGTAGACGCCGCCCGACTGCGCGACGCCCCGCTTGTCGCACGACAGGGTGACGAGGCCGAGGTGGTTGAGGAAGCGCTCCTGGAACGAGTTGAAGGCGCGCGGCGACTCGCCGGCGCCGTGCGCGAAGGTCAGCGCAGGACGCCGTCCGGCGCCCGGCGGGATCGTCAGCGTGCAGCCGAGGTAGGCACGGCCGCTACGGACCCAGACCTCCTCCTGCCGCAGGGGCACCCGCGTCGCCCGCTCGCCCCGGTAGACGGCGCCGTTCGAGGAGAACGAGGCCCTCCCGGCGGTCGGGTTGCGGGTCGAGAGCCCGGAGCCGAGGACGTAGCGGCCGCGACGCGTCTGGTACAGCGCCCGGATCTCGTCCTGCTCGTAGAGCAGCCCCTCGCGCGGGCCGAGGCCCTGCACGACCGCGAGCGGACGGGTGCCGATCCGGTAGAGGCCGAGCGTCGCGCCCTCGATCGTCGGACGGCGGCGGAGGCTGAAGCGCCCGCGGACCGGGCCCTGCCGGACGGTCCCGACGAGGACGCCCTTGCGGACACGACCGTCCAGGCTGAGCGGCGACGGGCGGCCGGGCAGCGAAACCCGAAGCCGGCTGCTCGAGACCCGCGCCGCAACCTCCGTCCGGGCCGAATGGCCCGACCCCATCGCCACGACCGCCCGGCGTCCGCGTACCTCGATGGACAGCGAGAACGGCTGCGGGCCGCCGACGCTCGTGAGCCGGACGGTTCCGGCCCAGCTGCCGGCCGGCCCGGCGGTCGAGTGCGCGCCGGCGGATCCGGCGCAGGCGAGGAGGGCGATGATCGCAACCGCGGATCTCTTCATTGCTCGAGCTCCTTCAGCGACTCCTCGGCCCACCGGATCTCGTCCCGGGCGCGCCGGATCCCGAGCTGGAGCAGGAAGTCGTGGTAGTAGTCGTGGCCCTGGCGGGTGTTGTCGATCGAGGACAGCTCGTCGAGCACGGCCTGCCGGTCGTCGCGGAACTGGCGGTAGTGGGCGACGAGCGCCTCGCGGCTCTGCAGGCCGCCGTAGAACGCCTTCAGCAGGAAGAGGTCGACGTCGCCCGGCACCGGTTCCTCGAGCCAGGCGCGCGCGAGCTCATCGCCTTTGCTCGTGACGCGGTAGAGCTGCCGCTCGGGTCCCTTCGCCCCGGGCGCGCTGCGCCGGGTTGCGAGCCCGCGCTCCACCAGCCGCGGCAGCACGGCGTAGAGATGGCTCTTCGTCGGCTTCCAGACGTAGCCGACGCTCTTCTCGACCGCCTTCAGGAGGTCGTACCCGGAGATCGACGAGATCTGCGTCTCGACGGTCAGCACGGTGAGCACCGCGAACTCGGTCGTCGTCAACGCGCCGGTCCGCGGGCGCGTGGCTCGTCTAGTCCTCATTGGACTAGACGCTACGCCGATTCGTGTTGAGCGTGGGTTAAACGCCTCCCTGGAAAGGGGGACGACCGGGCGGCGTTGCGGTCCTACAGTCCGTATGGATCACATGCGGCTCGAGGTCTCCACAGCGGCCCTGCTCCAGGAGGAGCAGCCTTCCTTGCCCGAGTTCGGCACGGGTCTCCGCGCCCGGCTGGACGTCGTGCGCGCGCTCGAGGTCGTGGAGCCGCCACTCGAGATTCCCGAGCCGGCCCTGGAGGTCAGGGAGCCGGTGCTCGAGGTTCCGGTCCCGACCGTCTCGGAGCGGCGCGACATCTCGCCGGAGCTGATGCTCGTATCACCGGCCGCGGACTCGGCCGAGGGGCTCCTCTCGGAGCTACTGGCGCAGCGCGTCCACGAGACGCGCGAGCCGCTTGGCGCCCTGCTCGCCGAGGCCGGGCTCCTGGCAGAAGCCGAGGTCGACCTCGCGCTCCGAACGGCCCGCCGGCACGGCAAGCGGCTCGGCGAGGTGCTGACCGAGCTCGGGCTCGTGGCGCCGGCAGACGTCGTCCGGCTCGTCGCGCAGCAGCGCGGCCTGCCATTCGTGGACGTCGCGACCCTGCCCGTCGACCCCTCGGCAGCAAGGCTTCTGCCCGCCGACCACGCCCGCAGCTTCCGGACGCTCCCCATCGGCTTCGTCCGCGGCCTCCCGGTCGTGGCCCTCGCGGACCCGAGCGACGACGAGGCGATCCACGGCGCCCGCTCGATGCTGCGCGCAGCCGAGTTCGTCGCCTCCCCCGAGGAGGCGATCCTCGCGCAGCTCGCTCGCTTGTACGTGCGCGCGGTCTAGGCCGCGGGCGCTACCTCCTGCCCTTCCCGCTCCCAGATCGGGTTGAGCCCGCTCTGGACGTACGCCAAGAAAGCCGGCCAGATAACGAGGTAGAGAATCAGTCCGATCCAGCCGTTGATCGGGTCGAGCCCGGCGAGCCGCTGGCCCGCTTGCACGCGCTTGAAGCCGCGGTAGGTCGAGACCAGGGCCGGCACGATGATCAGCGCGCCGAGCGTGACGGCGAGGAGCGACTTGCCGGGGCTGTCACCGAGCTCGTCGGTCCCCTTCGCTCGGCCGTAGTCCTTCATCTCACGATTGATCTGGTACCACCAGTAGAAGTAGTAGATCGCGATCGTGATGATCGGCAGCAGGGCGACGGCCCAGAGGCTCCTGATCTTGGCGGTGCCCTCGCTTCCCGGGATCCGGACTTGGCGCGCCATTTACGCCGCCACCTGCTGGAAGGCCGGGATGATCTCCTTGCCGTAGGTCTCCAGGTTCTCCTCCTGACCCTCGGTCATGAGGTAGATGTTGAACTGGTCGACGCCGACCGACTCGAGCTCCCGCAGCTTGGCGGTGACCTGCTCGACGTTGCCGATGACGGTGAAGCGCTCGGCGATCTCGTCGGTGACGAACTCGCCGTGCTTCGCGCCCTGGCGGCTGTGCTCCTTGTAGTCGTAGAACTTCCGCGCCTTGACGAAGTCCGTGAGCGCCGCCGGGATCTCGGAGTCGAACCCGTAGCGCTCGATCAGGTCCATCACGTGGTTCGAGACCATCGCCGGGAACCACCGAACCTGCTCGCGGGCGGTCTCGAGGTCGTCGGTGATCGTGCTCGGCGCGCCGACGATGCACTTCAGCTCCGAGGGATCGCGGCCCACCTCCTCTGCGGCCTGCCGGGCGGTGTCCATGATCCACTGGATGATGTGCGGGTCGGCGAGCTGGATGATCACCCCATCCGCGACCCGTCCTGCGACGGCCAGCGCTCTCGGCCCGTAGCCGGCGATCCACATGGGGATCTCGGGGAGGTCCTTCGCCCACTCGAGCTGGAGCTCCTTGCCGTTCCACTCGACCGGCCGGCCGTTCATCAGCTCCTTGATCATCTTGCAGCGGGCCTCGAACTCGGCGACCTTGACCGGCTTCAGGCCGACGACGCGGCGCGACGAGTCTCCCCGGCCGATGCCCATGACCATGCGGCCGTTCGAAAGGTCCTGCATCGTCGCGTACCAGCTCGCCGTGATCGTCGGGTCACGGATGCCCGGGTTGGTCACGAAGTGGCCGAGCTTGACCTTCTCGGTGCGCTCGGCTGCGACCGGAAGGGTGGCGTACGACTCCTGCCAGAGGATGTGGGAGTCGTAGGTCCAGGCGTAGTGGAACCCATGCTTCTCCGTCAGCTCGACCAGCTCGAAGAAGCGCGATTGAGGCGGGTCGGGCAAGACGGTGACGCCGAACTCGAGCATGGGACCTCCTCGTGGGCCGGGCAGGGAAACAGGCATTTTCTCTTGAAAGCTCCCGCGTGGCAACGTGGAGCTACCTGGTCTTCGCCCTCCTTGCGGGCGCGATGCTGCCGATTCAGTTCGGGATCAATGCGCAGCTCGCCCATTGGGTCGGGGGCTCGATCCGGGCGGCGCTCGTCTCGTTCGTCGTCGGAGCGCTTGCGCTCTTCGTGGCCGTGTTGGTCGCGCAGCGCGGGCTGCCCGAGCGGGCGGGCGACGCGCCGTGGTGGGTGTGGATCGGCGGTGTGCTCGGCGCGTTCTACGTGCTCGGATCGATCGTCACCGCGCCGAAGCTCGGCGCGGCGACGCTCGTTGCGCTGATCCTCGCGGGGCAGGCGATCGCGTCGCTCCTCGTCGACCACTTCGGCTGGGTCGGCTTCGAGGAGAACCCGATCACGCCGCTCCGGCTCGCCGGCGTCGTGTTGCTCGCGGCCGGCGTCGCGATCGTGCGGCTGTCCTAGCCGCCCGAGACGGCCCGCAGGCGCTCCTTGAGCAGGGATCGCGCGTTCCTCGGTGCGACCAGCGCGGGGGTGGTACCCAGGCCTGAGTAGGTCACGGTGTACGTCCACGTTCCCCAGCTGAGCGCGATCTGCCGCACCACGCCGTCGGCGCCGACGGTCAGGGCGGCGTCGAGGAGCGCGGCGGGATCCGCTGCCTCGTCGTGCGCCACGTAGCCGAACGGGAAGACACGAAGCTCCTGGCCGTCCTTGAAGCCGGTCTCACGCGCGACGAGCCCGGCGGCCACGTTGCCGCGGTACACGGTCGAGCCCCCGACGCGGCTTGTCGAGAAGCCGGTGACGCCGCGGGCGAGCCTGCTTAGCGTCACGCCGCCGACGTCCTCCCGCACCGCTGCGAGGGTCTCCGTCGGGGTGGTCCCGCTGTCGGGATCGATGTTCGCCGGACTGCCCTGGTCGAGCCACTCGCCCGTGCGCGGGTCGCGCGCGTAGAGCGTCCCACCGACGACGAGCGTCAGCCCACCGACCTTGCCCGCCCGATCGGGCGAGTCGTTCCTCACCGAGATGTCGTCGCCGTTCCACCGGATCGTCGACCCGGCCCAGAGCTCGCCGTCGTGGCTGATGCGGACGACGGCGGTGCCGGAGCGGTCCGCGGCGGCAGCGGTGGCCGTCGCGGCCTTCCGGACCGCGGCGGTCGCGTCCTCGACTCCCGGCGTGCCGCCGCGCGGGCCGACCGTCAGCGCCGCCACGCCGGCCGCGACGCCGACCACGGCTGCGACGGCCGCCAGGCGGACGAAGCGTGGGCGCCGCCGGCGGACCGCGGCTGCGGGGGCGACTTCCGCGGTCACGATCCGGGCTGCGACCGCCTCGACGGACGAGGCGAAGCCGGGGCGCAGGCGCGGGTTGGCGCTGCGCAGCGCGTCGAAGGTGTCAGGCGTGCTCATGGATCCTCCTGTGTGCAAGCTGGATGGTCGTCGGGCGCTCCGGCCGTTCGAGAAGCTCCTCGTAGGCGGCTCTGAACCGCCGCCGGGCCCGGTGGAGCCGGCCTCGCGCCGCCACTCGGCCGCAACCGACCACGGCTGCGATCTGTGAGGGCGTGAGCCCCTCCCACTCGGCGAGGAGCAGGACCTCGCGGTCGGCCGGGCCGAGACGGCGGAGCGCTTCGTGGACGAGCGCCTCCTGTGGGTCGGACGCCTCGTGTTCCCGCGGGCGGGATGCCTCCTCGAGCGCAAGCCGTTCGTGGAGCGCCTCGCGCCGGCGGCGCGACCGCCGCTGGTTCGCGATCACGCGGCGAGCCGTCGCGTAGAGCCAGATGCGGCCCGCGTCGCCCTCTGGCACCTCGTCGAGGCGCCGCCAGGCGGTGAGGAAGACGTCCGCAGCCGCGTCCTGTGCGTCGCTGGGCGAGCCGGCGCGCCAGCCGCAGTACGCGACGATGTCGGGGCCGTACGCCTGGAAGAGGGCGTCGAACCGCTGGCGTCGGTCTTGCCTCACACGGGAATCATGTCCGGCACGCCAGAGAACGTTTGCGGCGTTCTAGGCTTTCCGCATGAAGCGTGCGCTGTTCGCTCTCGCCGGCATTGCGATCGCGCTCGCGGCAGTCGACCTCGCGCACAAGGCGGACGCCGGGCCGGTGCACCTCCACGAGCGCTCGGCGTCGTACGTCTTCTTCGCGCTCGCACTCATGTCCGCCTGGACCTCGGCGCTGCTCGCAACGCGCTCTCTGTCGCTCGCCGCGGCGGGCGGGGTGGTCGCCGGCGGCGCGATCGGGAACCTCGCGTCGGTGGCCGTCTGGTCGGGCGTGCCGAACCCGCTCGTCGTCGAGTCGTTCGCCTTCAACCTCGCCGACGTGTTCGTCGTGACCGGCTTCGTCCTGACCGCGCTGGCGATGCTGGCCTTCGCGATCCGAAACCGAGACCGCCTCAGGGAACCGGTCTAGCGTTTAGCCTGAAAGGTGCTGGATCGTCCTGGCTGCGAGGCCGTCCAGCACCTGCACGGCGAGCTCGAGGTGCTCTTCCTTCGTGTCCTCGAGCTTCGTGTGCGAGAGGCCGCGGAGGCTCTGGACGAAGACCATCACGGTGGGCACCCCGGCCCGCGACACCTCTGCCGCATCGTGCAGCGGGCCGCTCGGGAGCCGGTGCGACCGGCCGGCGACCTCGGAGATCGACTCGTCTGCGAACTGGATGAGCTGATCGTCGAAGAGGATCGGCTCGATGTTCCAGATCCGCTCCCACTCGACCTCGATGTCCTCCTCCTGCGCGAACCGGCGGGAGGCGGCCTCGGCGTTGCTCAGCATCTCGGCGAGCTTCGTCGCGTCGAGGTGGCGCTGGTCGAGCAGGCACTCGGCCGTCTCGACCACGGACGTCACGATGCCGGGCCTCGTCACGACGCCGCCCATCGTGCAGACGGCGCCGTCGCCCGTACGCTTGGCGATCTCGCGGATCTCGAGCTCGAGGCGTGCCGCGCCGGCCAGCGCGTCGCGCCGCTTCTCCATCGGCGTCGACCCGGCGTGCGCGGCCTGCCCCCGGAAGGTGACCTGGTGCCGCTCGACGCCGAAGGTCCCGAGGACGACCCCCAGCGGGAGGTCCATCGACTCGAGGACCGGCCCCTGCTCGATGTGGAGCTCGAGGTACGCGGCGGCGTTCTCGAGCTGGCGATTCGAGTCCGTGGCCCGGTCGAGATCGACGCCGTACGCGCCGATCGCCTCCGGGAGAGAGACGCCGTCGCGATCGGTCAGCTGCCGGAGCTCGTCCTGGTCCCGCATCGAGCCCGCAGCCGCCGACGAGCCGAAGAGCGAGCGTCCGAACCGAGCGCCCTCCTCGTCCGCCCAGCTGACGAGCCGGACGGTGACGGGCGGCGTCCCCTCGTCCGCGATCCGCCGCAGGACCTCCGACCCGGCGACGACATTGAGCGCGCCGTCGAGCCAGCCGCCGTTCGGCACCGAGTCGAGATGGCCGCCGATCAGCAGCTCCTTGTCCGAGGAGCCGCGCAGCGTCCACCACTGGTTGCGGGCCTCGTCGAATTCCATCTCCGCGCCGGTGCCCTCGAGCTTCGAGGCCATCCACTCCTGGGCCTTGACCCACGTGTCCGTCCAGGCCACCCGCTGAGCGCCGTCCTCGTCCCCCGTGAGCTCGCGGAGCTCCTTCAGCTCCGCGACGGTTCTGCTCGGTTCGAGTGGGCTCACGAGACGCAGAAGCCGTTGCCTTCGGGATCCTTCATCACCGTCCAGAACTCCTCGTACGGCCCGATCTTCTGTGAGCGCTCTTCCACGAAGGTCGCTCCCAACCCACGGAGCCGCTCGACTTCGGCGGCGCGATCATCGGAGCGGAGGTCGAGGTGAATCGGGATGTCCTCGGTCGAGCCCTTTGGACGCCGCTGGAACAACAAGCGGGGACCCGTTCCGTCCGGGTTGACGAGCATCGCCCAACCGGTGGGATCCAGCTCGCCGGCCGCAATCGCCTTCTCCACCTCGGCCACCACCTCAGCAGGAGTCTCGATCGGCTCGTAGCCGAGAGCGGCAGCCCAGAACTTCGCAAGCTCCACCGGCTCATCGCATGCGAACGTGATGTTGTTGAGGCTGGCCATAGCGCGACGTTAACGTCTCGACATGGCATCCGTCGCCGTCGAGCCGACCGGCCGAACGATCCCCTGGCGATCCGCCGCCGGACGGCTCGGCATGACGGCGGCGGTCTTCGTCGCGCTCTACGCGCTGTGGGAGGGCTTCAAGTGGTTCGGCGAGACGACCGGCCTGACGATCGGGTCCTTCGAGGTCAACGACCGGACCTTCCCGCACCTCCACGACATCTTCCTGCAGCTATTCGAGCCCTCCCGCAGGAACGGGCCGCTGCTGATCGAGGTGCTCTGGGACGCGGCGCTCTTCACGGCGAAGGAGGCGGCCGTCGGCTTCGTGCTCGGCGCCTCCATCGGCTTCGTTCTCGGAGTCGTGCTCGCCCACTCTCGGCTGCTCCAGCGCGGCTTCCTGCCATACATCGTCGCGTCGCAGACGATCCCGATCCTGGCCGTCGCTCCGATGGTGGTCGTCTGGTTCGGCGGGAAGGGCTTCCCGGACTGGTTCTCGGTCTCGATCATCTCCGCGTATCTGACCTTCTTCCCGGTTGCGATCAACACCCTCCGCGGGCTCACGTCGGTCGATCCGCGCGCGCTGGAGCTGATGCGCTCCTACGCGGCGAGCACGCTGCAGATCCTCTGGCGCCTGCGGCTGCCGACGTCGCTGCCGTACCTCTTCGCCGCGTTCAAGATCTCGTCGACGGCCTGCGTCGTCGGCGCGATCATCGGTGAGCTCCCGGCGTCGATCCAGGACGGGCTCGGCGGCGCAATCCTGAACTTCAACCAGTACTACTCGACGACGCCCGAGAACCTCTGGGCGACGAACCTCGTCGCCGCCGCGCTGGGGATCACGTTCTTCCTGATCGTCGTGATCGTCGAGCGGATCGTCGTCCACCGGGCGCCGGAGCACGTGGCGTGAACGAGGGCTCGAACGTCGTGGAGATGAGCAAGGTCTCGAAGGAGTTCGGCCAGGGGCAGGTCCGGGCGCTCGAGGACATCGACCTCGAGATCCGCCCGGGCGAGTTCATCTCCCTGATCGGCCCGTCGGGCTGCGGCAAGTCGACCCTGCTCCGGATCGTCGGCGACCTGATCCAGCCGAGCGGCGGCGAGATCGTCGTGAACGGCAAGAGCGCGCACCAGGCGCGGCTCGACCGCGACTACGGGATCGTCTTCCAGGACGCGGTGCTCTTCGACTGGCGCACCGTCGAGAAGAACATCGGCCTGCCGCTCGAGCTGATGCGCTGGGACCGCCGCAAGCGGAGCGAGCGCGTGCAGGAGCTCGTCAACCTCGTCGAGCTGCAGGGGTTCGAGAAGCACCACCCGTGGCAGCTCTCGGGTGGGATGCAGCAACGGGTTTCGATCGCCCGTGCGCTCTCGTTCTCGCCGCCGCTGCTCCTGATGGACGAGCCGTTCGGCGCTCTCGACGAGATGACGCGTGAGCGCCTAAACCTCGAGCTGCTGCGGATCTGGGAGCAGAGTGGCAGCACCGTCATCTTCGTCACGCACTCGATCTCCGAGGCCGTGTTCCTCTCGACCCGGGTGGTCGTGATGTCGGCGCGGCCTGGCCGGATCGTCGGCGTCGTTCACGTCAACCTCCCGCAGCCCCGCACCGTCGAGACCAGGGAGGACCCCTTCTTCGCCGACCTGATCCGCGAGGTGCGCCAGCTGCTGCGCAAGGGCGGCGGCTTCGAGGCCGAGGAGCCCGAGGACGAGGAGCAGTTCATCGTCGCCGAGGAGAACCTGTGAGCTCCACCGTCGTCGAGCCGATCCCGCGCGGCACGCTCGCCTCGCGCGTCGGCAGCACGCTGTGGGACTGGCTCCCGGCGGCCGTCGTCTTCGTCGCCGGGATCGCGCTCTGGGAGGGGCTCGTGCGCGGGCTCGACATCCAGAACTTCCTGCTCCCGCCGCCGTCCGACATCAGCCAGACCGTCTGGACCGAGCGGGACGTGCTCTGGTCGGCGGCGTGGTTCACGTTCCAGGAGGCGCTCGGCGGCTGGATCATCGGCTGCGCCGCCGCGATCCTGGTGGCGCTCGTGCTCGCCCGCTGGCGGATCCTCGGAACGGCGCTGATGCCCTACCTGATCGCCGCGAACGCGATCCCGATCATCGCCTTCGCGCCAATCACGAACAACTGGTTCGGAACGCTGAACCAGAGCTCGAAGATGGTGATCGCCGCCATTCTCTGCTTCTTCCCCGTGGTCATCAACGCGCTTCGCGGGCTCACCTCCGTCCGGCCGCAGCAGATCGAGCTGATGCGCTCGTACGCCGCCGGCGAGGTCGAGATCTTCCGGCGGGTCCGGATCCCGAACGCCTTGCCGTTCATCTTCACGGGGTTGAAGGTCGCGACCGTACTCGCGATGATCGGCGCGATCGTGGGCGACTACTTCGGCGGCTCACAGGACGCGCTGGGGATCCAGATCCGGCGTCAGGCCGGCGTCTTCGCGTTCACGGAGGCGTGGGCGGCGATCGTGATCGCGAGCATCCTCGGGATCCTGTTCTACGGCGCAGTGGCAGCCGTCGAGCGACTTACGATGGGCCGGCATCCGTCGGCCCGGGGAGCGGAGTGACGGAGGTACGTCTGATCTGACGGAAAGGGGAAGTGAATGAGGAGAAGCAGGATGTGGTCGGTCGCTGCGCTCGCGGCTGCGGCCATGTTCGCCCTCGCCGGCTGCGGCAGCGACGACGACGGCGGCGACGGCGGGAGCGCGAGCGGCGACCTCGACAAGGTCACGCTGCAGTCGAAGTGGGTCGTGCAGGCCCAGTTCGCGGGCTACTACGCGGCCCAGGACCAGGGCTACTACGAGGACGAGGGCCTGGACGTGGACATCCGCGCCGGCGGCCCCGACATCGTTCCCGAGCAGGTCGTCCTCGGCGGACAGGCGGAGTTCGGGATCAACTGGCTCGACAGCACGTTGGCCACGCGCGACAAGGGCCAGAACATCGTCAACATCGCACAGGTCTTCACCCGGTCCGGGATGACCGAGGTGACCTGGAAGGACAGCGGCCTCGACCAGATCACCGACCTGAAGGGCAAGAAGGTCGGCGTCTGGCTCGGCGGCAACGAGCACAAGCTCTTCGCGGCGCTGAACAAGAACGGCATCGACCCGCAGAAGGACACGGAGATCGTCGCGCAGCCGTTCGACATGGAGCTCTTCCTGAAGCGCGACATCGACGCCGCGGCCGCGATGACCTACAACGAGCTCGCGCAGGTGCTCGAGACGAAGGACCCGGACACCGGCGAGCTGTACACGATCGACCAGCTGAACGTCATGAAGATGTCCGACCTCGGGACCGGGGCGCTCGAGGACGGGATCTTCGTCCGTGAGGACTGGATCTCGGACGAGGCGAACCAGGACATCGCGACGCGGTTCCTGAAGGCGAGCTTCCGCGGCTGGATCTACTGCCGCGACAACCCGGAAGAGTGCGTGAACATCGTGCTCGAGAACGGCCCGACGCTCGGCGAGGGCCACCAGCGGTGGCAGATGAACGAGATCAACAAGCTGATCTGGCCGGCTCCGCTGGGAATCGGGATCATGGATCCCGAGTCGTGGGAGATCACCAAGGCGATCGCGCTCGAGGGCAAGGTGATCAAGAACCCCGCGAGCGACGCGAGCTACCGGACCGACCTCGCCGAGGCGGCGAACAAGGAGCTGGAAGACGAAGACGTCGACGTGAAGGGCGAGGACTGGGAGCCAGAGGAAGTCGAAGTCACAGAGGGCGGCGCATAAGGGCCGACCCTCGAGCCGAAGGAGGGAGATCCGCAATGAGTTCCGTTCTGATCAAGGGAGGCCGAGTGATCACGGCGGCCGACGACTACGTCGGCGACGTCTTCATCGAGAACGAGCGGATCTCCCTCATCGGCGAGTCGCTCTCGGACACGGTGGAGGCCGACCGGGTCATCGACGCGTCGGGCAAGTACGTCCTGCCGGGCGGGATCGACCCGCACACGCACCTGGACATGCCCTTCGGCGGCACAGTGACCGTCGACGACGTGGAGTCCGGCCAGACGGCCGCGGCGTTCGGCGGCACCACCTGCCACGTCGACTTCGTGATCCAGCCGCAGGGCGAGACGTTTGCCGCCGCCCTCGACACGTGGAGGGAGAAGGCGAACGGCAAGCAGGTGATCGACATGGGCTACCACATGGCGATTACGGACCTGCACGACGGCGGCTCACTGGAGGAGCTCGCCGGGCTGCCCGACCAGGGAGTGACTTCCTACAAGCTCTTCATGGCCTACAAGGGCGCGCTCATGGTCGACGACGAGACGCTCTTCCGGTCGATGCAGGTCGCCGCCGACTCCGGCGCGCTGGTGATGGTGCACGCCGAGAACGGCGACGCGATCGACGTGCTCGTCAAGGAGGCGCTCGAGGCCGGCAACACCGAGCCGCACTGGCACGCGCTGACGCGGCCGCCGGAGACCGAGGGTGAGGCGACGAACCGGGCGATCCAGCTCGCGCGCGTCGCAGGCGCCCCGCTCTACGTCGTCCACGTCTCCTGCCAGGAGGCTGTCGAGCCGATCGCGCTCGCCCGCGAGAAGGGCTGGGACATCTGGGGCGAGACGTGCACCCAGTACTTCTTCGTGGACTACACGTTCCTCGAGCGGCCGAACTTCGAGGGCGCGAAGTACGTCTACACGCCGCCGCCGCGGGACAAGGCGAACCAGGACGTGCTCTGGAACGCGGTGCGGACGGACATCCTGTCGGCGATCTCGACCGACCACTGCGCGTTCCTGTGGGACGGCCAGAAGACGCTCGGCAAGGACGACTTCTCGAAGATCCCGAACGGCGGGCCGGGGCTCGAGAACCGGCTGCACATGATCCACGAGTTCGGCGCGCGGGCCGGGCGGATCTCCCTGAACCGGATGGTCGAGCTGCTCGCCACGAACCCGGCGAAGCTCTTCGGCCTCTACCCGCGGAAGGGGACGATCGCGGTCGGCTCCGACGCCGACATCGTCGTCTTCGATCCGGAGAAGAAGCTGACGATCACCGCGGCGGACCACCACTCGAAGATCGACTACAACCTCTACGAGGGCACGGAGGTCACGGGCTCGCCCGAGGTCGTCCTGCTGCGCGGCCAGGTGCTGGTCGAGAACGACGAGCTCGTCGCCTCTCCGGGGATCGGGCAGTTCGTGCCCCGCGCGAAGTTCGGACAGGAGCTCAAGGCCGAGACGGCCGTCGCCTAGCGCGCCCTCTACGATGCGCCGATGCCCAGGTTCCTGATCGTCCGCAGGTTCTCGGTCCAGGAGTCCGAGATGCCCACGGTCGGCCGCCGTTCGCGGGAGCTCGTCGAGGACGACTTCCCCGAGATCACCTGGGAGCACAGCCACGTGGTCGTCGACGGCGAGGGGACGGTGTCGACGTACTGCGTCTACGCCGCCCCAAACGAAGAGGTCGTGCTCGAGCACTCGAAGCGCCTCGGCCAGCACACGATCGCCGAGATGCACGAGATCGCGGGCGACGTCACGCCGTCCGACTTCCCGCGCGACTAGCTACCTAGTCGCGCTTCTCGAGGATCTGCACGTCGAGGACGTGCTGGCTCGCCGCCTGTGCGAGCGCGAGCCGACGCGTGACCGAGCGCCGTCCGTCGACGTCGTCCTCCGGGATCAGCTGCAGCGCCTCGCGGTAGAGCTCGACCGCGCGCTCCTTCGCCCAGCCCTGCTCGGCGACCTCCGCCGCGCCGACGAAGTAGTCGACGGCGCGTGACGCATCGCCGGCGTCGCGCCAATGCCGCGCGGTCGCCGCGCCGGCCTCGCCGAACTCGCCGCTGATCTCCTCGAGGTAGAGCGCGGTCTCGCGGTGCCGCTCGCGGCGTCGGGCACGAGGAAGCAGCTCGTAGGCGACGTCGCGGACGAGGACGTGGTTGAACCGGTACTGCTCCTCGCCCTCGAACGCGGAGATCGCCTGCTTCTTGACCAGCTCGCGGCGCTCGAGGCCGCCGAGGACGTCCGCAAGAACGGCCGGGTCGTTCGTCATGCGCTCGAGGGCGCCGCTCCAGAAGACCCGGCCGACGACCGCCGCGTCGAGCAGGACGTCCCGCTCCCGCGCGGGGAGAGCGTCGAGCCGCGCGGCGATCAGCTCCCGGATCGTCGTGGGCATCGCCGTCGCGAGGTCCTCCGACTCGGCAACGACGGCGGCGAGCTGCTCGATGAAGAGCGGATTGCCGCCGGCGACCGTCGCGAGGTCGGCTGCACGGTCGAGCTGGTCGGAGGCTCCCGCGTCCGCCAGCCGCTGTGCGGCCAGGCTCGCCGCGTCGCCGTCGTCGAGCGGCTTCAGCCTGATCGCGGTGTGCGAGAGGAGGCCGCCGCCCCAGTTCGGCCGCAGGTCGAGCAGATCGGGCCGCGCCTGCACCAGCAGCAGGATCGGGACCTCCGGCAACCGCGCGGCGAGCGCCTCGACGAGATCGAGCAGCGCATCGTCGCCCCAGTGGAGGTCCTCGAAGACCAGCATCGTCGGCTGGGCCCGGCCGACCGCCTCGACGAAGGCGAGGATGGAGGCGAAGAGGCTCTCGCGATCCTCGATCGAGCCCTCGGGGTCGAGCCCGAGCAGCACCGCGAGGTGCCGGGTGACGACTTCGCCTTGGGCCGTGCGACAGAGCCGGGCCACTGCTTGCTCGAGCTTCTCGCGGGCCGCCTCGACGGTGTCAGTCTCGAAGATCCCGCACAGCTGCTTGAGCTGGAACGCGAGCGCCGCGTACGCCGTGCTCTCGCGGTAGGGCAACGCGCGGCCCCGGAAGCTGCGGCCGCCCCGCTCCCGCACCATCGCGGCGAACTCGACGGCGAGCCGGGTCTTTCCGACCCCCGCGGGCCCGATGAGGGTGACGAGCTGCGGCGAGTGGTCCCCCGAGACCGACTCCCAGGAGCCGCGAAGCACCTCCAGCTCCCGTCTGCGGCCGACGAACGGCCCCTCCACCGGGCGCTCGCCCGGCTGCCGCGCTTCCGAGACGGCGACCCATGCCGGTACCGGCTTCTCCTTTCCCTTCGCCTGGACCGGCGGGGCCGGCGCGTAGACGATCGCGTCCCTCGTGGCCCGGTGGGTCTCCTCGCCGACAAGCACCCCGCCGACCGGCGCGGCGGTCTGGAGGCGCGCCGCCGTGTTGACGACGTCGCCGCTGACCATGTGCTCGCCGAGTGCGGGCCGTGCGTTCAGGACGACCAGCGCCTCGCCGGTGTTCACGGCGATGCGGACCTTGAGGTCGAGGCGCGGATTCGCCTGGTCCATCGCGGCAACCGTGTCGCGAACGGTCAGCGCGGCGCGGACGGCCCGCTCGGCGTCGTCGCCGAACGCGGTCGGCGCGCCGAACATGCCGACGACGGCGTCGCCGATGAACTTCTCGACCACGCCGCCGAAGGACTCGATCTCGGCCCGCACCGTGTCGTGGTAAGGCCGCAGCAGCGCCTGCACCTCTTCCGGATCCAGGTGCTCCGCGCGCGACGTGAACCCGACCATGTCGACGAAGATGACGCTGACGATGCGCCGCTCCTCACGGGGCGGCGCCTCTGCATCCGCCAGCGGCAGCCCGCAGGCGAGGCAGAACCGCGCGATGTCGGGGTTCTCCTGTCCGCAGGAGGCGCAGACGGCCATGGAGCAACCCTACGGCCCCCGGCGCCTCCCGGATTTGCGTCCTCGGGCCTAGTCGGCGTCGCCGGCGCGCCCTCGCGCGGCTTCCGCCAGGTCCTCGGCGGCGTCCTCGACCGTGTCCGCGGCCTCCTCGATCGCCTCGGCCACGACCGCAGCGGCGACGAAGAGCTTCTTGCGCGCCACATACGCGAGACCGACGACGACCCCGGTCGCGGCGGCTGCGAGCCCGATCTGAGCTGCCGGCGGAAGGCCCTGGATCGTGTCCATCACACGCTGCGCCTTGGACTTGCGGCGGAACCGGAGACGCTCGGGCGGGAGGGCCCGGAACGCGTGCACCAGCCGGTCCGTGCCGTTCTTGCCGCGGTCCACAACCATGTTCATCTCCATCTCGATCACCTCGTTTGCGGGAAGCCGAGGTCGACCTTGCTCGTCGCCGGATCCGGCCAGCGCGATGTGACCACCTTTCCCCGCGTGTAGAAGTTGATTCCCTCTGGGCCGTAGATGTGCGAGTCGCCGAAGAGGCTGCCCTTCCAGCCTCCGAACGAGTAGTAGGCGACCGGCACCGGGATCGGGACGTTGACCCCGACCATCCCGACCTCGACCTCGTGCTGGAACTGCCGTGCGGCGCCGCCGTCACGCGTGAAGATCGCGACGCCGTTCCCGTACTGGTTCTCGTTCACGAGCTTGATCGCCTCGTCGTACGTCCCGGCGCGGACGACCGACAGGACGGGCCCGAAGATCTCGTCCTTGTAGGCGTCCATCTCCGGCGTGACCTTGTCCAGCAGGGACACGCCGAGGAAGAAGCCGTCGCCGTCGGGTGCGGTCTCGCGCCCGTCGGCGACGACCTCGGCGCCCTGTTCCTTTCCGCTGTCCAGATAGGACGCGACCTTGTCTCGGTGCTCGCGCGTGATCAGCGGGCCCATCTCGTTCTCCGGGTCGGTACCTGGGCCGACCTTAACCTTCGGCAGCCGCTCCTTCACCGCCTCGATGAACTCGTCGCCGATCTCCCCCACGGTGACGACGGCCGAGATCGCCATGCAGCGCTCGCCGGCCGAGCCGTAGGCGGCGGAGACGGCTGCGTCGGCGGCCATGTCCAGGTCGGCGTCCGGCAGGACGATCATGTGGTTCTTCGCGCCGCCGAGGGCCTGGACGCGCTTCCCGTTCGCCGTGCCGGTCGCGTAGATGTAGCGCGCGATCGGCGTGGACCCGACGAACGAGACGGCCGCGATGTCGGGATGCTCGAGGATCGCGTCGACCGCGACCTTGTCGCCGTGCACCACGTTGAAGACGCCGTCCGGCACGCCCGCCTCCTTGAGGAGCTGGGCAGCGAGAACCGAGGCGGAAGGATCCTTCTCGGACGGCTTGAGGACGAACGTATTCCCGCAGGCGAGCGCCGGCGCCCACATCCACATGGGCACCATCGCCGGGAAGTTGAAGGGCGTGATGCCGGCGACGACGCCCATCGGCTGCCGGATCGAGTAGACGTCGATCCCGGTCGAGGCCTGCTCGGAGAAGTCGCCCTTCAGGAGCGTCGGGATCCCGCACGCGTACTCGATCACCTCGAGCCCGCGCTGCACCTCGCCGAGCGCGTCCGTGAAGACCTTCCCGTGCTCCTCGGTGAGGAGCGCCGCGAGGTCCTCCCGGCGGTCGTGGAAGAGCTCGCGGATCTTGAAGAAGAGCTCCTGGCGGCGCGAGAGTGAGACGTTGCGCCAGCTCTGCAGCGCCTCCCTGGCGGTCTGGACGGCGCGGTCGACCTCCTCGACCGACGCGAAGTCGACGTCCTTCGTCTGAACCCCCCGTGCGGGGTTGAAGACCGGGCCCGTGCGGCCCGACTCCCCGGCGACGCTCTGCCCGCCGATCCAGTGGCTGATGCGGCCCAGCTCGCCGGCCGGACGCTCCTCTCGCTTCTCCAAAACCTCGGTCATTCGTCCCTCCTCCTCGTCAGCTGCCCAGGGTACACCCGTCGATAACCACTCCCTCACACGCGGGACCGATGAGTTCTGATAGTCCAAGCGGTCATACGTAGAAATCCCGCGAGACGACCCAGAGGGGGACCTATGTCGGAGCACGACGCAGGCAACGGGACGAGCCAACGACGGGCTGCGCACGAGCGGCTCTCGACCGGAGGGCTGGCGCGCTGGATGCGCGCGTGCGCGACGCATCCGTGGCGCGTCGTCCTCAGCTGGCTCGGAATCATCCTTGCGCTGTTCGTGCTCGTCGCGACCGTGGGCGGGAGCCTGAAGGACGAGTTCTCGATCCCGGGCTCCGACACGCAGCGTGCGACCGACCTCATCGAGTCGGAGTTCGCCGAGGAGCAGGGCGGCGTCCTGAACCTCGTGTTCGCCGCGCCCGTGGGCGAGCGCCTCGACACGCCGGAGCGGAAGGCCGCGATCGAGGCGGCCATCGCGGAGCTGAAGACCGACGAGTTCGCCCCGACCGGCACCGCGCCGGACGGTGACGCCGGCGTGACGAGCGTCGGCGACCCGTTCGACCCCAACACGTTCTCCGACGACGGGCGGATCGCGTACGCGGAGGCGCAGTTCGACCGCGTCATCTACACCGAGGATCGTCCGCAGGTCGAGGCCGTGCAGGAGGCGGTGCGCGATGCGGTCGCGCCGGCAGGCGTCGAGGTCGAGTTCAACGGCGACGCCGAGTTCCCGCCGATCGAGCAGGGGACGCAGGAGCTGCTCGGCCTGCTGGCGGCGCTCATCGTGCTGCTCATCGTCTTCCGGACCTTCGTCGCGAGCATGGTCCCGATCGCGCTCGCCCTCGTCGCGCTGCTTTCGGCGTTCCTGCTCCTCTTCATCGTGGCCGGCTTCACCGACATCAACACGATCACGCCGTTGCTCGTCTCGATGATCGGGCTCGGAGTCGGTATCGACTATTCGCTCCTCATCGTCACGCGCTTCCGGCAGCTCCTGCACGAAGGGCTCGAGCCACGAGACGCGGCGGCGGAAGCGGGTGCGTCCGCGGGCCGCGCGACGCTCTTCGCGGGGCTCACGGTCGCCATCTCGGTGAGCGGGTTGGCGTTCTTCGGGCTCGACTTCGTCACGAAGCTCGGCGTTGGCTCGGCGCTCGGCGTGCTCACCACGGTGCTGATCGCGAACTCGCTGCTGATCGCTGTGCTTGCGAAGCTGGGGCACAAGGTCGACCGCCTCAAGGTGCCGTTTTTGCGGCCGATCGACGACTCCGAGGAGGCCCGTCGGGGGACGCTGATCGCGCGCTGGGGCCGCTTCGTGACGCGGCACCACAAGCCGGTCTTCGTCGTGCTCCTGCTCGCGGGGCTCGTCCTCGCTACAGGCTCGGCCCTTGTCCGGCTCGGTGCCTCCGACCAGGGCACGCAGCCCACGGAGCAGACCGCACGGCGCGCGTACGACCTGCTCGCCGAGGGCTTCGGCCCCGGCTTCAACGGCCCGATCCCGATCGTCATCGACGTGAACGGCGACCAGGATGCGGCACAGCGCGTGTACGACGGCGTGCGCAACCTCGACGGCATCGCGTCCGCCGGCGAGCCGCAGTTCAACGACGCGGAGACGGTCGCGATCGTCTTCGTGACCCCGGACTCCGCGCCCCAGGACGAGCGGACCGAGGAGCTCGTGCACCGGCTACGCAGCGATGTGGTGCCCGCCGCGACCGAGGGCGGAGACGCTGCGGTCTACGTTTCGGGCCTGAACGCGGCGTTCATCGACATCGGCGACCGGATCATGGAGCGGCTGCCGCTCTTCCTGCTCTACATCATCGGGGTCACGTTCATCGTGCTCGCGATGGCGTTCCGGTCGATCGTGGTCTCGCTGACCGCCGCGGTGACGACGATCCTGTCCGCGTTCGTCGGGTTCGGCGTGCTCACGCTCGTGTTCCAGGAGGGCTACCTGCTCGACGTCATGGGCCTCGACAAGACCGGCCCGATCGAGACGTTCGTGCCGCCCATCGCCTTCGCGATCCTTTTCGGGCTCTTCATGGACTACATGGTCTTCCTGATGAGCCGCATCCGGGAGGAGCACGTCCACGGCCTGAAGACGCGCGAGGCGGTCGAGCATGGGATAGCGGCGATCGGGCGGGTCGTCGTCGCTGCCGCGCTCATCATGGGCACCGTCTTTGCGGCGTTCATCCTTACGTCCGACCGAATCAGCAAGGAGTTCGGCCTCGTGCTCGCGGTCGCGATCCTCACGGACGCGCTCGTCGTGAAGATGACCCTCGTGCCCGCCTTCTTCACCTGGCTCGGGGAGAAGACCTGGTACATCCCGGGCTGGCTCGATCGGCTGCTCCCGAACATCACGATCGAGCCGCCGCACGACGGCGGGCCCGAGCCCCGGCCGGCGCCCGAGCCTGCGAGGGCGGCGGGGGGACCGTAGAGCTTCAGGGCGAGCGCGTACGGCTGCGCCCGCTGACCGCCGACGACGTCCCGATCGTCGCGGCGATCCAGGCGCAGCCGGCCGTCGCCTCCCGGTGGGGCGAGCCCCGCATGGAGGACCTCCGGGACAAGACGGCCGGAACGGACGACTGCACTGCCTTCGCGATCGAGCTCGACGGCGAGGTCGTCGGGCTGATCCAGTACCACGAGGAGGACGACGAGATGTACCGCCACGCGGGCATCGACCTCTTCCTCTCCGAGCAGGTCCACGGCCGGGGGCTCGGCACCGACGCCGTCCGGACGATGGCGCAGTACCTCATCCGGGATCGGGGCCACCACCGGCTCGTCATCGACCCGGCCGCGGACAACGTCGCGGCGATCCGCGCCTACGAGAAGGCGGGCTTCAAGCCGGTCGGCGTCATGCGCCGGTACGAGCGGCTGCCGGGCGGCGAGTGGCACGACGGCCTGCTCATGGACCTGCTGGCAGACGAGCTTCGAGCGTGAGGCCGGCTCGGTCCTAGCGCTACTGCGCGGTCGGGAGGCGCCATCGTTCGAGCGCCTCACCGTTCTCGTCACGGGGGACGATCGTGTGGACGAGCTGGTCGACCGGCATGACGGCGATCCAGAAGCGGGCGTCGACGCCGACCTCGCGGGGAATGGGGTGCGTCGGCACGCGAATGACACGTCGATCGACGTCGTTCTCGAGCTCGACGGTCTGGACGTTCGGCGCTGCGGGGCCCAGCATGAACGTGGGCGTACCTTCTGAGACCCTGCCGGGAATGCCGGCGGTGTAACCGACCCAGTGGAGCTCCTCGACCTCGAGTCCCGGTGGGAGGAGCCCGTGCACCGGGAAACCGCAGGCGCCGCCCGCTCCGAGGTCGTTCGCAGGCCGTGGTGGGTCAGGGCTGAGCCTCAAGCAGAGCATGTCCTCGTTCAGGCCGCGATGCCTGCTCATGAAGGCCTCCACAACCCAGCGGACGTCGCCGGTGACGACGGGTGCGGTCTGGGCGGGGCCCGCCCGAGGATCCAGGAGCTCCTCGGCCTTCCATCTGCCGACAACCACGACTTGCGAGACCGGCTTCAAGGTGGCGTTCGGCGGGAGGTCCATCCACCACCAGCGCTCCTGCGCCACCGCCGGCACCGACGAGAGCACGGCCAGTGCCGCGGCCACGGCGACCAACGTACGGCGCCGGCGTCCCATGATCAGCGAGCGCACGCGCGCCAAGCGCGCGTGCGCTCGGCGCGCGCGGGCGACCTCGTCGAGCACATGCGCGCGCATCTGCTCGAACCGCTGCTCGCTCAGGTCTGGCGGCTGCACGGGAGCCTCGACGAAGGCGCTCATCGGCTACCGGTGCCCTCGTGGAACGAGATCGGCGACCGCGGAGCCAGCTCGGTGTCCGTGTCCGTTCGCAACGTTCTCCGCGCGCGGTGCAAGCTCGACCTCACCGTTGCCTCCGGCTTGTCCAGCGCGACCGCGACCTCGGCCGGGGTCAAGCCCTCCCACATGACCAGAGAGAGCGCAGCCCGCTGCGCGCTTGGGAGCCGGCGGATCTTCTGCAGCAGCTCGGCCGCCTCACGCTCGGCCGCGGCGCGCGCCGCGCTGTCCTCCGCGTGATCCGGTGTCGCCGTCGGGACGGGCAGCCGTTCCAGCGCCTCCCGGTATCGCCGGAGCGACCGGCGTTGCTGCCGCACGGTGTTGTACGCAACCCCGAACAGCCAGGCCAGGACCTTTCCCTCGTCGATCAGCGCCGAATTGCGGCGACGCCACGCCTCGAGAAAGGTGATGGACGTCAGATCCTGGGCGACTGCCCAGTCGGCCGTCTGCCGGAAGCAGAAGCCGTAGATCCGGCGAGCGTGCCGATCGAAGATCTCCGCGAAGGCGTCTCGGTCCCCGCGAACCGTCCGCCGCCAGAGCACGTCGTCCGATGTGTCGCGCATCACCTGTACATGGCCGCTCGAACGCATTGTGTTGCACGAGCGGAGACGGAAGGCCCCTCAGCCGCTCAAATACACTTGCGGCGTGGCGACGACCGAGGCCGACACCGAGCTCGGGCAGCAGATCGTCGAGGACGCGAAGCGCTACGTCCTCTACTCCTGGTCGGTGCAGGACGCGATCAACCCGATCGCCGTCGCCGGCGCCGAGGGGCGCTACTTCTGGGACTACGACGGGAACCGCTACCTCGACTTCGCCTCGCAGCTCGTCAACGTCTCGATCGGGCACCAGCACCCGAAGGTCGTCGAGGCGGTCAAGGAGCAGGCGGAGAAGCTCTGCACGATCGGGCCGCCGATGGCGAGCGAGTCACGCTCGAAGCTCGGCCGCCTGCTCGCGGAGGTCACGCCCGGCGACCTCGCGATGTCGTTCTTCACGAACGGCGGCGCGGAGGCGAACGAGAACGCGATCAAGCTCGCCCGCTGGTACACGGGCCGGCACAAGATCATCGCGCGCTACCGCTCCTACCACGGGGCGACGGCCGGCGCGATCACGCTCACCGGCGACCCGCGGCGCTGGAACGCCGAGCCCGGCATCCCCGGCGCCGTGCGGATGCTCGACCCGTACACCTACCGCTGCCCGGCGGGCCATCCGGATCCCTGCCCGGTCTGCACGGGCGGGCCGCACCTCGAGGAGCTCCTCATGTACGAGGGCCCCGACAAGGTCGCGGCCGTGATCCTCGAGACGGTCGTCGGGACGAACGGGATCATCGTCCCACCCGACGGCTACCTCCAGTCGATCCGCGAGGTCTGCGACCGCCACGGCGTCTTGCTCATCTGCGACGAGGTCATGGCCGGCTTCGGCCGGACCGGCAAGTGGTTCGCGTGCGAGAACTGGGACGTCGTCCCGGACATCCTCACGGTCGCCAAGGGCATCAACTCCGGCTACGTCCCACTGGGCGCGATGATCGTCCGGCAGCCGATCGCGGACTGGGTGCGCGACAAGTACTTCGCCGGCGGCCTGACGTACAGCGG
>Ga0081538_10001399_pt1 | contig 24756 bp, 22 predicted proteins | sample TabmetS5T2R1_FD_71022 | JGI IMG/M metagenome (GOLD analysis project Ga0081538, IMG submission 71022) | Tabebuia heterophylla rhizosphere microbial communities from the University of Puerto Rico - S5T2R1 | ecosystem: Host-associated > Plants > Roots > Rhizosphere ... | reverse complement strand
GCGCTCATGCCGCCGAGTACCAGTAGGCCACCGAGGCCACCGTGTCGGCCCGGACCCGGTAGCGGCGGTCGGACCCCCAGCCCAGGGCCTGGACCGTCGCGCGCAGGCTCGTCTCGAAGGCGATCGGGTCGGCCAGGTGCCAGCGGTAGAGGCTGATCCGGCGCGGCCCGGATTCGTCGGTCTCGACCAGCGGGCAACCGGCGTACGGGCCGCAGAAGGGTTGCTCGACCGGAGCCGGGTCCGCCGGCGCTCTGGGCAGGTGGTGGGCGTCGCGGCCGAACCCCCAGGCCCCGCCGAAGTAGTCCTCGGTCCCGCTGTCGACCAGGGTCGGGAACTCCGTGTCGCCGTCGAGGAAGAACTTGACCTCCCCTTCACCCCACCAGCCCGGCTCGACCGCGGTCCAGGCCAGGGCCGTCCCGACGTACAGCCCTGGCCCGGCGAGCCCGTCGGCGATGACGTGGTCGGGTCGCCCAGGCGACGTCTCGGAGCGCCGGTAGGCGGCGTGGAACCGGACCGGCAGCCCGCCGGTCGGTCCCAGGTTCCAGGTCACACGGTAGGCGACAACCCGGGCGTCGATCCCGCCGGTGTTGGTCAGGGTGAGCCTGGCCCGCCTGGCGAAGGGCATTGGCCACCACGCCGAGCAGCCGCCCGCTGGCCCGACCATGACCGGGAGCGAGAGCAGCTCGTGGGGGCGGTCAGGATGACCCGTACCGAAGAAGTTGGCCACCGGGACGTCGACCGATGGATCGGGTTGCTCGTCCCACCAGCAGCGCAGCCGGAGCTGGCCCGAGTCGGGCAGGTCGCTGGTGAGGTACAGGTGGGTGATCACGCCCTCGCCGGAGATCTCGGCCAGCGTCAGGGTGGCTCCGGCCGGAAGCGGGACGTACGGGCGGACCTTGAACCCGCGGCCCAATGCCATGGCCGGGCCGCTGTGGACGAGGTCGGGATGGCCAGGGTCCGGGTCGCGGGTGGCTCCCGTGCCGTGGCCGCCCGTGGGGTTCTCGGCCGAGGCCTGGCGGGTCACGAAGCTCCTGCCCCCGGTTGCGGACAGCCAGTCCAGCAGCGTGAGGCCAGGGCCGCCTCCGGGGATCACGGCCGGCCCTCCCGGCCCGCCGAGGCGGGCCGCTCATCCGACGGTCAGTCGTCCGATCCGCGGATGCGGAACCGCTGGCTGCCGAAGGAGACGTTGCCCTTGATGTCGGTGGCCATCCAGCGGAAGGTCGTCGACCTCGTCAGGTGGAACGTCTCGCCCGGCTCGCGCGGGCCGGTGGAATCCCACACCGTCGACCGGTTGCTCGGCCTGCGGCCGTCGGTCGTGTAGTGGATGACGGAGGGTTCGTTGATCCACTCGAACGTCGTCTCGATCGGCCCGTTCGCCTTCTTCGGCCCGGTCATCCGCACGCGCGGCTTCTCGTCGTCGCGCGCGTACTCGAGCGCGGACTCGAGCAGGCCGTAGTTGCCGGCGGCGAACTCGAGCGCCTCGTGCTTGCCCTCAGTCGCGTAGTCGGGCTGGAAGCCGACGCCGGTCTGCAGCGCCGCGCCCTCGATCCGGTCGTTGTTGGGGTGCGCGAAGGCGAGCGGCTCGGCGAACTCCACATTGGGCTGGCCCTGGGCGCTCGGCCGGATGACGTTCGTGATCGTCCTTCGCTCCGGGTTCGCCCCGCCGGCGCCGATCGTGATCGTGTCGCCGGGTTTGAGGTACGCGAAGCCGCCCGCGTTGGGGCTGATCCGGATCGACGTGACTCCGGCGGGCACGGCGCCGTTGAGGACGGTGAAGTACAGGTCCGCGCCCGTCTCGAAGCTGTAGGCGATGACGCCGCGGTTGTACCAGTGCTCGTCGGCGCTGTTGCCGGCCGCCGAGTAGAGGACGTCCGCGATCGGCCCCGTGCGCTCCGGGAGGATGACGGTCTTGCGGTGCTCCTTGATCCGGTTGAGGATCCGGTCGCCGGCCTCGAAGAAGTACTTCTCGATGCCGATGTTCGCGTGCACGGCGTCACCCTCGCCGCGGTCCGGCAGGTAGGTGCCCGGCGCCCACATGAAGTAGCCGCCGAAGCTGTGGATGTTGTTCGAGAACTTGATGTTGTCGAACGTGTCCGCGATCCAGAGCTCGTTCTTGATCTCCGGCTCGGAGGCCTCGCCCGGCCCCGCGTAGACGTCGCTGGTGCACGAGTACGACGCGCCGATGTACCCGTCGCGGATCGTCCCGAACGTGTTGTTGCGGTTCAGGTCGACGCCCCACGCGTTGCGCGCCGCGGGGTCGAGCGCCGTGTAGGCCACACCCGTGTCCGGGAACGCCCGGGCCGTCCAGAAGTCGGCCGCGTTCGGGTTGTCGGTCTCCTTGCCGCCCACGACGCAGTGGTTGGTCATGTTCCGCCGCTGCTGGGCGAAGTTGTGGATCGAGTAGTGGCCGCCGTCCGGGTTCGAGGACGGCAGGATGAAGATGTCGAGGTTGTCGACGAGCTCACGCGTGCGCTTGTCGATCGCGTAGTTGTGAAGCAGTTGCGACGCGGTCTCCAGGCACGTCAGCGGCGTCGCCCACTCGCGGGCGTGCTGCTGGCAGTAGAGGAAGACGCCGACCTTGTCGTCCTTCTTGCGGCCCTTGTCCTTCCACTTGCCGCCGTGCTTGCTCTTCTTGCCGATCCGCATGACGGAGTACTCGAACGGCCCGCGCCGGACGTGGGCGTTCGTCGCCGTGGTGAGGAAGTCGGACAGGTTCACCCGTGCCCGCGGCTGGACGATCCCGGAGCCGGGAACGATCGGCGGCTCGGTGTTGCTCACGCGGGTGAACACGTTGGCCACGAGGATCTGCGAGGCCGGGCTGGCGTTGATCGCGTCGACGACCTGCTGGCCGGTGCTCGTCAGCGCCCCCGTCCCGTCCGTGCCCAGCAGGACGACGACCTCGTTGCCGGTCCTGGTCACCGCCAGCGCCGAGTTCGGCGCGAGCGGGTCGCGGAACTCGACCGCGATGTCGTTGCCGCCCTCGTGCCCCCACGCGCGTGAGGTGAGGACGACCGCGCCGGCCTGCAGCGCGGTGGGCGGCGTGTTGCCGGACTGCGTCGCTCCGGCCATCGTGGCCTGCGCGCGGCGCTGGTAGCCGTTGGTCTTGTTCGGCAGCGTGATCAGCTCGGCGAGGTTCGGGAACTCGTCCTCGAGATCCTCGAACGCCGCGTAGATCTCGGTCGGGTCCATGTATCGGGTCGAGAAGTCCCGGATGAACCCGGAGTGCATCGGCGGGAGCCCGCCGCCCAGCCACGTGTCGACGTCGCGCTCGGCCGACTCACCGGTGCTCGAGCCGACGCGGATGCGCGACGGGCGCGGCGGATTGCTCGTGCCGACGTCGCCGATCCGGACCAGCTCGCGGTGCTCGATGTACGTGTCCGGCGTGGTGTCCGGGTCGATGTTCGTGCTCATGAGGCGCGGCGGGGAGTCGACCGGCGTGGTGCCGCCGCGGTTGTAGGAGAGCGACAGCTCAGGCCCGACGTAGGTCGAGCCTGTGGGCTGCGCGCCGCCGAGGCGCGTCTTGGCCTCGACCGAGAGGAAGCGGCCGGCGTAGTTCTCGAAGTAGTCGGCTCGCAGGATCACGACCTCGTCGTCGTGCGACAGCGTCCCGACCGTGTCCTCGAGCGCTGCGGCGTCGGCGCGCCGCTCCTGGCGCCGGTCCTGCAGGTACTCCCGCGCGGCCTCGCGCCACGTGGCCGGGCCCTCGAGCGTGGCGCCGAGGTCGTAGCCCGCACGCTCCAGCGCATTGAGCTCGTTCTTGTAGCCGAAGACCGTCGCGGTCACCGACCCGTCGGAGTTGCGGCGCAGGTAGTGCTCGTTGAACTCGACGCCGTAGCGCTCGGCTTCGAGCTGGAGCCGCATGGCGGCCCCCTTGCTGTCCAGGCGCACCTCGACGAGGCTGCGACCCTGGTTCGGGTCGATGCCCCGCTGGTCCTGGGCGACAGCTGTCGCCGCACCGATCCCTCCCAGCGCGGCTACCGACAGGACGACGAGCGCACGGCGCATGGCCTTCGAGCGCATCAGAGGATCCCCCCTCTCGGACGTGCCCAGAAGGAGATCACGGAAAGGCGAAACCGTCAACGGCGCTGAGCGATCTCCACGTTCGGCGGCGACGCGCGCGCCCCGCCGACCCCCTGGGCACGACGGGGCGGCACGCGCGACGGCCGGGGGGCTAGCCCCCGGTCTTGCTCTTGACGTACTCGCGGATCGCCTTCTCGACGGCGTCCTTCGCGTGGCCCTTGACCTGCTGGAACCACGTCTCGCTGCTCGGCCAGCCGATGTCGCCGCCGCGGGTGCGGACGAAGCGGATCATCGGCTCCTTGCACGCCGTGTTGAAGATGCTGAACCAGTCGCTCGTCATCACCGGCGTGCCGGGCTTTCCGCCCAGCAGTCGCCACTCGTAGACGGGGCCGTCCGACCAGTGCAGGTTGATGCCGATGTCCCGGGATCCGTACCGGAGGTAGCCGCTCTTGCAGCGGATCGCGATCGGCTCGTCGTACTTGACCGGCGTCCGCTGCCGGTTCAGGAACTCCCAGTGCACGACCTTGGCCGCGGTCGACGGCTCGGCGTTGTCGGAGAACCCGAGGTTGATGCCACCGAACGCCCCTTGGTTCTTGTACTGCAGGAAGTGGCGATTCGTGTAGTTCTTCAGCAGGTGGCCCTGGCCGGGGTTGACGTGCGTCTTCTTGCCGTCGAGCCGGAGGATCCTCCACTGGACGTAGGCCTCGGCCCGTGCCCGCAGGTCGGGCGTCAGCTGCTCGGTAAGGCTGTCGGTCATTGGTCTTCTTTCTTGCTCGTTTTGGTCGGTCCCATCTGCGCAGAGGGCCGGCGCCAGCGTCGAGCCGCGCGGTAACGCGGCGCCCACGCCCGGGTCACCGGCCGCCAACGGGAGCCGCCGTCGCTGCGTGGACGGGGGCGATGCGACCGGCAGGACCGCGTGGTAGCGTCGGCGACGGGCGAACGGGTGCCCTGGCAATGCTGAGGTTCCGGATCCTCGGTTCGATCGAGTGCTATCGCGGCGAGCGTCGCTGCGAGCTCGGTGGATCGCGGCAGATCGCTCTGCTCGGCGCGCTCCTGGTGCACGCGAACCGCCCGGTCTCGAGCGAGTGGCTGATCGATGCCGTCTGGGGGGAGCAGCGGTCGGTCGGCGCGGCCAAGCGACTGCAGATGGCGGTCGCACGCCTGCGCAGGGCGATCGACGACAGCGGCGCCGGCGGGCGGAAGGCGGTGCTGGCGACCGTTGCCGGCGGATACCTCCTGACCGTGGCGCCGGACGAGCTCGATGCCGAGGTCTTCGAGACGGGCGTGCGCGAGGGGCGCCAGGCGCTCGAGGCCGGCGAGCCGGCGCGTGCCGCCGCGGTCCTGCGGGAAGCGCTCGAACTGTGGCGAGGCCCGGCGCTGGCGGACCTCGCTCACGCCGAGTTCGCCCAGCCGGAGATCCGGCGCCTGGAAGAGCAGCGCCTGATCGCGCTCGAGCTCCGTCTCGAGGCCGACCTCGAGACCGGCCGGCATGCCGAGGCGGCGGCGGAGCTCGCCCAACTCACTCAGGAGCACCTCTACCGGGAGCGGCTCTACGCGTTGCACATGCTGGCGCTCTACCGCTGCGGGCGCCAGACGGAGGCGCTCGAGGCGTACCAGACCGCGCGGCGCGTGCTCGTCGGCGACATCGGGGTCGAGCCGGGCACCGCGCTCCAGCGCCTGCAGGAGGCGATCCTGCGCCACGACGTCTCGCTCGAGCTCGACCGGATCGGCGCAGGCGACGCCCGCAGATCGGCGTCGTTCGGCACGGTACCGGTGCCACGTCCGCTCGTCGCGGAGGGCGGTGCGCCGTTCTTCGGCCGCGAGCCGGAGCTCTCCCGCCTCTCCGAGCTGTGGCAGCGGGAGCCGCGCACGGCCCGGCCGGTGATCGTCGCCGGCGAGCCTGGAATCGGCAAGACGAGGCTTGCCGGCGAGTTCGCCCAGGTCGTCGCCCGCGACGGGGCGGTGGTGCTCTACGGCCGCTGCGACGAGGGCCTCGCCGTGCCCTACCAGCCGTTCGTCGAAGCGCTGCGCCCAGCAGCGGCGGCGATCGGGCTCGACGGCCTGCGCGGCGAGCTCGGACCCCTGGCACCCGAGCTGGCGCGCGCGTGGCCGGAGCTGGAGCCGCTCGGCGAGCCGTCGCGGGTCGATCCCGAGACGGACCGCTTCAGGCTGTTCGAGGCCGTGACCGCGTTGCTGGCCGCGGCGGGGCGAGCGCGGCCCACCCTGCTCGTGCTCGACGACCTGCATTGGGCCGCTCCGCCGACGCTGCTCCTGCTGCGCCACATCGTCCGTGCCGAGCCGCAACCGAACGCGTTCGTGCTCGCGACCTGCCGCGAGACGGAGCTGACCGCCGACCATCCGCTGACCCGACTGCTCGCGGACCTCCAGCGTGACGCCCGGCCGGCGAGGCTGCCGATCGGCGGGCTCGACGAGCCTGCGATCGCCGCGCTGCTGGACGCGGTGGCGGGCCGCGCCCTCGGCGACGACGCGGACGAGCTCCTGCAGGTGCTGCATGCGCAGACCGGCGGCAACCCGTTCTTCATCCGCGAGCTGCTCGCGCACCTGCTGGAGTCGGCGTCGACCGCCACGGACTTCGGGGCCGGAGCGCTCGCGATCCCCGAGGAGCTGCGCCAGGTGATCCGGTATCGGGTGGCGCAGCTGCCGGCGGCGGCGAGGCGCGCCCTGGCCGTGGCGGCCATCGCCGGCCCGAGATTCTCGATCGAGCTGCTCGAGGCGGTCATGGGCGAGCGGTCCGCCCTTCTCGACGGGCTCGAGGCGGCCTTGGCCGCGGGTCTTCTCATCGAGAGCGCGCCGGGCGAGTACGCGTTCGCCCACACCCTCGTCAGGGAGACGATCTACGAGGACCACAGCGAGACTCGGCGCATGCGACTGCACCGCCGGCTCGGCGAGGCGCTCGAGCGCCTGCCCGACGCCGAGGCCCAGGTCGAGGCGCTCGCCTACCACTTCGCGTACGCCGCAGCGGCCGGCCAGGCGGCCAAGGCGGTGGAGTACGCGCTCTCGGCCGGACGGTACGCGAGCGCGCGCGTCGCCTACGAGGACGCCGCCGCTCACTACGAGCGCGGACTGCGGGCGCTGGAGGCGGCGGGCCGACCGGATGACGCGCAGCGGTGCGAGCTGCTGCTCGCGCTCGCCGATGCGTGCTGGAGCGCAGGCCAGATGGACAGGGCTCGCCACGCCTGCCGGCGCGCGGCGGAGCTGGCTGAGGCCCGAGATGAGCCGGACCAGCTCGCCCGAGCGGCGCTCGGCTACGCCGGGCCGATGCGATTCGAGAGCGCGACGGTGCTGACGGACCCCCTGATCGGGCTGCTCGAACGAGCGCTTGCGGCCCTCGACGTGGGCGAGAGCGCGCTCCGCGCGCGGCTGCTCGGCCGTCTCGCGGCCGCGTACGTGTACGCCGGTCAATCGCAACGCGGTCCGCCCCTCGCGCACCAGGCGCTCGAAGCCGCCGGACGAGCGGACGACAAGCGCGCGCTTGCAGACGTGCTGGCCACGAGCCTCGTGGCCACGCGGACACCGGACAACGTCGACGACCACATCGGCACGGCGCGCGATCTTGCGCGCGTCGCCGCCGAGCTCGGCGACGGCGCGCTCGCCGCCTCGGCGAGCAGCTGGCTCGTGACGGATCTGCTCGAGATCGGAGCCGCAGAGCAGGCAACGCGCGAGCTCGCCACGCTGACCGAGCTGGCTGACGCGGTTCGGCAGCACTTCCCGAGGTTCCTGGTGGCGATGGCCCGAGCCAGGCAGGCGCATCTCGAGGGCCGGCTCTCGGACTACGAGCTGCTCGCCCGAGAAGTGCAGGCCCTCAGCCGCGAAGGCCAGGACGAGGGCGCTGCGCAGACGTTCCGCGCCCAGATCCTGATCCTCCGCCGCGAGCAGGGCCGGCTGGACGAGATCGTGGACGCGGTCGTCCGGTTCGCCGACGAGCACCCCGAGCTCCTGACATGGCGCTGCGCGCTCGCGTGGGTGTATGCGGAGCTCGAGCGGTGGCCCGACGCGCGACGCGAGCTCGAGGTCCTGGCGGCCGACGACGTCTCAGCGGTACCGCGCGACTGGCTGTGGCTCCTGAACGTCTCGGCGTTCAGCGAGGTCGCCGCCGACCTCGGCGAGCGGGCGCTTGCGGAACGGCTCTACGCGCTGCTGCTGCCGTACGCCGAACGCTACGTGATCCCGTATGGGCCGTTCGGTTGGGGCTCCGCGTCGCGATCGCTCGGCCTCCTCGCGACGACGGTGGGGGACCTCGACGCCGCCGCGCGGCACTTCCAGCGCGCGCTCGAGATGAACACCATGATCCACACGCCGCTCTGGACCGCCTACACCCGGCACGACTACGCCCGCATGCTGCTCCGCCGCGGCGGCCCTGGGGACGCCGCCGAGGCGCTCGAGCTCTTGCGGGCGGCGCTCGCCGCCGCCGACTCGCTGGGACTCGCCGCGCTGGCCGCGCGGGCGCGGGCGGAGACGGACACAGCGGTCAGGCGTGGACGCGGCCGAAGCCGTTCACCTGGCTCAGGAAACGCTCGCGGCGCATGACCTGGCCACCGTTGGAGTCGTTGCCCACCGCCGTGTTGCCCTCGACGGTCCGGAAGCGGCCCCCGCCGAGATTCGCCTCGACGATGCCGATGTGCTCCGGTACGCCGCGCTGGTCCCAGTTGAAGATGACGATGTCCCCGGGCGCCGGAGCGCCGCGGCCGATCCAGAAGCCGGCCGAGCGAAGCCACGCCTCCGTGGTCGGGACGTACGCGCACCCCTTGCCGTTGACGCCGGCGCCGCGATAGCCCTTGCAGATCGTGTACTCCGCGCCGACCTTGAAGCAGTACGACACGAAGATGTTGCACCAGGGCACGCCGTCGACCCCGTACCAGCGCCCGAACTCCGTGCGGTTCGAGCCCGAGGGGCTCTCGCGCTTGTCGAGGTGGCGCAGTGCCTCGGCGAGCGCCCTTCGGCCGACATGGCCGCCGTTGCCGTTGGGTCGCGGTCGCTTCTCGGCGGTGGAGAGCGCCGCGAGCGTCCGCGGGCCGACGATTCCGTCGGCGTCGAGGCCGTGATCGGCCTGGAACATGCGGACGGCGGCCGCCGTCGCGTCGCCGTAGAGGCCGTCCGGCACTCCCGGCGAGTAGCCGAGCTCGGACAGCCGCTCCTGGACGGCGAGGACGTCGGTGCCGCTCAGCATCGGGCTCGTCACCGACAGCAGCCGGCTGACGGCGCGCGGTGCGCTGGTCGATGGGGTCATCGGAGTCTCCTTCCCTCAGGTCGACGGCGTCGGGGTCGTCGGGGCGACGGTCAAGCGGACGGCGAAGCCGACGATGGCGTTGACGGCGACGACGAGGCCGGCGACTGCCTTCTCGTCGACGCTGAGCACACCGACGAGGACGAGCGCCGGAAGCACCGAGCCGACGAGCGTCCCGATGGCGGCCGGCTCGCGCTGGAGCAGGTCGATGAGTCTGCGCATGATTGGTTCTCCTTCGGGGATGGGGATGTGGTCAGGTGGCCGGGGCGGTTCGCGCGGCCCGGCGCGCGCGGCGGCGAGCCAGGTAGCCGCCGAGCGCCGCGCCGGCGCTGAAGCCGGTCGCGGGCTGGAACGGGTCGGGAAGGACGATCGTGGTTCCGGCGACGTCGGCTTCGACGGTCTCGAACTCCAGCCAGACGTCCGCCGACCACACCTCCGTCTCCGCGATGGGCGCCGTGTCTGCGATGTCGACGGCCTCGACCCCCGTATCAGCCGGGAGGGTCCCGTCGAGGACGTCGAAGTCGGTCAGCATGCCGTCGAACTCGGTCATGCCGTCACCCCCTTGCGCGCGCGCCCGCTGAGCGCGACGGCCTCTGAGACCGTGGCCCTCGTCTTGGCCCACTGCGCGGACGTCAGCACCAGCGCGGTCTGGGGTTGCGTGCGCGCGGCCCCGTAGTACCGGACGCGGTCCTCCAGCCGGACGCGCCGGCGCAGCTCGCGCCAGTCTCCGACACCGTCGACCGGCCGACGGGCGAGCCGTGAGCGGTCCGCGATCCGGGCCTGCGCCAGCACGTCGTAGCCGACGCTGCTGCCCTGCTCGATCGCGCGTTCGGCGAGCCGTGCCGCGTCTTCGGGCCGCCGGAGGGCGAGGTAGGCACGTGCGGCGGTGACGAGCACCTCGGCCGCAGGCGCCGGCGACATGGATGCGGCGAGGCGCGTGAGCCGCAGCGTCTCCGCGGGCATGCCCTGCCCGAGGTACACGCGTGCCAGCGTGTGCAGCGTCGCGGGGTCGGCGCCGCGAGCCAGGCGCTGGGAGCCAAGCGCGTATGCCCGCCGGAGCAGTCGCACGGCCGGCTCCTCGCCGCCGGTCTCGCCGAGCCCGGCCAGCTTGCGGATGACGGTGCGGGCGACGAGCGCCACGGCGCCGGCGCCCGTGGCGACGGCGGCCGCCCACCGAAGCCGGAGCAGCATCCGCATGTCGCGCTGCACGCGCTGGAGGGCTTCCGCCAGCCAGACGTAGCGCAGCGGATCGCCGGGATATTCCTTGACGCCGGCCGCCAGCAGGTCGACGCAGTGGCGGGCGGCCAGCAGGTCCGCGGTCGCGGTCAGACCCGGGAGCCGGGCCATCCGCCCGCGCACCCGCCGGGTCACGCGGCCGATCGAGGCGGCGGCGCCGCCGCCCGGATCGGCGTACCTGCCGTACGGCATGCCGCCGCCGGTGGAGGGGGAGGGGAGTGGAGTTGCGCTCATGTAGAGCTAAGAGCGCGCTCCCTCCGAGCCGGATACGGCTCAGACCGACGCCGACCGGGCGCCCCCGGGATCCGTTACCGGGTCGTTGCTCCGTGTGGGGTCGTTGTGACCGTCGTCCTGGACGGTCGCGGCGTCCATGTCCCCCTCCCGCTCGGAGTCCGCCATTCAGCCCCTGACCCATGCCGGCGCCACGCAACCCTCGCGCGGCGAGCTCGTCAACGCCGCACGGGCGGGCGACGAGCGCGCGTGGGCGGCACTCGTCCGTCAGATGGAGCCGACGCTGCGCGGCGTCGCTCGCCGCTGCGGGCTCAGCGCCACCGAGGTCGACGACGTGCTGCAGACGGCCTGGGTGCGGCTCTTCGAGAACCTCGAGGCGCTCCGCGCGTGCGACGCGGTCGGTTCCTGGCTGAGCGTGACGGTTCGCCGCGAGGCGTTCCGCCTCCTGCAGAGGCGGGTTCGCGAGTACCTGACCGGCGACCCGCCGCTGGCCGACGTAGCCGACGGCACCCTGACGGAGACGGTGGTCCTCGAGGCGGAGGGCCGCGCCGTGCTCGCGCGTACGATCGCGACGCTCCCCGAGCGCCACCGCCGCCTGATGGAGGTGCTCCTGCGCCGGCCGGACCTCGACTACGACGAGGTGAGCGCGCGTACCGGCATCCCGAGAGGAAGCATCGGCCCGATCCGCGGTCGCTGCCTCGCGCGGATGGCCGACGACCCCGCCGTCCAGGCCCTGCGCGACTAGGGCGACCGCTCCCGCGGCTCGGGTGAGCCGTCAGAGCCGGGCCTCGATGCCGGCGGCCGTCTGGCGGAGCAGGTCGAGCGTCTCCGCCAGCAGCGGCTCCGCGAGCGGACGGGCGGCCGCCAGCCGGATCCGCTCGGCCATCCAGAGCGCCTGGCGCTCGGCTCGCGCGAGGTCGCAGCGGCCGTCGGCGAGCCAGCCCTCCATCACGTGGCCCTTGGTCTCGAGGAACGAGAGCGAGTCGGCGGCCTGGACGAGGTCCGCGGCGTCGCAGCCGCCGGTCTCGTGGCGGCGGACGAGATCGCCGACCGCGGCCACGAGCTCGGGCGCTGCGCCCTGCAGGCGGAGCCAGCAGCTCACGAACACGCTCGAACGCTCGGCGTGGGCGCCGAGGTAGCGCGGATCGTCGGGCTCCATCACCGCCGGATCCATCGTCGGGCCGCCCGGGAAGTGGCGCTCCATGTCGTGGGTCAGCGCCGCCAGGCGGACCGGGAGGGCTGCGGCCGGTAGCAGCCGAAGCGCCCAGTCACGGGTCCGGCGGAGGTGGTGGGCGTCGGCGTACGGCTCGATCCAGCTCTCGGCGGCGCGTTCGAGGTCGCTCATGCACGGGGTCTGTCGCATCGCGGCCGCCGGTTCTTACCCGACACCGGTAAGACGCCGCGACGTCGGCGCCACTGACGCTTCCGATCCGAGTGACCGGAGGACGCAAATGACCACATACCGCACGGTCGGGGTCGACGGCACCGACATCTTCTACCGGGAGGCCGGCGATCCCTCGGCGCCGACCTTGCTCCTGCTCGAGGGCTTCCCCAGCTCCTCGGCCCAGTACGAGCAGCTGATCGGCCGGCTCGCGGACCGCCATCACCTGGTGGCGCCCGACTACCCGGGCTTCGGGCGCAGCCCTGCGCTGGACGGCGAGACGACGTTCGACCGCCTCGCCGAGCTGATGGCGATGTTCACCGAGGCCCAGGGAATGGAGCGCTTCAGCCTCTACATGTTCGACTTCGGCGCGCCCGTCGGCTTCCGCCTCGCCACGCGCCATCCCGAGCGGATCGAGGCGCTCGTGATCCAGAACGGCAACGCCTACGAGGAGGGCCTCGGACCCAAGATGCAGGGCCTGAAGCCCTACTGGGCCGACCGTGCGGGCAACGAGGACGCGATCCGCGCGCTGCTCGAGGTCGCCGTCACGCGCTCGCAGTACGTCGACGGCGTCCCGGATCCGGCGACCGTCAACCCGGACCTGTGGGAGCTCGACCAGCGCTACATGGACCTCCCCGGCCGCGACCGGGTGATGCTCGACCTGCTCTTCGACTACCGGAGCAACGTGGCGCTCTACCCGCGCTGGCACGAGTACCTGCGCACCCACAAGCCGCCCGCGCTGCTCGCCTGGGGCCGCAACGACGCGTTCTTCCCGGAGGCCGGCGCGCATGCGTACCTGCAGGACCTGCCCGACGCGGAGCTGCACCTCCTCGACACCGGTCACTTCGCGACCGCGACGCACAGCGCCGAGCTCGCCGCCCTCATCACCGCCTTCCTGGAGCGGCACCGGTAAGACGACCGACCTCCCGCGCCACCAATGCCGCGACCGTTCCCCGCGACGATCGGAGCGCATATGGGTCTCTCCTGGCAGCAAGGGCCGCTCGGCCGCAATCCCAGCGGGCAGTTCCTGGTGCCGGGAATGCCGGAGCGCGTGCTCTACGCCGAGCCGCTCCGGCGCCGCCTGCGCGCCGAGCTCCGCGGGCGCACCGTGGTGCAGAGCGACCACGCGGTCGTCCTCTTCGAGCCGGGGCGCTACCCGGTCGCGTACTTCCCGCTCGCCGACTTCGCCGACGGCGTCCTCCGGCCGTCCGACCACCGCACCGAGCACCGGGAGCTCGGTGAGACCGCCTGGTTCGAGGTCGGCGGCAACCGCCGCAGCGCCTGGCAGCACGTCGCCCTGCCGCCGCACGCGGCCATCCTCGAGGACACGGTCGCCCTGGCGTGGCGGGCGATGGACGGCTTCTACGAGGAGGACGACCGGATCCTCGGCCACGCGGCCGACCCGTACCACCGCATCGACATCCGCCGCACCTCCCGCCGGCTCGTCGTGCGCGCCGGCGACCGCCGGGTAGCCGAGACGACCACCCCGCTGGTGCTGTACGAGTCGGGCTTCGCCCCGCGCTGGTACGTGCCCCGCGGCGACGTGGTCGCCGAGGCCTTGAGCCTCGTCGAGCTCCGGACGTTCTGCCCCTACAAGGGGATCGCGTCCTACTACGACATCGACGGGATCCGGCATGCCGCCTGGTCGTACCGCGCGCCGTTCGACGACATGGCGGCGATCGGCGACCTCGTCTCGTTCGAGCCCGACAAGGTCGAGGTCACCCTGGACGGCGAGCGCCTCGAGCTCGAGCCCGGGCAGAGCGTCACCTCGCACGGCATCGATCGGAACCTCAGCATCGACGAGGCCGGCGCCCTGCTGAGCGTCGCCGCCTGAGATCGTGTCCCGCTTCCGACTCTCGCCCGACGGACTGGCGGCGGCCGCGGCGCTGCATGATCCCGAGTTGATGCTCGAGCTCGAGTCCGAACGGTTGCGCGGCGCGGCATCGGGACGGCTGCTGTCGGTCAACGTCGGCATGCCCAAGGACGTGCCGTGGCAGGGGAAGACGGTCTTCACCGGCGTCTACAAGGACGCGGTCAGCGGGCCGCGCCGCGTCGGCAGGCTCAACGTCGACGGCGACGGCCAGGGCGACCTCGCGGGGCACGGCGGCGAGCAGCGCGCCGTCTTCGTCTACCAGATCGAGTCGTACCGCTACTGGGAGCGCGAGCTCGGGCGCAGCGACTTCGTTCCCGGCCAGTTCGGCGAGAACTTCACGGTGGAAGGGCTGGCCGACGACGAGGTCTGCATCGGCGACCGCTACCGGATCGGCCGCGCGCTCTTCGAGATCACCCAGCCCCGGGTCACCTGCTACCGCGTGGGGATCCGGATGAACGATCCGCGCATCCCGGCGCTGCTCGTCTCCCACCGCCGCCCCGGCTTCTACTTCCGCGTGCTCGAGGAGGGCGAGGTCGAGGCGGGCGACGAGATCGTCAAGGTCGCCTCGGGGCCGGAGCAGATGACGGTCGCCGAGGTCGACGCGCTGCTCTACCTCCCCGGCCACCCGCGCCAGCAGCTGCTCCGAGCGCTCCGGATCCCCGCGCTCAGCCCCGGCTGGCAGGCGTCGTTCCGCGCCCTGCTCGAGGGCGAGAGCGGCAATGCCGGCCTGGCCGTCACGAGCCCGCCTCCGGCCTGGCCCGGGTTCCGCCGGCTGACCGTCACCGGGATCGAGCGCGAGAGCGACTTCGTGATCTCGATCCGCCTCGAGGACCCCGACGGGGCGTCCCTCCCCGCGGCACGCCCCGGCCAGTTCCTGACGCTGCGAGTCCAGCCCGGCGTGCTCCGCAACTACTCGATGTCGGGTCCGCCCGGCGCCGGCTACTACCGCATCACGGTCAAGCGCGAGGCCCACGGCACGGCCAGCGGCTATCTCCACACCCGGCTCGCCGTCGGCGACCAGCTCGACGTCGCTGCTCCGCGGGGCACGTTCATCCTCGAGCGGACGCGCGCGCCCGTGCTCCTGATCAGCGTCGGCATCGGCGCCACGCCGGTCCTCGCCATGCTCCACGCCCTGGCGGCGGAGCGTTCCGATCGCGAGATCTGGTGGCTGCACGGCGCGCGCAGCGCACGCGAGCACTCCTTCGCCACCGAGGCGGCCGCCCTCCTCGCCGAGCTCTCGAACGTCCGCAGCCACGTCTACTACAGCGCGGACCACGGCCGGCTGACCCCGTCGGTGCTGGCCGAGCTCGATCCGCCGCGCGACGCCGAGGCCTACCTCTGCGGTCCGACGCCGTTCATGGAGGAGATCAGCGCCGCCCTGGCGGCGATCGGCCTCGACGCCTCCCGCATCCACACCGAGCCGTTCGGACCGGCGCCGGGCCTGACGCCCGGCATCGCCTCGACGCCGGGCCGGACGCCGCACCCGCCCGCGGGCGAACCGGGAAGCGGACCGACCGTCGAGTTCGCGCGCAGCAACCTCGCGATCCCGTGGAGCGACGACTACGCGAGCCTGCTCGAGCTCGCGGAGGCCTGCGACGTGCCCGTCCGCTGGTCGTGCCGGACCGGCGTCTGCCACAACTGCGAGACGACGCTCGTGGCCGGCACCGTGGACTACGAGCCCGATCCGGTCGAGCCGCCCGCCGACGGCAGCGCGCTCATCTGCTGCTCGCGGCCGCACGTCGACGTGGTGCTCGACCTGTGAGCACGGTCTCCCGCGACACGATCCGCCTGGTGGCGTTCAGCGACGGCGTGTTCGCCATCACGATCACGCTGCTCGTGCTCGAGATCCGGCCGCCGGCGGAGGACGAGAACCTGCTCCACGGCCTCGTCGAGCTCTGGCCGTCGTATCTCGCCTACGCCGTCACCTTCCTGTTCATCGGGCAGGTGTGGGTCAACCACCACGTCATGTTCGACCACATCCGCGCCGCCAGCCGGACCGTGCTGCTGCTCAACACGCTGCTGCTGATGGTCGTCGCGTTCCTTCCCTTCGCCACCTCCGTGCTCGCCGAGGCGCTGCGCAGCGGACACGGCGAGCGGACCGCCGTGGCCTTCTACGGGATCGCGTTCGCCGCGACGGCGCTGACCTTCAACGCGGTCTGGCAGTTCGCGTGCCGCCACCGGCTGCTCGGGGAGTCCCTCGGCGCCGCGGGCGCGAAGGCGATCGGCCGGCGCTTCCGGCTCGCCCTGGCCTGGCTCGCGGCCGGCGCGCTGCTCGGCGTGCTGGTCCCCGCCCTCGGCGTCGCCCTGATCGTGGCGTTCAACGCCTTCTACTGGTTGCCGATCCGCGGCGAGAGCCCTACTCCGGCGTGACGTCGGCGAAGCGGCGCGCCGCCTCGAGCAGGCCATCGTGATCGGCGCGGCAGCCGGGACAGCTCTGGAGGTGGATCGCGGTGCCGGGGAAGACGCGCGCCGGGTCCTCCCCGGCGAGCTCGAGCTCGACGTAGGCGTCGAGGATCGCCTCGCCGGCGCTGCAGCCCGCGTCGCCGGCCTCGGCGCGCAGCAGCTCGTCGAGGCGACGCAGGTCGGCCATCAGGCCGCGTTCCGTATCGGATGTCCGGCGGCAGCCATGCTGGCGCGCAGGTTACGCCGCGCGTCGAAGAGGTTCTTGTAGATCGCGTTGCGGTTGGTGGCGAGCTCGCGCGCGAGCACGTCGATCGGGACGTCGTTGAGCGCGATCGCGACGAACACCTCGCGCTGGCGGGCGGTGAGCGCGTCGATCGCGGCCGAGAGGGCTTGGAGCTGCTCGCGCTGCTCGAGCCGGTCCCCGGGCCGGGGCGCCAGGGCGTCGGGGAGGCGGTCGAGGGCGAGCTCGTGCGGCGGGTACCGTCGCCAGGCGTGCCGGGCGACCTTGGCCGAGACCTCGAAGACGACGAACTTGTAGGCCCAGGTGGTGAACCGGCTGCGGCCCTGGAAGTCGTCGAGCCGGGCGAGGATGTTCATCAGCGCGTCGGTGGCGGCCTGGTGGGCGAGGTCCTCGAGCTCGGGCCCGCGGATCGCGGCCAGCTGACCGCGCCGCCGTGAGAGCTCGTGGAACGCCACCCGCAGGAGCGCCTCACGGAGTGCCGCCACCGCCTGCTCACGGCGCGGGTGTCCGGGCCGCAACTGCTCGACCCACTGCTCGGACTCGCGATCACGGTCGCCCGAGTTCTGGGAACTGGTCATGGTGTGCCTCGCCGGGCGTTCGCGTCGCGTCCTCCGCAGCTACAGGCCGTCAAGTGTCCTGCTCGCGGGGCCGTGCTCGCATCTTCCGGTGGACAGTCTCGGCGGACAGTCCTGCCACGCGCCGGCGACCCTGAGACGCGCGCGAGGGTCAGGCCGGGCCCACAGGCACAGCCTCCCCCGACAGGACGCGTTCGAGCTCGCTCCGCGACGTGATCTCGAGCTTGGTGAAGACCTTGTGGAGGTGGTACTTCACGGTGCGGGGGCTGATGAACAGGCGAGCGCCGATCTCCGGGTTCGAGAGGCCATCGCGGGCCAGCCGCGCGATCTGGGCCTCCTGCGGGGTGAGATCCTTGCCGGTCTCGACGACTCGTTTGCGGACACGCTCGCCGGTCGCCAACAGCTCGCGCTCGGCCCGGGCGGCGAAGGCATCCATGCCCATCTCGGTCAGGATCGCGAGAGCGTCCCGGAGCTGCTCGCGTGCCTCGCGGCGCCGGCGCTCTCGGCGCAGCCATTCACCGAACACGAGGCCGGTACGCGCCAGCAGCGCCGTCGCCCCGCTGCGATCCAGCCGCTCGATCGCTTCACGGTAGGCGTCCTCGGCGGCGTCGCCTCGGCTCAGGAGCGCGCGCGAGCGGGCCTCGACCCCGAGCGCCCAGTCGGTTCCGCTTCCTCCCTCGGAGAACGCCTCGAGCGCCTCCGCGGCCAGGTCGGCGTTCCCGCTCCTGGCGGCCGCCTCGATCAGCTCGATCCGCGCCCACCCGGCCATTCCCAGCGGCTGAGCATCGGCGAGGGCCTGCGCGGTCGCGGCCACTGCCTCCTCGTAGCGCCCGAGGCCGTTGTACAGGACGCCGAGGGCCCATTGGGCCATCGTCACGCCCATTCCCTCGCCCCGTTTCAGCAGCTCAGGCATGCTGGTCTTGACCAGCCGCAGCGTCTCGGCCTCCTGGCCCCGGGAGGCGGCGAGCGCGATGGCTCCCTGCGGCGGGGAGGAGCTTCGGGTCGCTTCGGCGACGGTGCCGAGCTCTTCGACGAGCGACGTCGCTCGGGACAGCTCGCCCGCGGACACATGCGCGAAGATGCGCGCGGTCAGGGCGTACGGAAGCATCGAGAGCGCGCCGGCATCGCGGATGAGATCGACCTGCCGCGCGCAGATCGCTTGCCAGCTCTCGTGATCCCAGAGCACGAGCGCCGTATGGGACGCGAGCACGATCCAGCGCAGCGCGGTCTCCCTCGCGAGCTCATCGGAGACGAAGGCACTGAGCGGTCTCTTCAAGAGCGGTGTTGCCGCGGCGCTGCCGTCCGTGACGAAGACGGCAAGACCGTCGAGCAGCTGATCCACGGGCCCCTCCGGCTCTGGCGGCGCCGGCGCGGCCCGCACCGCCCGGGCGACCTCGACCGCATCGGCGCCCGTGGCCAGTCGGTCCGCGGTGGTCGCCGCGACGAACGCGTCCAGGTAGGTCTGACGCGCGAGCGCGAGGTCGAGCGGCTCGAGGCGCCTGGCGGCGGATAGGAGCAGCGGCGGTGCCTGACTGCCGTGATCCATGGCCCAGGCGATCCGGCCGAGGAGCAGGTCCACCCGCGCCCGCCCGACCTCGTCGAGTCCCCGTGCCTGCGCCGCGGCCAGCAGGTCCTGCGCCGAGTCGAGGGCGCCGGCATGGAGCATGGCCTGGGCGGCGGCGAGCTCTCGGTTGGCGCGCCGAGACTGATCGGGCGTCAGGGCGGCCGCTCGCACGAGGAACGCGGCCGCCGCGGCCAGCCCGCCGCGCCGCTGGGCCCGCCCTGCCGAGCGCTCGAGCTCGCACGCGACGTCCTCGTCAGGGTCCGCGGTGGCGTGAGCGCGATGCCACGCGCGACGATCGGGATCGAGGTCGGGATCGGTCGCCTCTGCCAGCGCTCCGTGGACCTCATGCCGATCCTCGGGCGACGCCGCGCGATAGATCGCCGATCGCACCAGCGGATGCCGGAACCGCACCGTCGTGCTGATCTCGAGCAACGCGGCCGACTGCGCCCGCGCCCCGGCGTCGCGACCGATCCCCAGCAGAGCGGCCGCCCGCCAGACCAACATCGGATCGCCGGCCGGCTCTGCTGCCGCCAGCAGCAGCAGCCGCCGCGTGTCCGCCGGAAGCCCCGCCAGCCGTCGCACGAAGCTGCGTTCGATCCGACCCGACAGCGACCCCGGCAAGCCGAAGCCGCCCGCGAACTGCGCCGGCGTGAGGCCTCGCGGCAACTCCAACAACGCCAGCGGATTTCCCCGCGTCTCGGCCACGAGCTGGTCGCGCACGGCCTCGTCCAACGGCCCCGGAAGTGCGGAGCGCAGCAGCTCTCGGGCGTCGCTTCTGGGCAACCCCTCGACCACCAGCTCCGGCAGCCCTCGCAGCTCGTCGCCGGGCTCGCGCGCGGCGAACACCACGAGCACCGACTCCGCCAACAGCCGCCGCGCTACGAACGCCAGGCCCTGCGCCGAGGCATGGTCCAGCCACTGCGCGTCATCCACGACGCACAGAAGCGGGCGCTCCTCGGCCACCTCCGACAGCAGGCCCAGCACCGCCAGGCCGACCAGGAAGCGATTCGGCACCGGGCCGGCGCTGAGCCCGAACGTCGTCGCGAGCGCGTCGCGCTGAGGGACGGGAAGCCGATCGAGGTGCTCGAGCACCGGCGCGCACAGCTGATGGAGCGCCGCGAAGGCCAGCGGCATCTCCGACTCGACTCCCACGGCGCGCACGACCTGCAGGTCCGAAGCCCGATCGATCGCGTACCCGAGGAGCGCCGTCTTGCCGACGCCCGGCTCGCCGCGCACGACGAGAGCGCCGCTCCGGCCGGCGCGAGCCCCTTCCAGCAGCCGGTCGATGACAGCGCACTCGCTCTCGCGCCCGAGCAGCATCGTCAGGCCCCGGCGGCAGGATGAGCATCAGCCATCGGCGCCGCCAATCGTAACCCGCGGTGCCGGAGCCCGGCACCCCGTCGGAGCGCGCACTGGCCCGGCTCGCCGCCCTCGCCGCCGGTGAGGCACGGCGGGAAGCCGGGCGAGCCGGCTGAAGTCAGCTGCCGGTCGCGGGGAGTTGGACCGTGACGCTGAGCCCGCCGGCGGCCCGGGGGGTGAGGGTAAGGGTTCCGTCGTGTGCCTCGGTGATGCTCCTGACGATCGCCAGGCCGAGGCCGACACCCGCGTGCTCGGTGCGTATCCGCCCTGGGCCGCGAAGGAACGGCTCGCCGAGCGTGGCGACCAGCGCTGGGGTGAGCCTCTCGCCGGTGTTCTCGACCGTGAGCCCCACGGTCGCGGGATGAGCGCGGGTCGTGACCCAGACGGTGCCCTGTTCGGGCAGGTTGTGGACGATCGCGTTGTGCACGAGGTTCGTCGTCATCTGCAGCAGGAGCGGATGTGAGCCGATGGCGGGGGCCATGTCGCCGGAGGTCTCGATGGTGAGGCCGCGTGCCTCTGCGAGGGGGAGGAGCGTCTCGGTGGCTTCCTCCGCGATGAGGGACAGATCGACGTGCTCCCGGATGAACGACCGCTGGTCGGCGCGGCTGAGCAGGAGCAAGGCCTCGGTGAGGTGAATGGCTCGCGTGTTGACGACGTGGAGACGGTCGACGAGCTCGCCGTTGTCGCGGTTCGGATCGTTGCGGGCCACGTCGAGCAGCGTCTGCGTGACGGCCAGCGGGGTGCGCAGCTCGTGGGAGGCATTGGCGGCGAACCGCTGCTGCTCGGCGACGTGCGCCTCGAGCCGCGCGAGCATGGCGTCGAAGGCGTCGGCGAGCTCGCGGAACTCGTCCTGACGGCCTTCCAACTGGATCCGGTGGGAGAGCGATCCGGTCGCGGCCATGCGCGTGGCAGCCGTGATGCGGGCCACGGGCGAGAGCATGCGACCGGCGAGAAGCCAGCCTCCCACCAGGCCGAACACCAGCAGGAACCCCAGCGCCATGGCCGCCGGCACGGTGAAGCCGTTCAGGGGGTCGGAGCGGTAGCGTGGAAACCACGAGAGGCCGAAGATCACCTCGTCGGGGATGTACCGCAGGATGGACACCCACACGACCGCGAGCAGCAGGGCGCTGGCGAGCATGAGGAAGCCCGCGTAGCTGAGGGTGAGCTTCAGGCGAACGCTCAAACCAGGCGCTCTGTCCACGATCCCTCACTCACGTCCGGTGTCGATGCGATAGCCGACCCCGGCCACGGTGGCGATGATCCATGGTTCGCCGAGGCGTTTGCGCAGGGCCGAGACCGTGATGCGCACGGCGTTGGTGAACGGGTCTGCGTTCCCATCCCACGCCCGTTCGAGCAGCGCTTCGGCGCTGACGACGCCACCTTCGGCATCGACGAGGACCTCGAGCACTGCGAACTGCTTCCTGGTCAGCGCGACGTAGCGACCGTCACGGTAGACCTCGCGCCGGAACGGATCCAGACGCAGGCCTGCGATTTCCCGCACGGGCGGGCGGTTGTGGGCGCGCCTGCGATCGAGCGCCCTGAGACGGAGGACGAGCTCCTGGAGCTCGAACGGCTTCGTGAGGTAGTCGTCGGCGCCGAGCCCGAACCCGGAGGCCTTGTCGTCGAGTCGGTCGGCAGCGGTGAGCATGAGGATCGGCATGCCGCTGCCGGAGGCGACGATGCGTGTGGCGATCTCGTCGCCGCTCGGCCCGGGGATGTCCCGGTCGAGGACGGCGATGTCGTAGGCGTTGACGCTCAGCAGCTCCAGGGCGGCGTCGCCGTCACCGGCGATGTCGGCCGCGATCGCTTCCAGGCGCAGCCCGTCGCGGATCGCCTCCGCCATGTAGGGCTCGTCCTCGACGAGCAACACGCGCATGCCCCGATGCTAGAGCCGGTGCATATCGCGGGCGTATCGAAAACCGCAGACGTGCCGGCAACACCGCGCCGCCTGAAATGGCGGCATGACCTACCGCGGACCAGCACGACGAACGACCCGTCCGATCCGGCTTCGCAGGCTCCGTGTCACCGGCCTGTTCGCTGTCTTCGCGGCGATCGCCGCGGCTCTCGGCTATCAGTCGCTGGCGTCCTCGTCCTGGACGCCGTCGCCCTCGACGGTCGTCTCACCGACCGACGATGGGTTCCGCAGCGAGCACCGCCGTCCTCCGCGTGAGCGCCGCGGTCCTCGCAGCGAGATCCCGGGGGTAGCCGACCTCGACCCCGATCTGCTCGGTGCCCTGCGCCAAGCCGCAACCGACGCCGCCGGCGACGGGGTCGAGCTCCTCGTCGACAGTGGCCGGCGCTCCCCGGAGTACCAGCAGCAGCTCTTCGACGAAGCGGTCGCGAAGTACGGCTCAGTGGAGGAAGCCGCGCGCTGGGTGGCCACCCCCGAGACGTCTGCTCACGTGTCGGGGGACGCGGTCGACGTCGGGCCCTCCTCTGCCACGGCGTGGCTGTCCGAGCACGGCGCCGAGTACGGGCTGTGCCAGATCTACGGCAACGAGCCCTGGCACTACGAGCTGCGCCCCGAAGCGATCGATCAGGGCTGCCCTCCCATGTACCCCGACCCGACCCACGACCCGAGGATGCGGCATGAGTAGAGCACTGCGGGCGCCGGCCGCCCTCGCCATGGTCGCCCTGACCATCGTGGGCTGTTCGAACGAACCCGCCGGGAACGGCGATGCCGGCAACACCAACGCCGGCGATGGCGACAAGGCGGCGAAGTTCTCCGAGTGCATGCGCGACAACGGCGTCAGCGAGTTCCCGGACCCGGACGCGTCGGGCGAGCTGACGATCGACGGGGTGCTGAACGGCTCTTCGCTGGACCCGAACGCCCCGGCGTGGAAGGAGGCCATCGTCGCGTGCAGGGACCTGCAGCCACCGGGGTTCACGGGCGACGAACACGTGACCGACGAGGAGCAGGAGGTGCGCCTCGAGTTCGCCCAGTGCATGCGCGACAACGGCGTGGAGGACTTCCCGGACCCCGCCAAGGGCGACCCCCTCGTCGACACGCGGCGGATCCCATCCGCTGCCGAGGAGGGTGGTATGGACATCATCAACGCCGCGATGCAGGCGTGCCGCGACCTTGGGCCGGGCCAGTGAGGCGGAAGACGTGGGCGCTGAGCGGAGCGGCCGTCCTGGTTGCCGTCACCGGCGCCGTGGTCGTGATGTTCGGTGCGGAGGAAGCGACCCCCGCCGCACAGGAGCCGCCGGCGAACACCGTCCAGGTGGAACGGGGGAACCTCTCGGCCATGGTCTCCCTCGATGGGATCCTGACCTACCGGGCGCGAGCGGACGGATCGCCGTACTCCGCGATCAACCAGGCCCGCGGGATCTACACCGAGCTGCCTGACGAAGGCGACGAGGTCGACTGCGGCGACGTGCTCTATCGGGTGGACGACGACCCGGTGCTGCTGCTCTGCGGCACGGTCCCGGCGTACCGCACCTTGGACTTCGGCGACGTGGGCAAGGACGTCCGTCAGCTCAACCGGAACCTGCGCGAGCTCGGCTACGACACGGGCGCCGGCGAGTTCACCTGGAGGACGGAGGAGGCGCTCGAGAAGCTCGCCGGGACCGGAGAGCTCGACATCGACGACGCGGTCTTCCTGCCCAGGTCCGTACGGATCGCCAAGGTGCTGCCCACGCTCGGGGGATCCGCGCAGCCGGGTGCGCCGGTCGCACAGGCCACGTCCGGCACGCTCGAGGTGCAGGTCAACCTCGAGGCGTCGCAGCAGGGCGCCGTGAGGGTGGGCGATCGCGCGCAGATCACCCTGCCCGGCAACCGGTCGGTGAAGGGGAAGGTGGACCGGCTCGGGCGAGTCGCCCAGACCGCTGGGAAGGACGACGACGCCGGGGTCGCGACCATCCCGGCCTACATCAGCCTCGACACGCCGAAGCAGGCGCGCGGGCTCGACCGGGCTCCGGTCCAGGTCGACATCACGACCAAGGGCGTGGAGCGCGCGCTGAGCGTCCCGGTCACTGCGCTCGTCGGGAAGTCCGGCGGCGGGTTCGCGGTCGAGGTCGTGCGCGACGGCGGGCGACGCGAGCTGGTCGCGGTGGAGCTGGGCCTGTTCGACTCCGCGGCCGGACGCGTCGAGGTCGCGGGCGATCTCGGCGAAGGCGATCAGGTCGTGGTGCCGTCGCTATGAGCGGCGAATCGGTGCTCGAGCTTGACGGGGTGACCAAGGTCTACGGCGAGCAGCCGCCGGTGCCCGCCCTCCGGGGAGTGTCGTTTCCCGTCCGGCGGGGCGAGCTGGTGGGGATCGTCGGGCCGTCCGGGTCGGGCAAGTCCACGCTCCTGCATGTCATGGGGACGCTGGAGCGGCCCAGCACCGGCGTGGTCCGGATCGGTGGGGTCGACGCGGCGCGGCTGAGCGACCGCGAGCTGTCGCTGCTGCGGGCCCGGGAGATCGGGTTCGTCTTCCAGTCGTTCTTCCTGGCCGAGCATGCCACGGTGCGGGAGAACGTCGCCGACGGGTTGCTCTACGCCGGCGTCCCCGCCGCCGACCGGTACCGGCGCGCGGACGAGGCGCTCGAACGGGTCGGCCTCTCCGAGCGCGCGACGTTCAAGCCGACCAAGCTCTCCGGAGGGGAGCGGCAGCGGGTTGCGATCGCCCGCGCTCTCGTCGGGC
>Ga0081538_10001398_pt1 | contig 24774 bp, 22 predicted proteins | sample TabmetS5T2R1_FD_71022 | JGI IMG/M metagenome (GOLD analysis project Ga0081538, IMG submission 71022) | Tabebuia heterophylla rhizosphere microbial communities from the University of Puerto Rico - S5T2R1 | ecosystem: Host-associated > Plants > Roots > Rhizosphere ... | reverse complement strand
CTTCGCGCACGAGCGCGGCCACAGCGTGAGCCGGCTGGCGATCGCCTGGACCCTGGCGCGGCCGGGTGTCGACGTGGCGATCGTCGGCTCGCGCCGCGCCACCCACATCGAGGACAGCATCGCGGCGCTCGAGCTGCGGCTGAGCGGCGATGACCTCGCAGCGATCGACGGCATCATGACCGGCGCCGTGGCGGTCGGCGGGCCCTCGCCGGAGAGCGTCTGACCAACCCAAATGGACGCCGACGCGCCCGTCGCTGCATCTCTCCTCAGCGACCTCGTCGATCTCGGGGTCTCGCCCGAGGAGAAGCTGCTGCGGTCGCTTCTGGTCTTCGTCTTCCTCGTCGTCGCGCTGCGGCTGGCGGGCAAGCGCGAGCTGGCTCAGCTCAACGTGATGGATCTGGCGGTGCTGCTGCTGGTCTCGAACGCGCTCCAGAACGCGATGATCGGGAACGACAACTCCCTGCTTGGCGGGATCATCGGGGCCTCGACGCTCTTCGTCGTCAACTACTGGTTCGTGCGCTTGACGTACCGGAACGCCGCCGCCCGACGCCTGCTCGAAGGCTCGCCGCGCATCCTCCTCGAGAACGGCCGGGTCGACCGGGAAGCGCTGCGCAAGGAGGCGATCACCGAGCTCGAGCTGGGCTCGATCGTCCGTGAACGCGGCTTCGAGCGGGTCGAGGACGTAGGCCTCATCGTCCTCGAGACGGACGGCCACCTGGCCGTAATGGGCCGCGACGCGGCTGACCGCTACCGCGCGGCTCGCTGAGCAGCCCGCTACGCGACGCGCGGGCCGTCGAGCTGGAAGAGCTCTCGCACGCTGCGTGCGAGAACGTCCGAGTCGCCACGCCCGGCTGACTCGCGGAGCCGCAGCGTCGGTGCATGCAGCACGCGGCTGACGATCGCCTTGCTGGTGGCGCGCAGGAGATCTTCCTCGGCCCCTGCCGCGAGGTCGCTTCGGCGCAAGGCCTCGAGGACGGCGCGCTCGCTCTGCCCGCGCAGATCCTTGATCGTCGGCACCACGCCGAGGGCCGCCATCCAACGCGTGAAGCGATCGGCCTCCTGGGCGACGATCGCCTCCGCGGCGGGGATCGCGGCGGTCCGGCGGTCGGCGGTGGCATCCACCTCGTCCTCGAGGTCGTCGAGGTCATAGAGCCGCACGCCTTCGACCGCGCGCGCATCCGGGTCGAAGTCGCGGGGGACGGCGAGATCGATGACGAGCAGCTCGCGTTCCCCCCGTCGCTCGGCGAGGCCGGCGAGCGCGGTGGCCGGGACGAGCTGATGCGGAGCTCCCGTGCAGGACACGACGACGTCGGTCTGCGAAAGGGGGTCCGAAAGGTCCTCCGGACGTGCGTCGCGCCCGCTGACCACCGTTACGACGAGTCCGGCCGCCCGCAAGGCCCTGGCGGCCTTGGCTCCCATGTCTCCCCGGCCGATCACGAGCCCGCGGGCCCCCGGCCCGACGTGTCGGCGAGCGAGGTCTACAGCAACGGACGCGATCGAAGACCGTCCTACGGCAAGCTCCGTCTCGCGCCTGACGCGCCTTCCGGTCGCAAGCGCGTGGTCGACCAAGCGACCGAGGGTTCTTCCGCGCGTACCGGCGGCATGGGCCGCCTCGCCGGCGCGGCGCAGCTGGCCCAGTATCTCGACCTCCCCGATCGCGATCGACTCCAGCCCCGACGCGACTCGCAGGAGGTGCAGGGTCACCGCGTGCCCGCGTGCCCGGTGTGCGTCCCCGAGCTCGGCGGCGAGGAGCCGCTCGGCGTCATCGGCGTCGCGCGCGACCGCGTACAGCTCGGTCCTGCAGCACGTCGACAGTACGAACCTCTCGCGCAGCCAGGCCCGGGCGGCGGCCTCATCGATCGACAGCCTGAGACGCTCCCGCACCTCGATCGGGGCGGTCGTGTGCGAGGCCCCGACGAGGATGAGCTCGTCCGGCATCGGCGCGATCCGCCCGTCAGGCCGCGCGCGATTCGGGCGTGCCCAGACCGGCAGCGACCCGGGCGCCGAGCCCCGCGTCGACGTTGGTCCAGTACCGGACGACGCGTTGCTGTACTTCGGGTGTGACGCCGTCGCTCGCGTGGGCGACGATGTTCGTCACGAGGTGGTCGCGGTCGGTGTCGTTCATGACGTCCCGGTACAGCGCGCGCGGCTGGACGAAGTCGTCGTCGTCCGCGTGCGGCTCGACCTCGTAGCGGCCAAGCTCGCCGGCCTCGACCCACCAGCCGGGCGGCTCCGTGCTGGGGTCCGCCTCCGGGCCCCCGTACGAGTTGGGCGAGTACACAGGCTCCGCGCCGGGATGGTGGTACGTCATCGCTCCGTCCCTGCTGTAGGAGTGGACTGGGCACTTCGGCGCGTTGATCGGTAGCTGCTCGTAGTTCGGGCCGATGCGGTGCAGGTGGGTGTCGTGGTACGAGAAGACCCGGCCCATCAGCATCTTGTCCGGGCTCAGCCCGATTCCCGGCACGAGCCGCGCGGGAGCGAAACCGGCCTGCTCGACCTCAGCGAAATGGTTCGCCGGATTGCGGTCGAGCACCATGCGGCCGATCGTGATCGGCGGGTAGTCCGAATGCGGCCAGACCTTCGTCAGGTCGAACGGGTTGAACCGGTACGACGCCGCGTCCTCGAACGGCATGATCTGCATCTCGAGGCGCCACTCAGCGGCGTCGCCGGCGGCGATCGCGTCCCACAGATCGCGCCGGAGGAAGTCGGGGTCCTCGGACGTCATCGCGTCTGCCTCGGCGAGGGTGAAGTTCTCGATGCCCTGAACGGTCTTGAAGTGGTACTTGACCCAGAAGCGTTCGCCGGCCGCGTTCATCCACGAGTAGGTGTGACTGCTGTAGCCGTTCATGTGGCGGTAGCTGCGCGGCGTGCCGCGGTCGGACATCAGGATCGTGACCTGGTGCGCGGTCTCCGGCGACAGCGTCCAGAAGTCCCACTGCATGTCGTTGGACCTCAGCCCGGTGTCGGGCATCCGCTTCTGCGAGCGGATGAAGTCCTCGAACTTGATCGCGTCGCGCACGAAGAACGTCGGCGTGTTGTTGCCGACCAGGTCGTAGTTGCCCTCGTCGGTGTAGAACTTGAGCGCGAAGCCGCGCGGGTCGCGAACCGTGTCGGCGCTCCCGAGCTCGCCGGCGACTTGCGAGAAGCGGGCGAACATGGGCGTGCGCTTGCCGACCTCCGACAGGAAGCTTGCGCTCGTCCACTGGCTGACGTCCTCGGTCACCTCGAAGAAGCCGTGTGCCCCGCTGCCCTTCGCGTGTACGACCCGCTCCGGCACGCGTTCGCGGTTGAAGTGCTGCATCTTCTGGACGAGATGCGCGTCGTGCAGGACGGTCGGACCGCCCGGACCGGCTGTCAACGAGTGCTCGTCGCTGGCGACCGGGGCGCCGGAGTCGGTGGTGGTGGTCGGGCGGGACTTCTCGTTCATACTGCGGATCTCCTCTAGGCGGCCAAACGCGTCGGCTCGTAGCGGGGCTCGTAGTCGAGCGTGTCGACGAGGCGCTCGGTCTTGCAGACAGGGCACACGAGCAGGAAGTGGAGCTGCTTCTGGGTCTCGTCGTACCGGCTCGTGGATTCGTGCAGGTGGTCGCACTGCACGGCGCGCGGCCGCCCCTGCCGGCACCACTGCGCGACGGTCATCCCCGCCGGGATCGTTGACTCGATCGTGGCGACCGCCTGGAGCGTCATGGCACGAGGGCGAGCGAGCTACCCGCATTGCGGGGCGCTGCCAGCCCGGCTTCGTAGGCGATCACGACGAGCTGGGCGCGGTCGCGCGCGTGAAGCTTGACCATCGCACGGCTGACGTGGGTCTTGGCTGTCCCAGGGGTGACGACGAGGTGCTCGGCAATCTCCTGGTTGGTGAGACCGCGGGCCACCAGCGCCACGACCTCGCGCTCGCGATTGGTGAGCTCCTCGAGCTGGTCGCTGCTCGGCGCCTTGACATCCGGCTGCGAGACGTACTCCGCGATCAGCTTGCCTGCCACCGAGGCGGACAAGAGCGCCTCTCCGCGGGCCACCGAGCGGACGGCTCGCACCAGCTCGGCGGGCTCTGTGTCCTGCGCCAGGAAGGCCCGCACACCGGCGCGCAGCGAGGTGAAGACGATCTCGTCGGCCTCCGCGGCGGTGAGCATCATCACGCGCACGTCGGGGATGGGCGCCATCTGCTTGATCACCTCGACCGCGTCCAAGCCGGGCAGAGTGGCGTCCATCAGCACCACGTCGGGGTGCAACCGCCGGGCGAGCGTCACGGCTTCGTCGCCGCCGGCGGCCTCGGCCACCACGCTGATCGCCTGCCCCGCGTCGAGCAGGCTGCGGAGCCCTGCGCGCACCAGCGTCTGGCCGTGAGCGATCAGCACCCGGATCTCTCCGGTTCGCGGTCCCTGCACGCGCTGAGTGGGGTCGACCAGCGCGAGCCGGGGGCGGGGCGTGTGATCCGGGACAAACGCGGGAGCAACGAGGGTCGCGGTCATGCCGCAACTGTCCCGCTCAGGGGGTGGTCTCGCCATACCCCTGGTCCAGAGATCACGTGACGGCTTTCCAGAGAGCGTGGGTAGGGCCAGCCCTACCCCGTGCGCATCTCGGGTTCTCCCTACCCCTACGACCCAGCCGGAGTGCGATGATCGCGCGCATGACGTCCGTACTGCTGATCGATGACGATCCCGCCTTCCGCGAGTTGGCACGGCGGGTCCTCAGCGGAAACGGGCTCGAGGTGGTAGGCGAGGCCGACAGCGTGGCGACCGGAATGGCTGCGGCGCTGGGCCTGAGGCCCGACGCGATGCTGGTGGACGTCGGGTTGCCGGACGGTGACGGCGTCGATCTGGCCCGCGAGCTGGCCGCGCTGCCATGGCGGCCGCGCGTTGTACTGACGTCGATCGACCCGGACGCCGCGAGCGCGGAGGACGTTCGCCGGACCGGGGTGGGGGGGTTCGCACCCAAGGCCGAGCTTCCGGGCAGGGGTTTGCGCCTCCTGCTGGCGCCCGCTTAGGTGTCCCAGGGGGTAGCGTAGATCGCGCCGTGCCCGAGCCACTGCGCGTTGTGATCGGCGAGGACGACGTGCTTCTGCGCGAGGGCATCGCCAGGCTGCTCGCCGAAGCCGGATTCGACGTCGTGGCGCAGGCGGGCGACGCGCAGGACCTCCTGCGAAAGGCGCTGGCCCATCGGCCCGACGTCGCCGTGGTTGACGTGCAGATGCCGCCGGGGAGGACCGACGACGGCCTGCGTGCAGCCATCGAGCTGCGCCGTCAGCACCCCGACACCGGCGTCCTCGTCCTCTCCCAGGTCTATGAGGAGCAGTACGCGATGGATCTCATCGGTGAGCGGGCGGAGGGCGCGGGGTACCTGCTGAAGGAACGGGTCGGCGACGTGGATGAGTTCATCCATGCAGTGCAGCGAGTGGCGGCGGGCGGCAGCGCCCTCGATCCGGAGGTAGTGGGCCGCATGCTCGGGCGCCGGCGGCGGGAGGGACCGCTTGACCGGCTCAGCCCCCGGGAGCGCGACGTGCTGGCGGCGATGGCTGAGGGCAAGTCGAATCAGGGCATCGCCGAGGACCTTGTGGTCACCGAGGCGGCGGTCGAGAAGCACGTCACCGGCATCTTTCACAAGCTCGAGCTCGGTGCGACGCCCTCCGGGCACCGGCGCGTTTTGGCGGTCCTCACCTACCTCCGAAACGCGGCGCGCTAGCGCGATATCGGAATCGCCGCGGCGACCAACGTTCCGCCCTGTTCGGGGCTGTCCACGCGCAGCCGGCCCTCGAGGGCGGCGAGCCGGTCCGCGAGCCCCACCAGACCGCTCCCATCAGGGCGGGCGCCTCCGACACCGTCATCCCGCACCTCGATCTGAAGTGCGCCGTCTCGGACGCCCGCGGAAACCTCCACGTGGCCAGCGTGGGCGTGCTTGGCGACATTGGTCAGCGCCTCGGCGACGACGAAGTACGCCGTTGCCTCGACGCCCGCCGACAGACGGCCCACCGACACGTCCACATCGACGGGCACCGGCATCCGCGATGCCAACGCGTCCACACCGGCCCGCAGGCCGCCCTGCGTCAGGACCGCCGGGAGGATGCCATGAGCGAGCTCGCGCAGCTCGTCCATCGCCGCCGCCGCTTCGTTCAGTCCCTCCTCGACGAGCGCGGCGGTCTCACCGTTGCTCCGCAGCGCGCGGCGCGCGAGCTTCAGCGTCACGAGCGTGTGGACGAGGCGCTGTTGCGCTCCGTCGTGGAGGTCGCGGACCAGTCGCCTGCGCTCGTCGTCGGAGGCGGCGACGATCCGCGCCCGGGACGCGGCGAGCTCCGTGCGAGCCTCGGCGTTCGAGATGGCCGTGGCGACCAACTCGGCGAAGTCCCCGAGACGGTCTTCCGTTCGACTGGGCAGCGGTCCACTCCGGGACCAGGCGATCATCACGCCCCACCGCCGCCCTTCGACGACGATCGGCGCCCCCACGACGGACTTGAGCTCCCGGTCGCGCGCGAACGCCGCTCTCGTCTCGATCTCCTCGTAGTTGTCGATGCGGGCGGCGCGTCCCGTCCGGAGCACCTCTGCGGACACGCTGGTGCCCTCGAGCCGGGCTCGTTCGTAGGCGGGCTGGGGGTCGTATCCCGGCTTGCTCCATTCGGCCACGTGTACGAGCTCCCTGTAGCCCTCGTAGCGGGCGATGCGGATGCCGTCCACGTCGAGCAGGATGCCCGCCTCCGCGGCGACGGCCGCGAAGAGCTCGTGCGCGGCGGCGCCGCGGGCAACGAACGTCGCCACTCGGCGAAGCGCCGCCTGCTCGTCGGCGATCTCTCCACGGGCACGCTCGGCGGCCTCGGCGCGGCGTGCCGCGTGCGCCGCCAGCTCGCCAAGAAGGACCGCCACGCCGAGGTAGACGATGAGGTCCACGAGGTTGGCGGTATCCGGGAACTCGAGCGCGTGCGTCGGAGGGAGGTAGAACCAGTCGTAGGCGAGCAGGCCCGCCATCGCCACCGGGACCGCGTAGGCGATGCTGACGATCCGGGCTACGGCGAGGACACATAGGACGTAGATCGCGCCCAACAGCACCACGACGACGTCGGACTCGACACCGTCGAGAGCTACGCCCGCAAGCACGAAGGTTGCGGCGCCCGCTATGAACGCAAGTGCGATCTCGACACCGAGCGGGAACGGATGAGCACGCTCCCATGCGGTCACGAGATGAGGCTACCCCGGCAGCGGAATCGTCGCCGAGAGAATGGTTCCCCGGCCTGGTGGGCTGTCCACCCGGAGGTGTCCGTCGTGGACGGCGAGCCGATCCTCGAGCTCCACCAGTCCGCCGCCGTCGCGCCTCGCGCCGCCGATTCCGTCGTCGCTCAGCTCGACGTCCAGCCGATGGTCGACGATGGAGGCGGCAACCGCTGCACTGTGGGCGTGAGCATGCTTGACGACGTTCGTGAGCCCTTCCGCGACCACGAAGTAGGCGGTCGCCTCGATCTCTGCCGGGAGGCGGCTGGGCGCGACGTCCACGGCAACGTGCAGCGGCATGCGACGTGCGAGCGCTTGGACGGCCGCGCGGAGGCCGCCCTGCGCGAGCGCGGCGGGCAGGATGCCGTGCACCAGCTCCCGCAGTTCGGCGGTCGCCGCCTCCGTGTGCTCGAGCGCCTCGTCGACGAGCGGCTCGGCCGTGCGCTCTCCGAGCTCGAGCGCTTGCTTTGCCAGCTTCAGCGTGACGGTCGCATGGACGAGCCGCTGCTGTGCTCCGTCGTGCAGGTCACGGACCAGGCGCCGGCGTTCCGCGTCGGCCGCCGCCAGCATTCGCGCGCGTGAGGCGCGGACCTCCTCCAGGCGGATCCGCTCAGCGTCGCGTTCCCGTAGCTCCGCCTCGAGACGCAGCCGACCCTCCGCGTCCTGAGCCCGCACGCGGGCGGCGTCCGCGATGAAGCTCGCCACGATCGCCGTCACGAGGAGGACGCCGGTCGCCGCAAGGTCGCCTGCACCGACAGTCAGGAGGTCGCCGTCGGGCGTGGCGTGGAAGTAGTCGAGCGCGGCCGCGCTGGCGAATGACGTCACCAGTCCCGCCTCCAGGCCCCAGTAGGTCGCGACGAGCAGGACGCCGAGCACGTAGAGCACGCCGCTCGACACGCCGGGATCCAGCTCCCGCAAGGGGTAGATCAGCAGCGTGATGCCGGCCACCACGGCGGCGCCGCTGATCAAACCCAGCGCACGTGCGGGCGGTGGCTCGGCCAGCAGGCCGACGGCGCGGGCTACGCGCTGTCGCGGCATTCGTCGATCCCGGCCGCTCTCAGCGCCGCGGGCAGCGAACCGAACAGCCGCTCGACCGTTTCCATGTTCGGCCAGTCCTCGCCCATGCTCCGGGTCCAGTCCGCGCGGGTGGGCGCCCGGCCGCGGAAGAACATGAAGGCCTGAAGCGCGCGTACCACGCCGGTCTTCGTCCAGGTGCGCGACAGGCGCGCACGTCGCGGGCGCGCCGCGGGCAGGAGCTCCCGGGTGATCGATCGCCCGCACCTCAGGCAGCTCTCGTCGTCCAGCAGGGGGCGTGCACACCGGCAGAGACGGGCTTGTAGGGCCGGCTCGTTCATCCGCACACAGCAGACCGCCCCGGCCGCCGGCGCTCAAGAGCGAGCCACTATCGCTCGACAGGCCCAACCGATTGCGTGATCGCCGGCCGGTCGTACGGTCGGTGAGTGACGGGCTACGACTGGAGGCCACGCACCTCGAGGGCCAGCACCACCACCGCGCCCCAAGCGGTGGCCAGGCCGCGCGAGGCGCCGAGCCCGCGCGACGCGGGCAGCGTCGCCTCGGTGGTCGACGACTTCGTCCAGGCGGCGGAGACCGGACGCGCCGTCAACCGAAGCGGCCGGACCTACCGGCCGAGCGCCCTCCGCGATCTCCGGGGGATCCTCAGGTATCACGTGGTGCCGGACCTGGGCCACCTCGCGCTGCGCGACGTTCGCAGGCAGGACATTCAGGCGCTTGTCGACCGGCTGGCCAGAGAGGGCCTGTCCGAAAGCCGGATCCGCTCCGTGATCAGCGCGCTCCGGGCCCTGTACGGCTACGCCATCCAGAACGGCCAGGCGGAGGTCAACCCCGCGGACACGCTCGAGATGCGAGCCGTCCCGCCGCCGGCCGAGCCGCCCCAGTGGGAGGATCCGCCGCCACCTCGCCCGCGGGAAAGGTGGCGCCCCGACGACGTGCCACGCGAGCCACCGAAAGAGCCGAGGCGCCCGGGCCGCGACCAAGCCGGCTACGAGCCGATCGCATACCTGCCCGACCGGATCCTGTCCCTCGCGCTGAGGGTGGCGCTCGTCGTCTTCGTGCTGATCGCGCTCGTGTCGATCATCTCATCGATGGGTCCGGCCTAGCCCCCGATGCCGGTCTGGCGGCCCGTAACGGACGCGCCTCCGAAGCGGGCACGGCGCCCGCCGCGCGGGGCCACCGGCGCGACGAACGCGGGGACCACCCGCAACGAGACCATCGGCGCCACCCTGTCGGCGCTGCCGTTCTGGCAGGCGAGGCTGGCGATGATGGCGGCCTGCACGGTGCCTGGCGTCTTGATCCGGCTCAGCGGCGCTCACATCCCGCCTGTGCTCGGCGTATTCATCTTCGGCGGCGCGGTGATGGCCGCGGCGTTCATGCTCGCCTCGGCCGCGGAGGCCGCCGAGCTCGACGTGTCGCCTGGTGTGGCGGTTGCCGGGGTGGCGTTCGTCGCCGTCCTGCCCGAGTACGTCATCGAGGTCTACTTCGCCTTCACCGCGCACGTCGAGTACGTGACCGCCAGTCTCACGGGCGCCACCCGGCTGCTGCTCGGCGCCGCCGTCGGCATCCCCGTGCTCGCTTCGCTGGTCCTGGTCCGCCGCGGGCAGCCCCGCGTCGAGACGGTCGAGCTCGCTCCCCAGCGCCGCATCGACCTGGCGATCATCGCCGCGGCCTCCCTGTACGCGCCGATGATCGTCCTACGCGGCCATCTGGCCTGGACGGACTCGATCGTGCTTCTCGGTCTCTATGCGCTGTACGCGAGGCGCGTCGCGACCGGCTCTCCGGAGCCGCCGCACCTCATCGGCCTCGCGGCGGAGCTAGGCAGGCTGCCGACCCGGCAGCGCCGCCGCTGGGTCGTCGGCATCATGGCCTTCGCCGCCTGCTCCGTGCTCGTCACCGCGGAGCCCTTCGCCCAGTCCGTCCTGCTCATGGGAACGAGCGTCGGCGTGAGCCCCTACCTGCTCGTGCAGTGGCTGGTGCCGCTGGCGACGGAGATGCCGGAGCTCATCGTCGCCTTCGTGCTGGTCACCCACGGGCGCGCCGGCCAGGCGGTGGCCGTCCTGCTGGCGTCCGCCGTGATGCAGTGGACCTTCGCCCTGGGAACGCTGCCGCTCGCGTTCATGGCCGGCGCCGGCCAGGGACCGCTGCCTCTCATGGGCCGCGAGATGATCGAGGTCCTGCTCACCATGAGCCAGGCGCTCTTCGCGGTGGCTGTGCTGGTGACCCTCCACCTGGGTCGTCGTGACGCATTGCTGACGCTTGCGCTCTACGGCCTCCAGCTGGCGCTGCCGACACCCGCCGTTCGCGCGGGTCTGGCCGTGGCCTACCTCGTGCTGGCCTGGGACATCGTGGCGTCGGAGCGCTGGGCGATTCCGACGCTGGCCCGGTCACTCCGCGCACGCCCGGCGGGCGCCGCGGACTAGCCGTCGCCGGCAGCGCGTGCGCGCCGGAGCGCCTCGTCCAGCGTCCCGCCGAACCCCACCCGCCCGTTGAGGTACACGGTCACGAAGCGCAGCTTCGTGACGCCGGTCCCCGGAGAGGTGACGTAGATCGGCTGGACGTACAGGAACGAGTCGCCGATCGGCACGACCTGCGGGGCGCCCACCTCGACCGTGTTGACCGCGCGGTCGCCGAGGTCCGTGGTCTCCTGGTTCAGGAGGCGGAGCCTGTCCGTCACCGGGGGCGCGGCGAGGATCCGGCGGCTGATCTGGGCAGGCCCGAGCACGCGACGTGAGCGCGGCAGGCTCAGCTGGGTGAGGCGGACGCGCCCGCGTGCATCGAGCGTGCCGGCCAGGTATCCGGTCAGGTTCTCGCCGCTGTACGGAGTGAACGGCGTGGTGAGCATGAACCGCTGCCGTCGATCGCCCGGCAGCCGCGCCAGCAGGTAGGAGGGGCGCAGCGTCGGCCCCTGGCGGCCGAACTGGTAGTAGCGGTTGGGGAGGGTGCCGACCTTCTGGATCGGCCCGGAGATGTCACTCGGCCGGTCCCAGGCGTCGGCCCGCGTGTAGAACTCGTCGATGTCGTCGGCGTGGTAGCTCGCCCAGATCGTCGATTGGGCGTCGAAGAGCTCCTGCGGGTAGCGCAGATGGTCACGGACGCTCGCCGGCAAGCGTGACGCCGGAGTGAACAAGGTCGGGAAGGCGTCTTGCCACGCGCCGAGGATCGGGTCGTCCGGCTCCATGGCGTACATCCGGATGCGGCCGCTGAAGGCGTCGACGGTTGCGACGACCGATCCACGCATGTAGTTCACCCGCCGGCCGCCGACGTCCAGGGACTCCGAGTAGGGGTACGAGCTGCTCGTGGTGTAGCCGTGCGCCAGGAACAGGATGCGTCCCTCGACGACCGCGACCTGCGGGCGCCGATCCCAGTGCAGGAAGGGGGCCAGGGTCCGAAGGCTGTCGTTCACGTCTCGGCGGAGGAGGATCCGCGAGCTCCCCTCGAGTGTCTGGGAGAGCAGCAGGTTGAAGTCCCCCAAGCGGAGGGCGAAGACTGCCCGGCGCAACAGACCGGACGCCGGGATCCCGCCCGCGCCGTCGTAGTGGTACTCAGGCTGTGGGGCATCGCCGGGCAGCGGTTTCTGGATCTCGTTGCGACCCGTCCGGGCGACGACCCAGGGCTCGGCGCCGGGCGGCTGGACGCCGTAGTACACGCGCGGCTGACGCAGCCGAATCGGCGGGCGCCCAAGCCCGAACGCCGACGTGAGGAAGGTCGGCGATCCTTCGCCGTCTACGCCGCCGGCCGGCACGGCCACGAGCCCGTAGCCGTGGGTGTACGCCAGGTGGTCGTTCGCCCAGGTCCGCCCCGATGGGTCCAACCGCCTGATGTCGAGCTCCCGCTCCGCGATCATCATCGCCTGCGGCTTTCCGCGCTGCATGTACCTGTCGAGGGTGACCCCTGGGAAGGTGTAGTAGGAGCCGATGGACTGCTGCTGGTTGATCTCCCCACGCAGCACGTCCGGGTCCCATAGGGGGATGTTCCGCAGCACATCGCGGTTGTCGCGCAGCTCCCGTTCCGAGATCCCGGTGTTGGCGGGAACCGGTCGTTCCGTTACGCGATCGAGGCCCCAGGCGCGCCGGGTCATCTTGATCGAATCGGTGATGTACGGACGCTCGCGCGACAGGGTCTGCGGGTCCACGATGATCCGCTGGACCACCGAGGGAAGGATCGAGGGGTTCACGAACTCGGCGACCGCGACCATCACGAGGGCGATCGCCGGCAGGGACCGAGACCTCCGAACCGCCGCGTACAGCATCATCGCCGCGCCCGCGAGACTGACGACGACGAGGACGCGCAGCCAGGGGAGCAGGACGTGTACCTCGGTGTACCCCGCCCCGGGAACCGTTCGGTTGTCGCTCGAGAGCTCCAGGGCGTACTGCCCGAGCCAATGCTTCCACGCGAGGACGAGCAGCAGGAGCGCGGCCAGTGTGAGCAGGTGGGCGTATGCCCCCCGGCTGGCCGAGACGGGCGGCGGCTTCACGCGGATCGCTCCGGTTGCCACGTGCGCGGCGAACGCGAACACGAGCGCCACCGCGAAGGTCAGCAACAACCACTGGGCGACCTTCTGGTACAGCGGAAGGGAGAACACGAAGAAGCCCAGGTCCTTGTCGAAGAGCGGGTCGGTCATCCCGAAGTCGCGCCGGTGGAGCCAGAGGGTGATCTGCTGCCAGCTGCCCAGCACGACGCTGCGGCCGACGATGAAGCCGGCGGCTGCCGAGACGGCCAGGTAGGCGATCAGGAGGATCCGCCGCAGCCGCGCGTGCGACGGAGTGCCGCGACCCAGCCGCGCCTCGGGAGGCGCCACGCGCTCCACAACCCAGAAGTTGGCGAGCAGAACGGTCGTCGTGAGGATGCCGGTGAGACCGCCCGCGATCCACTTGGCGGCGAGCAGCCTCCAGAAGACCCGCTCCTGCCCGAGTCCGTGGAACCACAGCCAGTCCGTTTCGAGGTGCGCGAGCACCCGAGCCAGCAGCGACACGAATGCCAGAGCGACGAGCACCACTGCCGAGCGCAAACGCGGCCTCCGCCACCAGGCGCGCTTCGCACTCGGCTCCGGTCGAGGAGCGTGGTGGCGGCGGCGCTCCCCCGGCGTCGCCGGCCGGCGCAGCCGCCTGACCGGGCGCAGATGGGAGGCGCGTGTCCGCATGTTCCCGGGCAATCGTCGCCCGCTCACGCTCCGGCTCAACAACGAGGAGCGGTCACTTGATCGGCCCTCGCTGTTGAGCGCCTCCCAACCGGAAGGTTGGATGTCGGGGTGATCCTCGAGCTCGTGCTCGCCGACGGCACGCGAGTGCCCCTGGTCCGCGAGATGACCATTGGCCGGGCGCCCGACAGCACGCTCCGGCTGGATGACCCGGCGGTCTCGCGCCACCAGGCACGGATCTCCGTGTTCGCCGACCGTGTGGTCCTCGCCGACATGGGCTCGAGCTATGGGACCTGGCTGGACGGGCAGCGGCTGACCGATCCCGCCGTGCTCCGCGATGGCTCGCGTCTCCGAGTTGGCAACCACGAGCTGATCGTCGAGCGGCGCCGCGACGAAGCCGAGGCTGGGCGGACGATCGTGGTGCCCACCGGCCGGCCCGAGACCAGCCGCTTCGGCGGGCACCCCAGGGTCCGCTCCGGGTACGCCCTGAAGCGCCTCGAGGCCTCGGAGGGCGAGCGCCGCTGGGTGCTGCGGGACATGGAGGCCGACCGCTTCCTACAGATGTCGGATGCCGACGCCGAGTTGTTCCAGCTGCTGGATGGGCGCCGCTCACTGGCCGAGCTCCTCGTCGAGGCGGAGCGGCTCGAGGGCGCCGCCGGGCCCGCGCGGCTGGTGCGTCTCCTGGCGGAGCTCGCCGACAGGGGACTGCTTTCGGGCGCGGCGGGCGAGGCGTCCGTGGACGGAGCGGACGTCGGCGTGTTGCGGCGGCTCGCCCGTCCGAGGGAGAAGACGTGGGCCGGCGCGGGGGCGCTGTTCGAGCGGCTCTACAGGCGGGGCGGCTGGCGGCTGCTCACCCGGCCGGCGCTGGCGGCCATCGCCGTGCTGTCGGTGGCGGGTCTGGCGGTCTTTCCGTATCTCGTCGCCGGCCGCTACGGGACGCCGTTCGTGGTGGCCCAGCACATAGGTCTCGGAGCGCTGATCTTCATGATCGGGCGCTTCGCGATAGTGGCCGTCCACGAGACCGCCCACGGACTCGTGACGGCCTCCTTCGGGCGGCGCGTCCGACGGGCCGGGTTCAAGCTGGTGCTGATCTTCCCGTACGCCTTCGTGGACACGTCCGAGGCATGGTTCGAGCCCAGGCGGCGGCGGATCGCGATCAGCGCGGCGGGCCCGGTGTCGGACCTCTCGCTCGGCGCCGTGTTCTCTGTGTGCTGCCTGGCGCTTCCCGCCGGAACGACCCGGGACATCTTCTTCCAGCTCGCGTTCGCGGCGTACCTCGGCGCCTTCTTCAACCTGAATCCCTTCTCGAACCGGGACGGCTACCAGATCCTGGTCGACGTCCTGCGAGAGCCGGGGCTCCGCAAGCGCGCCCGCGAGCAGCTCTTCATGCGCCTCAGCGGGCGACATGTGCCCGGCGACTCGCGGCTGCTGGTCGCCTATGGGATCGCGGGGCTCGTTTGGACCGCCATCGCCGCCTGCTTCGCGGTGGGAATCTCGCTGAGGTACCAGTCCCGGCTCACAGAGCTCGCTCCGGAGCCCGTGGTCTGGGCCGCCCTGGGTCTCGTGTGGGTGGCCCTGTTCCTGCCGGTGGCGGTCATGCTGGGCCGGCCGCTTCGGGAGCGGAGGCGCAGCCGGGAGGCCTGAGGTGACCTCAGCCGAAGCTGAAGCCGCCGCCGGGGTGCTCCAGCGCCTTCTGTCCGACCCGGGCTACCGCGCCGCCTTCCGCCGGAACCCGGTCGCCGCGAGCCGCGAGGCGGGCTTGCCGAGCGTCGCCGAGGAGCTCGCCATGGGCGGCGGGAAGGCCCTGGACACCCTCGAGGACCGCGAGTCGCGCTCGAGCCTCGCGGGTGTGTTCATGGCCGCGGCACTCGAGGGTGCGGCCGTCTTCGAGTTCTCCAAGCAGGTCCTGCCTCACATGGACGACGTGCCCGAGGCCGTGGGCAAGGTGCTGTCGCGCATCCAGCTGCCGGCAGTCGCCGAGGCCCACGCGGCGACGCCCCGGGTGCAGGGCGTCGAGCCGATTCGCGACGCCGGCGAGTTCCCGGCGGTGACGGCCGAGCAGGCGGCCGGTGGCGACCTTCTCCACAACAAGCACGTGTCGTTCGACGCCGACGGCATCGCAGACGTCAAGGCCGGGAAGCTCGATCCTCGGCTCCAGTCTGTGCTGACGGCGATCGCGCGCGACCACACGATCACCGTCTCGGCCACGGCCTCCGACCACGACAAGTTCACGAGCGGCGGCTCGGTGTCCAATCACTACTACGGGCGCGCGGTGGACATATCCGTGGTTGACGGCCAGCCGGTCAGCCCGGGGAACGCGGCGGCCCGGAAGATCGCGGAAGCGCTGTCCCGTCTGCCGTCCGGTATGCGCCCGACCGAGATCGGCTCGCCCTGGGCGCTCTCGGGCCCCGGGTACTTCACCGACGGCGCGCATCAGGACCACCTCCACATCGGCTTCGACGATCCGGTCGGTTCGGGGTGGAAGCCTCCGCCGGAGTTGGCGGCCGCGCCGGCTGCCCCAGCGGCCGGGATCGAGGAAGCCGCACCGGAGGTGGACGACGAGGAACCGGCCGAGCCGGGCGGGTTGGAGGATCCCGGTGGCGACACCGATGCCGAGGCCGACGCCGAGAGCGACGGCGACGAGGGCGACGACAACGACTCCATCTCGGACGACGCCAGCGACGAGGAGGAGGACGACGAAGGCGAGGGCGACGAAGACGAGGACGACGAGGGCTACGACGGCGATCACGACGACAGCAGTGACAGCGGGAGTGACGACACCGACGACAGCGACGGCAGCGACGGTGGTGAGGACGACAGCGACGGCGACAGCGGGGGTGGCGGCGATGCCGGCGACGACGGTGGCGCCGGCGGCGATGGCGGCGGGTCGCTCGACCTCGGCGGTGTCGACGGGACGTATCCCGGCGACGACGCGTCGAAGGTCGAGATCGCGGCGTGGATGGGCGGCGCGGCGCAGAAGCGCGGCCTGCCGGCCGAGCTGCCGGTCATGGCATCGCTGGTCGAGTCCGGGCTGCGAAACCTGAACTACGGCGACGCCGACTCGGTCGGGTTCTTCCAGATGCGCGTCGGCATCTGGAACCAGGGCGAGTACGCCGGGTATCCGGAAGACCCGGAGAAGCAGCTCGACTGGTTCCTCGACACGGCCGAGGCGGTCAAGCGAGCCGGAGGCGGCAGTGACGACCCGAGCGGCTACGGCGAGTGGGTCGCCGACGTCGAGCGACCCGCCGCCCAATACCGCGGTCGCTACCAGCTCCAGTTGGACGAGGCTCGCAGCCTTCTCCGGCAGGTAGCGGAACGACGAGGCGGCGTGCAGCTCGAGGACGTCGTGGACGGCGGCGGCGGGCGCGGCGCCGGGCCGCGCGCGCTGGCGGCCGTGGCGGAGGCGAAGAAGTACCTCGGGACTCCGTACCAGTGGGGCGGATCCACGCCACAGACCGGGTTCGACTGCTCGGGGCTCGTGCAGTGGGCGTACGCGAAGGCCGGCATCCGGATCCCCCGGGTTACATACGATCAGGTGGACGCCCCGAACGGCAGGCGCGTGGACCGCGCACACCTCCTGCCCGGCGACCTGGTGTTCTTCCGAAGCGCGAGCGGCGACGTCCACCACGTCGGGATGTCGCTCGGCGGCGACAAGTTCATCAACGCCCCCAGCACCGGAGAGAAGGTCCGGATCGACAGCCTCAAGGAGTCGTACTACGCGAAGGAGTTCTACGTCGGGCGGCGCTTCGACCTCAGCGGGGCGGAGAAGCCGCGAGCGCCGGTGGCAACGGCCACGCCTCGCGCCGATCCAGATCCAGGCGCCGCGCGCGCCGCCGAGGCTGCCCTTGCCCGCGACGCCGCGGAGGTGCAGCGCCCGGGAACGCTTCTGTTCGAGGCCGTCCGGGCGCAGGAGGTCACGAAGATGAACCAGGCGCAGGTGCTGAGGGCGGTCGACCCCCCGTCCTAGGGGTCCTCCGAGTCGTCGCTCGGGTCGTCGGACCTAGAGTCGCCCACGTCGCTACGCGGCTCGGGTGAGTCGCCCGCCTGTGAGCCGTCCTCGCCGCCGCCGCGGTCCGGCGTGGCCGGCTGGTCCGGCGTCGCGGGCTTGTATCCGGCGCGCCGCAATCCGGCCAGCGCGGCGTTGACCTGCGCGACACGGCCGGGAATGGCCGCGCTGGCTGCGCGATATGCGGCCGAGTCGCCGCTCGTCGCGGCGGCCGCGGCTTGCCGGTACGCGGCGGCCGTGCTCCCAAGCGCCGCTACCAGCGCGGCATTGGCCTGCCGGTCCGCGGGACTGAGGTCGACCGACGCGAGCTGCCTCGCGGCGCCCTCGTATGCACTCGCCAGGGCCAGCGACGCCGCGGCCTGGTCCCCAAGCGTCTGGGCGGACTGCAGGTTCGTCTCCTGCGGCTGGGTGGCGGCCTGGAGCTGTCCGACCGTGCTGTTCAGGCTGCTCGCGTACGCGTCGCTCGGACCGATCGGGTAGGGGGTCGCGCTCTTCAAGCGAAGCGTTCCCGCGATGGCGTCGCATTGGGTGAGCGCGGCCTCACACGCCACGGTGGCGACGCCGGCGGAGGTCGGCACCGTGTAAAGGGTCAGCCGCCGCCCGGAGCCGAGCGGCCGGAGCCCGGCGTAGCGCCACGCCTGGAGGTCGTGCTCGGGCAGCCGGACGGCCTCGCGGGCCGGTGGCGAGTCCGGTGACCGGCCGATCGAGCTCAGGAAGGCTGCGGGCAGCAGCGCGCCGTTCGACCCGGCGTTGCCTTTCACCAGACCGAACTCCACGAGCGGCCCTTCGCGCGGTCCTCCAGGCGAGGCGGCGACCGCTCGCGACAGCGGCAGGCCGACGTCGGGCGCGGACGGAAGCCGGCGCCAGCCGGAGGGGACCCGGAGTGCCATGTCGGGGCCGCGCAGGGCGGAGGCGGGAGCGGCTACCGGCGGGCCGCCCGTCCCTCCGGTGGAGCTGCCGCGGCCGCCCAGGGCCACGGCCAGCGCGGCGAGGAGCACGAGCAACAGGAGCGCCGCCTTCAGGAGCCTGTGGCGGTGCTCCGGCGGATCGTCCTCGTCCTCGAGGCGCCGCGTTGGCTCCTCGGGCATGACGGTGCGCGCGAGCGCCGCCTCGTCTCGGTCGCGGAGGGGACGCGTGGGGGCCTCCGACATCGAGTCGTTCCAGCCGGAGAACTCCCACGTCGGCATGAGTGGCGGCCGTGCCGCGGTCGTCGGGGGCGGGGTGGCCGGGCCCGCCGGCGCGTCCTTCGGCCGGTCCGAGGGGGACAAGAGCGGAGCCGCCCGCCGCCACCGCGGTCCGACCAGGTCGATGACAATCTCCTCGAACGCGTCCCAGGCCTCGGCGGCAGCCTGCACGCGGTCCTCGGGCTTCTTCACGAGGAGCCGCTCGGTCCAGTCGGAGATGGCCGGGTCGATCTCGGGATTGAGCGAACGCGGCGGCGGGATGGGGTCGCTCACCTGGCGCATGAGGATCGCCATGGGCTCGTCGGTGTCATGGAAGGGCACCTGTCCGACGAACAGCTCGAACGCCATCACCCCGACGGAGTAGAGATCGGTCCACGGTCCGACCTCCTGTCCCATCGCCTGCTCGGGCGCCATGTAGTTGGGCGTCCCGACCGTCGAGCCCGCCGCGGTGAGCACGCTGCTCGTCTGCACCTTGCCGGTCGCCTTGGCGATGCCGAAGTCGGTGATCTTCACCCGGCCGTCCGAGGTGATCATCACGTTCTCGGGCTTCAGGTCCCTGTGGACGATGTGGTGCTGCTCGGCGTGGTCGAGCGCGGCCAGGATGCCCTCGAGCACGCCCGCCACCTGTGCGAGCGACAAGTGCCCGATGTGCGGCCGGAGCGATCCCCGCCGGACGTACTCCATCGCGATGTACGGGATTCCGCCGCTCTCGAAGTAGTCGTGGACCGTGACGATGTTGGGGTGGCTGAGCGAACCCGCCAGTCGTGACTCGCGCAGGAAGCGCCGAACGAACGACGGGTCCGACTGCCGAAGGGCGCTCAGCTCCTTCAGCGCGACCAAGCGGTCAAGATCGGTCTGACGGGCGAGGTAGACGGTGGCCATGCCACCCCGCCCGAGCTCCTCGAGGATCTCGTAGCGGCCGACCGTCCTCGCGACGCGATTGCGCACCGAACGAACCTACGACCGGATCAGGGCCGGGCCAACAAGCGGTGTCTACTGCCCGATAGCGGCCTGTTGTTGAGAGAGCAGCCGCCGCGTCGTTTGCTTGAGGGACATGTCCCTCCCAGCTCGACTAAGCCTCCGCGGAGCGACCCTCGTGGCAACGATGTCCACGCCGGTCCTGGTCGCGGCGGGGCTGCTCGCCGGCACTGGCATCGCAGCGCTCGCACACCTCACCGGTGCCGATTTGCGCGGGCTCGCCGGGAGCCAGCCCGGCCTGCTTCTGAGCTTCATCGGGCCTAGGGGCGAGTCCGCGTAAGGCCGCTGCCCCAGTCTCGTAGGCGTGACCAGAGCCGGCGAACTCGGCTGGCGACGAAGGCGCCGACGATCGCCCCGGCGGCCAGGACCACGAGAACGACGGGAAGCGACGGCCCAGGGCTCTGGTCGCCGGCCGCGGAACGCCCGCCATCCCCGCCGCCCTCTTCGGCCTCGTCCTCGTCGGCCTCGTTCTCGTCCTCGTCGCCGAAGACTCCACCAATGTCGATCGCAGCCATCGGCGCGACGGGCGCCGCGCCTCGCTGGGGAGCGTCCGCGTCGCGCCTCGTGATCGGAGTCTTTTCACGCGAAGCTCGTCGGGTCCGCGTCGCGTAGACGACTGTGTTGTCGAGGTAGTGACCCGTGGAGCTGTCGAAGGCGCCCCCGCAGGTGATGAGCCTGAGCGTGGAGGCATGTGTGGGGTGGTAGACCCTGCGGGTCGGGAAGCGGTCCTTCGGCCAGCGCTCGATCCCCTGGACGCGGAAGCTGGCCACGCTGCCATCGGCGCGGCGGATGTGGATCAAGTTGCCGCGGTCGAGCTCGCCAAGCCGGTAGAACACGGCCGGGCCGGAGGTGGAGTCCACGTGACCCGCTATCACCGCGGGGCCGCGTTCGCCCGGCTCGGGCCCACCCGTGTACCAGCCGGTGTTGCCCCACTTCTGGGGCACCTCCAAGCTGCGGTCCGGGTTCAGGCCAAGCGGGACGACGGGCGCCGAAACGCCGATCGCGGGGATGTGGATCCGGCGCGGGGGCGCCGCCCTGCGGTCGATCAAGAGTTTGCGCCTCGCCTCCGGGGGACTCTCACCCGTCACCACCTTTGGGGCGACCCGCTTCCCCTCAGCCCGAGGGGCGAGCGGGGGCGCGGAGGACGAGTCCCCCGTCAGGCCCACCACGAGCAGGCCGACGCCGAGGACGAAGGCGGCGGCGGACACCGCCAGCCACACGGCCCGACGGCCCATGGTCAGGCCGCCGCCAGCGCGCGGAGCGGGGCAGGCTTGCGCTGGTGCAGCGGGCGGGGTGCCTCCTGCTCGTGCAGGTGCTCGGCCGCCCATTCGTACATCGCCATCAGCGTGCCGGTGAGGCTCCAGCCGAGCGGCGTGAGCGAGTACTCGACCCTGGGCGGCACCTCGGGATAGACACGCCGCGCGATCAGGCCGTCGCGCTCGAGCGAGCGCAGCGTCTGGGTCAGGGTCTTCTTCGAAATCTCCCCGACCTCGTAGAAGACCTCGCTGTAGCGCCGGGTGCCGTTCGCCAGCAGGTAGAGGACGTCGACGCTCCACTTCCCGGCGAGGAGGTCGAGCACGCTCCGCGTGCCGCGGATCATCTCGAGGTCCGTGATCTCGGCCGGAGAGTTCACAGCGACTGGGCCAGGAAGAACAATGCGATGAGTACGAACGCGAGCGTGCCCACGCGCAGCGTGAGCGAGATCGCGCGGTCCGAGATGGTCGGCAGGGGCGTGGGGTCGCTCCGCCTCGCCCGACCGGCGGTCGGCTGCCCGCCTTCGTCCTCGTCGGGGAGCGCGATCCTCTCCGCCGGGTTGTGCCGGACGAGGTCCCTCTCAGCCGCGTAGTCGTAGAGCGCGCGCACTGACCGCGCCAGCACGCGCAGCCGGCGGCGAGAGATCCCCGCCTTGCTCAGGTCGTAGAGGAGAGCCTCCACGTTGTCGCGGCGCAGCTCGGCCAGGGGGATCGTCCCGAGGTGCTCCCGGACGTACGTGCCGAGCGACCAGTTGAGCTCGCGGGCGGCCTCGCGGGTGAACGAACGGCCGTACCGGTCGCGCGCGAATCCCTCGTCGACGGCCTCGAGGAACTCGTCCACCATGTGGCCGACGGTCGGAGCTGTCCGCGTCGTCGGGACCACGTCTCGCTCGCCTCCCCGGGTGACTGACCAGCCTGAGTACGAGTCGTAGGTCATGGCAGGGGCCGAAGGTACGGCGATATGACCGGTCGATCGACAGGCGTGCCTTCTCAGTCGATAACGGGTCGCTAGCGCGGCGGCTGGATCCGGAGAATCCGATCGTCGCCCTTGCGCGGGGCGCCGCGCCCGTCGCGGTTGCTGGTGAGCGCGTAGAGGGCGCCGTCAGGTCCTTCAACGACGGTGCGCAGGCGGCCGAAGCGCTTTCGCAGCAGGGGTTCGTCGGCGACGATGCGGCCGTCCTGGAAGGTCAGCCGCCGCAGCTCCTCACCGCGCAGACAGGCGAAGACGAAGCTTCCGGTCCAGGCAGAGCCGCGCCGGGTGACGAACGTGGCGCCGGACGGGGCAAGCGGCCGCCGGTAGACGCGCAGCGGAGCGTCGAAGCCGGACTGGTCGAAGCCGTACACCCTGGGCCACCCGTAGTTCCCGCCCTCCACGATGTGGTTGATCTCTTCGTAGCCCTCTGGGCCGTCGATCCCCTCGGAGGGCCCGTGCTCCGTCGCGATCAGACGGCCCGAGCCGGGCTCCCAGTCGAAGCCCTGGGGGTTGCGGTGGCCTTGGGAGAGGATCTCGGGGCGCCCGCCCGCTCCTCGGTACTGCCGGGGCGTCAGCGCGAGGAACTTGCCGTTCAGCGAGTCGGCGCGCTGGGCGAGTTCGCCGTCTCCGGCGTCGCCCGTTGCGACGTAGAGCCGACCGTCCGGGCCGAAGGCGATCCGCCCGCTGTCGTGGACGCGGCCCGCCTCGATGCCTTGAACCAGCGAGCGCTCGCGCCGAAGCCGGCCGCGCGAGAACCGCCAGCGCTCCAGCCGCATGCCGCTTGCGGTCGTGTAGTAGAGGTAGACGAATCGGTTCCGCGCGAAGGCGGGATCGAGCGCCAGGCCGAGCAGGCCCCCCTCGCCGTAGGCGCTCACGGGCACCGTGGCGGCCGGGCGGCGCCGCAGCCGGCCGTCGCGCCCCAGCAGGCGGACGCGCCCCGGGCGCTCGGTCACGAGCGCGCGCCGATCGGGGAGGAACGCGATCTCCCAGGGAACCTCAAGCCCCGTCGCGACCGTCTCGACGCGCCGCGGCGCGGCGGGTCGGCGGTCGCAGCGGTCGGTCCCGGGGCAGGTCCGGAGCACCCGCACCAACGGCTCGCCCTTGCGCCAGCGCAGCTCGATCAGGAGCGACGCCGCGTTGTTCCCGTAGTCGAGCTCGCGCAGGCGGCGCTCGCGGTTCACCTCGTGCACGAGCACGTAGCGGCCGGAGCGCAGGCCTGTCAGCGGCAGGTACTGCCCCTCGAGGTTCGCCTGATAGTCGTCTCCGTAACCGACGGAGATGCCTTCTCGGATTCCGAGCAGCCCCGTCTCATCGAGGCCGCAGCGGCTTGTGTAGACGGGGCGCGACGGCTCGGCCGGAAGGTTGCGACCGCGAACCTCGTAGCGATCGCCGAGGCAGAAACCGGTCTTGCGATCCCGGACCGCCACATTGCGCCGGCCGGCCCGGCGCAGCTCGTAGCGGTCGAACCCCAGCAGGTGCCAGTGCCGATGGTCCGGCGACACGACGTAGCGGAGCTCGCCCGTTCCAGGCACTACTTGCATGGGCGCGCCGTCGCGCTCGATGAGCTGGTCGGCCTCCATCGTGGCCGCATCCAGGCCCGCCCGGTGACCGTCGATGATCAGCGGACCGTCGCCGACGTTGCTGACCGCGGAGCTGAACCCGAGCCGGTAGACGGGTCGCGCGCGGGTACCTGCCCGCGTGATCACGAGGTCGTACGGCGTTGCCTGCTCGAGGTCGGGAAGCCGTTCTGATCCGGCCGTTGCAGCGGGTGCCCGAACCGCGACCGCCACGGCCGCGAGCGCCAGGGCGAGCCCGGCGAGGGTCGGGAGCAGGCGGCACACGAGGACTCTGGTCGGCACGGCGGCGAGGCTAGCCCAGCCTCTCCGCAGGCTGGGGGCGCGCCACTTCCCAAGGGTTCCTGGAAGTGCCCGGGCCGGCGACCTTCCGAACCTACGTTTCGGTCGAAGCGACACCCCACCCCCAGGGAGGAGACCCTGACATGGTCCTACAACGAAGCACCCGATTGCTGGTCCTCGCGGCCGGCCTGGCGCTCGCCCTGCCGGCGACCGCCGCGCAAGCCGGTGGCGGCGCACCGGCGGTGGACCCGCCGATCGTGGGCGTGCCGATCGAGCGCACCGCCAACGCGCTCGGCAACGCCGCGGACGCCATCGACGACGGGAACGGCGCTCAGGCCGTTGGTCCACTCAACGCGTCCCGCCGGTACCTGATTCGCTCCTACAAGGGCGCCAAGTACCTGATCGCGAATGCGCCACCGCCGCCGGCCGCTGCCGACAGCGCCGGCCCGCGGACGTTCCGCCGCCTGGCCCATCGCCTCGTGCGGGCTTCCCGGAATGGGGGCCGCAGCGGCTGGATCCGGGCGCAGGCCAGCGGCGCCGAGGGAGGCGGGCCGGCATTCGCCGATGCGCCGACCGCCGTGTTCGACGTCTTCACCAGCCAGTTCAATGCCGCGACGGCCGCGGTGGGAATGCTGCCCGACGTCAAGGGCAATCTGCTGACCCGGGTGAAGGCGACGCTGAACACGGCGATCGTCCTACGCAACCGGCTCGTGAAGATCGTCCACGAGGCCGAGCCCCCTGCGCCGCCCGCAGCCGATGGCAGGGTGCACGCCCGGGCGAGCGGCGCCGAGGGCGGGTCCACGTTTGGCGCCGTCATGCCGGGGCTGATCGTGCTGCTCGACGCGGAGCAGCAGATGATGGAGGCCACGGCTCAGGACCAGTCGGTTCCCGCGGCGTCCCGGGCCGCGCTGCAGAACGCGATGTTCGCGGATCTTCAGATCGAGCAGCGCGTCAACCAGTGGTGGCCGCCCGTGGTGGGCGACTAGCCGCATCGCACCAGCGAGTCGAGCGGCCGGCCCCCGCGCCCGCCCCGGGCGCGCCGAGCGTGTTCGGCGGGAGCCGCTCCAGCGTCCGGGCGTCGAAGACCTCGACACCCTTGCCACCGAGCAACGTTACCCACAGCTGCCGGCCGTCCGGGGAGAAAGCCACCTGCTTGGGG
>Ga0081538_10001397_pt1 | contig 24777 bp, 22 predicted proteins | sample TabmetS5T2R1_FD_71022 | JGI IMG/M metagenome (GOLD analysis project Ga0081538, IMG submission 71022) | Tabebuia heterophylla rhizosphere microbial communities from the University of Puerto Rico - S5T2R1 | ecosystem: Host-associated > Plants > Roots > Rhizosphere ... | reverse complement strand
CATGGCGCCAATGCTCACCCCGACCGGGCCGGTGTGGTCGTGCAGGATGTCGAACTCGCCCCCGCGGTCATAGGCCGACACGGCGTGGGCGGCCTCGAACCAGGGATCGCCGATGCGCTCCTCGGGCGGGACCTTCCCGAGCGGTGGCACGAGCCGCGCCCCGGTTTCGGACCCGGGTGGGGCGAACAGCGTGACCTGGTGGCCGCGCTCGGTCAGCCCATCGGCCAGCAGCGACACCACCCACTCGATGCCGCCGTAGCCGGTAGGCGGGACCGGGTACCAAGGGGGGGCGATGATGGCGACACGCATGGGACGTCCTTGGAGCACGCGATGCTGTAGCCGCATGCGACTACCCGTCCAAGCGGCCAACCAAGCGGTTGCATTGCTCGGCTCGGCGCCAGGGCCGGGCGGCAGCCCTCACCGCTTGGCGTATGCAGCGAATCTCCACACGTGTGGCCTGGTGTCGGCCACCCGCTCCTGGTCGGTCACGGTGTCCGTGTCCAGCCGGACCCGCTCGTTGGCCACGACCCGCCTGTCGACCACCGGGGGCTCCTCGCCCAGCACCACCGCATGCTCGGCTTCGGAGAGCTCCGGACCCGAGGGGGCCGCGTCCCGGTTGGCAGCGTGCGGTCCAGGTGGCCCAGGGCACCGTTGGGAGCCTCAATTTCTACCTGGCCGAGCCGCATGAGTGGGACCACAGCGAGCGCAACGCGGCCGAGGTGTACGGGCGGCTGGCCGGTGCCCTGCTGGGCAGCGCGCTCACCGCCGAACTCCAGGGCCGGCTGATCGAGCAGCTCCAGTGGACCCTTGACCACCGCATCCTGATCGAGCAGGCCAAGGGCATCCTGATGGAGCGCGAGGGCATCTCGGCCGACGCTCGCGACTTCCTCACCTGCTGGGCCCTTCAAGCCGAGCAGATGCTGGAAGCACCCTGGCGCATCTGGTTGACGCAGTTCACGGGGCGGCTTGAGGTGAAGCCGGGCTAGGCGAGTGGGGTCTCCTGGGTTCCTGCGAGTGCCGGAGATGAGGTCCGGTAGCCCTTGACGATGAGATAGATGCCGATCCCCAGCTCCCAGATGAACTCCGGAGCCACCAGCACCTGGTGCAGGCCCTCGGCCGGAAGGACGCCCAAGATGACCAGGAAGCCCACGGTGCTGACCAGCGGCCCCCCGACCAGCCCGAACAGGGCAAAGCGCGGAGGCACCAAGCCGGACCGGTACATCAGCCACCCCAGGATCAAGCCGTTCCCGATGCCGGCGAAGACCCCCGGCCCGATCCCGAACGTCCACTCATAGACCGCGAAGATCCCCTGCCCAACCGCAGCGTCGGTCCCGCTCACCGCGTCCTCGCGCAGGGTCGAGACGGCCAGCATGCACACGATCCCGATGGCGATGAAGGTGCACTCCACCACGCGCGCGGTCACATACGCGACGGCGCCGGCTTCGTGGACGCGCTTGTGGATCGAGTACGGCACCACCGCCGTCCCGACATTCGCGATGATCAGGAACAGCTCGAGCACTGCCCCGATCCCGATGAGCGTCTGGGCATCGGTCCCCGCGCCGGTGACGTAGTTGCCTTCGTGGTCCAGCACCGGCGCGTAGAAGAAGAATCGTGCGGCGATCGAGGTCACGAAAGTGATGATCCACAACCACCCGGTGAAGGTCGCGATCCTCCGGTAGTTCATGCCGTCTCTCCCTTCCGCTCGCACGCGAGCATGGCGTAGCCGTAGACGTCGAGCCACTCCCCCGACCGGTGCAGGGACTCACGGACGGCGTGCAGCTCGCGCCGCATGCCGAGCCGCTCCATGAGCCGCCACGAGGCCTCGTTGTCGGAGAAGCACCTGGCCACCACGCGACGCAGGTCGAGTTCGTCGAAGCAGAGGCGAAGCAGCTCCCGGACGGCCTCGGTTTCATAGCCATGGCCGGTGTGAGCGGGGTCGAGCACCCAGCCCAACTCGGCCTGGACCCCTCGGGCCCGCACCGCAACCTCGGTCTGTGCCCAGGCGTCCTCGATCTTGAGCATGAGGTCACCGATCACCTCACCGTCCCGTTCGACGATGAGGGTGGTGGCGAGACGGTCCGGCTTCTCGAACATGGCGCGATAGTCCTCCAGGGTGTGGGGTGCAGCGGTGAGCCAGCGGCCAACGGACCCCTGCCGCCGGAAGCGCCACGTCGGTTCGGCGTCGTCCTCGCATGCCGGGCGCAGGGTGAGCCGTTCGGTGCGGGCGGGCCACTCGAGACGGTGGAACGCCGGCGGCGGTGACCGCTTGTCGGGGTCCGGCTGGTCGACCGGCCGGACTGACAGGAGGGTGGCTCCGATGTCTCGCAGGCCCGCCAGCAGGCCGTGGAGCTGCGACTGGTCGGCGACCGGTCCTGCGAGCGTCGAGGTCCCGTCGTCGTGGTGCGTCAGCTCGAGGTCACCGAACCGGGAGCGCCAGTGACGGTCAAGGTGGCCGTCGACCCGCAGCGCGTAGCCGTACGGCGACGCGGTGCTCATGGCCGCGCCCCCGCAACGAGCGTGCGGCCGGCGGCCCGGTGGTACCCGGGCCGCCGGCGTCGCACGCTCACGGTGGTCATGCGGTCGCTTCTCCACCCGTCGTCGCGTGCTGGTCACGAACCTCGGCGGGTTGCCTCGCGACGTCCCTGCGGGCCGTGCTCCACAGCGAGTAGCCGAGGGCGATCATCGCGATGCCGTTCGGGTAGGCCAGCAGGCGGTAGAAGGCGTCCGGCATCACGGCGAGCGCCGCGCTGACGACCCCACCGACCGCGAGGAGCGCGGCCGCCCACCGGGTCAGAACGTGGGCCCGGTACAGCGCGATGCCGAAGAGGAGGCCGCCGGCGAGGTAGGCGAAGCCCTGGAGCTGGTTGATGGTCCCCAACGCCCCGATGTCACCGGTTGCGGTGCCGCCGGTGCCAACGGCGATGACGTCCTCGACGTAGCTGGGGTCGGTCTCAGCGATGGAAGGCAGGACGTACGCGCTCACGAAGGTGGTGCTCATGATGAGGAGGTAGCCGATGCCGAGCACCAGGTAGCCGATGAGTCCGAGGGCTCCGTTCCGGCGGACCTGGCTCAGGTACATGCCGGTGATGCCGGCCAGCGCCAGCGCGCACATCAGGACCTTGAGCGAGTTCCGGAGGACGACCTCGGTCGTGGTGATGGAGGCGAGGTCCACATGCGGGTGGTTGATGTTGACGCCGATGAAGATCGCTCCCGCGAGCGCGGCGCAGACGCCTGCCGCCTGGGTGAGGCGGGTCGCCGTGATGGTCATGGCGAGTTCCTTTCTCTCCTGGGCTGGTCGCCGGACGGATGTCCGACGGTGTGCAGGAGATTAGGAACCGGCGGGGTGGCGGCACATCACCACATGATGTGACCCGAGGTTGTGATTTCCGCGCCTCAGGGGGCCTGGAGCAGACCGAGATCGGCGGCGCGGCTGACCGCGGCCGCCCTGGTGTTCACGTCGAGCTTGGTGAAGATGCGCTTGGTGTGGGTGCGCAGGGTGTTGATGGACACGAACAGCTGGCGTGCGATCTCGGGGCCGCTCAGGGGCGTGGCCAGCAGTCGCAGGACCTCCAGCTCCCGGTCGCTCAGCGTTCCCGGACCCGGTCCGTCGGTCGTGGTCGGCATCACCGTCGCGGCGCTGCCAGCGGCGCGCAACGCCCGCACGTGGTCTCTTGTTGCCGGCCGCCGCCCGACCTCACCGAGCAGGCTCTGGAGTGGTTCGCCCGCGTCGAGGAACGGGCGCAGCAATCCAGCCGGCACTCCCGCGGTCACTGCTCGGGCAAGGGAGTCCAGCGCCTCGACACGGTTGTGGAGCGACTCGAGCACGAGCGCTTGGGTGACCAGGATCTCGACCGCGCTCCGCACCCTGCCCCCGGCTTCGGCCTCCTCGAGAAGCCGAGCCAGCGTCGGCATCATGCCCTCGACCTCTGTCGACCTGCCCTCAGACCGGGCCGTCGCGACGAGCAGCCGTGCGAGCGTGAGCAGGTTGAACTCGTTCAGGTAGGTCGGTTCCGTCCCCGCCGTCACCTGGTGCTCATGCGCCCAGTCCCACGCCTCGTCCACGAGCCCCTGGGCGATGTGGATCATCGCCCTCATCGCGGGGATCGGGCGCACGTCGGGGAAGAAGCCGCGCAGGTACCTCGACTCGGCCTGGTCCAGCAGCTCGACCGCGGTCTCGTGGTGCCCCTGGGCACTCCGCAGCCCGGCCATGGCGACGTACCACCGGTGGCGGTTCTCGAGGAAGGAGGCCCCCTCGCCCAGCTCCTTGCTCGTCTGAAGGTGGTGCGCCGCCGCCTCCAGGTCACGCTGTTCCAGCAGGACCTCGCTGAACCCGACGTGCAGGTCGCCGAGAACGGTGGAAGCGGCGCCGGGATCCTGCTGCGCCGTCCTCAGGGCGCGCTCGTAGAGCCGTCGCGCCACCCGGGGCTGGCCACGAAGCATCCACATCTGCGCGAGGACCACCGTGCTCCCAAGCTCGTCGGCGGTGTGTCCGGCGGCGTGCAGGCTCCGCACCGTCTCCGAGAACGTCTCCACAGCGGTCTCGAGGTCGCCGGCCCCCCACGCGGACAAGCCGAGAAAGCCCGCGGCTCCGGCAACGGCGAGGTGGTCCTCCGGACCGGCCAGCTCGAGTGCCTGCCGGGCGTGCGCAGCCGTCCCGGTCACGTCGTCACGAGCCTGCGCGGCGGAAGCCCGGTAGATCGAGATCCAGGCGGGAAGGGTCCGGAGCTCGTCGCCCGCCATCGGAGCGTCAGGGGGCAGGGCCTTGAAGGCGCGCTCGGCATCGTCCAGCCAGTCCTCGACGCCATCGAGGTCCCCTGCCACCAGTCGCGTCCACGCCATGATGGAGCTCAGCACCGGCCTGGTCCGAACCTCGCTCTCGGGCAGGGCGCCGAGCCAGGAACGAAGGACGCGGTTGCGTCTGCTGCGCCGAAGTTCGGGAAGCGCCGCCTCGACGAGGTCGGCCGCCCGACCGGCCTGCCGGCCGGCGAGCGCGTGCTGCACGGCGTTCTCGACCATGCCGTGGTCGGCGTACCACTGGCTGGCAGTGCCGTGCAGGGCGAGGGCGCGGCCGGGGTGCTCGCCCGAGAGTCGAGCCCGGAGCGCCTCCGCGAACAGGTGGTGGTAGCGGTACCAGGTGCGCTCGTCGTCGAGCGGGACGACGAACAGGTTGCTGCGCTCGAGCTCCTCGAGCATGGCGCTGCCGTCGTCGCTTCCGGTGAGGGCGTCGCAGAGCGAGCCGGTCATCTGGTCGAGCACGGCGGTCGCCATGAGGAAGTCGGCAACACGGTCGGACTGTCGGCGGAGCACCTCCTCGACCAGGTAGTCCAGGACGAAACGGTGGCTGCCGGCAAAGGCATCGATGAACCCCGACGGGTCATCGCGACCGCGCATCGACAGCGCCGCGAGCTGCAGCCCGGCCGGCCAGCCTTCCGTCCGCGCATCCAGGGCCAGGATGTCGTCCGGGCTGAGATCCAGGCCCATGAGCTCGTTGAAGAAGGTCTCGGACTCGCCGGGGGTGAAGCGCAGGTCGGCCGCTCTCACCTCGACCAGGTCCGCCCTGCTGCGCAACCGGGCCAGCGGCAGCGGTGGGTCCGCACGAGTGGCGATGGCGAGGCCCACGTGTCGGGGCAGGTGCTCCAGGAGGAACGTCGTCGCCTCGTGGACTGCCGCGTTGTCGATGACCTGGTAGTCGTCGAGGGCCACGACGGTCTCCTCCGCCATCAGGTCAACGTCGTTGACGAGGTCGGTCAGGATCGCCTCGGTCGAGAGCTCGTGAGCGCTCTCGAGCCGTGCCGTGGTCTGGGCGCCGACCTCCAGCCCGCTGGTCTCCAGCGCTCCGACGAGATGGGTCAAGAGCCGACGGAGGTCGTTGTCTCCCTCGTCGAGTGAGAGCCAGGCCACGCGTGGAGCGTGCCCGCCAGGCCGGGTGGGTGAGAGCCACTGGCTCAGGAGGGTGGTCTTGCCGAATCCCGCCGGCGCCGAGACGAGCACCAGCCTTGGCAGCTCGGAGGCGCCCGAACGGACCAGATCGGTCAGCCTCGGGCGCGCCACCAGCGGGCGGCGGGTCGCCGGGATGTGGAGCTTCGTGCCCAGCACGGCCACCTCAGCACACCGGCCTGACCCGCGGGACGGCACCGGCGCCGGCCGCGAGGACCATGGGAGCGAGGGCCGGTCCGATGGAGAGGCTCCTGCTGCCGGGTTCCGGACGACGTGATCTTGTCCGATCCCGTACCCGTGCAAACTAGGACAGGAAGCGGGCGAAGCATGCTGGTGAGCGCCGGACCTCCGCACCAGACACGCCGTTCAGGTCGGCTGCGCACAGGCCGATCACTCTCGCGGATAACCAGGCCCGATTCGTCGGCCAGGAACGCTGGAGGGGGTCCGTGCGGCAGCGATCCGCGGGGCAGCTGGTCGTGCTGCGGCTGGGCGACCGGGAGTACGGGCTGGTCGCCGGGGCCGTCGAGCAGGTCGTGCGCATGGTGGCCATCCGGCCGGTGCCGGAGGCGCCGCCGTGGATCGCCGGGGTCGTCAACCTGCGGGGCCGGACCACGCCGATGATGGACCTCCGGACCCGGCTCGGCCTGCCCGCCGGGACCCACGGGCTCTCGGACCACATCGTCATCGTCCGCTCCCGGGAGGCCGCCCTTGGGCTGATCGTGGATGCCGTCCTCGAGGTCCTCGAGGTGGACGAGGAGGCGGTCGAGCCGGCGGGCGACGTCGCCGGCCTCGAGGGCGTGGTCGCCGCCGTGGCCCGGGCCGGCGACCGGCTGATCCTGGTCCTGGACGTCGACCGGCTGTCCCGCGATGCCGCCCGCGGCCCCCTCGTCCCAGTGGGCGCATGAGCGCGCCGCTCCATCCCGGCGACGTCGTCCGCCTGCGCGACCTGGTCCGCGAGCGGGTCGGGCTGTCGTTCCCCCAGTCCCGCCTGCCCGACGTGGAATGGGCGGTCCGCAAGACCCTGGCCGAGACCGGCCTCCCGGACGCCGCCGCCCTCTACCAGCTGCTGACCCGGCGGGCCCGCCACCAGGAGCCGCTGGACGCCCTGGTCTCGGCCCTGAACGTGAGCGAGACCCACTTCCACCGCGACCGCAGCCAGATCCGGGCGCTGTCCGAGCGCATCCTGCCCGAGATCGTCCTCCGCCGCCGGTCCCAGCGGCGGCTGCGGCTCTGGAGCGCCGCCTGCTCGACCGGCGAGGAGGCCTACACCCTGGCCATCCTGGTCTGCCAGCTGCTGCCCGACCTGGCCGACTGGGACGTGCGCATCCTGGCCAGCGACGTCAACGGCCGCACCCTGGAGCGGGCCCGCGGGGGCGTCTACGGTCCCTGGTCCTTCCGCGGGGTGCCCCAGAACGTCAAGCACGCCTGGTTCGTGCCCGAGGGGGACCGCTACCGGGTGACCCCCCAGCTCCGGGCCATGGTCCGCTTCGAGCAGGTCAACCTGGTCGACGACGCTCCCGCCTGGTCCCCGGCCGAGCCCTGGGACTACGACCTCATCCTCTGCCGCAACGTCCTGCTGTACTTCGACGGGCCGACCGCCCGGGCGGTGGTCGGGCGCCTGGGCGCCTGCCTGGACGACCACGGATGGCTGCTCCTGAGCCAGGTCGAGGCGGGCCTCGACCTGGTCGACGCCTCGGCCCTGCAGCCCCGCGGCGGCGGCGCGTTCGCCAAGGTCCCGTCCCCGCCCAGGGCCGCGACCCCGGCCACGCCCCGGCCGGCGGACCCGGCCACGCCCAGGCCGGCGGACCCGGCCGGGCCCAGGGCTGTGGACAGCCCGGAGCGCCCGCAACCCGCGTCGGCTACGCTCCCCCACCGGGGGCCTGAGCCCGGAGCGGGGTCGCTGGAGGCCGCCCGGAGGGCTGAGCCCGGAGGGGGGGTGCGGGAGGCTGCCCGGGGGGCTGAGCCCGGAGCGGGGTCGCTGGAGGCTGCCCCGGGATCCGAGGCGCTGGACGGTGGGGCTGGCATGCCGGTCGCCTACCGGGAGGCGCTGGCGTTGTGGCGGGGGAAACGGCCGCAGGAGGCGCTGCGGCGGCTGCAGCTGGAGTGGTCCCGTGACCAGCTGGCCGCTCCGCTCCACTACCTGGAGGGCCTGATCCTGCTGGACGAGGGGCGGGCCGAGCAGGCGCTGGCCGCCTTCCGCCGCTGCACCTTCGCCGACCCGGGCTTCGCCCTTGGGCATCTCGCCCAGGCAAACCTGCTGGCCCGGGCCGGGAACCGCCGCCGGGCCGCGGCGGCCCTTGACCACGCGGCCGGCCTGGTCGAAGGGCTGGCCCCGGAGGCCCAGGTCTTCGGCGGCGACGACCTCCGGGCGGGTGCCCTGCTGGAGCTGGTCGAGGCCCAGCGGCGGCTGCTCGGCCGCCAGCCGGAGGCCGTCGATGCCTGAGCCGGCCTTGACCGCCGAGGAGATCACCCGGTGGATCCTCGAGGAGCGGGCCCGCGCCCTGGCCGGGACGCTGGTCGCCGAGGAGCCGGTCGACACCGTGGAGCTGGTGGTGCTGACCGTCGGCCCCGAGCGCTACGGGGTGGACGCCGACCGGGTGCGGGAGGTCCGCCCCCTGGCCGAGCTCACCCCGGTGCCGGGAACCCCGCCGTTCTGGGCCGGCATCGTGAACGTCCGAGGGACCCTCTACCCGGTGCTCGACCTGCGCCGCCACCTCGGCCTGCCCGCCGCCGGCCCCGGCGACCAGGCCCAGAAGGTCGTGCTGGTGTCGGCGGCCGGGCTGACCGTCGGGCTCATGGTCGAGGACGCCTCCGGCGTCCGGGCCGTCCCGGCGGACGCCATCGGGCCGCCCCTGGGCGGGGCCTCGGAAGCGGTCACCGCCACCGTGCGAGGGGTCACCGACGACCTGCTCGCCATCCTCGACGTCGAGGCCCTGCTGCCAGACCCGCGGCTTGTCGTGAAAGAGGTGCCGACATGAAGTTCCGACCCAAGATCCTGCTCGCCTTCGCCGTGCCCACGGCGATCACGCTGCTCACCGGCGTGGTCCTGTTCCGGGCCCTGACCCAGAGCGTCCAGACCGCCGAGCGCGTCACCCACACCCAGGAGGTGATCGCCGGCGCCAACGCGGTCATCCGCGACGCCGCCACCGCCGTGGCCGCCGCCCGCGGCTACGCCGCCACCACCGACGAATCCTTCCTCGGCCCCTACGGCGAGGCCATCGCCGACGCCAGGCGCCAGCAGGCCGACCTGCGCCGGCTGGTCTCCGACAACCCCTCGCAGGTCGCCCAGGCCGACCGCATGAGCGAGCTGCTGGACCGCTACGTCAGGGAGGTCACCGACCCGGTGATCGCGGCCGTCCGTCGGGGCGACCGGGCCGAGGCGGCCCGGCTGATCCGGACCGCCGGGGCGCCGCTGATCAACGAGCACAACAAGGCCGGCGACGACTTCATCGCGGTGGAGCAGGAGCTGCTCCAGACCCGGACCGAGGCCAGCAACTCGGCCTCCCGCACGGCCCAGAACATGGTCGTGTTCGGGGTCGGGCTGGTCGTCGCCCTGACCATCGCCATCGGGCTGTTCCTCTCCAGCCGGCTGTCCCGCAACGCCCATGCCGTCATGGGCGCGGCCAGGGCCCTGGCCGCCGGCGAGCTCGACCGGCGGGCCGAGATCCTCAGCAACGACGAGCTCGGGGAGCTGGCCAAGGCCTTCAACGACATGGCCGAGCGGCTCCAGGCCACCATGGAGTCCGAGCGCCAGGGCAAGGAGGCGCTGGAGGCGGCCGTGGCCGAGTACTCCGGGTTCGCCACCCAGGTGGCCCAGGGCGACCTCACCGGCCGGGTCAGCGCCAACGGCGGCGCCGACCTCCAGACCCTGTCGTCGAACCTGAACGACATGGTGGCCGGCCTGGCCGAGCTCTCCAGCCGGGTCCGCGAGGGCGCCCAGAGCATCAGCTCCTCGACCTCCGAGATCCTGGCCGCGGTCAGCCAGCACACGGTCAGCGCCAGCCAGCAGTCGGCGGCCATCAACGAGACCTCCACCACCATGGAGGAGCTGCGGACCGCCGCCGAGCAGACCGCCCGCAAGGCCAAGGAGGTGGCCGAGCAGTCCCGAGCCTCGGCCCAGGTGAGCGAGGAGGGCACCGGGGCGGTCGACGCCATCACCCGGGCCATGGAGGAGACCCGCGACCGGGTGGGCGCCATGGCCAAGGACATCCTGATGCTGTCCGAGCAGAGCCAGCAGATCGGGGAGATCACCGCCACCGTCAACGACCTGGCCGACCAGTCCAACATCCTGGCCCTCAACGCCAGCATCGAGGCGGCCAAGGCGGGCGAGCACGGCAAGGGGTTCGCGGTGGTCGCCGCCGAGGTCCGCAACCTCGCCGAGCAGTCCAAGCAGGCCACCGACCAGGTCCGGGCCATCCTCGGCGACATCCAGAAGGCCACCAACTCGGCCGTGCTGGCCACCGAGCAGGGCGCCAAGGTGGTGGAGGAGTCGCTTGGCCTGACCCATCGGGCGGGTGACGGCATCCGCAGCCTGGCCGGCACCATCCAGGACGCCGCCCTGGCCGCCCAGCAGATCTCGGCCTCGGCGCACGAGCAGAGCGTCGGCATGGACCAGATCTCCCAGGCGGTCCGGGACGTCAGCGAGGGCACCACCCAGTTCGTGGCCGGGGCCCAGCAGTCCCAGCAGGCGGCCGAGGACCTCAACCGCCTGTCCCAGGAGCTCGCCTCGCTCACCGAGCGGTACCAGGTGTAGGAGGGAACCGCCCTGTCCAGCGAGGACCGCGACGACATGCAGGCCCAGCTCCTGGCGATCTTCGCCGTGGAGACCGAGGAGCATGTCCAGGCCATGAACCAGCACCTCCTGGCCCTGGAGGCCGGCGCCACCGGCGAGGCCAGGGCGGTGCTGCTCCCCGAGCTGTTCCGCGAGGCCCACAACCTCAAGGGGGCCGCCAGGGCGGTCAGCCTGTCGGAGGTGGAGGCGCTCGCCCACGAGCTGGAGGACCTGTTCGCCCGGATGAAGGCGGGCCGGCTGGAGCCGAACGGGGAGCTCGTGGAGCGGTCCTTCCGCCAGCTCGACACCATCCAGGAGCTGGTCCGGGCGGCCACCGGCGGCGGCGACGGCGGGGCCGAGGCCGACGCCACCGGCGCGGCCGCCGACAGCGAGACGCCGGCGCCGGCGGCCGCCCCGGCGGCGGCGCCCCGCCCGGCCGCCGGCGACGACTCGGTCCGGGTGGCCACGGCCAAGCTGGACGTCCTCATGGCCGAGGTCGGCGAGCTGCTGGTGGTGCAGCTGGGGGCCGAGCAGCGGCTGGACGACGCCCGGGCCCTGGAGGCGGACCTGGCCAGCTGGGAGTCGAGCCTGCGCAAGGCCCGGCGCCACGGCGTGGACGGCGGCCCGGACGGCGACACCGCCGCCTTCGTCGAGCAGGCCACGGCCCGCCTGCGGGCCGCCCGCAAGGCCCTTGGCGAGCTGTGCCAGCGGCTCCAGGCCGACGTGCGCAGCCGGGCCCAGGTGACCGCCGACCTGGGGGACGACGTGCGCCGGATGCGGATGCTCCCGGTGGCCACCCTGTTCGAGACCTTCCGCCGGATGGTCCGGGACCTGGCCCGCGACCGGGGCAAGGAGGTGGCCGTGACCGTCGACGACGGCGGGACCGAGGTCGACCGCTCGGTGCTGGAGCAGATCAAGGACCCGCTGGTCCATCTGGTCCGCAACTGCGTCGACCACGGGATCGAGCCGCCGCAGGCGCGGGTGGCGGCCGGCAAGCCGGCCGCCGGGACGGTCTCGCTGCGGGCCCGCCAGCGCGGCGACGCCCTGATCATCGAGGTCGCCGACGACGGGGCCGGGATCGACCCGGAACGGGTGCGGGCCACCGCGGTGGAGCGGGGCCTGCTGCCGGCCGAGACGGCCGCCGACCTCCCCGACCACGACGCCCTCGACCTGGTCCTGCGGTCCGGGTTCTCGACCAGCCCGGTGGTGACCGACCTGTCGGGCCGGGGGGTCGGCCTGGACGTGGTCCGGGAGAAGGTCGAACGGCTGCACGGCTCCATCCAGGTGGCCAGCCACCTCGGCGACGGCACCACCGTGACCATGTCGCTGCCGCTGTCGGTCTCCACCATGCACTGCCTGCTGCTCCAGGCCGGCGGCCAGACCTTCGCCCTGCCGGTGCCCGGGGTGGAGCGGATCGTCCGGGTGGCCGTCGACCAGGTCCGGCGGGCCGAGGGCCGCCAGGCCGTGCAGATCGACGGCCAGCCGGTGGTGCTGGCCTCCCTCGCCGAGGTGCTGGGCCTGCGGCCCCCGGCCGACGGCGACGGCCAGGCGGCCAAGCGGCCGGTGATCGTGGTCGCCGGGCAGGGACGGCGGGTCGGGCTCCTGGTCGACCGGCTGGAACGGACCCAGGAGCTGGTGGTCAAGAACCTGCCCGAGCCCCTGCTGCGGGTGCGGCACCTGGCCGGCGCGACCATCCTGGGGTCGGGACGGGCGGCCATGATCCTGTCCTCGGCCGACCTGGTCGCCTCCGTCGAGCAGGCCCAGGGGACCGTCCAGGCGGCCGAGGTGGCCCCCGAGGCCCCGCCGGCGACCATCCTGGTCGCCGAGGACTCCATCACCACCCGCACCCTTGAGAAGAGCATCCTGGAGGGCGCCGGCTACCGGGTCCGGGTGGCCGGCGACGGCGCCGAGGCCTGGCGGCTCCTCCAGGGCAACGGCTGCGACCTGCTGCTCACCGACGTCGAGATGCCGCAGATGGACGGCTTCGAGCTGACCACCAAGGTCCGGGCCGACCAGCGGCTCCGCAACCTGCCGGTGGTGCTGGTCACCTCGCGCGACTCCGACGAGGACCGCGAGCGCGGGGTCCGGGCCGGCGCCGACGCCTACGTGGTCAAGGGCGCCTTCGACCAGGAACGGCTGCTGGACACCCTGCGGCGGTTGCTGTGAGCGACCAGCGGCCCAGGCTCCGGGTGCTGGTGGTGGAGGACTCCCCCGTGGCCCGGCGGCTCATCGTCCACATCCTCAACGAGGACCCCGACCTCGAGGTGGTGGCCGAGGCCGCCGACGGCCGCGAGGCCGTGGTCCTGACCGCCCGCTACCGGCCCGACGTGGTCGTCATGGACGTGGTCATGCCGACCATGAACGGCCTGGAGGCCACCCGCCGGATCATGGCCCGGACGCCGACCCCGATCGTGCTCGTGACCGCCGGCTACGACCCCGAGGACGGCATGTCCTTCGACGCCCTCCAGGCGGGGGCGCTGGTGCTGCTGGCCAAGCCGCCGGGGCCCCAGGCCAGCACCTTCAGCCAGGAGACGGCCACCTTCCGGATGTCGGTGAAGCTCATGGCCGAGGTCAAGCTGGTGCGGCGGCGGGCCGGCCGCCGGCCGACACCGGCCGCCGCCTCGCTGGCCGCCGACGCCTCGCCGGCCAGGGCCTCCGGCCGGGCGGTCGAGATCGTGGCCATCGCGGCCTCCACCGGGGGCCCGGCCGCCCTGGCCACCATCCTGGGCGACCTGCCGGCCACCACCCCGGTGCCGGTCCTGGTCGTGCAGCACATCACCGCCGGGTTCCACCAGGGGCTGGTGGACTGGCTGGCCAGCGTGTCCAAGCTGGAGGTGCGGCTGGCCACCGACGGCCAGCCGCTGCGGCCCGGCCAGGTGCTGGTGGCCCCCTCCGATGCCCACCTGGGGGTGAACGGCCGCGGGCGGGTGGCGCTCAGCTCCGACCCGCCCATCGGCGGCCACCGCCCCTCCGCCACCCACCTGTTCCGGTCGGTGGCCAAGGGCTACGGCAGCGCCGCCGTGGCCGCGATCCTGACCGGGATGGGCGACGACGGCGTGGCCGGGCTGCGGACCCTGAAGGAGGCCGGCGGGCTGGTGCTGGCCCAGGACGAGTCGACCAGCGTGGTGTACGGCATGCCCCGGGAGGCGGCCGTCCTCGGCGTCGCCGACCAGGTGCTACCGATCGGCCAGGTGGCGGGCGCGCTCACCTCGGCCTGGAATGGCGGGCGAGCACGATGAGCAAACGGATCCTGGTGGCCGACGACAGCCGCACCCAGCGCGAGCGGCTCCGCATGCTGCTGGAGCGGGCCGACTACGAGGTCGAGACCGCCTGCGACGGCCAGGAGGCGATGACCCGGGTCGAGCAGGTCCCGCCCGACCTGATCATCTCCGACGTGGTCATGCCGGGCATGGACGGCTTCGCCTTCTGCCAGGCCGTCCGGGCCAACACCGTCACCCGGCGCGTGCCGTTCATCCTGGTCACCGAGTGGACCACCCCCATGGACATCGTCAAGGGCCTGGAGGCGGGGGCGGACAACTTCATCCCCAAGCCCTACGACCCGGACCAGCTGCTGGGACGGGTCGGGCGCATCTTCCGGCAGCTGGAGCTGCGCCAGAACGGCCGCCAGGAGGTCGAGGTGATGATGCAGGTGGGCGGCCGCGACCTGGCCGTCACCGCCGACAAGCAGCAGATCATCGAGCTGCTGTTCTCCACCTTCGAGGAGATCAACCGGGTCAACGCCGAGCTCCAGGAGGCCGCGGCCGAGGCCGACCGGGCCAACCTGGCCAAGAGCGAGTTCCTGTCGCGGATGAGCCACGAGCTCCGCACCCCCCTCAACGCCATCCTCGGCTTCGGCCAGCTGCTGGAGATCGACGACCTCAGCCCCGATCAGCTGGACAACGTGCGCCAGATCCTCAACGGCGGCCGCCACCTGCTCGACCTGATCAACGAGGTCCTGGACATCAGCCGCATCGAGGCCGACCGCATGTCGCTGTCGATCGAGCCGGTCGGTGTGGCCCAGCTGCTGTCGGAGACCCTGGAGCTGGTCCGCCCCCTGATGGACGAGCGCGGCATCCGGCTGCTGACGCCCACCGAGGGCCTGTGCGACCGCCACGTCCAGGCCGACCGCCAGCGACTCAAGCAGATCGTCCTCAACCTGCTCTCCAACGCGGTCAAGTACAACCGCCGCGAGGGCTCGGTGACCATCTCCTGCCGGGAGACCGACGGGCCGGGCCTGCGCATCGCCGTCAGCGACACCGGCCACGGCATCCCCCCGGCCAAGCTGGAGCGGCTGTTCACCCCGTTCGACCGCCTGGGGGCCGAGGACTCCGGCGAGGAGGGCACCGGCCTCGGCCTGGCCCTGGCCAAGAAGCTGGCCGAGGCCATGGGCGGGACCATGGGGGTGGAGAGCGAGGTCTCCAAGGGCAGCACCTTCTGGCTGGAGCTGGAGCTGGTCGAGGCCCCAACGGCCGCGGCCGAGCCGTCGGGCAGCGCCCCCGAGGCCGCCACGCTCGCCGGCGGGCCCTTCGCCGTGCTCTACGTCGAGGACAACCCGTCCAACGTCAAGCTGGTCGAGCAGATCCTGCGCCAGCAGCCGGCGCTGCGGCTGACCGTGGCCATGCGCGGCCGGGAGGGCCTGGAGCTGGCCCGCCAGGACCCGCCCGACCTGGTCCTGCTCGACCTGCACCTGCCCGACCTCTCCGGCGAGGAGGTCCTGCGGGAGCTGCGGGCCGACCCCGGGACCGCCGGGGTCCCGGTGGTGGTGGTCAGCGCCGACGCCACCACCGGCCAGGCCGACCGCCTCCGCGGCCAGGGCGCCCGGGAGTACCTCACCAAGCCACTGGACGTGCCGCGGTTGCTGGACGTCATCCGGTCGACGCTGGCGCCCTGAACCGGCCCTGGCCACAGCGAGAGATCTGCCTCGATCAGGGGTCGTCACCAGGTCGTGGGCGCTCTACAGTAGGGGCGTTGTGCTTGTGTCGGTTGGAGACCGGGAAGGAGCCCTGACATGAGTCCGCGGCCCAACATCGTCCTGGTGCACGGCGCCTGGGCCAACGGGTCCAGTTGGAGCGCCGTCATCGAGCAGCTGCAGGCCGACGGGTACCACGTCACCGCGCCCGCGTTCGCGTTGACCAGGCTGGCCGACGACGTCGCCCGGCTGCGCCAGGTCCTGGCCCGCCAGGACGGGCCAACCCTGGTTGCCGGGCACTCCTACGGCGGCCAGATCATCACCGCCCTCGGCACCGACGCCCCCAACGTCGTCGGCCTGGTCTACATCGCCGGCATGGGGCTGGACGAGGGCGAGTCGATCGGCGCCCTGCTGGCCCAGGGACCGTTCGGTCCCGCCCTGGCCCATCTCGACGTCGACCCTCAGCGCTTCGCCTGGATCCCCGAGGACGACTTCGTCAACCACTTCGCCGCCGATGTCGACCCGGTCAAGGCCAGGGTCATGTTCGCGGTCCAGCAGCCGTTGCACTGGAGCTCCCTTGAGGAGGTGATGGGCGTCCCGGCCTGGAAGGGGCTGCCGTCCTGGTTCCTGATCGCCGACGGCGACCAGGCGATCCCGCCCGCTGCCCAGCGGCTGTGGGCCCCGCGCATGGGCGCCACCACCGTGGAGGTGGCGACCAACCACGTGGCCATGGTCTCCCACCCCGACGAGGTGCTGCAGCTGATCAGGACGGCCGCCGAGGCGGTGGGCTCAGCTTGACCAAGGTCGTCGTCATCGGTGGCACCGGGCTCATCGGCTCCAAGGTCGTCACCAGGCTGGCCGAGCACGGCCACGAGGCGATCGCCGCGTCACCGAAGTCGGGCGTCAACACCCTCACCGGCGAGGGGCTCGCCGAGGTGCTGTCCGGCGCGCAGGTCGTCGTCGACGTCTCCAACTCGCCCTCGTTCGAGGACAAGGCGGCGCTCGACTTCTTCACGACCTCGACCGGCAACCTCCTCGCAGCCGACAAGAAAGCCGGTGTGGGCCATCACGTCGCCCTGTCCGTCGTCGGCACGGAACGCCTGCCGGAGAGCGGCTACCTCCGGGCGAAGCTGGCCCAGGAGCAGCTGATCAGGGAATCCGGCGTCCCCTATTCGATCGTGCACGCGACCCAGTTCTTCGAGTTCGTCAGCAACATCGCCGACGCCGCGACCGACGGCAACACGGTTCGCCTTTCCCACGCGCTCATTCAGCCCATCGCGGCCGACGCCGTCGCCGGCGCGGTTGCCCGCACGGCTGTCGGCGAGCCCATCAACGGAACCGTCGAGATCGCCGGACCAGAGCAGTTCGGTCTCGACGAGCTGATCGGCAAGGGTCTGAGCTTTCGAGGAGACCCGCGAGCGGTCGTTGCCGACCCCGACGCTCGCTACTACGGCGCCCTCCTCGAGGAGCGCGTCCTCCTGCCGGGCGCGGACGCCCTCATTCTCGATCCCCGCTTCGAAGACTGGCTGGTGCAGACCGCACCCCGGAACTAGCCCCGTTGACGGCGGCATGAACGGACTCTCGGCATCGGGGCTGGCCGACCTCGCCGGCGTGACCGAGGTCGAGGTCCGGCGGCTGGTCGAGCTCGGCATCCTGGTCGTCCGGGACGGCACCGACCCGTTCCTGGACACCGATGTGCAGAAGGTCCGCCTGGCGGTGGCGTGCGAGCAGGCCGGGCTGCCGATGGCGGGGATCGCCGCGGCCATCCAGGCGGGGCGGCTGTCGTTCGCCTTCCTGGAGGCCTCGCCGTTCCGGCGCTGGGCGGTGCGCTCGGGAAGGACCTACCGGCAGGTCAGCCAGGAGGCCGAGATCCCCCTCGACATCCTCGGCGCGGTGCTGGAGTCGATGGGGTTCGCCCAGGCCGCCCCCGACGAGCCGATGCGCGAGGACGAGCTGGCGGTGGTCCCGCTGCTGCAGCTGGGCCTGTCCAGCGGGACCTTCGACCTGGCCTGGCTGACCCGGCTCGGCCGGGCCCACGCCGACGGCCTACGGCTGCTGGCCACCGCCTGGACCGAGGCCTACCAGGCGCGCTTCGAGGGGCCGGCGCTGGCGGCCGGGGCCGACCAGCGGACCGCCATGGAGCTGGCCGCCCAGCTGGGCGGCGACTTCCTGCCGCTCGGGGACCCCGCGCTGCTGGGCATCTACCGCCGCCAGCAGGAGCTGGCGTGGACCGAGCATCTCGTCGAGCGCATCGAGAGCGAGCTCGAGGCGGCCGGCGTGCTGGGACGGCCAGAGCGGGTCCCGGCGATGTCGTTCCTCGACCTGGTGGGCTACACCCATCTCACCGAACAGCGGGGCGACGCGACCGCCGCCGCGCTCGTCGAGACCCTGGCCTCGCTGGTCAACCGGTCCTCGCGTGAGCACGGGGGCGTGCCCGTGAAGTGGCTGGGCGACGGGGTCATGATCCACCACCGGGAGCCGGCCGGAGCGGTGCTGTCGGCCCTTGGCCTGGTGGCCGAGCTCCCCCAGGCCGGCCTCCCGCCGGCCCATGTCGGGGTGGCCGCCGGCCCGGTGGTGGCTCAGGGCGGCGACTTCTTCGGCCGCACCGTCAACCTGGCCTCCCGGATCGCCGCCCACGCCAGCGCCGGCCAGGTCCTGGTCAGCCAGAGCGTGGCCGACTCGGCCCCACCCCAGGGTGTGCGCTTCGTGGAGCGGGGGGAGCTGCCACTCAAGGGGTTCGCCCATCCGGTGCGGCTGCTGGAGGCCCACCGGGCGTGAACGTCTGACGTCTCTCTGGGGCCGGCCGTTGTCCACCCCCGGCGATAGGGTGGGTTGCCGATCCATGGGGTTGCTGGAAGGCTGCCCGGAGCCAGCCAAAGGAGGTTGCCCGTGCCCACATCGGCCGAGGGGGGGAACCCGGCGGCGGCGCCGGCGCGGAGGCTGGTCCCGCTCTATCCCGGGGCGACGACCACCACCAGGCTGCCGCCGCTGCCCGTCGACACCCGCGAGCAGCTCGTCTACCTGCTCACCCAGGCGTCCGAGCTGGAGCAGGGCATCCTGTGCGAGTACCTGTTCGCGCTGTACTCCCTCAAGCGCGACCCCCGGGACGGGCTCGAGGGCGAGCAGCTCGCCCTGGTCACCCGCTGGGGCGACACCCTGGCCGAGATCGCGGTCCAGGAGATGCTGCACCTGACCCTGGCCACCAACCTGCTGACCGCGCTCGGCGCGACCCCGCACTTCCACCGGCCCAACTTCCCGATCCGCTGCCAGTGGTACCCGCCGGACGTGCAGGTGGCGCTGGTGCCGTTCGGTGAGGAGGCGCTGCGCCACTTCCTGTACCTGGAGCGCCCCGACCACGTCGACGTCGCCGACTCCGCGCTGTTCTCGATGGTGTGCGAGTGCCGACCCCTGACCGCGACCCCGGCCACCCTGATGGCCGAACCGCAGGACTACACCACCGTCGGCCACCTGTACCGCAGCATCGGCCACGGCTTCGCCCGCCTGGTCGAGCGCTACGGCGAGGCCGAGGTGTTCATCGGCCCGCCCGAGGCCCAGGCCACCCGCGCCCGGCTCGGCTGGCCCGAGCTGGTCGCGGTCACCGACCTGGCCTCGGCCAACGCCGCCATCGCGACCATCGTCGAGCAGGGCGAGGGCGCCGACGGCGACTGGCGCGAGGCCCACTTCGGCCGCCTCGCCACCGTCCTGCGGGAGTTCCTGGCCGCGACCGAGGCCGACCCGAGCTTCGAGCCGGCCCGGCCGGCCCAGCCCGCCTACGCGCGCCGCCCACCCGACCAGCCGCTGGCCGTGATCATCAGCGACCCGACGACCGCGCAGGTGGCCGACGTGTTCGACGCCGCCCACCAGACCCTGCTTCAGGCGCTGAGCCGGCTGTTCGTCCACGAGGGTGAGACCGACCGGGAGGTGGCGACCCTGGCCGGCACCGCCATCGGGCTGATGGCGGCGGTCCTGCGGCCGCTGGGGTCGCTGCTGACCGCGCTGCCGCTCGGTCCCGACCACCCCGGGGCGCTGGCCGGTCCGGCGTTCTTCATGGTCCACCCCTCCCAGTACCTGCTGCCGTGGCGGGAGTCCGCCTGGAAGGTCATGGTCCAGCGCCTGGGCGTGACGGCCGACGCCTGTGCGCGGCTCGGCTGCGAGCCCGGCCTGGAGCGGTTGGCCGAGCTCGAGGAGCCGGTCCGCGGCCTGGCCGCCCGGCTCCAGGCCCACCTGGACGAGCGGGCCGCCGCCGGATAGGCCGTGGGCGCCGCTTAGGTTGGGCGGTCGAGGATGCCGAACCGCTGGGCGAACGCGGACAGCTCGTCGCGTTGCTCGGCTGGATCGGTGGCGGTGGCGGCCACGACGATGCGGGTCACGCCCTGCGCGGCGAATGCCTCGACCCGTTCGATGGGCATGCCGATCGATCCCCAGCGCGTGTACTCCAGCGCCTCGGGGTCACGGCCCACCTCGACGGCGGTCGACCGGGCGAGGTCCATCTGCAGGGCGCGTTCCTGGGGACCGAGCGCACCGCCAGGAAAGTAGCCGTCGCCGCGCCGCCCGGCGCGGCGAGCGGCCGCCCGACTCGATCCGCCGACGTGGATCGGTAGGTGGGCGACCCCGTACGGCTTCGGGAAGCTGCACAGGTTGTCGAAGGCGAAGAAGTCCCCCTCGAAGCTGACGCCGTCTTCGCCACCGGCCCACAGCAGCCGCAGCACGTCGATTGCCTCGTCGGCGCGACGGCCGCGGGTGCGGAAGGCAACCCCCACCGCGCGGGCCTCACCCGGCAGCGTGCCGAGCCCCACGGTCAGCAGCCGCATCCGCCCGTTGGACAGCACGTCGATGGTGGTCAGGCGCTTGGCGAGGACCACCGGATGGTGGTAGGGCAGCAGCAGCACGGCCGTTCCCAGCAGGATCCGTCGGGTGGCCGCGGCCACGAAGCTCAAGCAGTCGAGCGGATCGGCGAACGGCAGCGACGTCGGGATCTCAGTGGACCCGAGCCTCGCACCCGGATACAGCGCGATGTGCTCCGGCAGGTACAGCGCTTCGAAGCCGCAAGCCTCGGCGTGCTGGGCGTAGGCGACGATCTTGTCCGGGTCGACGCCGTAGGAGGCCGTGTTGTAGCTGGTCGCGAACCTCATCGTCACCCCACCATCAGAGAGCGGTCGTCCTCGCTGGTCATCCGACAGCCGCGCGGGGCATCGACGGCGCGGCGAACTCCTCCCAAGGCTTCGCGTCGGCCAGAGTCGTCGTGGGTCAGCAGGGCGGCTCCGCGCCTGAGCAGGGCTGCCGTGTCGGCGAAGCTGGTCGGGTCGAAGTCCCGCTCGAATGTTGAGGCATCCAGGCAGGCGGTAACCCGATCCACGCGCTCGCCACGCGCCCGGGAGCGCTGAACCAGCCCCCGACTCTCCAAGAGCACGACAGCCTGGGTGATCGCGCTGCGGCTGGCCAGCAGCGCCTCGGACAGATCGCTGATGGTCTGCGCGGCTGGCTCGCACACACACCGCCAGGTAGCCCAACACGCGGCCGGCCACCGGCGGGACGTTCTGCTCCCGCGTGGGAGCGTAACCTGATAAGATGGTTACATGATTGACGTCGGCGCGCTCAAGCTGCACCACCCCGACGGACAGGTCTTCACGTTCGAGCCGGGAAGCCTCGCCCTGGCCTTCGCGGTGACCGGGCCGGGGACATACGAGGGGCCGCTGGCCCTGTTCCAGACGCTCAGGCGGCCGTCCGATCTCGACCGCTGGGCCGCGGACGTGGTGGGGGCGGCTGGACTGCGGGCGACCGACCATGACCTCGAGCTGGCCGTCCGCCTGCAGGCGGCGATCTGGGGCGTGGCCGACGCGCTCATCGATCGCCGGCCCGTCCCGGAGGGCGACCGCGCGGTCCTGAACGAGCTGGCCGCGCAGCCGTGCCTGGTTCCGCGCATGCTGCCCGGTCCAACCCGGACGTGGGTGGCCGTCCAGGGCGTGCGAAGTCTCATGTCGTCTGTCGCGCGGGACGCCATCGACGTCCTCGGCGGGCCGCGCGCCGCGCGACTCAAGCGGTGCGAGGGGTCGCGGTGCTCGCTGCTGTTCGTCGACACCTCGCGGTCCGGACGCCGGCGCTGGTGCTCCATGGAGCGCTGCGGCAATCGCGCAAAGGTGGCGGCCCATCGCCGCCGCAGGAAGGAGAGTGACTCATGACGGAGCGAGCCTCGACGGCCACCGACGGTCGCGTGGAGTTCCTCAACCCCGATGGCCTGCCGCAGAACCCGGCGTTCAGCAACGTCGCGGTGGTCTCGGGCAACGTCCGGACGATCTACATCGGCGGCCAGGACGCGGTCGACGCCGAGGGGAACATCGTCGGCATCGGCGACATCGCCGCACAGACCGAGCAGGTCCTGCGCAACCTGCGCACGGCCCTGGCGGCCGCCGGCGCCGAGCCGGAGCACGTCGTGAAGTGGAACGTCCTCGTCGTCGACGGCCAGGACTTCGGTCCCGGGTATGCGGCGTTCCAGCGAGTGTGGGGCGACCAACCCAATCCTCCGGTCATCACGGCCGCCGTCGTCAAGGGCCTCGCCCATCCCGACTTCCTCGTCGAGATGGACGCGATCGCGGTCGTTCCCGCCTGACCGGCGACCTCCCTGTCAGCCGTGCCGCGCCAGCCTCGCTGGCGCGGCGGTCCCTGCCACTGGCCCCGCGGGCTTGACAGCGATGGGGATAACCGTTAGACATAGTAGCTAACGGTTATATAGGAGGACGCATGCAGCAGGAAGTGGTGCTGGCGATGCTGGCCAAGGAGCCGTCGTACGGCTACCAGCTGCGCGGGCGGCTGCGCGACGCGCTCGGTCCTCTCGGCGACGCGATGAACGCCGGGCAGGTCTACGTCACGTTGACCCGGCTGGAAAAGGCCGGCCTGGTAGCGGTCGAGCGGTCTGCCGATGGCGCCGACCGGTCGGATCGCAAGGTGTACGCGCTCACGCCCAACGGCCAACAGCGAGTCGCCGAGTGGATCGCCGAGGTGAGCTGGCCACGACCCGACCTGGCGGAGTTCCATCTCAAGCTGATCGCGGCCGCGGCGGCCAGGCTGGCCGACCCGCTCACCATCGTCGACACCCAGCGACGTGAGCTGCTGCGCCGGCTGCGTGACGCTCAGCGCGCCGCCATGGCCGAGCCGCACGGCTCGGACGCGGCGCTGTTGTTGGAGGGCATCGTGCTCCGCCTGCAGGCAGACCTGCGCTGGCTGGAGGCATGTGAGCAGAACTGGACCTCCCGAGGGAGTGGATCGTGAGCACCGCCGCCGAAACGTCCGTGCTTCGCGCCCGCGGGTTGCGAAAGGAGTACGGCAAGGGGGAAGGATTGGTGCGCGCCGTCGACGGGGTCGATCTCGACATCGGCGCCGGGGAGACGGTGGCGGTGATGGGGCCCAGCGGCTGCGGGAAGTCCACGCTGCTCCACCTGCTCGGGGGGCTGGACCGGCCCTCCGGCGGAGAGGTGTCGCTGAACGGCCGTCGCATCGACGACCTCGGCGAGAAGGCCCTGGCCCGGATGCGGCGGACTGGCGTCGGCTTCGTCTTCCAGGCCTTCCACCTGATGGAGGAGCTCACCGCCGTCGAGAACGTCGAGCTGTCGGCGCTGCTGGCCGGACGCCCGCCGCGGGCCGCCAGACGGCGCGCGGAGGAGCTGCTGGAGCAGGTCGGACTCACCGACCGGGCGCGGTTCCCGCCCTCGGCGCTGTCCGGCGGCCAGCGGCAGCGCGTCGCGATCGCCCGGGCGTTGAGCAACGAGCCGTTGGTCGTTCTCGCCGACGAACCGACCGGAAATCTGGACAGCGCCGCCACCCTGGACGTCCTCCGGCTCTTCGAGCGCCTGCACGAGTCAGGGCAGACGCTGGTCGTCGTCACCCACGACGCGCGGATCGCGGCCACCGCGGACCGGATGATCTCGATGCGCGACGGCGCGTTCGTGGACGAGACCCGGTTGACCGCCGGCACCACCGGGCAGCTCGGCGCCCTCGTCGGGCTGGAGGACTGAGGGCAATGGGCCGGATCCTGCTCGTGGGCCGCCTCGCCGCGCGTGACCTCCGGCGGCGCCGCATCGAGGCCGCGCTTCTGCTGCTCGCCATCATGGCGGCCACCACGACGCTGACGCTCGGGCTCGTCCTGCGCGACGCGGCCAGCGACCCGTACCAGAGCACCCGGGAGGCGACCAACGGACCCGACGTGGTCGCCAGCGTCGACCAGCCCGCCGGGCGCTCCGGCCTGGAGGACCTGGCCAGCGCTCCCGGCGTCACCGACCACAGCGGACCGTACCCCGTCACCCCGGCTGAACTTCAGGCATCCGGTCGAACGTCAGATGTGCAGGCTGTGGGACGCGACGCCGCGGCCGCGTCGGTCGACCAGCCCCGGCTGCTACAGGGCAGCTGGGTCAGCGATGGCGGCGTGGTGGTCGAGGCCGCCTTCGCCAACGCGCTCGATGTGCGGGTGGGTGATCCGGTCACCCTGGACGGCCGGTCGTTCGAGGTCGTCGGCGTCGCGGTCACCGCCGCCATGCCGCCCTACCCGGAGGCGTCCTGCATTGTCCGCGTCGGCTGCATCAGCGGCGCCACTCCCGACGATCTGGCCGACCCCGAATTGCCTCCGGGGTTGTTGCGCAATCCCGGCCTGGTCTGGCTCACCCAGGCGGATGCGCGGAGCCTCACCCCCGATCCAGACTCCCTGTCCTACGTGATGAACCTGAAGCTGGCCGACCCGGATGCGGCCCAGGCGTTCGTCGACGCGAACCCCCCGGGAAGCCTGGACGCTCTGGGCCTGGTGTCCTGGGAGGAGATCCTCGACGAGGCCACCGCGCTGGCCAGAGACACCCAGATCCTTCTGCTGATTGGCGCCTGGCTGCTAGGCCTGCTCGCCGTGGCCAGTCTTTCGGTGCTGGTCGGCGGCCGGATGGCCGACCAGACCAGACGCGTCGGACTCCTCAAAGCAGTCGGCGGCACACCGGGCCTGGTCGCTGCCGTGCTGCTCGCGGAGTATGTCCTCGTGGCCTTCGTCGCGGCCGCGGCCGGGTTGGCGGTCGGATCGCTGACCGCTCCGTTGCTCACCGAGTCAGGCGCCGGCCTCATCGGCAGCGCGGGGACGCCGTCGATGACCATGTCCACGGTCGGTTTGGTGACCGCCGTGGCACTCGGA
>Ga0081538_10001396_pt1 | contig 24779 bp, 20 predicted proteins | sample TabmetS5T2R1_FD_71022 | JGI IMG/M metagenome (GOLD analysis project Ga0081538, IMG submission 71022) | Tabebuia heterophylla rhizosphere microbial communities from the University of Puerto Rico - S5T2R1 | ecosystem: Host-associated > Plants > Roots > Rhizosphere ... | reverse complement strand
CGAGCTCGCGCCGCTCCTGGACGAGCTACGCCTTACCGAGGGGGCCGTCGCCCTCGATACCGAGACCTTCGACCCGAACCTGGGCCCCCAGAATAAGGTAGAGGACGGGGACGCCCTCGACGTTCGGGTCGCGCAAGTGCGGCTGATCCAGGTGAAGACCGAGGACGGATCCCCGTGGGTTATCGACGCTAAGAGTGTCGGCATCGCCCCACTATTTGAGGCTTTGCGGGGCAAGACCCTTATCATGCACAACGCTGCGTATGATCTTGCGGTCCTGCGCACCAACTTCGGGTACGTCCACGACGGCTCCGTGTCGGACACGATGCTCGCTGCGCAGGTCTTCTACGCCGGCAAGTTCAACCTCGACGTCAGCCTACAGGGGTTGTTAGAGAAGCTCCTAGAGGTCAAGATCTCGAAGGAAGAGCAGACGACACATTGGGGTGTAGATCCCCTCTCCGATGTGCAGCTCGCCTACGCTGCCGCCGACGTCGAGCACCTTCACGAACTCGCCGAGGTGCTACGCACGCGCGTTAGGAAGAGTGCGGGCCTAGAGGAAGTCTTAAACCTAGAGAACGACATGGTCAAGGTAGTCGCGGAGATGGGCGCCCTTGGGATGCCAGTTGACCAGGAGATTTTCGCGGAGTGCGTCTCCAAGTCTGAGGCGGCTATTGCGGAGCAGCTCGCCAAACTCGACGGCCTAATCACCGCCCCCACCCCGGAGAACTTCATCACCAAGAACACCAAAAATAAGAACGTACCCGAAGAGCGAAACAACCTCATCAACTGGAACAGCCCGCAGCAGTCGCTTTGGGCTTTCAACTCCGCCGGCCTACGTCTCCCGAACACCAATAAGAAGGTCCTAGCCGAGTACGAGGGCAACCCGCTCGCCGACGCTTTGCGCACTCTGCGTGAGGTTGGCGACGTCGCCAAGCGATTCCGGACCACCAAGGTAGAGAACGGACGGGTGCATGCTAAATGGAAACAGGTAGAGGCCGAAACAGGGAGGATGGCATGCGAAAAGCCGCCACTACAGGGTATCCCTAAGCCCCTCCGTCGTGCGTTCACGGCGCCAGCTGGACACAAGCTCATAGTCTCCGATCTCTCTCAGATCGAGGTCCGCGTCCTGTGTGCCCTCTCTGGCGACGAGAACCTCCGGCAAGAGTTCATCAACGGGTTTGACATCCACCGCGCGGTCGCGGCGAACGTGCTGGGCATTCCCCGCGAGGACGTCACCGACGAGCAGCGCAAGCTCGCTAAGGGTCTGGTCTTCGGGTTGGTCTATGGTCAGGGGTTGAAGGGCTTCGCGGAGAAGGCCCGAGAGGTCTTCCAGAAGAACTACACCGAGGCCGAGGTAGAAGCGAAGTTCTGGAAGCCGTTCTTCGAAGCGTACCCCAGTGTTGCACGGTGGCGTAAGAACGCCATCGCCCAGTTCGACCGCGGGAGGCGCGACAGCTACACCAAGCTCGGGCGTAGGCGCCTGAACCTCGAGAACTCCAGGCAAGCACTGAACACACCCATCCAGGGCGGGGCGGCCGACGTGATGAAGGCCATCGCCGTAGCGGTCTACGAGAGGCGCCTGGAGGTCCCCGGGTTCGAGATCGTGGGGCTGGTCCACGACGAGATCCTCGCCACGGTCCCCGAGGAGCACGCCGCCGCGGCCGCCACGCTGGTCCATGAGGTCATGAAGGAGGTAGGAGAAGAGGCGACGAACGTAGGTGTAGACGAGGATAAGCGAGTACCTGTAGACGCCGGAACCCAGATCTGTGATTCCTGGGCAGATAAAGAGTAGGACAATGAAGGATACGGAAGTAGAAATTGTAGTAGCGCTCACCGGTATCGCCGTCGAAGAGGGCGGGGGTTGGAAAATCACAACACTAGCGTCTGCCGAAAGAGTAGGCTGCTGGCTCCGAAGATATTGCCCACGGCCAGTGCACGGGACAATAACGAACAGCGAAGATAGTAAGCACAATAAACACTATGTCTGACAAACAGCGGTACCGGCAGCTCCTAGAACAAATACGCAAACTCGAGATCGAACGCGCGGAGTTGATAAGCCGCAGTCAGCCCGTCCCGCGTCGCCTGAACTTCCATCTCGCCATGTTACGAGCAGACGCCGAAGAATTGCGGCTGTGGGGACACCGCGAGTTCGTGCGCACGGTTCGGGCGCTTCGGGGGTTGGCGCAGTCTGAAGAATAAAACTCAGCTTTTCTCAGGTGCGTCTTGCACATAGTCCCCGGGGTGCAGGGCGCAATGTCAGGTTTTATTAGGTCCACTCAGCACATAGTGATCACAGATCGGAGACACAGAGAGTTTGGAGGTGAAACGGATGGCGCACATATAGAAATGATACACTGTAGTAACCACTTTCAGCAACTACAAAGGGAGTCAATATCTACGTACGGCGCATGAGAAGCAGGGAGCGTGGACCGTACTTTCAGCTCGTGCGCTCCTACAGGGAGGGCGGCAAGGTAAAGCAAGAGGTCCTCGTCCACCTGGGTCGGTACGAGACCCCCGAGGACGCTTTGGCAGCGTGGCCATCAGAAAGGAGACAGCTGCGGGCTATAGGGCGAGACCACCAAGCCGACAGGCTCGAAGCGAACCTAAAGAAGCTAACTGCGCTCATCGAGGAAGAGAAGCGAAAGGAGTAAAACGGATGGCGAGAAAAAAGAAGCAACGTGGGAACGGTCAAGGGACCGTAGCACCGCGCCGCAACTCTGAGGGCAAAATCATCGGCTATCGCGGCGCGTTCTTTGGACCTGACGGGAAGAGGCATTGGGTCAGCGCCAAGACCAAGACCGAGTGTTGGACCAAACTGAACGCGGCAATGACCGATGCCGACAGGGGCGTCCTCCCCTCCCCCGCTACCCTCACGATCGAAAGATACCTAAGCACGTGGCTAACCGACACCATCGAAGGCAAACTCACTCGCGCCAGCCATGACGCCTACAAGCGAGACGTTCACCACCACATCATCCCCTCGCTCGGCCACCGGAAACTTAGAGACTTGAGCACCCACGACATACGCCGCTTCTACCGAAAGAAGCGCGACGAAGGTCTCTCGAACCGGAGCCTCGAATACATCCACACCACCCTACGCAAGGCGCTCGAAGACGCCAAGAACGACGGGAGCATAACCCGCAACCCCACGGACGGCGTAAAGCCGCACAAGACGCCCCAGGGGAGCACCAAAGAGTCCAAGGCCCTCAACCCCATCCAGGTCCGAGCGTTGCTCTCAGCGGCATCCGGGGATCGCTGGGAGGCACTCTACGTCGTCGCCCTACATACGGGACTTAGACGCGGCGAGGCCCTTGGACTCCTTTGGGAGGATGTCAAACTTGAGGAGGCTACGCTTTCGGTAAAGCGCTCACTGGATGTTGATGGAACCCTCAAGACGCCGAAGAATCCCGCCTCAAGGCGCACCCTCAAACTCGCCCCCCGTGCGCTCGCCGCTCTCAAGGCTCATAAGGTGCGTCAGAACGAGGAGAGGCTAAGGGCCGGAGACACGTGGGAAGATAACGACCTCATCTTCCCCAACACCGTCGGCAAACCCATGAACGCGGGGAACTTCTACCGCCGCGAGTTTCAGCCGCTCCTAAAGCACGCGGGTCTCGCGGGCGAAGACTTCACCTTCCACAGCCTCCGGCACACTTTCGCCACCACGCTCGCCGCCAAAAGCGTCCATCCATCGACGGCTCAGAAAATGTTGGGGCATTCCGATATCAGGATGACACTCGCGATCTACACCCACGCCACGGACGAGATGCAAGACGCCGCCACCGCGGCGTTAGAGAGCGCCTTTAACTAGCGTCTACTGTTGCCCTACTGTTGCCACGAGGCCCTGGAAGCGTCGCCGGGGTCTCTCCCTTTTTTGGGTTTTGCAGGTAATTAGTGAGTGGCGGGACCCGGATTCGAACCGGGGACACCATGATTTTCAGTCATGTGCTCTACCAACTGAGCTATCCCGCCGGAGGGTAGGCAGAGTGTGATTCTACGGTACCGCATAGAACCTATCAAGCGTCCGGCCGGGGATAGGAGCCGGCCGGACCTTTATGGTCTATGCGTCTACCCGGCCTTGGCGAAGCGATTCAGCTCGAAGGCGGATTCGACCATCTCTTTGGGAAGCGCGCCGACGACGGCCTTGGGCTCCTCGCCAGGCTCGAAGAACGCTATGGTCGGAATGCTGGAGACCCCGAAGTGGCCGGCGAGCGCCGTTTCGGCGTCAACATCGACCTTCGCAACCTTCACCGCACCTTCGTACTCGGCGGCGATCTGGTCCATGACAGGCGCTACCTGCCTGCACGGACCGCACCACGCCGCCCAGAAGTCCACCAATACAGGGACCTCTGAGTTCAAAACCTCGTCCTCGAACGTGTCGACCGTAACCGCTATGGGTTCGGACATCCTGTACCTCCTGATATTTCTTATCTGATCGTTAGTATATTTTGTTGTCAAGAGCGAGTCCCTTGGCGGCCGGGATCCCGAACCTTGCGAACGGGGCGATCGGGACCATAGTCACGCGTTCTTGAAACGAAGCGTAGTTGGACGCAAGAAGCGGGAGCGACGGGACTCGAACCCGCGGCCTCCGGCGTGACAGGCCGGCGTTCTAACCAACTGAACTACGCCCCCGCGCAGGGCATTATGGAGTTTATCAAAAGGGGCTGGGCTTTTCTAACGTGGACGTAGCTGTTTGGGGGACCCGGGATCAGGGTACCGTCATGTGGCTCCCGAGTCCGGGAGGCAGGTCACGAGACACGAAGGAGTTGTACGAGTTTGAGCGTGGTACCAGACATTACCCTCAACGATGGAAACAGCATTCCGCAGCTCGGTTTCGGGGTCTTCCAGATCGAGCCGGATGAGACCGCAGAGGCTGTTAGAGAGGCCATCGAGGTTGGTTACAGGCACATCGACACCGCGGAGATGTACGGCAACGAGAGAGAGGTCGGCGAGGGCATTCGCGCCTCGGGTGTCGACCGCGGCGACATCTTCGTCACCAGCAAGCTCAACAACGGATTGCACGAGCCCGACGATGCCCGCAAGGCTTTCGATGAAACGCTTTCGGAGCTAGGCTTCGACTACGTGGACCTGTTTTTGATCCACTGGCCTCTGCCGACGCTCTACGACGGCGACTTCGTCTCCACCTGGAAGACGCTCGAAGAATTCAAGAGCGACGGCCGTTCGCGCTCAATCGGCGTGTCGAACTTCCAGGTCGAACACCTGGAAAGGCTAGCCGCAGAGTCCGACACGGTGCCTGCAGTGAACCAGATCGAGGTGCACCCCTACTTCACCAACGAAGCCGTGCGCGAGTACGGGCAGGATCACGGCATCGCCACCGAAGCGTGGTCGCCCATAGCGCAGGGCGAAGTACTCGACGATACCGTCATCACCCGGATCGCAGATAACATCGGTAAGACGCCGGCGCAGGTCGTGTTGCGGTGGCACATCCAGCGCGGCGACATCGTGTTCCCGAAGTCGGTGACGCCCTCGCGTATGCGGGAGAACTTCGAAGTCTTCGACTTCGAGCTGGATCCCGGCGACATGGAAGAGATCTCCGCTCTCGACCAGGGTGAGAGCGGCCGTACCGGTCCGAACCCCGACTCGTTCGCCCACGTACCAGGCTAACCCTTCACCATATGAGCAAGTAGCTCCAGACAAGAGCTTTGTTTCGTTTCCGTCGGACCCCGCGTTACCAGCGGGGTCCGGCTCTTTTGTCCTCGCGTCAAGAGGAAGCAAGCGTCCTCAGCAAGAATCAAGTAATCCGGTAGACAGCTTCCGTTTGGAGGAACGGATCGCCCACCGCGATGGATTCCCGCTTGCGCGGGAATGGCGTATGAGATGGCCTCGATGTGCCCGCAGAGCCCGAACTCAATCTCGTTCAAGTAGACTCGGTACAAACCTGAAGCCTTAAAGCTCTACGAACGACCGTACGAACTCCAGGTTGTATCTCAGTGCCTCCTTACTCGGGCGGGCGCCGCTGAAATCTTCCATCACTAGCCAGCCGTCGTAGCCAACGTGTTCGAGTGCTTCGAAGACCTGGCCGAAGTCCACCACACCGTCCTCGAGTGGCGCCCATCGCGGCTCCCACACGCCGCCGCCGTCGGGCCGCTCGAAGGCCGAGTTCTTGATGTGGACGTGCGCCAGGTAAGGGCCTAGCAGTTCGGCACCTATACGGTAGTCTTCGAAGCCTTCCTGGGCCATGTTTCCGGGGTCGAGGATCACGCCGATCAGGTCGGGGTCGAAGGCCGAGACTAGCCTGTGGGCGAGCGAGGCGCTCGGGCAGATGGTCCTGTGGTGTATCTCTATGAGCGCCTTGACCCCGTTGGACCTGGCGAGATCCTCGACCCCTTCCAGAAACTCCCTGGCCGCGGCGAATAGCTCTTCGTAAAGGCGCCCGTCAGGTGCGCCGGCTCCCACCCTTACCTGGGGCGCGCCAGCCGTCACGGCGAAGCGCATCGCCTCGCTCGCGGCCTCCAGGTCGCCGACGGCGACATAGGTGCCAAGCCCAGGTATCTCCAGTCCCGCCTCTTCCGAGATGCGGCGCGCCCGACGGGCTTCCTCCTCAGTGGGCGCCAGGGTGCAGAGGTTGTTCCCCCAAAAAGATGGCTCCTCGCTCTTCGCCTCCTCGGGCACGCGGGTAACGCGCCACTCCACGCCGTCATAGCCGGCGCTTTTTATCTCCCTTACGGCCTCCTCCGGCGTCAGGTCCGGAAGGCCTACAGTAAAGACTCCTACCTTCATCTATCCCTCCTTCATCTTCGGGTCCATTAGTCAAGCCAACAGTGCAGCTCTCTCCCTGGTGATCTCATGCTTTAAGGGCTCTCCAGCCACGTACCGGCGTAACTCGTCCACGACGAGGCGGCCCATGCGCCGGCACTCGCTGCCCAGCGAGCCGGCAATGTGGGGCGTTAGCACCACGTTGGACAGGTCGTAGAGGCGGGAGCCAGGCTCAGGTGGTTCGGGGTGCGTGACGTCGAGGACGGCCCACAGGTCGGGGCGCTGCTTCAGGACCTCGACCATCTCCGCCTCCCGCACGACGGCTCCTCTGGAGGTGTTGATCAGGGTGGCGTTCCGCTTCATAGAGGCGAGGTGAGAACCCCGGATCATACCCTCCGTCTCAGGCAGCCACGGCGTATGTAGCGAGACAACCTCCGACGATGCGAATAAGTCCTCCAGGGGCATGAGATCCACGCCAAGGACGCGCGCCTCCTCGGGTGTTACGTAGGGGTCGTAGACCACCACGCGCAGGTCGAAAGACCGCAGGCGCTCGCGCACCAGGCGGCCGACCATGCCAAGTGAGACGAGGCCAACGGTGCTGCCGTAGGCACCGGGGACCTGGCCTCGAGCGGGCAGGGCTTTCTCGCGGCGCGCCGAGAAGGCGAAGTGCCAGCCGCGTTTGAGGGAGAACAGGATCGCCGCCAGGACGTACTCGGAGACGGGGACGGCGTTGGCGGCGTAGGCGCTCGTAATGCGGACGCCCCGGTCCCAGAGAGCCGGGGTCGCAACACGACGGATGGATCCCGCCCCGTAGAGTACGGCCCGCAGGTTGGGCGCCGCCTCCAGAAAGGCGGCGTCCATCGCCGGCGCGCCCCAGCCGGATAGGATCACCTCTGCCTCCGCAAGCACACCAGGGTCCTTGGCCACGGACTTTCCGGTCTGCTGCGGGGCGTAGACGTCGGCGAGTTCTGCCACGACCGCCCGCTCCTCATCGCCGTAGATCTTCTGGAAGGCCTCGCTGTCCAGGAGGTACAGGGCTTTGGGGACCGCGTTTGTCACACCTTCAGGCATGTTGCAGATACCGCTCCTTGGTAAGCGCGAGGACTTCGTCGCCAGGGGCGTTCCATACGTCCTGGTTGAAGATCTCCACCTCTATGGGGCCTGTGTACCCCGCGGCGTCGACGGCCTCCCTTATGCGCCGGATCTCGATCGGCCCGTCCCCCATCATGGCGCGGCTCAGTAGAAGGTCGGGCTTGGGGGGGAGCCAGTCGTTCGCGTGGAAGCCGAAGATGCGCCCCGAAGCGCGCGAGATCTGCTGGTAGAGATCGGGGTCCCACCAGACGTGGTAGGCATCGACGACGACTCCTACCCGGTCGGGTTCGAAGCGCTCGGCGATGTCCAACGCCTGCGCGAGGGTAACGATCACGGAGCGCTCCTGCATAAGCACCGGGTGGAACGGTTCGATGGCGAGCTTTACATCTACCTCTGCGGCGTACGGCGCGAGCTCGGCGATGCCTTCCTCCACCATGACCCTGGCGGCGTCGAGATCCCTCTCCGGCGCGGGGCCACAGACGAGGACCAGTACGTCGGTCCCGAGGGTGGCCGCTTCATCTACGGCGCGGCGGTTGTCTTCGAGGCGGGTCCGCCGTTCGGCGGCGTCGACAGCGGGGAACATGCCGCCCCTGCAGAGGCTGGAGACTCGCAGCCCGGCATCCCGCACGATGCGTGCGCTCTCGGAGAGTCCAGTCTCGGAAACCTTATCCCGCCACAGCCCGATGAACTCGATGCCGGCCCGGACACAGCCTTCAGCGGACTCCCGCACGCTCCAGTTGTTTGTGGTCTTCTGGTTGAGGCTCAGGCGCGATTGGTCGGGTGGAGAGGAACTCACCTCACGCCACCCCTGCGACGGAGAGCACGCGTCGCATACGTTCCGCGGCGAGGTCGGGATCGTGCAGGAGCCCGGCCCTGTCTGCGAGGACGAACAACTCCGAGAGGTGTGTCACCGAGCGCGCACTCTCCTGTCCCCCGACCATTCGAAAGTGGTCCTGGTGGCCGTTTATGTAGGCTAGGAAGACTACCCCCGTCTTGTAGTAGCGGGTCGGGGCCTGGAAGATGTGGCGGCTCAGGGGAACGGTTGGCGCGAGTATCTCGTCGTAGCGGTCTGTGTCCCCGGCGTCGAGCGCCTGTAGGGCTGCTGAAGCGGCGGGGGCGATGGCGTCGAAGATGCCGAGGAGGGCGTGGGAGAAGCCTTCTTCGTCGCCCCTGATCAGGTCCGGGTAGTCGAAGTCGTCGCCCGTATACATCTTGACGCCATCAGGGAGGCGACGGCGCATCTCGACCTCGCGGCGTGCATCCAGGAGAGAGACTTTGATGCCGTCGATCTTCTCGGCGTAGTCGTCGATGATAGAGAGGCATACTTCCGTGGCGTCGTCGAGATCGCGGTGGCCCCAGTAACCACTCAAGGCCGGGTCGAACATCTCGCCGAGCCAGTGGATGATAACGGGGGATGAGACCTGAGAGAGGATGGAGCCGTAGACTTCGGCGTAGTCGTAAGGGCCCTCGGCTCTGGCGGCAAGGGCGCGGCTGGCCATAAGGATCACACGCCCTCCCTCCCCTTCGACGAAGGCGCACTGCTCTTCGTAGGCACCCTCTATCTCCGAGAGCGTGGCTATCTCTGTGGGATCCAGGTGGTCCGTCCCAGCACCACAGGCAAGATCTCCTCCTACCGCAAGCGCCTCGGAGATGGAGTGCCGGATCAACTCCCGGCTCGTCTCCCACCCGAGTCCCATCCCCCTTTGGGCCGTGTCCATGGCCTCGGCGACGGAGAGCCCGAGCGACCACAGATATCTCCTGTAGGAGAGCGTCGCCTCCCAGTCCAGGTCGGCATCCAGTGTAGGGTTGTTGTCCGCCAGCGGGTCGCAGACCACATGGGCCGCTGCGTAAGCGACGCGGCTCTTGGAGGGTGCGGCAGTCGCAATATCTACAGGCTCGCCGGCGGGCGCATAGGAGTGAAGAGTGCCGTCGGCCCTGGGAAGCAGTATCTCCTTATGCATGACCGAGCTCCTCCTGTGGCATCGGTGACCGCTCCAGTGCCGGCACCTCCAGCCAACGCCGCTCTCTCCAGGACCGCAGGCCCAGCTCGGCGAGCTGCACACCCTTCGCGCCCTCCAGAAGGTCGTAGGGGAACGGCTCATCGGCTGCCACGTGCCTCAAGAACATCTCCCATTGGATCTTGAAGGCGTTGTCGGGATCTTCGTCCTGCGGAATACCGAGCCACTGCGAACGATAGTCGTTTGTGTCTGGCAGGTCGGGGTTCCAGACGGCCTTCGGTGTGTTCTCCCCGTGCTGGGCCTTGCAGTCCCGCAACCCGGCCACCGCGCTGCCCTGCGTGCCGTCGACCTGCAGTTCGAAGAGCTCGTCGCGATTGACGCGCACGCACCACGAGGAGTTGATGTGTGCCACGATGCCGCCGGCGAGCTCGAAGGTGGCGTATGCCGCGTCATCAGCCGTCGCCTGATATGGCTCTCCGTTCTCGTCCCAACGCTCTGGCACGTGCGTGGCGCCCAGGCAGGAGACGGACCTGACTTCTCCGAAGAGGTTATCCAGCACGTAGCGCCAGTGGCAGAGCATGTCCAGGATGATCCCACCTCCCTCCTCCTCTCGGTAGTTCCACGAGGGCCTCTGGGCCTGCCTGCCTTCGCCATCGAAGACCCAGTAGCCGAACTCGCCCCTGACCGAGAGGATGCGTCCGAAGAAACCGCTGTCGACGAGCCGCTCGAGCTTGAGGAGCCCTGGGAGGAACAACTTGTCCTGCACGACACCGTTCTTGACGCACCTCTCGCGGGCGAGGTGCGCGAGCTCCAGCGCCTCTTCCAGGCTCGTCGCCGTCGGCTTCTCACAGTAGACGTGCTTGCCCGCCTCTATGGCCGCCCTGATGGCTTCGGTCCTGCGGGTCGTGGTCTGGGAGTCGAAGTAGATCTCGACCTCGGGGTCGGCGAGACTCTCGTGCAGATCCGTGCTCCAGCGCTCGATGCCGTGCGCCTCCGCGAGGGAGCGTAGCTTGTTCTCGTTACGCCCCACGAGGATCGGATCGGGCACGATCACCTCGCCACCTGGCAACACTATCCCTCCCTGTTCCCTGATGGCGAGCACGGAGCGCACGAGGTGCTGGCGGGTCCCCATCCGCCCTGTGACCCCGTTCATTACGATGGCAACGTTCCGCACCATAACCTCACGACTCCTTCCCCGCGTGAGCGTGTATACCGTCAACGTATTGCTCTATCCGCGCACGAGACCACGCGCCGTCAACTAGCACGACACGATAGTCCAGGTCGAGCACCTCTCCTGGCTCCAGCACGTACTCTTCGTCGAACATGAACGAGCAACTCACGCAAGCGTACGGATCGTTGCGGACGAACCACTTGCACGGAAACCGCACGTTCGTCGGAGAATCCAGAAACAGGATGGTGGAGCCGCGACCGGTCCCGTCGTGGAGCCCGACGTAAGCGAGCCACGGGGACGTCCGTCCCATCACCTCCGGTCCCTCTAGCCCGTTTGCGGCCAGGATCTCTCCGCCGGCAAAGCAGCGCGGCCCCCGCCAGAACAGTCCCCCGTAACCTGCCGCCGGCCTGCCCTCCGTCGTCGGCGAGCCGAAGATCAGGGGGCCGTTCCTGACGTTCTTGAGTCGAAAGGAGAGATCCAGTCTCCAGAATTCTCCTGCGGGGTCAATCTCCTCCACCGAGATTTCGCGTGCCTCCTCGATCCAGGTCTCCTCCTCATGCGAGATCCAGGACAAGTGCTCTTTCATGGAGGGGGCGTCACTATGTATCTCGTTCCAGTCCTGGTGCCTGATCCTACCCTGGTTCTCGAGCCACGCGTATCCTCTGTCCCGCACGAAGGTGGGACCGCCCCAGAAGTTCTCCCCCGAAAGGTTGGCCGAGGTCATCGCCAGGCCGGTGTGCCAGGGATGATCGTGGGGCCGGAAGAGCGTTACCTCCTCTCCTGCCAGGGTGCGCAGAGGATGAAAGTAAGGCTTGGGAGACTCCGCGGGATCCACCCCTGACTCGTAGACGTAACGGAACAGGAGATCCCGGCCGTTGCGCAGCTCGACGGCCTCGCCAACCTCGTGCACGAGCCGCATCAGGACCTCTCCTCGTGCGCAAGAAAGTCCAGCAGCGCCTCTTCGTCGGGCCGCACCCCGATACCAGGTTCTGCAGGCAGATGGACGATCCCGCCCGACTCGACGTCTGCCTTGTCGGGAAAGAGGGCTGACTCGTCGGTGAACTGGCTCCCGTTGAGGGCGGCGGGTCCCGCGCAGCCGAATGCCGCGGCTACCTGGCAGACGGCCAGTTTGGTCAGGAGGCCGTCGGTGAGGCCACTCACGAGCAGCGGCAACCCGGCCGCCTCAGCCACGGAGATCTGGGCCAGCGTGGGCCACACGCCCCCGCTGCGGGTCACCTTGACGACGAGGTAGTCGACCAGTCCTTCTGCCGCGTGTGCGAAGAAGTCCGCCGGGCTCACGCTCGACTCGTCCACGGCGAGCGGTATCCGGACGCTGTTCCTCAACTCCCGCATCAGGTGCATGCGGTCGGCTGGCAGGGGTTGCTCGAGCACATCCACCCCGGCAGCGGCGAGGCGGGGCGCCGCCTCCCGCGCCTGGTGCAGGTCGTAGCCCTGGTTTGCGTCGGCCCACACGAACGCCTCGGAACCCGCCGACTTGCGCACCGCGCCGGCGAACTCGGGATCAGCCCCCGAAACCAGGGCAGCCTTGAAGTTGAAGTGCCTGAACCCAGCCTCCCGCGCGGCGGCAACCTCCTCCCCTACCGCGGCAGCATCGTGCCCCGTGACGGTGTAGCTCAGCTCTACGGAGGCCCTTTCGTCACTGCCGCCAAGGAAGGTCCGCAGGGACATCCCCGCCGTCCTGGCGCAGAGATCGTGGACCGCCAGATCCAGGGCGGCTTTGGCGATGGGTTGACCGGTGCTCGGCCCGCGGCCGATGGTCGCCTGCATTCTGCGGTGCAGCCCCCACCGGTCGGCGACGGGCAGCCCGAGCAGCGCGGGCGCCAGGTGGTCGCGGATGGTCGTCTCCACCGTCTGTAGCGTCTCGTAGGACCACTGCGGGACGGGACGGCCCTCGCCCCAGCCTACCTCTCCCTCGCTATCCGTGACCTTTACGAAGACGTGCGGCGCCCCTCCACCGGCCGTACCGGCCGATCCGGAGGCGAACTGGAAGGTCTCGATCACCGGCAGAAGTACGGGGAAAACCTCTATGCTTTCGATCTTCCTCAACCGCGCGTCCCCTCCACCGGCACCCCATTCAACCGGCTGTAGAAGGGGTCGCCCTTATCTATCGAGCCACGTAGGACGGGCTCGCCCGTCATGGCAGCCTTGTACAGGCCGGTGATGAACTCGAGCGTTCGCCTCGCCCCGGCACCGCTGGTAGAGGGTCGCCGGTTCTCTTCCATGCAATCAAGCAGGTCCGCGACCTGCCCGGCGTGCATGGAGAGGGCTTCGTCCGGGATCTTCTGCCACCTGGCGAGCGAGTCCGCGTGGGCGGCGCCGTCGGGGATGCTGTAGTTCCAGTCGGCGTTGGTGTATCCGTAGAGGCTGTCGACTTCGACGGTGGCCTGCTGGAAGTCGAAGCGCAGGTGGGTCCTCTGGCGAGGGGAGAGCACGCTGTTCACGACGCTACCCATGGCCCCGTTCTCCAACAGCACCGTGGCCATAGAGACGTCCTCGACCTCGATGTCCCGATCAAGCGTGCCGACCATGGCCCGGACCTCCCGCCAGTCGCCAAGTAACCACAGGAACAGATCCATAGCGTGTATGCCCTGGCCCATGGTGGCCCCACCGAGTTCCGTCTCCCATCTCCCGCGCCAGGGCACGCTGTAGTAGGCCGCGTCCCTGTACCAGGTGGTCTGGCACAACCCGGCCAGCGGACGTCCCAGCTCTCCGGAGGAGATCAAAGCCTTCAAGTGCCGCGCCCCTGAACCGAACCGCCACTGGTACACGCTGGAACAGAACTTGCCCGTCGCCCGCTCCGCCGCCTCGATGGCATCCATCTCCTCCAGCGACGCGCACAAAGGCTTCTCACAAAGCACCCAGGCTCCGGCTTCCATGCATTGTACGCTCACCTCCCGGTGCGACTGCGGAGGAGTACAGACGTGTACGAGATCCGGCGCCTCCTCCTCCAGCATCTCCTCGGTGTCCTCGAAAGACTTGGGAATTCCATGCTCCGAACAGAAAGCCCCTGCTCTCGCGCCGTCAACGTCGACCGCAGCTACCACCTCCGCACGCCGGCCCATCCGGCGCAACGCCTTCACGTGCGCCCCGGCGATGTTCCCCGTCCCGACGATGGCAGCGCGGATCGTCCTCGAGCCATCCCTGCCAACGCCGGAAGCCAGATCCTCGCCCATCACGCCCCCAAAACCTCGCGCCACTTGACATCCTCTTCTGTATATATTATATAATATATATCTGAAAAGGGAAGGCAGGTTTCAGGTTGCGGCTCTCGGTCTCCGAGGGAATGGCTTACAAGACGAAGCAGGAGTTCGTCTACCAGACGCTGCGGCGCGCCATCTTACGCTGCGAGTTGGCTCCGGGGCAGAGATTACCCACCCAGGAGATCGCGAACCGGCTTGGTGTCAGCCTCATACCGGTGCGGGAAGCCCTACAGTTACTGCAGTCAGAGGGTCTGGTCGAGAATAGACCGCATGTGGGAGCTGCGGTCGCCCGAATATCTGGCTCCTCTATCGCTGAGGTTTTCACGCTGCTCGAGGGTTTGGAGACGGTAGCAACGCGTGTGGCCGCGCAGCGGATGCCGCAAGGGGAGATCGACGCTCTGGCCGCGCTGCTCGCCGAGATGGACGCTGCGGTAGAGGAGGGTAAGCACGAGCTCTGGGGAGAGCTCAACACGCGGTTGCACCTGACCATTGCGGGCAGCACGGGGATGCCCACGTTGCGGGAGATGACCGAGCGAGTATTCGACCTGTGGCACAGGGTGCAGCGTTGCTTTCTAAAGGAGGTGCTGGTACAGCGCATCCTACAATCCCAGCAAGAGCACCATGCCATATTGCGCGCCCTGCGGGAGCGTAACGAGGCGGAATTGGAGCGGTTGATCAAGGCCCACAACAGGAACGCTATGGAGGCGTACACGAATCACCTGTCCGACGGTTCGACTGGTTCAGGAGAAGGGAGTAAGATAGGCTACGCGAGCACGTTGCGTAAAGTGGGGACTGAGACGTCATAGTTCGCCCGGCGTGGGGACGCCGGATCTTGCACGAGGGGAAGGGTTAGAGTTGAGGCAGGTCAGGCATATTCTGAGCGTGTTCGTGATCCTATGCGTCGCATCCACCGTAGGGTGCGATTTCCTTTCGACGGAGGCAGAGTCCGGCGGTAAGGATAGCCAGGGTGGACAGGGCGCTGGAGCCGGTGGATCCGCCGAAAAGGGCAAAGAAGCTCCCGAGCTGGCCCGGCGAGTAGAGGCCGGCGATCTGCCTCCTGTCGAGGAGCGCCTGCCCGACGAGCCCATGGTCGTGGAGCCGGTCGAAGAGATCGGCCAATACGGCGGCACCTGGAACTCCGCCATTCTCGGCACGGCCGACGTCGTCTGGCTGTGGCGCACCATCGCGTACGAGCCGCTCGTGCGATGGGATCCTGAGTGGACCGAGCCCATCCCCAACGTCGCCGAGAGCATGGAGGTCGCCAATGGCGGCAGGGAGTACACCTTCAAGCTCAGGAAGGGCATAAAGTGGTCCGATGGGAAGCCCTTCACCGCCGACGACATCGTCTTCGCCTACGAGGATGTCCTGTTGAACGAGGACCTCACCCCGGACGTCCCAACCACCTTCCTCGGCGGTGACACGCCGGCGAAGATCGAGAAGCTCGACGACTATACCGTGAGGTTTACCTTCCCCGGGGCGCCCAACGGGCTCTTCCTGGAGCAGTTGGCCTACAACGGCCAGATCACCGCCTGGCCGCGCCACTACCTGGAGCAGTTCCACGAGAAGTACAACCCTGATGTCGAGCAGCTCGCCGAGGAGGAAGGCGCCGCCGACTGGATCGAGCTGTTCACCCTCAAGGCGGGGTTGGCCGGCTATGTAGATCCCGTGCACTTCCAGAACGAAGATCTGCCCACGCTGGCGGCCTGGGAGATCACGCAACCGTTGGGTGAGCGCGGCCGGGTTGTCGTCGAGCGCAACCCCTACTACTGGAAGGTGGACCCGGACGGCAGCCAGTTGCCTTACATCGACAGTGCGGTCTTCGACGTCATCCCGGAGAACGAGGCGATCCTCCAGAGGACGCTCGAAGGCAGCATAGACATGCACATCCGCCACATCAACACCTTCATCAACAAACCCGTCCTGGCGCAGAACAGGGACAGCGGCGGCTACGGGTTCTTCGACGCCCAGGCCGCCAACATGAACACCATGGTCATCGCCTTGAACCTGACGCACGAAGACCCTGTAAAGCGCGAGATCTTCAACAACAAGGACTTCCGCATCGGGCTCTCCTACGCGCTCGACCGCCAGGAAATGATCGACGTGGTCTTCCAGGAGCAGGGCGAGCCCTACCAGGCGGCCCCGAGGCCTAGCTCGCCTTTCTACAATGAAGAGCTGGCCAAGCAATACACCGAGTACTCGGTGGAGAAGGCGAATGCGGCGCTCGACCGCGCCGGCTACACGGAGCGCAACGCAGATGGCATCAGGCTGGGGCCCGACGGAGAACCCATCTCCTTTACCATCGAGTTCGCCACCGAGTTCCAGCCCACGTGGCCCGACGCCCTCGAGCTCGTGCAGGACTACTGGCAAGAGGTCGGGGTCGACGTGCAGCTCAAGCCAGAAGACCGCGTGATCTTCTACGAGCGCAAGGAGGCCAACCAGCCCGACGCGACGGTGTGGACCGGAGACGGAGGCGGCAAAGACGTCACGATAGAGGCGCGGTGGTACTTCCCGTTCAGCGATGAATCCAACTTCGCCCTACCCTGGGCAGAATGGTACTACAGCAGGGGCGAGAGCGGTATGGAGCCCCCAGCGGCGGCCAAGCGCCAGATGGAGCTCTACGACGAGCTCCACGCCACGCTGGACGAGGATGAACGGGCCGAGATAATGGGCCAGATCCTGGACATAGCACAGGAGGAGTTCTACGTCATAGGCACCAGCCTGCCGCCGGAGAGCTACGGCATCGTGAAGAACGACTTCCACAACGTACCGGCGATGTACGACGCTGCCCTGTATCCGCAGCCGGGTCCCACGAATCCCGAGCAGTACTTCATCACCGGTGAGTAGCGTGGGAGAGGGCGTCAGGAGGTAAGGGATGCTCAAGTACATCGTGCGCCGGGTACTGTACATGATCCCGACGCTTATCCTGATCTCCATGATCTCCTTCGCTATAATCCAGCTCCCCCCCGGCGACTTCCTGACGACGCTGGTCGCCCAGATGTCAGCGCAGGGCGAGTCAATGGATCGATCGCAGATCGTGACGCTCGAGGCCCGCTACGGACTCGACCAACCATTCTACGTCCAGTATTGGAAGTGGATCTCGAACATCGTTCTGCACGGCGACTTCGGGGAGTCCTTCGAGTGGAACAGGCCAGTCTCCGAACTACTGGCCGAAAGGCTGCCGCTTACCATAGCCCTTGCTGCGGGCACGCTGCTTTTTACCTGGGCCGTGGCCCTGCCCGTGGGCGTCTACAGCGCGGTCAGGCAGTACTCGATCGGCGACTACGTGGTCACGTTCCTCGGGTTCCTGGGCATAGCCACACCGAACTTCCTGCTGGCGCTGGTGATCGCTTACATCAGCTACAAGTACTTCGGCCAGAGTGTGGTCGGGCTCTTCTCGCCCGAGTTCGTGGACGCGGAGTGGAACCTGGGCAAGCTTCTCGACCTCCTGGCGCACATCTGGGTTCCCGTGTTCGTGCTCGGCGCGGCAGGTATGGCCGGGGTGATCCGCATCGTGCGGGCGAACCTGCTCGACGAGCTGCACAAGCCCTACGTTACGACCGCCCGATCCAAGGGAGTCCCCGAGCGGAGGCTGCTCGTCAAGTACCCCGTGCGTGTCGCCCTGAACCCTTTCGTAAGCACTGTCGGGTGGGTGTTGCCGCTGCTCCTCTCCGGAGAAGTGATAGTCGCGCAAGTCTTGGGCCTGCAGACCACGGGCCCGCTGCTCTTGCGGGCGCTACTCAGCCAGGACATGTACCTGGCCGGCAGCATCATCCTCATGATAAGCGTGCTTACGGTCATAGGGACCCTGATATCCGACATCCTGCTGGCCTGGTTGGATCCCCGCATCCGTTACCAGTACCAATAAGGAGGAGCGTTGACGGAGCCACCGCAACCTCAAGTTCAAGAAGAAGAGGAAACCCTGCAGCGGGCGACCGACCTTGGGGAGAAGGAAGCCGAAATCTATGTGGCCTCCCAATGGAAGCTGGTATGGTGGCGCTTCCGGAAGCACCGGCTGGCCGTAGTCGGCACCGTGGTGGTGATCCTCATCTACCTGGTCGCCATCTTCGCCGAGTTCGTGGCCCCCTTCACCCCCGATGCCTTCGACGCCGACTACACGTACGCCCCACCCCAGAGGCTGCACTTCTTCGATGAGGACGGGTTCGGGCTCTACGTCTACGGTTACAGCACGAAGTTGAACGAAGAGACGCTCGTGCGCACGTTCCAGGTCGACGAGTCCAAGAAGGTGCCCGTGAGGCTCTTCGCCCACGGGAACACGTACAAGCTGTGGGGCCTGTTCGAATCCGACCTCCACCTGATCGGGCCCGTGGAGAAGGGACAGCCGATGTACCTCCTAGGGGCCAACGACCAGGGGCAGGACATGTTGAGCCGCATCATCTTCGGCGCCCGCGTCTCGATGTCCATCGGCCTGGTCGGAGTGGCCCTTAGCTTCGTTTTCGGCGTCTTTTTGGGCGGCATCTCGGGCTACTACGCGGGAGCGACAGACACTGCGATACAGCGTCTGATCGAGGTGCTGATGTCGATACCAACCCTGCCTTTGTGGCTTGGGCTCTCGGCCGCGCTGCCACCCGATTGGAGCCCCTTGAGGATCTACTTCGGCATAACGATCATCCTCTCCCTGATAGGCTGGACGGACCTGGCAAGGGTCGTCAGGGGACGCTTCCTCTCTCTGCGCGGGGAGGACTTCGTCACGGCGGCCGAGCTCGACGGCTCCAGCAAGCCTCGCATCATCCTGCGGCACATGCTCCCCTCTTTCGCTAGCCACATCATCGCCTCCCTGACCCTTGCCGTTCCGGCCATGATCCTCGCCGAGACGGCCCTCTCGTTCTTGGGGCTCGGCCTGCAGCCCCCGATCGTGAGTTGGGGCGTTCTCCTGCAAGAAGCCCAGAACATAAGATCCGTCGCCACCGCGCCGTGGCTCTTGCTGCCCGGGTTCGCCGTGATCATCGCGGTCCTGGCGCTGAACTTCATGGGCGACGGCCTGAGAGACTCGGCAGACCCCTATGCCAGATAAGAGCACGGACTCGAACGACGCGCTGCTCGAAGTCAGGGGACTCAAGACCCACTTCTTCCTCGACGAGGGGATCGTAAAGGCCGTCGACGGCGTAGACCTCAGGGTAAAGCGCGGAGAGACCCTGTGCGTGGTCGGGGAGAGCGGCTGCGGTAAGAGCGTCACGGCCCGCTCCATCTTGCAGCTCGTGGACCGCCCAGGGCGTATCGTGGAGGGCGAGATCCTCTTCAGCTCCACACCGCAGAGTGAGTCCAACGGTAAAGTCGAGACCCGGAAGGAAGGGTCCGCGACTGCGACCGAAGTGCGGGAGGTCCTCGACCTCGCGTCGTTGGACCCCAGGAGCAAGGCCATGCGGGATATCCGCGGCAAGGAGATCTCGATGATCTTCCAGGAGCCGATGACGTCGCTTAGCCCCGTGCACACCATCGGTGAACAGATAATGGAGAACATCCTGCTCCACCTGCCGATGGACAAAGAGGAGGCCCGCGACCGGACGGTGGAGGAGCTCGCCCGCGTCGGCATCCCCAATCCAGGCCAGAGGGTGGACGCCTACCCCTTCCAGCTCTCGGGGGGCATGCGCCAGAGGGCCATGATCGCGATGGCCCTCTCCTGCAACCCCAGCCTGCTGATCGCCGACGAGCCCACCACGGCTTTGGACGTGACGACCCAGGCCCAGATCCTGGAGCTCATGCGCGGGCTGCAGGATGAGCTGGGCATGGCGATCATGTTTATCACGCACGACCTCGGCGTGGTCGCCGAAATGGCCGACGATGTGGCCGTGATGTACCTTGGCATAGTCGCCGAGCGCGGGGACGTCGACTCCATCTTCCACGATCCCAAACATCCCTACACCAGGGCGCTATTACGCTCCATCCCGAGGATGGGCCGCAGCAAGGCGAATCAGAGGCTCGACTCTATCCGCGGCATGGTTCCCCATCCCTACAACCGCCCTACGGGCTGCCCCTTCCACACCCGATGCGACGAGATCATAGAGGGCTACTGCGAAGAGATCCTGCCTCCGCGCATACCCCTCGCTCCCTCGGGGGAGCCCTTCGGCAACGGCCATCCTCCGAGCCAGGCTTCGGAGGAGCCTCTGCAGGACACCAGGGAGGTCCGGTGTCTGATCTACGGTGGAAAGGAGGGGAGCAAGGATGGAGGCTGAAGGCGCGGAGCGCAACGGGGCTGGAGGCGACGATCTGCTCGAGGTCAAGCACCTCAAGATGCACTTCCCCATAAAGCAGGGCTTCTTCGGCCGGACAGTGGGGCACGTCAAGGCGGTGGACGACGTAGATTTGAAGATCCGGCGCGGAGAGACCCTCGGGCTCGTCGGGGAGAGCGGCTGCGGCAAGACCACCCTGGGCCGCTGCATCGTGAGGTCATACGAGCCCACCGAGGGTGAGATGGTCTACCACAATAGAGACGGGGGCACGGCTGACCTCGCGACGCTCAGTAGCAGTGCGCTCAAGCCATATCGCAGGGAGATCCGGATGGTCTTTCAAGACCCCAACTCGTCCCTCAACCCGCGCATGACGCTGCTCCAGATAGTGGGCGAGCCCCTCAAGGTCAACAAGGTCGCCTCGGGAAAGGAGCTCGAGGAGAGGGTCGCCGAGCTCTTGCGCCGCGTGGGCCTGAGGCCGGAGTACATGTCCCGCTATCCACACGCCTTCTCCGGCGGCGAGCGCCAGCGCGTCAGCATAGCCCGCGCCCTGGCCCTCGACCCCCGCTTCGTGGTGGCAGACGAAGCCGTGAGCGCCCTCGACGTCTCGGTGCGGGCCCAGATCCTCAACCTCCTTCAAGACCTGCAGGAGGAGTTCGACCTCACCTACCTCTTCATCTCCCACGACCTCTCCGTCGTCGAGCACATCTGCGACCGGGTGGCTGTGATGTACGTCGGGAAAGTGGTCGAGGTAGCAGAGACAGGGGAGATCTTCGACGAGCCCAAACACCCCTATACCGAAGCCCTGCTCTCGGCCGTGCCCAAGCCAGACCCGCGCCTCAGGGACCGCGGACGGCGCATCGTACTCGGTGGAGACGTGCCGGACCCCGCAAATCCGCCCTCGGGCTGCTACTTCCACACCCGCTGTCCCTATGCCGAAGACCGCTGCAAGGACGAGGAGCCACCATTGCGCGAGCTAAGCCAGGGCCGCTACGCCGCCTGCCACTTCGCGGAGGACCTGGATCTCAGGGGCGTGGGCGACCATGGGGCCGTGCGATAGACGAGCCAGACACCAGCCCCACCAGGCAAGGTAGGCGCTGATGCCCAAGGGAGAGGGACTCCTGAACGGCGCTGTCTACAGCGATGAACACAGCATGCTCGGCCTCTCCTGGAAAGGTCCTGACTACCACACGCGCGTCTCACAAGGCGCCTGGGTGCACCCGACGCGCGAGTCGCTGGACTACGCCCTGGCGCTCCTACGGTCGGGCGGAAAGGAACGGGCGGCGGCCATAGTATCGAGAGTACTCTCGCTCCAGGATACCGACCCAACGAGCAAGACCTACGGCATCTGGCCGTGGCTCCTGGAAGAACCGCTCACCGAGATGGCCCCCCCTGACTGGAACTGGGCGGATTTTTGCGGCGCCAGGCTGGCCCAGCTGCTCGTGGAGCACGCCGCGGATCTGCCCGAGGACCAGGTCGGAGCCACACGGACGGGCCTGGGCCACGCTGCGGCCTCGATCTTCCGCCGCAACGTCGGACCCGCATACACCAACATCGCCGTTATGGGCGCCGGCGTGGCGCTCGCCGCCGGAGAATTACTCGACGAACCCCGGTTCGCTGACTACGGTCGCCGTCGCCTGCGCATCATAGTCGAGCACACCGAGCACCACGGCGGTTTCAACGAGTACAACAGTCCTACCTACACCGTCGTGACCCTTGCCGAGTGCGAGCGGATGCTGCAACTGGTGAGGGACCCCTCAGCCCGCGCCGACGCCGAGAGGTTGCGTGGCGCGGCCTGGCAGACCATCGCAGAACATTACCATCCCGGTACCAACCAGTGGGCCGGTCCCCACAGTCGCGCCTACAGCGACCGGCTCGACGCCGGGATCGCCTGCTTCCTATTCGATCGGACGACAGGCGTCGAGATTCGTCCCCACCCCGCAGCGGTATTGAGAGACCGCTTCGAAGGCACCACGCCGCTGCCCTGCCCACCTGGCATGGTGGACCGCTTCCGGTCGCCTGCCAGCGAGGAGACCGAGTTGCAGAGTACGTTCATCCGCAGCGGTGGAGAAGACGGCTCCACCACGGGTACGACCTGGATGTCCGAAGGCGCCTGCCTGGGGTCGGTCAACCGCGACAACCTGTGGGACCAGCGCCGCGTCCTGCTCGGGTACTGGCGTACTGAAGAAGACCCTGCGGTGGTGCTGCGGCTGCGTTTCCTGCACGACGGCCGCGACTTCTCGTCCGCTTGCGTCCACAACGCCCAGAGTGGCCCGCGCATCCTCACCGCGGTCGGTCTGCTCAGCGGTATGGGCGACGCCCACCACCATCTCGATGTGCCGGCATCGGGCACCTTCGACGCTGAGGATTTCCGAGTCCGCTACCAACTCGTCGGGGAGGGCGTTGCGGGAAAGGAGCTTGGAGACGGCCGCTTCGAGCTCTCCGCCGGCTCTCACAGGGTGGTGATCCAGACCACCCCGGGCCTCTTCGGCCCGCACGAATTGGCCTGGGAGATGGAGCAGGCCGAAGGGCGGGTCTGCCTGGACGGCGTGTGCTACCGCGGACCACTCCAGAGGTTCGACCCAGCGGAGCTCGGCGAGGTGGTGATAGTAGCAGGCCTGGAGTTGCTACGAGCCGACCAGCCTCCTGCGGCATCGAGACCAGACGTACTTAAGATGGAAGACACGTTGGAGGCGACCTGGCCCGTTGGGAGAGGACTGGAGATCCAGGCTCCCACCCGCGCACGACCGTACCAGTGACCCGCCCCCTCTCCCGTCATTCCCGCGAAAGCAGGAATCCACTGCGTCACACCCGGGCCGGTAAAGGAGACTAGAGATACCATGCTCGGCAGGCACGATCCCGCGTCCATCGAACGCGCGCTAAACGAGACGTCGCCGCCGCCACCGTTCCCTCCGGCATCGGACCGGGCCGCGTGGGAGGAGGTACGCGAAGCCGTAGGGGAACAAAGGGTATCGGAGCTCCTAACCAGGGCCGAGGCCGATGCCAAAGCGGAGATCCCCGGGCTACCGGCCACTCTCTACCTGGAGTTCTCGCGCGCCGGTTCGCGGGAGGGATACGAGGAGCCGGCGAACCGGAGGCGGGAGATGCTCTCGAACCTGGCCCTCGCCGAGTGCCTCGAGGGAGAAGGCCGCTTTCTGGACCCGCTGCTCGACGTGGCGTGGGCTTTCTGTGAGGAGAGCAGCTGGTCATGGCCGGCCCACCAGGGAGACCTGGCCGACATGAACCGTCCGGTGATAGACCTGAGCGTCGCCATGACCGCGCTGTACCTGGCGGAGCTAGACCTGCTCCTCGGTGATCGCCTGGATCCCGCCCTGGGACGGCGCATCCGCCACGAGGTGGACCGGCGGTGCCTGGTCCCTTACCTGGAGCGCCACGACCACCCCTGGCTCTTCGATTCCCCGGATAGGCCGGTCAACAACTGGACGGCGGTGTGCAACGCCGGGGTGGTGGGAGCGGCGATTTACCTGGAGCCAGATGCGGCCAGGCTGGCGGAGATCCTGGCCCGCGCCACCCGCTCTCTCGACGACTACCTCTCCACGTTCGACCAGGACGGTGGCTCTACGGAAGGACCGGCCTACTGGTCTTACGGCTTCGGCTACTACACCGTCCTCGCCCACCTCGTGGGACACCGCACGGGCTGGAAGGTGGACTTCTTCGAGGGCGAGCACGTGCGCAGGATCTCCAGGTTCCCTTTATGCATCAGGCTCAGCCCGGGTCTCTACGTGAACTTCTCCGACTGCGACGTGAACTCCGGCTTCGTACCCGCCCACCTGTTTTACCTGTCGCGCAGGCTAAAACTTCCCGAGCTCGCGCGACTGCTCGAAGAGCAGCCGGGCGGAGGCGAGCGCGAGAGGGAGCTGACCTGGGCCCTGCGCGACCTCTTGTGGCGCCCCGAACACGTCGAGGGACGTTTCGTCCCTGCGCGTCACGACTGGTTCGGCGGCATGATGTGGATGGTCTCCCGCCAGCGCCCCGAAGACCCTGGTGCCCTGGTGCTCGCGACCAAAGGCGGCCACAACGGTGAGATGCACAACCAGAACGATGTGGGAAACTTTATCGTGCACGTCGATGGGGAATCCGTGATCTCCGACATAGGCCGCGGCCGATATACGAAGGCCTACTTCGGCCCTGAGCGCTACGAGCACATCGCCAACTCCTCCAGGGGACACTCCGTTCCCGTTCCCAACGGCCAGGAGCAACTGCCTGGCACCGAACACGGCGCACGACTACTGGAACACCGGACCGGCGACCACGCCGACCTGGCGGCGTTCGAGTTGCGGGACGCCTACCCGCCCGAGGCGGATCTGGACACGCTCAGGCGCACGGTTATCTTGCGCAGAGACGAATCCGGTGCAAGTGTAGAGTTGACAGACGAGGTGAGGTTCGCCACGGGTCCTGGCACCTTCGAGAGCGTCCTGAC
>Ga0081538_10001395_pt1 | contig 24779 bp, 23 predicted proteins | sample TabmetS5T2R1_FD_71022 | JGI IMG/M metagenome (GOLD analysis project Ga0081538, IMG submission 71022) | Tabebuia heterophylla rhizosphere microbial communities from the University of Puerto Rico - S5T2R1 | ecosystem: Host-associated > Plants > Roots > Rhizosphere ... | reverse complement strand
TTGAATATATGAAGGGACTGGATGAGAAGGTCGTCGCGTGGAATTTCCTCATCAACAAATATCAAGGCAGCGCGTATGAGTTTCTCGCCCGCGTGGAGGAGGAACGTATCGATCGCGCCAAGGTCGCCTTCGTCGAGGCTAACCGCTACCGGCTCAAAGAGGGTAACCAACTGGTGATTTTGGGTTATACTCAGCTGGCTACCAAACACCGGCAAAGCAAAAACATTTATCGTTTCTTGATCGACTTCGGCGATTTCTATGAGCTGCTTGCAAAAGAATACGCGTCCCAGTACGATCCGGAAGGTTTAGGTTTTGATCTCAAGACCTTCGATCAATTCGTTAAGTCGGCCCTGCGGCTTTACAATGAAGTGGCCCAGGCGGACGGAATCATAGAAAAAATCGAGGCTCAGGGTAAAATTGAAGCCATGCGCGGGTTGCTCGAGAAAACAACGAGGTTGAACCGATGACGGAAAAATCGATCATCATCTGCTGGCTGCTGCTCGCACTGGTGAGCGCTCCTCCTTGGCCGAAGCCGAGCTATGCCCAAGGCCAGGAACAGCTGATCGAAAAAATTCTTAACCCGATGCCGGATTACGATCCTTTCGACAGATCAACGGCGGCTGCGCCGCAGTTCTTCCCGGATGCGGTGGATAAAAGGTCCCGCGAAGTTTTGATCGATGCGTTAACCCAGCAGCAGGAGTCGCTCAGGGACCATCTGCAGTTTCTCAAGGAAGAAGACAGCCGCCTCGAGAAAGAATACGGCACGTCCACCGGTTTGACCGAACGCGCGCAGGACCTGCTGAACAATACGATTCATGATCGGCAGCGCTATCTTGCCGCCCAGGAACAAGCCCTGAAGAACGCCTCCACGCCGGAGCGAAAAAAATATCTCCAAGCGATTATTAACCACGATGATTTGAACCAGGCGGATCAATTGATGCGGCAAAGCTCCACCAATCAATGGGGCGGCATATTCAATCGATTGTTGGGTTCGGTGGATCTCGCCGGGGTCGCCTCGGGCAACTACATCGGCGCGGCGGCGGAAACCGTCATTGCCCAACTCTATGCCTTGGCCGACCGCGACATGTCCATCGAAGAACGCCGCGCGCTGGCGCGTCACTTGGAGCATCTCAAACGCTTTCCTAACGATCCGCGGAACGCTGAAATCCTCAGACAAGTGGAAGGGATTGAGGGAAAAAAGAAGAACGTTTTAGTTAAAAAACAGCTGGCCAAGGGGGATGAAGCTCTGGGCAAAGGCGAGCTGGATAGAGCCATTTTCCATTACGAGATGGCCTCTTTCATCGCTCCCCAATCGCAAGCCGCCGAGAGAGCGTTGCAAAAAGCCACCGCGCTCCATCAAGAACAACAAGAGGCACGAACCAAAGGGCTTGCCTCCGGTGCAGAGGGCTCTTTTCCCGTTGACCAGGAGCGCGACGTGCGCGAGCTTCTGAGCGCGCTCAGCCTGCGTGATCCTGCTCTGATTGAGCGTCATGCGGTCGATCTTGGAAGGAGGCACTCCGGAAAACCGCTCGAGGATGCGGCGCTTGACACTGAAGCCGTGGCTCTGGAACTCAAAGGACAACATGAAGCAGCCAAGAAAATTCTCGACCAGCTTGCGCGATCGTCAAAGATTCCTGATCTGCAAAAGCACGCCGCGGCATTGTTGCAGAGTCGTGAATACAATTTGCTCAGTAGCTTTAGAGACGCTCGCCACGAGCGGCGTGTGGAATCCGTGAAGTATGTTTTGCTCGGCGAAGATTTGCTCAAGAAAAACCTGCTCTATGCCGCCGGAGCCATGGCCGCCGCGGGTCCAGGGGCAGCAGCGACGCTCGGCGCCATCAACGCCTTGATGATAGGCAACAACTTGTTCACCGTTCTTTCCAATAATCCGATCTCCGCCCAACCGGTCATCGACGCGGCTATGGCTTATATCCGAACCCATCCGCAATCGGAGAATACCTCTGAAGTATACACGGTCCTCGCCGATGCCTACGAAGAGCGCGGCATGTTCGAGAAAGCGGCCTATTTTCACAAACTCGGCGGAGCGTCCAGCGAGAAGCTCGCCGCGCTGAAAGAAAAGGCTGCAAACGCCTTGCTCAATAGCGCGGCAAAAAGCAAAAGCCGTGGCACCAAGGAGTACTATTGGACGACCATCATTGATGAATATCCCGAAAGTCCCGCCGCCGCGGAAGCCACTAAAAAGCTCGCCGAATTGGCCAAGAACGATAATCAAGGGCTGCGGATGAGCAAGCAATTTCTCATGGAGCATCCCGAACTCTACGGACCTAGCGGACTCGGTCTAAAGGCTTCGCTCTTCGATGGCAACCCGACAAATATGGAGCTGGCCGATCGCGGCGTCAATCTCCTAGACGATAACGAGTTGCTGATTCATTACCAGAGTCCCTGGGGGATCCGCAGTCAGAGCTATCCGATCGCCAGGCAAAAAACCGAGCGTCTTTTCTCAACCTTACGCCAAAAGAACTACGCGGTAGCGTTGACCGACGTTGACCAGCGATCTAAAGACAGCGTCGGCGGCATCAGGAACATTCCCACCGCGATCACGCATGGCGTCCAGAGCAAAGGCAACGAAAGAAAACGGGACGATCAAGACACCACCTTTTCATTTATTCGGGAGGCCGATGGCAGGGCCCCTGCCTTTCCACGCGTTTTGGATCACGAGCTGCTAAGCGAGAACGAGGAAAATCCCGGCAGCAAATATACGCTGCCGCCGATTCAGGGAAGTATTTCCGCGAGTCGATTCAGTCTGACGGGCGGTTTACCCACAGGCCTATGGGGTAACCAGATCGCCGTCGGCACCGATTCGAAAAGCCCCTATGCCGGCGTTAAACTGCCAATTCCCCTCTTGGAGGGTTTTATCCCGATTGATTTCATGGTCCACGGCAGACCCGGCGGCGGCTTCTCGGTTTATCCTAGGATTAACATGCGCGGCGATAAGGGCGCAGATCCTGAGTTGTATAAGTAAACCGGGAGTTGATCTTGCAAACACTCATCCGAATAATGTCGCGATTCCGCCATTGGGAGTTTCCGCGGCTGCAATTAAGGAAAGACCTGGTTCCTGGCTCTATATCGATACCCGCCGGCCTGATTATCTGGCCAATCCTCACCCAACTCGTGCTCGAAAACTAGTTGTTGATTCTCCACTCGATTCATCGCGCTCAAGCTGCTAAAAAGCTAGCCACTATAGTCCAAACGGAGGAAGGTAACGAAGTATGAAGAGGGTTCGAAAATCTCTGATCGTTGGCGCGCTATGGCTTGGCATGGGGTCAAGCGTTGCCAGCGCCCAGGCCATCAAAAAGATCCGCATCGGTTATCCATCTTTGAGTTTTCGCCAGTCCAATGTTTGGGTCGCGAAAGAAATGAAGCTGTTCAACAAGTACGGCCTCGAGGTGGAACCAATTTTCCTGCGCGGCGGGCAAATGGCGACCCAGGCGCTGGTCGCGGGCGATCCGCCGATCGTTAACATCGGCACGGTGGTGCAAGCGAGCCTTCGCGGACATAACCTGGTGCTCGTTGCCGCGGTTGAAACCAACTATGATCAAATCGTTTTCGCGCGCTCCAACATCACCCAATTGGAGCAACTCAAGGGCAAAAACTTCGGCATCAGCGGGTTTGGCTCCGCAACACATTACGCTTCGACCATTCTGATGAAGCATCTGAATTTTGGTCCCAAGGATTTGGCGCTTTTCCCATCGGGTGCCGACGCCGAGCGCATGGCTGCGCTCACCACCGGCAAAATCGACGCCACTTTTTTTAGCTCATCTGCGGCTCCGGTCGCAAGAAAGGCGGGATTTACGGAGCTTTTGCAGATCGCGGATCTCGGGGTTGAGGTGCAGGGCAACGGATTTGCCACTTCACGCGCCTATATACAGAACAATCGAGACACCGTGAAAAATGCACTGAAAGGATTTGTCGAGGCGATTTATTTCATTTATGCCAATAAGAAAGAGTCGCAGAACGTTTTTGCTAAATATATGCGGACAAACGACACCTCGGTTCTCGAAGAGTCTTACGAGGGCTATATCAAGATGATACCTAAAAAGCCCTACCCGACTCTCAAGGGAATCCAGTTCATGCTCGATATGCTCGCGCCGACAATACCTGAAGCGAAGAGTGCCAAGCCGGAGCAGTTTGTCGATCTAAGCTTTCTGCAAGAGTTGGAAAAAGAAGGCTTCTTTAACGAAATGGCGAAACGCTATCCGAGTAAATAAAGGACTTAAATAGTGCAATAGTGGCGTGATGGTTGTAACTGCTGGAGTGATGGAGTATTGGAGTGGTGGAGGGTTGGAAAGCATTACTCCATAACTCCATTACTCCAACACTCCGTTCTTAAATTGGGAGGGAGCCATGGCAAAAAGAACTATTCAGCCAAAGTCTTCGAACGATCCGAGGCCGAGATATTCTCAAGGTATCCTCACCGAGGGCGGCAAAGTGCTTTTCATCGCTGGGCAAACCGCTTCGGATAAGGATGGCAACGTCGTCGGCAAGGGCGATATCAAAGCCCAGACGCGCCAGGTATTCGAGAATATCAAAGCCGTCCTCGAAACGGCCGGCGGTTCATTCGATAACTTGGTAATGACGACGACCTATATCACCGACAGAAAGTACCGCGAAGGTTATAATGAAGTGCGCCGCGACATCTATAAGCAAGACCCGCCCACGAGCACGCTGGTGATCGTCAGCGGCCTGGCTAGTCCCGATTATTTGATAGAGATCGCCGGCATCGCCGTTCTGTAACCGTGAAAGTCACGGTTCTTGACGACTACCAGCACGCTTTCCAGGGCACGGAAGCGATCCAACGGTTGTGCCAAAGGGCCGACGTTGAAATCCTCACTGAGAAAATCCCCACGGAACAGGCGGTGGTGCACGCCCTTAGAGGTGTCCAGGCGATTATTCCTATTCGGGAGCGCACCAAGTTCCCGGCTTCTCTGCTTCAGACGCTGACCGACCTAGAATTCATCTCCCAGACCGGCAATCACGCGTATCACGTCGACATGGAGGCGGCGACCAAATCAGGAATCGTCGTCGCCATGGCTCCGGGCAGCAACAGCACGAGCGAGTTGGCCTTCGGTCTCATGCTCGCCGTCATGCGCCGCATCCCCCAGAATGATCAGGCGATGCGGCGCGGCCAGTGGCCCTTGGTTCTGGGGTACGTCCTTCGCGGCAAAACTCTAGGAATTTTAGGCCTAGGCAAGATCGGCACCGAGGTGGCCGCTATTGCCCGCGCCTTCGGCATGAAAGTCATCGCCTGGGGCCCCACCCTGACACCGGAGCGTGCGGCTAGGTCTCAGGCGACTTACACGAAGCTCGATGATCTACTGAGGCAAGCCGATGTGGTTTCGGTTCATTTGACGTTGTCCGAACAGAGTAAAAATTTGCTGAACGAAACCCGCCTGCGCCTGATGAAGAAATCAGCCTATCTCATCAATACGGCGCGCGGCGCGATCGTTGACGAAAAAGCGCTGGTCAAAATCCTGCGCGAGCAGGCCATTGCCGGCGCGGCGCTGGATGTTTTCGTCGAGGAACCGTTGGCGGCAAATCATCCGCTGCTGCAACTGGATAACGTGGTTCTCACACCGCACGTGGGTTGGCCGACGGATGCCGGCTTCAAGGGCTTTGCCGAGCATGCGGTCGAGAATATTCTCGACTACATGGAAGGCAAACTGACTCGTGTGGTCAATCCCGACGCGCTGCAGAATCGCGCCAAGCGCGCTTAATGGGCGGCTTTTAAGTCGGCATGATCTTGGTGGTGTAAAACACTCGATTATCCTGATCGATGAATTCAAGCAGAGCATGCAGCGGTCGCGCCTTCGGATCCACAGTGATTTTTGCGAAATTAAAATTTTCTGCCGAGAAGAACTCATAGCGGCGTGTGGTTCCATTGGTAATCCGGTTCAAAGGCGCGGCAAGAGGTCCGGCCGTGATGTTTTTCAAGCCGTTGCTCTGGGGTATCCGCGTGATGGCCGCGCAGTGGAGATCGGCGCTCAGGAAAACCACGCCGCCTATTTTTTTCTCTTTGATGTAGCGAAGGATCTCGGCCCGCTCGTTGGGATAGCCATCCCAACGGTCCCTGCCACCGCCCACCATTGGCACCGCCGTCGCGATGAATTTAAAGATCGCCCGTGACCGCGCGACTTGTTCCAACAACCACTCCTTCTGGGCTTGGCCGAGCATGGTCCCGCGTTTTCGATCCCGGTACTGTCGGACGTCCAGTAAGAACAGCTCCAAGGCTTGGCCCCAGCGAAAGGAGCGATAGATCCGCTCAGGTTCGTCAGGGTGACGCCGAACCGGCCAGTAATCTAAGAAGGCTCGTCTGCCAATGGAAGCCAAGGGATTCCCGGGAAGATAATCGTCTTCAACTTCGTGATCATCCCAAATGACATAAATGCTGGTTTCGGCCAAACAAATCTGGCTCCATGCATCGGCTCGATTAGCGCGATACTTCGCCCAGAATTCCCTCAACCGGTGGGCGCTGCCACCGCGGTCGGCGTAAATCGTATCCCCAAGGTGCAAGAAGAAATCCGGCCGCTGCGCGCGAATCGCATCCATAACGGTAAACGGTTGATAGCTCTCCCTGGTATCGCCGCTGAAGCAGAACGATACTATTGCTGCATTTTCGGGTTTCGGCGCGGTCACGAAATGCGCCACGTATCCGGGTTGCTTATCAGCGACGGCAGCGCGGTAGTAATAAGTCGTAGCGGGCGCGAGATTTTCCAATCGGATGAGCGCAGTGTTATCGGCTTCCTTCTTTACGGAGAAAGGACCGATGGAAGAAAGGTCGCCAAGACTTGGATCCTTGCCGTACTGGAGAAACACCTTACTCTCCGGTTCAGCGCGCAGCCAAACCATCGCTCCATCCGGCATCACGTCTCCGACCACGTAGCCCAGGGATAAGCCCGTGCTCGTATCCGTGCGGGTCAGTACCGTAGAACAGGCGGATTGCCCGATTAGCGCCGGTATGGTAACGCCGGCGCCGCCCAGGAGTCTAAGGAACTCTCTTCGCGTCATAGGGCTAGCTGTGAATTTTTTCCCAAACAAACTCAGAAAGCCACCCTGCTAAGAATGGAAAGATCAGGCTCACAGCAACTCGCACCGCTACTACTTTGGGCCCAAGCAAGGGAATCTCCCGCATGATAATCCGCTGCAACCCGAAAAGAGACCAGGCCGTCAGATAAGAAACCAACGTCCCCACTCCCACCCCGACTTTGAAAAGAGACGCGATAACCGGAAAGTGAGTCATTGGTCCATGGATCTCCTTAAAATGACACGGAAGTTCTGCCGCGGTGCCATAGATGAGTTTCAGGCAGCCATTGAAACTGTAAATACAGAAAGGGGATTTTTCAAGGAGAAAGCCGTTGCACGCAGCGCGGCATGGCGTGCGCTGCTACGGCTTGACGATGAACGAAGGCTCTTCTTCCGCTTTGCTCTTCTGCTGCGACAGATGGAAGGCAAAGCTTTTCTGCGCGAGACCGGTGAGAAAAGAGATGTCCAGCGGGCCGGGATCTCCGTCCTGGATTTGCGCTGCCACCGCGAGCGCGAGCTTAGCGGGCTCCGTACGAGCGGTTTCGAGGAGATAGAAGGCCATATCTTCCAGACGCCGCTGCATGATTTTCCCGGCTTCCCCGGCACAAAGTGTCTTTACCGTGTCGCGGACGATACCGGCCAGGCGTTCCTCCTTTTGCATCGGGTTCAAGACCAGGCGACTGGTCTGCGCTTCCTGCAATTGCCCGAGAAAAGGCGCTAGCCAATCCGCATCCAAAATCCAGAAGCGAAACTCCTGCTCGTCGAGCAGTCGCCGCGATAGCTCCCGCCACGCGCCTTGCCGAGCGTCTTCGGAACGGAGCCTTTGATAGACGGGGTGTTCCCGAGCCTTTGGCTTTCCTGTGCCAACGATCGATCGCAGCTCGTGAAAGTTTTCCAGCCCGCTTCGACCCGCCGCCTTGGCTTTCTCAAAGCTTTCATAAAGCATGCTATCAGCATACTCCCACGGCACGGCGATCATGGTAATCCCGTGTTGCTTTTTGATCTCCTGCGCCATGTTGCGCAGCTCTTTGCGGCGAACTTGGGCTCCGCCGACACGCATGAGGCCTTCGCGATCATTGATCATCGCCTGGATTGTTTGCAGTCCATGGCCCGGTTGGGGCTTTACGATCCACAGCAGCCGCCCCCCCGTGCCATCGACGGCGGACATATAAGCTTCGATATCTGAGGTCCGAGCGAGAGTGGGAGTCGGCGGTTTCTCTTCCCCGCTCTTGCCTTCCGGGATCGTCAATCCTTTCTGTGACAGCTTGAACAGGGAGCGGCGGATCTCTTTCTTGAGGTTCTTGTCCCGCGCTTCTTTCTCGAGGCGCAGCAAGGTCACCACCGCGGCCGGGTCGGCGATTTTCCCTAGCGCAAAGACGATCGCTAGATCCGTGTGCTCTCCCTTGCCGAACTCTTCTTCAAGCCGGGGCAGGATCGCCGCACCAGCATTGTCTAAACTCAAACCTGCCTGCTGCAATGCCTCGAGACCTCGCCGGATCTCTTCATCGGGGGATTTCTTTTTGGCCAACTAGTCCCTCGGAATTCTCTTAGGGCTTGGTCAGGTCGGAGAGTTTTCCCGCACGACCGGCAAAAGCGAAGTTCGGCCACTCTTCGACCTGGGCGTCACGGTAATTCTCGCGATACCATTGGGCGACTTCGCCTGCGGGAGCAAACCAAACTTTGTCGTGGCTCTTGGCGTAGCGGATGAATTCGCGCAATAACTGCGCCCGGAAAGGCCGGCCGCCGACAAACGGATGGTTGCCCCACATCATGAATTTCGGATCCGTCTCACCCTCTTCATAGAGGCAATCGAAACAATCCTTCCACATCTGCAGCAAATCTCGCGGTGTTCTACCCGCCCTTTGGTAGCTGGCATAGTCGTTAAGATCAGCGAAATAACCCAATACCGTTAGCTCTTTGTTCTTGACCTTGAGTGTATACGGAGTCTCCTGGTGCTGGGGATCCATCCAATACGTATAGCCGCACTCGACGATTATTTCCGGCGTATTGACGCTGGGCGCGATGCCGGTTGAAAGATATCCAACGGGTGCTTTGCCGACCACTTTTTTCACGACGTCCACGGTTTTCTGTAGATCTTTCTTTTCCTTATCGCGCTTCTTCATGTAGCTGTAGTCGTGGATCCAGGTCTCGGTGCCGATTTCGTGGCCATACTCAACCGCCTCTTTGAATATTTCCGGATAGTTTTCAACCGTGATGCCGGTCGGAAAAAACGAAGTTTTGATTTGCTCCTTTTCAAAAATCTCGAGAAAGCGATAGATGCCGACCCGCTCGCCGAACTCGCGGTCAGTAATGGCTCCCAAGTCCTTTTTGGTGAGCGCGTTTTTTGGAAAACCCCGGCGGTTTTGCTGTTGCTGCGTCCTAGCCCCGCCCAGATCTTCCGGCCAGGTCTCAAAGGCTACGCAGGGTGTCATCGCGATGCGCGCCCCGTCAGGCCATTTAATCGGCTTTCTCTTGGCTCTTACTTTCATATTGCCTCCTCGCTGTAAAGTTTGATTAGTCATGCCACAGTTCCCGCGCGTTTCCAACAACTTCTAGACGATGTCAGAAGTCTTGGGCGCTAGAAAATTTGACCATGGCTAATCGCAGGCGAGTTTTTAAAAGGATCTTCATTCGCGCCTTTTAGGTGAATCCTAACTCTGCTGTTTAATATTGGATTTCCGGCCAAACGAAGCTATTCGGCCTTGACTTGCGCGAGGAGGCCAGCTAAGTGAAAAAGACGCCCTAGAGTTTGAACTTAGGAGGCCAAGCCATGGCAGAAGGAAAAATGATCGAATACCGTGTGGATAATGGCGTCGCCGTAATGGAAATCAACCGACCTCCCGTGAACAGTTACACCACGGAGCTTTTAAAAGAGCTTGATGCAGCAGTCCTCGAGGCGCGCTTTGACGACAACGTTCACGCCATCGTGATTACCGGAAAGCCAGAAAAATTCTTCTCCGCCGGCGCGGACATCAATATGCTCTCCGGCAAGTCCCTGGCCTTCAGGAATAACTTCGCACTCCATGGCCACGAAGTACTGATACGCCTGGAAAACACGCCGAAGATCATTATCGCCGCCATCAATGGCCATGCGATCGGCGGCGGTCTGGAAATCGCCATGGCCTGCGATATTCGCATTGCCAAGAAGGAAGGTGGCCGGGTCGGGCTGGCCGAGATCAACCTCGGCGTGATGCCCGGCATGGGCGGCACGCAGCGCTTGCCGCGCCTGGTCGGCAAGGCTCGCGCGATGGAGCTTTGCGCAACGGGTAGGCAGATTGCCTTCGAAGAAGCGAAAGATATGGGACTCGTCCACGACATCTATGAGCGGGAAAAAGAAGAAGGTGGCAAAAAGATTGGCTTCTTGGAGCAAGTTTTAGATTACGCTCGGCAATTCGTTGTCCCAAACAAGAGCAGCCTCGCCGTCGGCAAGGTCAAGCGGGCTATTCAAACCGGGCTCGAGCTTTCGCTGCCCGAGGGTTTGGCTTTCGAGCGGGAGTTACTGGCACAAACCTTTGCCAGCGAAGACGGCAACGAAGGCGTCAAAGCCTACCTGGAAAAAAGAACCGCGCAGTTCAAGGGGAAATAGGACGAAGGCGGTTTCTAGTTCCCGGTTCCTGGTTTCTAGTCACAAGGATCGTTATCCACAACCAGGAACCTGAGACCAGAAACTTTATTCATACCGAAACCAAGCTGGAGGAACAAGAATGGCAAAGATGTTGATTGGCGGCGAGTTGGTGGATTCCGTCGGCAAAGACACCTACGAAGTCCGCAACCCAGCGACCGGCGCCGTAGTGGACACCGCTCCGAAGGGCAATGAGAAAGACGTTCTGCAAGCGATTCAGGCGGCAGAAACCGCGTTCAAAGAATGGTCCGACGTCACCGCCGAAGATCGCGGCAACGCGCTCATGAGCGCGTGCGAGCTGATCAAAAAGAATAGCGGCGAGATCGCCCAGTTATTGACCCAGGAGCAGGGCAAGACTTTATTCGAAGCAGGTTTGGAAATTCACCATCTGGTGCACGGCCTCGAATTTTATGCCGGCCTCGCCTCGAAAGTCCGCGGCTCTCACGTACCGCTGCCGCAGAAGGGCGCCTACGGCATGGTCGTTCGCCAGCCCATCGGCGTTTGCGGCGGCATCGTACCGTGGAACTTCCCGCTTACCTTGATGGGCACCAAACTGGGTCCCGCGCTGGCCGCCGGCAACACGATCATCATCAAACCGGCGAGCACCACACCGCTGGCAACCGTCCGCGCCATCGAATTGATCCAGCAGGCGACGTTTGGTGAAGGCAAAGCCCAGAAGCAAATGACCAAGGGCGCGGTCAACATCGTCACCGGCCCGGGCGGCACCGTCGGCGAGGAGATCCTGCGCAATCCGCGCATCCGCCGGATCGCGTTCACCGGCTCGACTCCTGTTGGACGCCACGTCATGGAGGTCGCCGGCCGCGAAATCAAACGCGTCACTTTGGAGCTCGGGGGGAGCGATCCGATGATCGTCATGGAAGACGCCAACCTGGATATGGCCGTGAAAATGGCCGACATCGGCCGCTTCTTTAACTGCGGCCAGATGTGTCTCGGTGTGAAACGGCTGTTCCTGCACGAATCCATCGCCGAAAAATTCGTCGGCGGCCTGGTAGAAATTCTCAAGAAGAAAACCGTTGGAAACGGGATGAGCAAAGAAACTCGCATGGGCCCGATTCACTTGGAGTCCCAGCGACAAGAGGTCGAGGAGCAGGTGGAGGATGCCAAGTCGCGCGGCGCCAAAGCGGTTTTCGGCGGCGAGCGCGCCAAGGGTGGCGATCTCGACAAAGGCTTTTTTTATCTGCCAACGTTGCTCAGCGACGTTCCCGACGACGCCCGGGTCACCAAGGAAGAAGTTTTCGGTCCGGCGTTGCCTGTCTACACGTTCAAGACGATCGATGAAGCGATTGAAAAATCCAATGCATCGGAATTCGGTCTCGGCTCGTCAATCTGGACACGTAATCTCGTCTACGCCAACAAAGCGATCGACAAGCTCCAAGCGGGCAATGTCTGGGTCAACTCGCTTCATTACGGCTATGACGAGCTGCCCTTCGGCGGCGTGAAGTCCAGCGGCGTCGGCCGCGAGCACGGCCCCGAGGCCCTGGATTACTACCTTGAACCGAAGGGAGTTGTCGTCGTCAACGTTTAGGTCAGGTCCGAACGCGAATCTGCCCCTAGCCCCCTGGACGGAGGGGCCTCGGTCAGCTTCAAGCAGAACCCCTCGATTCCGTCATTCCAGCATGGAGCGCTGGAATCCAGTTTGACATGGATGTCTCCGTAGGCGTCCTTGCGAATCGGATGCCGGCCATCCTTGCCGGCATGACGGAGATCTGCGTTTTCATGTTTTGTGGGCGAGCGTAAGATTATGAATCACTTTGGGGACGAGACTTAGGGGGAGGTGGGGCCACTTCACGCAGCAAATCGATTTAGCAGAGATCTCGCGGTCGAAGCGCATCTTACGGTTATCTGCCTAGAAATTAGGAAAGCCGCCTAAACTTTCAGCATTTCCTTTTAGCCGGATGCCATTTTTGCCGTCCAGACGTACCATCAATTTGGGATCGTTTTTCAATTTTTCTATTTCTAAAAGCACTTACGACTAAAGTTCTAACGTCGCTCGGATCGGCGGGCAAACCGCGAGTCACTGGTACGCTCTTTGCGTTCTGTTTTTGACGTAGAGAATCAGTCATCTGAAAAAAAATAGTGACCGACGACTGACGGCAACAGTTTCGATTTGTTTGCCCGTAACAATGGCGTTACGGCCAAACCGGCAAAGGCGCCGCAATTCCCAAGTGGAGTTCGAGCGCCTTTTGTTTTCCCAAAAAGTGGATCGGCAGCAAAGCAGGGACAAGGAGGCTAAGCCCATGTCTGATTGCACTATCAAAAATCCCTATGATCCGGACGTATCGCTGGTGCATTCCGAGCACCCTGAATTGCCAGTTCGTGCGAGCGACGATGCTAAGCCGGCGGTTCCTGCCGATTCAGAGACCATCATAGACCGGGTCGTGGAAAGCGCCGTTGTCCGTGCCGTCTTCGGCCACGACGACATGGCGCGCCGGCGTTTTTTGAAACTTGTCGGCTCAGGCACGGCCGCCGCGGTGTTGAACTCTCTCTTTCCCATGAGTGCGGCGAAGGCGATGGCTCAGGAGAAAGCCAAAAATATCGAGAAGAAGGATTTGACTGTTGGCTTCATTCCCATTACCTGCGCCACGCCGATTATCATGGCCGAGCCCATGGGGTTTTATAAGAAGCACGGACTCAACGCCACCGTGCGCCGCGCCTCCGGTTGGGCGATGATACGGGACTGGGCGATTAACAAAGACGTGGACGCGGCTCACATGCTGAGCCCCATGCCCCTTGCGATCACTCTCGGCGCCGGCTCGCAAAGCGTTCCGTACTTCATGCCAGCCGTGGAAAACATTAACGGCCAAGCGATCACCTTGCACAATAAGCACAAGGGCGTGAAAAGCGCCAAAGATATGAAAGGTTTTCGCTTCTGCGTTCCGTTCACTTATTCGATGCACAATTACCTGCTGCGCTACTACCTAGCCGAAGGAGGACTTCATCCCGACAAAGACGTCCAGATTCGCATCGTACCGCCACCGGAGATGGTCGCCAACCTGACCGCCGACAATGTCGACGGGTATCTCGCGCCGGACCCGTTCAATCAGCGAGCAGTGTACGAAAACGTCGGCTTTATCTTCATGTTGTCCAAGGAGCTATGGCCCGGCCACCCTTGTTGTGCTTTCGCCATCTCTCAAGAATTCGCCAAGACCTATCCGAATACGTTTCTAGCGCTCTTCAAATCCATCGTCGACGCGACGCACTACGCTTCGAAGCCGGAGAACCGGAAGGAAATAGCCAAGGCGATCGCGCCTCGCAACTACCTCAATCAGCCGGAGATCGTCCTCGAGCAAGTCCTCACGGGAAGGTTTGCCGACGGTCTGGGTAACATCAAGACGGTCCCCGACCGGATCGATTTTGATCCCTTTCCCTGGCATTCGATGGCTGTCTGGATTCTAACTCAAATGAAACGTTGGAAGCACGTGGAAACTGAGTTCGATTACAAGAAAGTCGCCGAGCAGGTCTACCTGGCGGCGGAGTGCGATAAAATCTCCAAAGAGCTCGGCTACAAAACCCACGGTCAAACCTATAGCAAGCATACTTTGATGGGTGGCAAGGTCTTCGACCCGTCAAAGGCCAACGAGTATGTTCGCAGTTTCGCGATCAGCAATCTGTAAAGACGAAGAGATGCAACGCTAAGGGCGGACGGCCATGAAAAGTTCGACGCAACCAGCGTGGGTTATTTCTCTGGTCATCTTGGTCGTCCTTATGCTTGGCTGGCATCTGGTAACGGTCCAACCCGCCTTCAATCCAACTGGCCTGTCCGAAGAGCAGCTCCAGGCGCTGGAGTTCAAGGGCGACATCGTTCGCACAGGGGACGGCGGCTACAAATACAACCCCGACAAATCGCGCGGCATTCCTGGTCCCATGGTCGTCCTGAAGAAGACTCGCGACGAAATGTCAGAAGCTTTCAAGAAGAAAGGAACCAACGACCACGGTATCGCTCATCTGATCCGCTACACAGTGACGCGATTCGCCGCCGGCTTTATTTCCGCTTCAGTGGTCGCCACTTTGGTCGGAGTGCTCATCGGCCTTTCTCCGTTACTGTATCGGTCCCTCAATCCCTTCATTCAAGTTCTCAAGCCGATCTCGCCTCTGGCCTGGATGCCATTGCTCCTTTACAGCGTGCAGGATCCAACCTGGACGGCGATTCTGGTCGTGTTCATGGCGTCCCTTTGGCCCACCATCGCCAACACCGCCTTCGGCGTCAGCACGATCCGTAAGGACTATCTTCAAGTCGCCAGCCTGCTCCAGCTTTCGTGGTGGCGGCGGCTCTTAACCGTCATCTTACCTGCGGCCGCCCCCGCCATCGTCGCCGGCCTACGCATCTCGTTTGGCAGCGCCCTGGTTGCCGTGGTTCCCGCCGAGATGCTGCTCGGCGAGCTAGGAGTGGGCTATTTGACCTGGATCGAGTGGAACAACCTCGATATCTCGGGGGTGATGTTCGCCATTCTGGTTGTCGGGGTCGTCGGCGTCGTCTTGGATTTCGGCTTCAACCGCCTGGCTCGATTGGTCAGTTACGCTGAGTGACAGAATCCCGTGGATTATCTAACCATCGATCACGTCACCAAGCATTTTCCGCTGCTAAACGGATCGGGTGCATCCAGCAACGGCAAGACCTTTTGTGTTTTGAAGAACGTCAGTCTGCGCGTCAGCAAGGGCGAGTTCATCACAACCATCGGCCATTCCGGCTGCGGCAAAAGCACTCTTCTTAACATCATCGCCGGTTTTGACAAAGGATCGGAAGGCGGAATTGTTTTAGAGGGTAGAGAAGTCAACCAGCCAGGTTTGGATCGCATGGTCGTTTTTCAGAGTTTCGCGTTGATGCCTTGGCTGACGGCCTTCAACAATATCCGTTTGGCCGTCAAGGCGGCCTACCCTTCGTGGGACGAAACCAAAGTGCGAGAGCACACGCAGAAATATATCGATCTGATGGGACTCAAAGGCGCGGAAGGAAAGCGCCCCGCGTTTCTTTCCGGCGGCATGAGGCAGAGAGTGGGTTTGGCGCGGGCCTTCGCCGTGGAACCAAAGGTGCTTCTGCTGGACGAACCGTTCGCTCAGATCGACGCCCTGACCCGCGGCGTCATCCAGGAGGAGCTGATCCGAATGTGGTCGGCCACTCAAAGCACAGTCTTCATGGTCACCCATGACGTCGACGAAGCGATCTTGCTATCGGATCGGATTGCCTTGATGACCAACAGCCCGGAGGCGAGAATTGCCGAATGCCTGGAGGTTAATGTTCCCAGACCTCGCAGTCGCACGACGATCATCGATCTACCGGAGTACACCCGGATCAGAAATCACATTTTGCATTTTCTCATGACCCAGGGATCGCAAGGAAACTCGGAAACATGAGCCAAAACTGGAGCAAGGAACTGGCCGCGAACGCGCTGAAGACGCGGCAACGGCCGCGGCTCGCAGACGGCAGAGTGAAGATTTCTTGATCCAAAATATCCGATCGCTGCGAACTCTGTGCCCCGGCGGCGAATAAGGTTATCAAGCGACAAAATCATTTGACGAGTTTGTAAAAAGTCACATTAAAAAAAGGAGGCATTAACATGTTAGACCAGGGGAAATTAATGAGTCGGCAGGATGCAACGGACTATCTCCTTGCGGCAAAAAAGACTAAGGGGCTAACCTTTGAAGAAATCAGCAAGGCCCTTGGCCGGGATAAGGTATGGGTGACGGCCGCTATCATGGGACAAGCAACTATGTCCAAAGACGAAGCAGAAAAAACCGTAAAGACTCTCGGTGTCGGTGAAGGTCTCGCAAGCCAGATCGCGGACTCGCTGCAACAAATGCCGATGAAAGGATCGCTGGATGCCAGCGTGCCGGTAGATCCTTTGATCTACCGTTTTCACGAAATCACTCAAGTTTACGGCACAACCATGAAAGCCCTGATTCACGAAATGTTCGGCGACGGCATCATGAGCGCCATCGACTTTGAAATCGACATCCAGAAAAAGCCGGATCCGAAGGGTGACCGGGTTGTCGTCACCTATAACGGCAAATTTCTTCCCTATCGAAAGTGGTGAACACCGTAAAGACCGCCTGGTTAGAGGCTGAAACAAAAACTTCGAGGAACATTATCCCCAGAACCGTGCCCCAAGCACTGCTTTTCCTGAACCGTGGTGAAACGGAGAGAAAATGTTGTCCTTGCCCGTTGGTTATCATGTTTAAGCCCTCCAGGTGAAAAACCCCATGGTGCGACCTCTAACCCGCACACCCAAGGTAAGTGCGATCCGAGGTGGGACATAGTCCGACCGGTTTTGCAATGTCAACAAAACCAACTGGGTGAAAACGTCTGTTGACAAGTAACGCCGCCTTCCATTACGGTAGGCTCATCTTGCTTGAAAGGAGCCGCTATGTTTGCGCAGATAAAGCACATGGCCATTGTCAGCAGCAACGTCAACCACGAAGGCGATTTCTACCGGGATGTTTTCGGCATGAAGCGCTCTGGAGTAGCGCGCACCGGAGGCGCAGTCGTCGTGCGCGATGGTTACGTCGGGCTGAACTTGAACCCACGAGCGCCGGGACGCCAGGCCGGTTTTGATCATTTCGGGTTTGAAGTACAGGACGTCGAACTGGTTTTCTCAAGGCTCAAGGAAAAATATCCCAAGGTCCAGGTTCTGAAACGTCCGAGCAATCGGCCTTTCGCGGGCATCAGCACCCACGATCCAGCGGGCAACGTCTTCGATCTTTCCCAGCAAGGAATGGAAAACCGCACCAACTTATATGTTGACCAGGACGAGCAAAGACCGCGGCGCATCGGCCATTTTGCACTGCGGGTGATGCAACCGGATGAAATCGGCGAGTTTTACCGCACGGTTTTTGATCTAACCGAATTGGAAAAACCCGGAGGTGATCCCAATCACTATCTGTCCGACGGCACGGTCACGCTCGCGGTTATGCCTTGGCAGATCGCCGATTTCCTCGGCTCCGGCATCGAGCGGCCGGCCCTCGACCACATCGGCTTCAAAGTCGAAAGCATGGCCGCATTCAAAGCCGATTGGGAAAAACATGCGAGTACCTATACGCCTACCGATGACCGGCCGGATAAAAACCCCGAGCGCGAAGTCAGACAAAAACTGTTCGCCAAATGCTGCTTCGGACAGTTTCAAATGTCCGATCCCGACGGCGTGCTGATCGACGTCTCCGAGAACTGACTCGCTACGGCTTATAGCAGCGAGTCATCCTGAGCAAAGCGAAGGGTCTAGATTCTTCGGCTTCGCCTCAGAATGACGGTGTGTTCGTTTCAACCATTTCCCCACGAACCGCTCACGCTGGAGCCGCGCGGCGGCTCCAGCGGCCCACTGCCAAGCCCAGCGCGAGCACCGCTAGAAAAAATCCAATGGCGGGAATCATCGCCCGCGCCGGCGGCTCCACGCCGGTGACGGCGATGTTTCGCTCGGTCCGGAGCATTCGCCCGCCGGTGACGTAACCGATGGCGGTAACCCGGTACTCCGCGCCATCGGCAAACTGAAAGCTCATCGCGAACTCCTTCTCGATAGGAAGCCTCTCTACGGCAAAAACCGTTTTGCTTTTCTCTAAGTGGGTAATCATCAAGCTTAGCAACACCGGCTGGCCTTCAGCGTGGGCTTCGCCCGACAGTCTCCAACGCACACCGCTGGGTTTACCGACCGTCGCCGGATCGATTTCCAACCAGCCAAACTGGCCGCTTCTTTCCGCGTCTTGCGCCGGCGCGGGATCGAGCGATGCCATCAAGCTCGCCAATAGCAACACTAACCCCGCCGAACTCGACCTCGATGGAGTGAAGATTCTGCCCGCTATTACGCCCACGGCAAAAAGCGCCAATGAAAAAATTCCTAGAAAAACCCATTTCCGCTTGCTCTCTCGAATCCCAAGTGGGAAATTCTTGATTGCCTTTTTTCCATCGACCACTGTGACCTCTACGGTCAAGCGGTACTCACCGCGAATCGGAAAAAGATATTTCCATTCGGCTCTGCCCTGTCTTAGCGGCAGGCTCATGTCGAGCAACCGGCTCCCCTCTACCAGCGGGAAATCCGTCGAAAAAAACCGGCCGGGCGCAGGCGCTTCGAGCACAATCGCCACTCGCCCCTGAGCCACCGGCTTACCGTCGGCACTCGTGACCAGAAGACTCAAGGTTGCTGGATCAGAGTAAGGATGGAGTAGCTCCAAGCGTGGTGACGCTTTGAAATAGATGTTGATATCGTCGGCCCACGAAGACGGGCAAAAACCTGAAAAGGCGACGATTACAATGAACGCGGGGAGATTCTTTAGTGACAAGGAACTACGGCGAGCGCGTGTCGAAAGTTGTGTAGAGTGTCATGAACCGCCGGGTAGCTGGAGGCTAGAGCAAAATATAAGATCACGCCCGACGTGCCTAGAAACACTCCTGACTTGAGCAGAAACGAAAGCTGCTCCGGCAGCATCAATCCCAACCAGGCAAGAGTTCTCTCCATAACTTTTCCTTCCGAAGTCAGGTGAGCCGCATTCTCATACGAACCGTTTTCTCGTGTCAAGAGAAACCCGCTTTTCCTTTCGCCACGCTAACTCCTCGCATCCCTGTACTCTCGCCGGCAAATCGCATACTATTTTTGATTACTATCCCATGAAATTCGGCGTATTCGACCACCTGGATCGCGGCGATTTGCCATTGCGGGACTACTACGAGGCGCGCCTCAAGATCATTGAGGCCTACGAGCAGGCCGGTTTCTACGCCTACCATATGGCCGAACATCACTCGACACCGCTTGGCATGGCCCCTTCGCCGAGCGTGTTTCTGGCCGCGGTCGCGCAGCGCACGCGGCGATTGCGCTTCGGCCCGCTGGTCTATGCGCTGCCGCTCTACCATCCGATCCGGCTCATCGAGGAAATTTGCATGCTCGATCAGATGAGCGGCGGGCGACTGGAGATTGGCTTTGGCCGCGGTGCTTCCCCGATCGAAACCTCTTTTTACGGACTCGACCCTGAAAAGGCCCAGCAAATCTACGCCGAGGGCCTGGAACTGATCATCCAGGGCCTTACCAAGAGAAGGCTTAATTTTCGCGGTGACTTTTTTTCCTTTGAGAATATTCCGATGGAGCTGGAACCACTGCAGAAGCCCCACCCGCCGCTCTGGTATGGCGTTCATTCCGTCGACAGCGCCGAACGGGCGGCACGCAAGGCGCTCCACGTTGTCAGCTTGGATCCTGCGGCGGAGACCCGAAGTTTTTTCGATCGCTATCGCGAAGTCTGGAGCGAAAGCCGTGGCGGAAACCACGGGATGCCTAACGTTGGGATTGGCCGATTCATCGTGGTCGCCAACACCGATGAAGAGGCGATCCGAATTGCGCGCCGTGCCTATCCAAAATGGCACCGCAGCTTTTATCACCTGTTTTCATTGCGTGGCGGCGGTCCCGCCCACAACCGGCCGGCGGAGTTGGACGCGCTCATTCAGATCGGCCAGGGCATCGCCGGCAACCCGGCCACCGTTACGGCCTTTCTTGAATCGCAAATGGCGCAAACGAAAGCGAATTATTTGGTGGGCCAATTCGCTTTCGGCGATCTTTCACTGGCCGAGTCTTTGCGCTCCGTTGAACTGTTCTCGGCGCATGTGATGCCGACGTTGATGGCCAAGTACTAACCACTGCCAACTTGACAATGGCGTAAGAACCGTACGAGAATCGCGCGATTTCAAGCCTGCGTATCGGCTAAATTCGAAGACGGGAGGATAGCTAAATGGAAAAAATCGGTTTCGTAGGAACCGGAGCGATGGGAAGTGCTTTGTTGTCACGGTTGAAATTAGCCAACGTCCAAGCCACGGCCTTTGACATCGCGCCCGCAGCGCTAGAGGCCGCGCGCAAGGAAGGCGCACAAACCGCGACCTCAGCCAAAGCGGTGGCGCAAGCATCGACGATGATTGACGTGGTCGTACGCACGGATAAGGAAGTCTTGCAGTGCACCTTGGGCGAGAACGGTATCCTAGAGGGTGCCGCGCCGGGCACACTCGTGTTGCTGCACAGCACCATCCGGCCCACCACCACTAAGAAGGTGGCTGAAGCTGCAGCGGAGAAAAGGGTTTACGTGATTGACGCCTGCATGTCGGCCGTTCCCAGTGCCGTGCGACAAGGCGGGCTGACTTTTCTCGTGGGCGGGCAAAAGACCCTTTTTGATCGCGCCAAACCACATCTGATGAATATGGCCAAGGACGCGGTTTATATGGGTCCCCTCGGCTGCGGCAACGTGACCAAGCTTTTTAAAAATATGGTGACCGCGTCCGAGGGGCTGGTCGTTTACGAAGCTCTCCAAATCGCCAAGGCCGGGGGCATTGATTACAAGGCCGCGCTCGATCTCATGCAAAAGACCCAGTCGCAACACGTCCTGGAGCGCTGGCAAATGCGTTACGACCTGTCGGGTGGTGACTTGAAATTCAATGCCGGCACCAATCTCTACGATAAGGATCTGCCGCTGGCGGCCGAAGTCGGAAAAGCCCTGGGAGCTGACATCCCGGTGACCGAGCAACTCGCTAAATTGGGGATTCGGCTAAACGGCGGAAAATGTAGCATTTGATTTTTGGTTGACCTTTCGAGAACACCCAACTCGGCAGCTCGAGATGAGAAAAAAAATCTACCGCGACCACATTGTGGAGCTCGCTTCAGAGCAAAGCCGCCCGGGCGAATGGACAGCCCGGGCGACCATTGTTTTCGAGGAGAACAAAAAAGTTAAGAAGATTCCGATTTTCGGCCGGCGCCGAGCCACCTTCGATAGCCAACGGCAAGCGGATTCCTACGCAATGGAGCTAGCCAAGCTGTGGATCGATGGCAGGCACTGGGGTGGCAACGGTCACGGCTAAACAATTTTGCGACGAATACTCCGACCGGATGAGAGAGGAAAAACGAGTGATCATTCGCGTCAACATCGAAAGAGTCAGGGCCTCAACACGCACGCGAACGTTAATTTCTTTTACGCCGTGGACCGCAGGCGTCCACGATCATGGGGTTGATCCAGATGATCGAGGGTCGGCCCCAGGGGCACAATACCGGTTGGATTGACGTTCCTTTGGCTGTAATACCCCGCTTTAATTTTCTGCAGATCCACTGTCTCTTTGATTCCCGGCCATTGATACAGTTCCCGTAAATAGTTAGCCAGATTCGGGTAATCTTGAATACGGCGGACGTTGCATTTGAAATGGCCATAGTAGACCAGATCAAAACGCAGCAGGGTCGGAAAAGCCCGCCAATCGGCCTCGGTGATGCGATCGCCGGCCAGGTAACGACGCTCTCCAAGCGAGCCTTCCAAGGTATCCAGGCAATGAAATACTTTTCGCGCCGCTTCTTCGTACGCCTCCTGTGAACGAGCGAAGCCGGCCCGGTAAACGCCGTTGTTGAAATGGCTGTAGACAAACTCGTTGATGCGGTCGATTTCGGCGCGCAGATCTTCAGGATAAAAGTCGTAGTCGACATCCGTGCATGTTACGAACGCGGAATTGAACATGCGGATGATCTCCGATGATTCGTTATTGACGATCGTGAGCCGTTCGCGATCCCACAAGGTCGGCACCGTCACCTTACCCGTGTACGCCGGGTCGGTTGCCGCGTACACCTGATACAGTCGAAAGACGCCGTCAGCGCCGGGCTTGAGATCATCGATACCCTGGGAATACGACCATCCCTCGGTTTTGGGTTGATCCGCGTTTGACAGCGAGATCACATCCTCGAGCTTTTTGAGCTTGCGAAAGATGACGGTCCGATGCGCCCAGGGACATGACGGGGATACGAATAGGTGATAACGGCCAGACTCGGCCTTGAATCCTTTGTCTCCAGAAGGTCCGGCGCTTCCGTCCAGCGTGATCCAATGGCGGAATCTCGAATCTGCACGAATGAAGTGACCTCGAGCGTCGCTCGGGATTTGGTCGTCGTTGTTCCATTTGCCGTCAAGCATGAAACCCATGTCTGCTCTCTCCTTTCGCCGCTATCTGCACCTTTGTATCAAAAGCTACAAGCGTAAGAAAGCAGGAAAAGCCGCTGTCACGCTTTCAGCGTTGTGGCCGCATTGACACCGCGATCGCGCTTCTGCAATAAAGTTGAAAGGCATCCCACTCAGGAGATGAAATGCAAACTGTAGGCTTTATTGGATTGGGCCATATGGGAGGTCCGGTCGCGGGCCACATCCAGGCGGCCGGATATCCGATGGTTGTCCACGATCTTCGCGTTGAAGCGACGCGTCCTTTTCTCGCTAGAGGCGCCACAGCGGCAAATTCGGCAGCTGAGCTGGCGGGTCGCAGCGACGTGGTTATCACGGCTCTCCCGCTGCCGGCGGACGTAGAGCGAGTCGCCTGTGCTGAAGACGGAGTTATCGAGGGCATCAGAACCGGTTCGGTTTTCGTGGATATTTCAACCAGTCCGCCCTCGCTTATTCGCCGGCTCGAGCCACTATTTCGCGCCAAGGGTGCATCGGTTCTGGATGCGCCCGTAGCTTCCGGACAACCGGGCGCCGCGCGTGGAATCCATGAAGTCATGGTAGGGGGAGATCCCGAAATCTTTGCGCGGGTAAAGCCAATCCTCTCCGCATTCGGAGACCAGGTCTTGTATGCAGGACCTTTGGGCTCGGGTTGCATTTGCAAATTGGTCCATCAGATGATCGGTTCCTCTGTCGCTCAAGCGATTGCGGAGGGATTGTCTTTGGGAGTCAAAGCCGGAGTCGAACCCAGAATCCTTTGGGAATGCGTGCGTCGCGGCATGATGGGCAGGATGCACGTCCTTCATTATCAAGTGCCGCAGACCGTGTTTCGTGGCAGGTTCGAAACCGAAACTTTTCCGCTCAAATTGCTGCGCAAGGATCTAGGATTGGCAACGGAACTCGGCAGAGAGGTGAACGTTCCGCTGCCCGTGGCGAATATCGCCGAACAGATTCTTGTCGCGGCCGTGAACCGCGGTTGGGGCGATAAGGCTGCCTATACGGTGGCGTTTCAGCTCCAAGAAGAGGCAGCCCAAGTGCAAATTCGCGCCGAGGGCGTGGACCCGGAGAAGGCCGCGAAATACATTTCCACCCATCCAGACGCAGAGTGATCTTCGTCAAGCGGAGGAGCAATGGCCAAACACGGATTCAAAGTGCTCGATAGCGACATGCATATCCTGGAGCCACCGGACCTGTGGCAGCGATTTATCGATTCCAAGTTCAAAGCCTACGCGCCTCGGGGTACCACCGATCATGTCCGGGATTTGCGAATGGTCGGCCCCAATGGGAGCGCATGGGGCCGGCCGCCAGATCCGCCTGCCGAAACAATTCCCCCGCCGGGCCATATCTTTCATCGCAATCAGAAACTTTTCAAACCACACATGGAGCGGGGCTGGAGCTCTCAAGTCCAATTGGAAGCCATGGATGAGGAAGGGATCGACCTGGCGGTACTCTACCCGAGCCGGGGCCTGAACGCCCTTAGCATTCCGAATATGGAACCAGAGTTCGCCGCCGCCATCGCCCGCGCCTACAATAATTGGCTAGGCGAGTTTTGCCAGGCGGATACCAGTAAGCTCAAGGGCGCTGGGATGGTTTCCGTATTCAACATCGACGACGCGATTGCCGAGACTGAGCGATGCGTGAAGCAGCTCGGTTTTCGCGCAATCTTTCTCCGCGCCAATATTGTCAATGGTCACAATTGGCACGATCCCCACTATGAATCGCTATGGTCCGCCCTGGAGGAACTGAACGTGCCCTTGGGTTTTCACGAATCCAATACTTCGGCCGGTCGCCAGGTGGGCGATCAGTTCGGCTACGACTTTATGCTGCGCCACACTTTTTCCCATCCCGTCGAACAGATGCTCGCCGTCGGTAGTTTCTGCGGCGGCGGCGTGCTGGAGCGCCATCCCAGGCTGCGCGTCGCCTTTCTCGAAGGCAACTGCGGCTGGATCCCCTTTCTTATGTGGCGTCTCGATGAACACTGGGAGCTTTACGGCGACCAGTGGGCGCCGGCGCTCACCAACCCGCCGAGCGCCTACTTCAAGAGACAATGTTACGCGTCGGTCGAGTGCGACGAAGAGCCGGTGAAATATGCCATTGATTTCCTCGGCAACGAGCGCTTGGTTTTCTCCACCGACTTTCCCCACGTGGATACCAAATATCCCAGAGCGGTCGAGCG
>Ga0081538_10001394_pt1 | contig 24783 bp, 25 predicted proteins | sample TabmetS5T2R1_FD_71022 | JGI IMG/M metagenome (GOLD analysis project Ga0081538, IMG submission 71022) | Tabebuia heterophylla rhizosphere microbial communities from the University of Puerto Rico - S5T2R1 | ecosystem: Host-associated > Plants > Roots > Rhizosphere ... | reverse complement strand
AGCACCGCCTCGACGAACCGCGGCGTCATCGGGACGAGTTCGATCACGCCGGCTTGCGAGCGTCGAAACGAAGAAAAAGCGGCACGTCCCGCCAGCGCGGGTGCCCGTCGTCGTAGATCTCGCGGAGGTCGTCGACGACAAAGCCTGCGTCACGAATGGCGCGCCAGTAATCCCCGAGCGAGTAGTGGTAGCTCTCGAACGTCATTGGAAGTCCGTCGCGCTCGATCGAGTCGGAATAGACGCGCGGCATCCGGTACGCATGGATTGTGAGCCGCGGCGTGTCGTCGTCGGCGCGCGGCAGCGTGGCGGAATTGAGCGGATGGACGACTGTGGCGACGAGCGCTCCGCCGGGCTCGAGCACTCGGGCAAGCTCGCGAACCGCGGCCGGCATGTCGTCCATGTCCATGAGCGTCATGAAGGCGATCACCAGGTCGGCTGTGTCGTCCTCGAAGGGCAGCGCGGCAGCGTCGGCCTGGATGTATTCGCCCTCGGGATCGATCGACCGCGCTGCTGCCACCATGCTGGGCGCCACGTCGACACCGACGACGCGGTGACCGAGCGCGCGAAGGTCTCGGGTCACGCGTCCCTCGCCGCATCCGATATCGAGCGTCAGCCGCCCCGGAGCCGGGAGCGAAGAGAGGAACGCATCGCGGTGAAAAGTCCAGTAGCTGTCGTGCCCGGGCGCGCGCGCCCAGCGCACCCAGTCCGCGGAATGCTTCTCCCAGGCGTCCTTCAGGCTCACAGCACGCGCGCCTCGATCGGCTCCTCGACGACCTCGCCGTCGCGCAGCTCGAGCCGGTAGGCCCCCGTTCCCTCGTCACACGCGACGACCTCCTGGAGCTCCCCGTTCACGAAGTGCATCCCGACCTTCGCATCCGCGGCATATCCCGCGGGAAGCGCGCCCTCCTTCAACAGCTCGTGGTAGCGCGGCCGTCGCTGCGGCTCGTCGTTCCAGTGCGGGCAGAAGCTCCCTGCGAGGAACCCGAGATAGTCCGTTCGCTCGAGCTGCGGCCCGAACGAATCGGTCACCCCCGATTCGAACCAGACAAGTCCTCCTGCGCTCGACCCCGAGAGCACGATGCCGGCATCGAGCGCCTCTCGAAGAAGCTCGACGACGCCGTGCAGCCGCCAGATCGCCAGCATGTTGGCCGAGTTGCCACCACCGACGAAGATCAGGTCCTGGTCGAGGACAGTCGAACGCAGATTCTCCGGCGGCCAGGGGAAGAACTCGAGCCTCGAGACCTGGGCAAGGCCGCCGAAGCGATCGTGCATCCCGAGCGCTTCACGTGGGTTCTCGGCGGACGCTGTTCCGATGTAGAGCATCCGCGGGCGGTCCTTGCCGGTGAGGCCGGTGAGGAACCTCGCCACGCCGTCACAGTTTCCTCCGCCGCCCATTGGGACGATCACCTGGTCTGCCATCGCGGGGGAGTATCGCTGTACGGGAACTAGAATCCCCGAGCCCATGGCGAGCTACGTCTATGACTTCGACGAGCCCGCCGAGGGCGGGCGAGACCTTCTCGGCGGCAAGGGAATCGGCCTCGCCGAGATGACGCAGCTCGGCGTCCCGGTTCCAGCGGGATTCACGATCACGACCGACGCCTGCCGCGCCTACATGGAGCTGGGCGATTTCCCACCGGGGCTCGCCGAAGAGGTCGACGAGCATCTCGCGCGCCTGGAGCGGACGACCGGCAAGCGTTTCGGCGATCCGAAGGACCCGCTGCTCGTCTCGGTTCGCTCGGGCGCGGCGATCTCGATGCCCGGGATGATGGACACGATCCTGAACGTCGGGTTGGGCGACGAGGCCGCAGCGGGCGGCGAGCGGTTCGTGCTCGATTCCTACCGCCGGCTGATCCAGATGTACGGCGAGACGGTCGACCACATCGACCCGCATCGCTTCTCGGACGCGCTCGACGAGGACGACCTGCCGAAGACGATCGACGCCTTCAAGCGGATCTACAAGGAAGAGACAGGCCGCGACTTCCCGCAGGACGCCAAGGAGCAACTGGGTCGCGCCGTCCGTGCCGTGTTCGAGTCCTGGAACACGCCGCGGGCGCAGCGCTACCGCCGCCACCACGACATCCCCGACGACCTCGGAACAGCCGTCAACGTCGTCCAGATGGTCTTCGGCAACAAGGGCGAGCGGTCAGGGACCGGCGTCGCGTTCACGCGCGATCCCTCCACCGGCGAGGCCGGCCTCTACGGCGAGTTTCTCGCGGACGCGCAGGGGGAGGACGTTGTCGCCGGAATCCGGACGCCCGAGAAGATCGAGGCGATGCGCGAGCGTCTCCCGGAGGCGTTCGAGCAGTTCGTCGAGACGATCCGCCGCCTCGAGGAGCACTACCGCGACATGCAGGACATCGAGTTCACGGTCGAGGACGGCAAGCTCTACCTCCTGCAGACGCGCTCGGCGAAGCGCACCGCTGCCGCCGCTCTGAAGGCGGCTGTCGACATGGTCGACGAGGGCCTGATCACGCGCGAGGAGGCGGTCGCGCGCATCGACCCTGCGCAGCTCGACCAGCTGCTGCATCCGCGCATCGACCCCGACGCGTCCTACGACGTCGCCGCGAAGGGGCTCAACGCGTCACCCGGCGCGGCCTCCGGCCAGATCGTCTTTGACGCCGACACCGCCGAGCAGCGAGGCAAGGACGGCGACGCGGTGATCCTCGTCCGCTGGGAGACGACGCCGGACGACATCCACGGCATGATCGCCGCGCAGGGGATCCTCACCGCGCACGGCGGGATGACCTCGCACGCCGCAGTCGTCGCGCGCGGGATGGGCAAGCCGTGCGTTGCCGGCTGCGAGGCGCTCTCGGTGGACGTCGACGCGAAGACCGCCGCGTTGAACGGCACCAAGCTCGGCGAGGGGGACGTGATCACGATCGACGGCGGTACCGGCGAAGTGATCATCGGCGAGGTCGCGCTGATCCCGCCCGAGATCAACGAGGACTTCGAGACGGTGCTCGGCTGGGCCGACGACCTGCGCCGGATGAAGGTGCGCGCAAACGCCGACACTCCCGAGGACGCGGCGAAGGCGCGCGAGTTCGGCGCGCAGGGGATCGGCCTCTGCCGGACCGAGCACATGTTCATGGCCGAGGACCGGCTACCGGTCGTTCGCGAGATGATCATGGCCGGCGACGAGGACGAGCGGCGAGCCGCCCTCGACAAGCTCCTCCCGCATCAGCAGAGCGACTTCGAGGGGATCTTCGAGGCGATGGCCGGCCTCCCCGTGACGATCCGCCTCCTCGACCCGCCGCTGCACGAGTTTCTGCCTTCGCTCGAGGAGGCGCGCGACGACCGAATGCGCTCGCGGATCCGGGCGCTCCAGGAGGCGAACCCGATGCTAGGCACGCGCGGCTGCCGGCTGGGGCTCCAGTGGCCGGAGATCTACGAGATGCAGGTGCGCGCGATCATCCGCGCCGCTGCGGCGGTGCGGGACCGGACGGGTGACGCGCCGCTCGTCGAGATCATGCACCCGCTCGTCGGCTTCCAGGAGGAGCTCCGCCGGCTGCGCGAGCTGACGATTGCGACCGCGGAGGAGGAGGCGGACGTCGAGTACCTCGTCGGGACGATGATCGAGCTCCCGCGCGCCTGCATTCGCGCCGACGAGATCGCCGAGGAGGCCGACTTCTTCTCCTTTGGCACGAACGATCTGACGCAGACGGCGCTCGGGTTCTCACGCGACGACGCGGAGGGAAAGTTCCTGACGTACTACCTCCAGGACGGCGTGCTCGAGCGCAACCCGTTCGAGACGCTCGACCAGAGCGGGGTGGGCGACCTGATGGCGATCGCGGTCGAGCGCGGGCGGGAGACGAAGCCGGACATCAAGCTCGGCATCTGCGGCGAGCACGGCGGCGAGCCGATGTCGGTTCGGTTCTGCCACACGCTCGGGCTCGACTACGTCTCCTGCTCGCCGTACCGCGTGCCGCTCGCTCGCCTTGCTGCCGCCCAGGCCGCACTCGCCGAGTCCGGCGTCGAGGCCGTCTCCGTCGGCGGCTAGGAGGGTTTGGCGGAACGTCGCACGTCGTCAGGGTGCGATGCTCGTTCCGAGGCAAGGACGCAGGGAGTCCCCGTATCGGTTCAGATACGGGGGCGACTGAGGACGCCGGATCGGGGCGAGCAGCGCGGCCTGACGGCACTGACTACGTTTCGCCGAACCCTCCTCAAAAACGCCGAGAGCGGCCGAGAGGAGCGGCCGCTCCCGTGTGTACCGCCGGGGGGCGGTGGTGAACTAAGAGTGCCACGAATTAGAACGGAATGCGATGTTCTTGTGGAAACCCTGGACGGACGGGCGGTCCAGTCTTCGCGGCCGCGCCTAGCGGCGCACGAGGATCTGTTCGAGCGGCTTGCGGTCGAGGTCCGGGACAACTGCGTCGCCGGCGGGATAGCCCACCGGGATCAGGACGTACGGCCGCTCGTACGCGGGACGCTCGAGGATCTCGCGCAGAAACCCCATCGGCGACGGCGTGTGCGTCAGCGCGGCGAGCCCGGCGGAGTGGAGCGAGGCGAGAAGGAATCCCACCGCGATGCCCACGGACTCTTTGACGTAATAGTGCTTCCGGCCGTCGGCGCCTCGCGGGTGCTCGAAGACGGCAATCAGGTACGGCGCATCCGTGATGTGGGTCTTGACCGCGTCCGTCCCAAGGTGACGGATCGCCTCGAGCCACTGGCGCGATCCCCGCCGGGCGTAGAACTGGCGCTCCTCGGCTTCGGCCGCCTCGCGGATGCGAGCTTTGACGGCCGGATCGGAGACGACCACGAACGTCCACGGCTGCTGGTGCGCGCCGGAGGGTGCCGTGCCGGCCGTCGCGACCGCATTCTCGACGAGCTCGAGGTCGACCGGCTCCCGGGAGAACATGCGCACCGACCGGCGGCGCCGCATCAGGTCGAGGAATGTGCGTGAGCGCGCCCGGGACTCCTCTGGCGGTAGGCGCTCGAACTCGAGCGGGACGGGGTGATAGTCCGCCACGCCGGTGAGCATAGGAAAGGCGGGATGCCCGGCCTGCTCTCGGGTCGGCGGTTACGTCTCCGCGGCTCGCCGGCGCGGCGCAACCCGCTGCATCAGCAGCAGGCTCGTGACGAAGTTCCAGGCGAGGAAGAGCAGGAAGGCGACGACGCCGTAGGTGCCCGTCGGGCCGTAGTCGTCATCGTCGCCGATCGTCGCGCCGGCGACGTCGAGCACGAGCAAGAGCGCGAGCAGGAGGCCGCCCCAGCCGACGGCCGCCGGGAGAAAGCGCGTCTTCAGTGTCCCGAGCCCGACGGCGAGAAGGAACGCCGCCGCCGGCAATCCCGAAAGCGTGTAGGCGTATCGCCCGAGGTCGTAGAGCCCGCGCGCGACGCCCTGGTCGAGGATCGAGTCGGCGCTCGCCGCGAGGGCGCTCCAGCAGATCATCCCGGCGAAGAAGACCGCGTTTGCCGTCGCGCCCGCCGTGACCGCGACCGCCGCAAGCGCGGGGCCGTCATCGGCGCGGCGCAACGCGCCCGCGAGTGTCCCGATAAACCAGAGGAAGCTGATCCCGGCGAGGCCGAAGAAGAAGACCTGGAAGGAGAGCTCCTCGGTCTTTGTCGCGAAGTACGCGAGCAGGCCCTCGTTCGACACCGTCGGCTGCGGCGGATCAGGGACGAAGAAGAAGCCGATGATCGCGAAGGCGACATAGGCAACGCCGGTCAGTGCCGCCCACCGCTCCCAGTCCCGCATCGGGCGATTCTCCTCTACGCGTAGGGGGCGACGCGCCAGTACGCGACGATGATGCTGACCACCCCAATCATGAGCAAGCCGACGATTCCGGCGAGCCCGGGCCGGCCGTAGACGGCGTGCGTGCGGCCGAAGCGTGAGAGCGCGAGCATCCCCAGCGCGCCGCCGATCAGGCCGCCGAGGTGGCCGCCGATCGAGATCCCCGGGATCGCGAAGGTGAACACGAGGTTGAGCGCGACGATCCCGAGTGCGCCTCCGCCGAAGACGTGCGTGCCCTGCCGCTCGAGAACGAGCGCCGCTCCGAGGATCCCGAACAGCGCGCCCGAGGCTCCGACCGTCGGGCTCTCGGGCGAGAAGATCAACGCGCCCGCCGAGCCCGCGAGACCGGAGACGACGTAGAGCAGCAGGTAACGGCCGCGCCCGAGCACCTCCTCGACGGCGGAGCCGAACCACCAGAGCGCAAGCATGTTGAAGGCGAGGTGGATGGGGCCGTAGTGGAGGAACATCGAGGTGAACAGGCGCCACCACTCCCCGTCGGCGATGAATGGGCCGAAGAGGACGCCCTCGAGATAGATCCGGTTTCCGGTGCCGTTGACCTCTCCGCCGGCGGCGAGCTCGAGCAGGTAGATACCGACGTTGAGGGCGATCAGGACCTTCGTGACGATCGCGCCGGTGCCCTCGAAGCTCGCGCGACGGATGCCGCGGGACACGCGCTGGGCGCCCTGGGCTTGTCCCGAGTGGTCAGGGCACCGGATCCCGACGGGCGCGAAGACCATGCAATCCGTGCAGATTCCGCGTCCGCAGTCCGAGCAGGAGACCATCGTCTCCCGGTCGGGATGTCGGTAGCAGTACATCGTCTCGGACACTGGGCGCCTGCCGTAGCGTAGTTCCCGCATGAGATGCCACGTCGCGTTCACGCCGGACGAGGTGCTCGAGGCGCCGGTGGCCGTGGTCGTCGACGTACTGCGTGCGACGTCCACGATCGCGCAGGCCCTGGCGAGCGGCTACGAGCGCGTCTACTGCTGCCGCGAGGTCGATGACGCCGTTGCGTTGCGGGAGAAGCTGGGGGAGGGGCTGCTCGGCGGCGAGCGGAACGCGGTGCAGATCGAGGGGTTCGACCTCGGCGCGTCGCCGCGAGAGGTGCTGGAGCCGCGGGGCAAGGTGCTCATCTACTCGACGACGAACGGGACGCGTGCGGTGCTGGCCGCGGCGGCGGCGTGCGGCGAGGTGCTGCTCGGGTCGCTGCTGAACCTGTCGGCGGTGGCGGGCGCGGTGCGGGACGACTGCGTGATCGTCTGCGCCGGCTTCCAGGGGCGGTTCGCGCTGGACGATGCGTATTGCGCCGGGCGGATCGTGGAGCGGTTGGGTCCGGACGACGTGACGGACGCGGCGAAGACGTCGGCGATCCTGGCGCGGTCGTTCGGGTCAGCGCACGAGGCGCTGCTGGCTCGAACCTACGGCCCGCCGGGGCTCGAGGAGGACATCAGATTCTGCGCGCAGGAGGATCTCGTCGATGTCGTCCCGCGGCTGAGCCGAATGGTCGACTCAGCGGCCGAGATCAGGCTGTAGCTCATGCGATTTGACATCGAACACATGTTCGTGATAGAACACGTGTTCGGTTATGATCGCCTGCCTCGCCATCCCTGGATTCGAGCTCCGCGCGGCGCTTCGCCAGCGGCCCAGCTTGACACTCGAGCCTGCCGCGCTCGCGCCGGCTGACGGCGCCGAGCCGCTGATCGGGCCCGTCACCGCCGCAGCCGAGCAGGCAGGCGTCAAGCCCGGTATGCGTATGGGGGAGGCGCTCGCGACCTGCCCGAAGCTCGTCCTCGTCGAGCCCGATCCAGCCGGAGCCGAGCGCGACTGGGAGGAGATCGTCCGCAGCCTCGAGGACTCCGGGTTCGCCGTCGAGTCGACGGCTCTCGGCACCGCCTATTTCGACACGCGCGGGGTTGAACGCCTCTACGGCGGTCTCGAGCCGGCGCTCAAGCGCGCCCTCGCCGCGGTCGGCTCACACTGGGACGCGCGCGTTGGCGCAGCGGGCCGCCGCTTCGCCGCCCTCGCGGCTGCCAACGTCGCGCGCCCAGGCCAGGTGCTCGTCGTCTCCGACGAGACCACGAAGGACTTCCTCGCCCCGCTTCCGCTCCGCCTGCTCGGGCTAGACGAGCGCCGCCGCCAGGAGCTGGAAGCGCTGGGCGTGAAGCGTGTTGGCGAGCTTGCCGGGCTCCCGGGCGCTGCTGTGGCCGAACGACTGGGACCGGACGGTCGCAGCGCCTGGGGCCAGGCGAGGGGAGGAAACCGTGGTCGTATCCGCGGCCGCCGTCCTCCCGCGGAGGTCGTCGAGGTGCTCGAGTTCCCGGAGGCGGTCGGCAACGAGCTCACATTGCGGCGCGCGCTCGCGACGCTGGTTGAACGTGCGGTCAACCGGCCCGAGCGCGCCGACCGCTTCGTCCGAAAAGTTGCACTTTCGGCACGGCTCGTCGGTGGCGGATCGTGGCGGAGGACGCTGACCTTCCGCGATCCCGCCGGGGATGCCGATCGAATCCGCATCGCGCTCGGACCGAAGCTGAACGACCTGCCTGCGCCGGTGATGGCGCTCCGGCTCGAGCTCACCGAGATGGCCGAGTCGACCGGCCTCCAGCTCGAGCTCGTGAAGACAGAAGGCGCCGAGCTCCAGACGAGGCTGAAGGAGGGGCTGCGTCAGGTGAAGGCGAGCACTGGGGGTGGAGCTGTCGCGAGTGTGGTCGAGGTCGCACCGTGGTCGCGGATTCCGGAAGCGCGAGCGCTGTTCGTGCCGCGGGACGACTGAATGAGCCGCGCGCCGCCCTCGTCGAGCCGCATGCAGACGGGGCGCCGCGTCTCGTCAATCGTCTGACGGTCGAGCTGATCCGCGAGGAGTGGCGTGTCGTCGACCGCTGGTGGACAGAGGATCCGGTCAATCGGCGGTATTTCGACGTCGTCCTCGAGAGCGGCCAGAACGTCGTCGTGTTCCACGATGACGAGAACGGACGCTGGTTCAGTCAGCGCGGTGCCTAGTGCCGCTGTCCGCGACCGCTCTCGTAGTACTCGCCGGCAGAGCCGGGGGTGAGGTTGCTCGTGCGGATGTCCTCGACCCGGTCGCGAATCCGCTCGGCCTCCTCGACGTCTTCATGGTCGTAGTCCTCCGGCGGAGATCGTCTGAACAGCCGCTTGATCCAGTCGAGCGCGCGCATCTAGGCGTCGTGGATCTGCGCGCGGATTCGCTCGGCCGTCTGGTCGTCGATCGACTGCAGTCCGTGCACCTCACGGGCGTGCGTCGCGGCCTGAGCCATGACCTCTTCCTCGGAATCGGCCGTGACGACCGCGTCGCAGTCAAACCCGATGTCTCTGCAGATCAGTTCCTTCGCCATGGTGCCTCCTTCCTAACGCCCGCGGGCACGAGCAGCGAAGCCCGCATCCGGGGCATGGATGTTGAGCAACCGAGCCGGGCCGACCGGCCGGAAGCCGTGAGTGACGTGAGGCGGCGCCGCGAAGTACGTGCCGGCCCCAACCCGCGCCGTTTCGTCACCGAGCAGGAACTCGACCTCACCGTCGAGCACGAAGAACGAGTCGACGTGGTCGTCGTGGCTGTGCGGATCGACGCCTTCCCAGCGATCGTCGAAGAACGTCATCTCGAAGAGCGAGAGCTCGGTCGTCTCGGCTCTGATCGTGTTCTCGATGAGCTGCCGCTTCAGGCGCTCACCTCCGTCGGGCCCGACGACGATCGCGTCGGCCGGGCCGTAAGGCTCGTCGACGTCGGAGCTGTCCCAGTCGACTCTGACGCCGTCGCCGGTGATCCGGCGGATGTACTCGATGAAACCGCCGTCCGGCGCATGGATGTTCAGGTAGCGCGCATCGCCGGGCCCGCGAAACCCGTGCACGATTCCCGGCGGGACCGTCACGGACGTCCCGGGCCCCGCGCGAACCGTCTCGTTTCCGTTGATGATCTCGAGTTCGCCCTCGAGAACGAAGAACGCGTCGACGTGCTCCTTGTGGAAGTGCGGGCCGGCGCCCTCGAACGGCCCAGTCCTCGCGACCTCGTTGACCGAGATCTGCGGCAGCTCGAGCTTCGCGACGATGTATTCGCCGAGCCGCTCGCCCTCGCCGGGGCCTAGGAGAACCGCTTGGCCTACGTCGAGCTCCATGCGCACTCAGCCTATTCGTTCCTCGACGGCGCGTCGCTGCCGGAGGAGCTTGCGGTCCGCGCCGCTGAGCTCGGCTACGACGTGCTCGCGCTCACCGACCATGACGGCGTCTTCGGCTCGCTCGAGTTCGCGCACGCGGCGAAGGCATTCGGCGTCCGGCCGATCACCGGGACGGAGGTCACGCTCGCCGACGGCTCACACGTCACGCTGCTCGTCGAGAGCCAGCGCGGCTACGCGAACCTCTGCCGGCTGCTGACCTCGGCGCACGCGCATACGCGGCCCAAGGAAGGCGAGCCCGCGCTGCCGCCGGCGCTAGACCAGGCGCTTCTGGAGGAACTGAACGACGGCCTCGTCTGCCTCTCCGGCTGCGCGCGCCAAGGGCTCGCCGTCCGGAGCCCGAACGCCGCAGCCCGGCTCGCGAGCGCCTTCGGCCCAGAGCGTTTCTACGTCGAGGTCCAGCGGCCCTTCGAGCGGGGAGACATGCGACGCAACGCCGCGTTGCGCGATCTCGCCGCTGCGCTCGGCGTCGAGACCGTCGTCACCGGCGACGTCCACGCGCATAGCGCCGCTCGGACACGCCTCCAGGATGCGCTCGTCGCGATCCGCCACCGAACGTCCCTCGAGGGCTCCGAGCCGGAGCGGCGTGGGAACCATGAGGCGCTGCTTCGCGCTCCGGCCGAGATCCCGGACCGCTTCCCGCTCGACCGCGACGCCGTCGAGCGCACAGCCCAGATCGCCGAGCGCTGCGAGTTCGACCTGACCCAGGAGCTCGGCTACCGCTACCCGGACTTCTCGGACCAGGCCGAATCGGCCATCAGCCTGCTGACCGGCGTCTGCAACCGCGCCTTCGACGAGCGCTACGGCGGCGCGAACGGCCACAAGCGCAACGCACGCGCGCGCCTCGACGAAGAGCTCAAGCTGATCGACGAGCTCGGCCTCGCCGGCTTCTTCCTCCTCCATCACGAAGTGCTCGAGCTCGCCCGCGACGTCGCGAACGAGGTGCGCGGCCGCGACTCTCCGCGCAACTCGCTGCCGCCCGGCCGTGGCCGCGGCAGCTCGGTGGGCTCGATCGTCTGCTACCTGACCGGGCTCTCGCACGTCGATCCCGTTCACGCCGGCCTCTCGCTCGGGCGCTTCATCAACCGCGAGCTCGACGCCGTTCCCGACATCGATCTCGACTTCCCGCGCGACATCCGCGAGAAGCTGATCGTCGCCGTCACCGAGCGCTACGGACGCGAGCACGCCGCGCTCGTCGCCAGCTTCTCGACCTACCGCTCGCGCGGCGCGATTCGCGACATCGGCAAGGCGCTGGGGCTTCCGTACGGTGAGCTCGAGCGGCTTGCTCGGGTTTCCGACGGCTGGAACGCGCGTCGCGTCGGCGAGGAGCTTCGGCTCGTGCCGGGTTTCGAGGACAAGGCCGACTCGCCGCGCTGGCGCGCCTTCGCGGAGCTCACGCACGAGATCGCCGGCCTGCCGCGGCACATCTCGCAGCATCCGGGCGGGATGGTGATCTCGTCCCGGCCGCTTGTCGAGCTCGTCCCCGTTCAGCCGGCGGCGATGGCCGGCAGGCAGCTCGTCCAGTGGGACAAGGACTCCTGCGACGACGCCGGCTTCCTCAAGATCGACCTGCTCGGGCTCGGGATGCTGTCGGCGGTCGAGGAGTGCGTCGACCAGATCGCACGCCTGCGCGGCGAGACGATCGACCTCTCGCGCATCGAGCTCGACGACCCCGAGACCTTCGCGCAGATCCAGGAGGCCGACACGATCGGTGCGTTCCAGATCGAGAGCCGCGCGCAGATGCAGAGCATCCTCCGCACGAAGCCCGAGACGCTCGAGGACATCATGGTTCAGGTCGCGCTCGTGCGGCCCGGGCCGATCCAGGGCAAGGCCGTCCATCCGTACATCGCGCACCGGCAGAAGCTGCGCGAGGACCCGAGCTTCGTCCCACCCGTCGACCATCCGCTGCTCGCCGAGCCGCTGCGCGACACGCTCGGCGTCGTCGTCTTCCAGGACCAGGTGCTCGAGGTTGCGATGGCGCTCGCGGGGTTCAGCGTGGGGGAGGCGGAGGGTCTGCGGCGCGCGATGAGCCGGAAGCGCAGCGAGGCGGCGATCGAGGCATACCGCGCACGGTTCGTCGAAGGGGCGGCAGAGAACGGCGTGGATGCGCGCCTCGCCAACGAGATCTACGACAAGCTCGTCGGCTTCTCCGGCTTCGGGTTTCCCAAGTCGCACGCCGCGGCCTTCGGGCTGCTCGCCTACCAATCGCAGTGGCTGCGCTGCCACTACCCGGCCGAGTTCCTCGCCGCGCTGCTGAACGCGCAGCCGATGGGGTTCTACCCGCCGGCGACGCTCGTTCGGGACGCGCAGCGGCGCGGGGTGGAGGTGCTTCCACCCGACGTCAATCTCAGCGAGGCCAAATGTGTGGTCCAGGACGGCAAGGTGCGCATCGGGATCGAGTACGTAACCTCGATCGGCGAGGACGATGCAAAGGCGCTCGTCGCAGAGCGCGAGCGCAATGGGCCATTCCGGTCGGTTCGCGACCTCGCGCAACGCGCGCCGTTGCGCCGTGAGGGGCTGGAGGCGCTGATCTCGAGCGGCGCGTGCGGGGAGTTCGGCGGCGAGGTGCGGCCGCTGCTGTGGGAGGCCGGGCTCGCGCCGCGGTCGGCATCGGTGCCGGGATCGGGCGGCGAGGAACGCCAGCTCGCGCTGGCGCTCGATCCGACGGTCGAGACGCCGGAGCTCCCGCAGCCGACGGAGTGGGAGCGGATGCTGACCGACTACCGCACGACGAGCCTGACCGTCGGCGTCCACCCGCTGAAGCTGCTCCGGCCCCATCTCCCCCAAGATGTCCTTTCGAGCCACGACCTGTCTCTGACACTCGACCGGGCCAGCGTGGCCGTTGCCGGGATGGCGATCGCGCGCCAGCGTCCGGCGACCGCCAACGGCGTCGTCTTCATGCTGCTCGAGGACGAATACGGCCAGATGAACCTGATCGTCCCGCCGCAGGTCTACGACCGGCACCGCGCGATCGTCCGCGGTGAGCCGCTGATCCTGGCGCGCGGCCGATTCGAGCGGCAGGGGCGCAATCAGAACCTGCTCGTGCGCGAGCTGGAGACGCTGGGCCCGCTGGCGCGGAAGGTCGCCGATGTCCCCGAGCTCGGGTCAGCACTGCCGCCGGCGCACCACTTTGGCCATCGCTGAGTAAGAATCCCGAGGGCTCGGACACAAAGGAGGCGGAATGAACCTGATCAAGGGCTTTCCCGGGCATCCGCTCCATCCGCCGCTCACCGACGCGACGATCGGGATCTACACGGGCGCGACAGCTTTCGCCGTGCTGTCCGCGCTCGGGCTCAGCGAGGAGAATCTGGCCACGGCCTGGTGGCTTGCGCTCGTCGTCGGCCTGGTCGTGACCGTGCCGACGGCGCTGACGGGACTCGTCGACTGGCTCGACATCAGCCGCGGCACGCCGTTGTGGCGGACGGCGACGATGCATCTCACCTCGATGGTCATCGCGACGGTGTTCTTTCTCATCGCCGCGCTCGTCGGTCACGGCGACTACGTCGACAAGACCGTCGGCGGCGGCTCGCTCATCCTCACCCTCGTCGGCTTCGGGTTCCTGACGCTCGGGGGCTGGCTCGGCGGAGCGGTCGTCTTCACGCACGGAATGCGTGTGCTCAACCTGGTCGAGGAACCGACGCGACGCGCAGTCACACCCGGTCATCCCGAGAAGGAGCAGGCTGAGGCGTAGCGTGGCCCACCGTCAGGCGGGCTACGCGCCGATCGAGGACTATGCGCTGATCGGCGACGGCCGGGCCGCGGCCCTCGTCGCCCGCGACGGCTCGATCGACTGGCTCTGCCTGCCCGAGATCGACTCGCCCTCGGTGTTTGGCGCGCTCCTCGACGCTGAACGCGGCGGCTCGTTCGCCGTACGCCCCTACGATCAGTTCGACGTCGAGCGCCGCTACGTCGACGGGACGAACGTCCTCGAGACGACGTTTCGGACGACCAGCGGGAGCGTTCGACTCACCGATGCGATGACGCTCGTGCCGCCCGGGCGACTGACGCCCCTGCGGGAGATCGTTCGCAAGGCCGAGTGCCTCGAAGGCGAAGTCCAGCTCGAGTGGTCGGTCGCACCGCGCTTCGACTACGGCCGACGGCACGGTCGGGTCGATCGGCGGGCCGAACGCGTGGTCTTCAGCGACCGCGACCAGGCGCTCGCGCTGAGCGTCTGGGGAGCGGAGCCCGCGCCGCACGGCGTGGCGCGCCTCGCCGTCGGCGAGCAGGCGCTGTTCTCGCTCGCCGCCACCTCGCGTCAGCCCCTCGTCCTGCCGGGCAGGCGCGACACCGAAGAGCGGCTCGAACACACCACCGCGTACTGGCGCCGTTGGAGTAGCGAGAAGGAGTACAGCGGCCCGTGGCGTGACGCAGTGATCCGCAGTGCGCTCGTCCTCAAGCTGCTCGTCTACGCGCCGTCCGGGGCAATCACCGCCGCGGCGACAACCTCGCTGCCCGAAACCATCGGCGGCGTGAGGAACTGGGACTACCGGTTCGCGTGGCTCCGCGACTCGAGCTACGCACTCGATGCACTGCTGAGTCTCACCTGCCCGGGGGAGGCCCACGCGTTCTTCTGGTGGCTGATGCACGCGTCGCGCTTGACGCAGCCCAAGCTCCAGGTGCTGTACGACGTGCAGGGAGGAAATCGAGCACAGGAACGCGAGCTCGCCCACCTCTCCGGCTACCGCGACTCCGCTCCGGTCCGTGTCGGCAACGGTGCGGTGGGGCAGCTCCAGCTCGACGTGTACGGAGCGGTGCTGAACTCCGTCTGGCTCCATGCGTCCCACCACTCGGACATCGCCGGCGAATCCGGAAGGGCGGTCGCGAAGATCGCCGACTACGTCGCCTCCCATTGGCGCGAACCGGACTGCGGTATCTGGGAGGTTCGAAGCGGGCCGAGGCACTTCACCCACTCGAAGGCGATGTGCTGGGTCGCGCTCGACCGTGCGGTCAAGCTCGCCCGCGAAGGGTTGATCCGCGACCGGAGTGAGCGCTGGGCGTCGGAAGCCGCAGCGATCCGCGCTTACGTCCACGAGCGCTGCTGGGACGGCGGACGTCGTTCTTATGTCCGCGCAGCCGATGCAGATGAGCTCGATGCCGCCTTGCTGGTACTACCGCTCGTCGGATTCGATGATGCGGATGGGTCGCGTTTGAGCGGGACAATCGACGCGGTCCGGCGAGAGCTCGGCGACGGACCGCTCCTCCGTCGCTACTCCGGCGACGACGGCCTCGAAGGTGAGGATGGCGCGTTCCTCACCTGTTCCTTCTGGCTCGTCGACGCGCTCGCCCGGACGGGCCGCGTAGACGAAGCCGCCGAGTTGATGGACGAGCTCGTCGGACTTGCGAACGACGTCGGGCTCTACGCCGAGGAGATGGATCCGACGAGCCGCGAGTTCCTGGGCAACTTCCCGCAAGCGCTCGTCCACATCGCGCTGATCAACGCGGCGCAGTCGATCGCCGGAGCGAACGGCCCGTGACGCTCCTCGGCGCGCTCGCCGGAGGATTCGTGGGAACGCTCGTCCTGACGACGGCGCTGCGGCTCGCGCAGGTCGCCGGCCTGACCCGGATGGACATCCCGCTGCTGCTCGGCACCATGTTCACGGAAGAGCGCAGCCGGGCGAGCGTCATCGGCTACGCGCTGCACTTCGTCAACGGCCAGCTCTTCGCGCTCGGCTACGCCGCGATCTTCTACGCCGTCGACCAGGCGGGCTGGCTCTTCGGGCTCGCGCTCGGCATCGTGCACGCCGCCTTCGCGGGCGGAGCGCTCGTCAACATCCTCCTGCCTGCGATTCACCCGCGGATGGGCACGCGCTGGACCGACGCGAGCGAAAGCCCGCTCTTGGAGCCGCCGGGCTTCATGCTCTGGAACTACGGGCACCACACGGCGCTCGTCACCGTGATCGGGCATGCCGCCTACGGCGCGCTGGTGGGTGGGTTCGCCGCCGGCCTCTAGACGTCGTCGATCTCGAGCGCAAACCGCGGCAGCCGCTGGTGCACCGCGGCGTTGAACTCGGCGACGTACTCGTCCGCCGCCTCGTCATCCAGCGTTCGGGAGAACGCGTCCCGCATCTCCGCGAGTGTCTCGGTGCCGAACTCGACGAGCTCCTGGAAGCGGCCGAACACCTCCTCGGCGTCCTCACGGTCCGCGCTGTCGTACGCGCGCTCGGCCGCGTCCACTCGTTCGAGAAAGTCCGCATCCTGCTCCTCGAACAGATCGAGCTGCCGGTCGATCAGGTCGGAGAAGCGGCCCGCCACGCTCGACTTACAGTAGCCGCGTGCTCGTCCGCACCTGGAACCTCTTCCACGGGAACACGCTGCCGCCGGGCCGCAAGCGCTACGTCGAGGAGATGGTCCGTCTCGTCGTCGAGGGCGACCCCGACGCTGTCTGTCTTCAGGAGGTGCCACCGTGGGCGCTGGGACGGCTCGCCCAGTGGAGCGGCGGCATGCACGTCTACGGCGAGGTCGCCGCACGCCCTTCGATCGGCCCGATCCCGGTGACGAGGGAGATCGGAAGGTGGGTCACCGACCACAATGCGGGCCTCTTCCGGTCAGGTTTCGAGGGTCAGGCGAATGCGATTCTCGTGCGGGAGCGCATCCTCGCGCGCCACGTGATCGCGCTGAACCCGGTCGTCTTCCGGCTCCAGAGTGCTCGGCGGCTCCGGCTGCCGATCGTGACGCAGCTCGCCTGGGCGAAGGAGCGGCGCCAGGCGATCGCGGTGCGCCTCGAGAGCGGCGCGGTCGTCTGCACGCTGCATGCGAGCAACGCCCGCGACGTCCGCATCACCGAGGCCGAGGTCGAGCATGCGGCGCAGTGGGCCGGTCGCCTGGCGGGTGACAAGGTGTGCGTCGTCGCCGGCGACCTGAATGTCGACACGGTGCGCTCGGAGGTGTTTGGACGCCTCGCCGGATTCTCGGCACCCGGCCCAGGGGTGGACCACGTGCTCGTTCGCGGCGCGGACGTCGCCGACTACGAACGCTGGGACCGCGAGCGACGCTTGCTTCGCGGGCTCGTCCTCTCTGATCATGCGCCGGTGGAGGCACGCGTCGTATGACGTTCGAGGAGGCCCGCGGCTCCTTCCCGGTGCTCGAGCGCTACGCGTACCTGAACGCGGGCTCAGTCGGGCCGCTCGCGCAGCGCACCTATGACGCGATGGTCGACGCCGGCCGCGCGGAGCTCGGGCCGAGAGGGGGCACCGCGGCCTTCGACCGCATCATCGAGGCGCGGAACGGGCTCCGAAGTCTTCTCGCGCGTCTGATCGGTGTCGACGACGGACGCCTCGCGCTGACAACGTCGACCTCGGAGGCGTGCAGGATCGTCGTCTCCGGTCTCGGTCTCGGGGCCGACGACGAGGTGGTGACGACCGACGCCGAGCACTTCGGTCTCCTGGGGCCGCTCCACGCGTCGGGCGCGCGCGTTCGCCTCGCGCGCGTTCGCAATCGGCCGCCGTCCGAGGCCCTCGAGGCGATCCTCGCGGAGGTCGGCCCGCGCACGAAGCTCGTTGCGCTCTCCCACGTGCTCTGGCTGAACGGCCACCTCATCCCGGTCGAGGAGCTGCAGGATGCGCTCTCCGCGCCGCTGCTCGTCGACGGCGCGCAGTCGGTCGGCGCGATCGCGGTCGACGCGGAGCCGTTCGACTTCTACACCGTCTCGGGTCAGAAATGGCTCTGCGGTCCGACGCCGACAGGTGCTCTCTACGTCCGCGAGCCGGAGCGGCTCCGGGTCGCGGGTCCCAGCTACTTCTCGCAGGCGTCCTATGAGCCCGACGGCGCGTTCGTCCCACGAGATGGAGCGGCTCGTTTCGAGCAGAACTGGATCCCGGCCGCGTTCATCGCCGGCCTCGAAGCCGCGATCGCGGCCGCTCCCGACTGGCGCTTCGCCCGCGCGCGGGAGATGACCGACCTCTGTCGCGAGCGCCTGCATGACGCCGGCCACGACGTGGTGACGCATCCGGGCCAGGGCACGCTCGTGTCGTGGCGGTGGGCAGGCGACACGAAGGAAGCGGTGACCGGCCTCTACCAGCACGGCGTTGTCGTCCGCGACCTGCCGGGGACGGGCCTGCTTCGCGCGTCGTGCGGCTACTGGACGAACGAGGACGACATCGACCGCCTCGTCGGCGGTCTCTCAGCCCTCTAGATCTGCAAAGAGATCGACCGCATTGCCGTCCGGATCCTTGACGGTCGCGTACCGCATGCCCCAGAACGCGTCGAACGGCTCCTTGTACGCGCGGCCGCCGGCCTCGAGCAGGCGTGCGTATGCCGAGTCCACCTCGGCGGGCGAATCGCAGCGGAACGCGAGCGAGCTGCGGTGGCCCGCTGACGGCGGCGACCAGTCCGGATCGAATGATCGGATCATCTCCTCGGTGTCGAGCATGAACCGAAGCCCGCCCGGCAGCGACGCCTCGACGTGGCCCTCAGCATCGGCGGGGAACTCGAGGCCGAGCTCCCGGTAGAACTCGATCGCCCGGCCGAGATCCGAGACGGCGACGCCGATGGCCTCGAACCGCGGCATCAGGCGGCGTCGGCCGCCGTTCGGAGACCCAGTTCGCGGGAGATCGGCTTCATGGCGTCCGTCACGGTCTGGACGTGCTCGTCGAAGTCGACGCCGATGAGCTCGGCGCCGGCGTAGACCTCGTCGCGATGAACGCCGGCTGCGAAGGACGGCTGCTTGAGCTTCTTCTTCACCGACCGCGGCGTCAGCGTCTCGATCCCGTCAGGGCGGACGAGGCCGCAGGCATGGATGAAGCCCGCGAGCTCGTCACAGGCGAAGAGCACGCGCTTGAGATCGGTGTCGCGCGGCATCTCGAGGTGCTCGGCGTGCGAGAGGACCGACTCGATCAGCTCCTCGGGATACCCCTCTTCGCGCAGGATCGCCGCGCCGTCCTGCGGGTGCTTGTCGAGCGTCGGATGGATCTCGTAGTCGAAATCGTGCAGAAGCGCAGTCGCGCCCCAGAACTCCTCGTCGCCGCCCATCTTCCTCGCATAGGCGCGCACGGCAGCCTCGACTGCCATGGCGTGACGCAGCAGCGCCTCGCTCTTCGTGTAGCGGTTCAGCGTCTCCCAGGCGCGATCGCGAGTGACCTCCACAGGGCTGGGTACGATACCCCGCTTCGTGTCATCGATACTCGTCGCCGACGCGCTCATGGAGAGCTTTGTTATCGAGGGGGGAATCCCCTTGAGCGGCCGCGTTTCGGCAGCCGGGAACAAGAACGGCGCACTCCCGATCCTCGCCGCCACACTCATGGCCACCGAGCCCGTCGTGCTCTCGAACGTCCCGCGGATCCGGGACGTCGACACGATGCTCGCGCTACTCGCCGACACAGGCGCCGAGGTCGACTGGACCGGGCCGAATCAGGTCCGCGTCGATGCCGCGAACGCGAACAACCCCGAGCTCGACGCAGAGCTGTGCAGCCGCATCCGCGCGTCGTTTCTGCTCGCAGGCCCACTGCTCGCCCGCTTCGGGCGCGCCAGCGTCCCGCCGCCCGGCGGCGACGTGATCGGGCGACGGCGGCTCGATCCTCACATCCACGCACTCGCAGAGCTCGGCGTCGAGATCGAGATCAACGGGCGCTTCGACATGCGCACCGACGGACTGCGCGGCCGGCGCATCTTCCTCGACGAGGCGAGTGTCATGGCGACCGAGAACGCGGTCATGGCCGCCACCGTCGCCCAGGGCGAGACGGTGATTGGCAACGCGGCGTGCGAGCCGCACGTGCAGGACCTCTGCCGCTTCCTCTGCTCGCTCGGCGCGAGCATCGAAGGGATCGGCTCGAACGTTCTGCGCATTCGCGGCGTGCAGCGCCTCGCCGGCGGCGAGTGGCGGATCGCGCCCGAGCACATCGAGGTCGCGAGCTTCATCGGCCTTGCCGCGGTCACCGGCGGTGACGTCACGGTGGAGGACGTCGCGATCGACGACCTCGTTTCGATCCTGCCGGTGTTCAGTCGGCTCGGCGTTGAGGTCGAGCTGGGGGAGGCGAGTGTGCGGATCCCGCCGGGCCAAAAGCTGAAGATCGAGGACGACCTCGGCGACCAGATTCCGAAGATCGAGGACGGGCCGTGGCCGGCGTTCCCGGCCGACCTCACGTCGATTGCGCTTGCGGTTGCGACTCAGGCGGAGGGGACGGTCCTGATCTTCGAGAAGATGTTCGAGAACCGGCTTTTCTTCGTCGACAAGCTGGTCAGCATGGGCGCGCGGATCATTCTCTGCGACCCGCACCGAGCCGTCGTCACCGGCCCGGCCAAGCTGTACGGGCAGCGGATGGCGAGCCCGGACATCCGCGCGGGGATGGCGATGCTGATCGCCGGCCTGTGTGCCGAAGGGATCTCGACGATCGGAAACGTGAGCGAGATCGACCGCGGCTACGAGCGCATCGACGAGCGCCTGCGCTCGCTCGGCGCGCGGATCGAGCGCGTCGAGAACCTCTAGCTCTAGCGTCGGCGCTTCGGGACCTTCATCGTGAAAGTCCGCGACGTGGCCGAGCTCAGCTCGGGAGCTCCCGCGTACTTGACGCGCATCACGTAGCGCCCCGGGCGGAGTCGGGCCCGCAGGACGGCGTGGCCGCCGGCCTTCGTCCGCACACGGGCAACCCGGTGCCAGCTGTCGCCGCGGCGAACCTGCAGCGCGACGCGGCGTCCGGCCGCCGAGATCGCCGGAAGCTTCGAGCGTAGCCGCGCCTTGATCCGGATTCGCGGCCGCTTCGCGAGGCGCCTGCTCGGGCCGTGGAGCTTGAGTGACGAGTCGGCCCTCGCCGGCGGAACGATGTTCCCGCCGTTCACCGCCGTCGCCACGGCGCGTCCGACATCGAGGACTCCGTAGCCGAGCGAGTCCGTCCACCGTCCGTCCCCCGAAGCCGTTCGCTTGAGGATCCACGCGACTTGGTCTCGCGTCAGCGTCGGGTTGGCAGCCCACACGAGCGCCGCCGCACCGGCAACCTGCGGCGCGGCGAACGACGTCCCGCTCGCATATCCGTACAGGCCGGCGGTCGAGCCAGGAAGGGCGTACCGCGGCCAGTCCTTCGCCTTCGTGTGCGACGAGACCGCGCCGAAGACGTTCTCGCCCGGCGCGGCCATCGAGATCCAGGAGCCGGTGTTCGAGAACGACGCACGCTTGCCGTTCTTCGTCGTCGCGCCGACCGAGAGCCCCCAACCGCCTCGACCCTGCGAACCGACGGGCTGGAGCAGCGCGGCCGGGTACTCGACCGGATTCCCGTCCTCGTACTCGTTGCCCGCCGCCGCGATGACGAGCACGCCGTGCTCGGCGGCGTACTCGAGCGCCTTGCGCTCGACCGCTGAGGTCTCGACGCCGCCGATCGAGAGGTTGATGACCTTGGCGCCCTGGTTGACCGCGTAGACGATCGCGTCCGCCTCGTCGACGTCGGTGAACGAGCCGTCGGCCCGCCCCGACTGGACGATCAGCAGCTTGGCGTCGCCGCCGAAGCCCGCGATCCCCTCGCCGTTCGTGACCGAGCCCGCGGCGATGGAGGCGACAAACGTCCCGTGACCGTGCAGGTCGCGCACGTCCGTGCCCTTGTTGAAGACGTTGTAGGAGGCCGGAGCCTTCGCCGCCAGATCGGGCGCGGTCAGGTCGGCGCCGGTGTCGATCACAGCGATCGTCACCGAGGAGGCGGCGCGCAGGACCTCATCCGGGACCGTGGTCGCCCGCGTCGCCGTGTTCTGCCATTGGTAGGGGACGCCGGCCGAGAAGATGGCGGTCAGACCGGGCTCCGCCGCGGAAAAGCGCCGCTCCGGGACGTCGACGGAGACGATCCCGCGGAGCCTCGAGACGCCGGTCGCAAATGCCGCCGGGTCATTCGGGCGCACCTCGACCGAGTGGGCGTCGGGGATCCGTCGGACAACGCGCGCTGGGTAGCGCTTCAGCGCCGCGCGCAGCGCCGCCGGGGTCTCGTAGGTGACGACCGCGGTGCGGCGAGCCTCAGGCGTCGAGGACGACAGCGCCGCCGGCACACCGAGCAGTGCGGCGGCCACGAGCGGCGAAATGGCCGCACAAAGACGGATGACGGTGTGTCCGTGTAGCTGATGCATGGCCGCTTCGAGCCGCGCGAAACGGCTCGCCGAGAGGGATTTCGGCCCCTGGAGTGGCCTGCGATACCCTCGTTCGAGCGATGGAGGCCGGCGACCAGGCGAGCGACCTCGCCGCGCGCGTTTCGCTCGGCGGCGCCGGGGGCGTCAGCGTCTCGACAGGCCTCTCGGTTCTCGACCATCTGCTCGAGCTTCTGGCGGCTCACGCGGGACTCGAGCTGGCGCTCGAAGTCGCTCCGGGCGGAGCTGATGCGACCACCGCCGCCGCGGGTCGATCGCTCGGCGAGGCGCTCCGCGATTTCGTGCGCGAGGACGGTGCGAGAGGCTACGGCTGGGCGATCATCCCGGCCGACGAAGCGCTCGCCAGCGTTGCACTGGAGGCGTCCGATCGGCCGCTCCTCGTCTCCAACGTGGACCTCTCGGACGCGCACGTCGCGGGGTTGGAGAAGGACCTGGTCGCCGCGTTCCTGAGCCAGTTTTCCGAGGCGGCCGGGCTGACACTGCACGTTCGGCTTCTGCACGGCGAGGACGCGAGCCACGTCCTGGAGGCGATCTTCAAGGCACTAGGAGGAGCGCTGGCCACGGCCGGCGCGCCGCGAAAGGAGTGAGCATGGCCCAGAAGGAGGCAGTACGAACCGAGCAGGCGCCGGCGCCGTTTCAGGGGGCGCCGTACTCGCAGGCGATCCGCGCCAACGGATTGGTCTTCGTCTCCGGCCAGCTCGCACTCCGGCCGGACCACGCCGAGATCGTCAGCGAGGAGATCGGCGCGCAGACCGAGCAGGTCTTCGACAACCTGCAGGCGATCCTCGAAGAGGCAGGCTCGGGGCTCGACCGGATCGTCAAGACGACCGTCTTCCTCACCGACCTGGGCGACTTCGCGGGGATGAACGAGGTCTACGCGCGGCGCGTCGGCGAGCCGCCGCCGGCCCGGGCCACCGTCGAGATCTCGAACCTTCCCTCCGGCGCCAAGGTGGAGATCGAAGCGATCGCCCTGGCCTGAAGGGAGGGGTCCCAGGGGCCAGGCCCCTGGACCTGGCCCGGCGGGACGGTTTCGACGGAGGAGCGCGTGGGGCGACGCCGTCACGACTCGGCGTGCGGCCGATTTGGACTCGGCCGAGCGGGCCAGGCCCTGGACCTGGCCTGACGGGACGGCATGTTCGCTGCTCTCTACCGCTCCGACAGAGCTCGAATCGCCCGCCGCACGCGTGCTTCGACGGCTTCTTCCGTGAATGCAGGGTCGTAGAAAACGACCACGTTCTGCGCTCGATGCATGGGACGCAGCTGAGCGAGGGTTCCCCACCCGACCTGTTGATGCAGGAGAGGCGCCCATTCGTTCGCCTTCTCAACCGTCGTGAAGACCTCGACCATGACGGTGCCAGAAGACGACTCCAGGTGAACGTAGGCGTCCTCCGGATGCGGATTCGGTCGCTCGAGCGGCAGCTGCTCGGCTCTGAACGCCTGTTGAACTTCCTCGTGCGAAAACGTCACGGAGCCGCCGCCGCCACACCCTGCCACCGCGGCGACCGCGACGAAAAGAGGGGCAACGCGCCTCACAAGCAACAATGGTGCCATGAAGGCGACGGAGGTCATCGCCACCCATACGAACACGGATTTCGACGCGTTCGCGGCCATGCTTGCCGCCCGGCGGCTGTACCCGGACGCCGTCGTCGCCGTGCCGGGAGCGCTCAACCGCAACGTTCGCGAGTTCTACCGCCTGCATGCCGACGAGCTCGAGGCGGTCGAGGTCTCCCGTATCGAGCCCGAGGCGATCCGCCGCCTGATCGTCGTCGAGACGACGAGCGCTTCGCGGCTCGGCGAGCTCGAAGAGGTCGCGCTCGACCCGGAAGTCGAGACCGTCGTCTTCGACCACCACCACGGCGGTGAGCTCCCCGACTGGGTGAAGCCTGAGAACGCGGTCGTCTCGCAGGACGGCGCACTGACGACGACGCTTGTCGGCGTGCTCGCGGAACGCGAGATCGGCGTCACGCCGCTCGAGGCGACCGCCTTCGCGCTCGGCATCCACGAGGACACCGGCTCCCTGACCTACCCGACGGCGACGCAGCGCGACGCCGACGCACTCGCGTGGTGCCTGCGCCACGGAGCGCGCCAGGATCTCCTCGCCGGCTTTCTCCACACGCCGCTCGACGACGACGAGCGCGAGCTGCTTGCGGCACTGATGGACGCCGTCGAGAGCGAGCGAGCGGCCGGCGTCGAGGTGCTGATCGCGGCCGTCGCCTGGCCGCGCCACGTCGACGGCGTCTCGAACCTGGCGCACAAGATCGTCGACCTGACCGACACCCGGGCGCTCGTAGTGCTCGTCGAGATGGACGATCGCGTCTTCGCAGTCACGCGGAGTCGGACCCCCGAGATCGATGCTGCCGCCATCGCACGCGCTCTGGGCGGCGGCGGCCACCGGGAGGCGGCCTCGGCGCTCTTCAGAGGAACGCTCGACGAGGCGCGCGCCGTGCTCAGGGATGGCCTCGAAGCCGCCGTCGCCGAGCCGATCACGGCCGAGCAGATCATGTCGCGGCCGGCGAGGTCGGTTTCGCCCGACGAAACGGTCAGCCGCGCCATGGTCACCTGCCAGCGCTACGCGCAAAGCGGCATCCTCGTGCTCGAAGAAGGCAGTCTCGTCGGCGCCGTTTCGCGCGAGGACCTCGACAAGGCGATCGCGCACGGCCTGTCCCACGCTCCGGTCAAGGGGATCATGAGCTCGCGGGTCGCCACGGTGGACTCGACCGCGCCCCTTGCCGAGGTGCAGGAGGCGCTCGCCGCTTCCGCAGACGGGCGGCTCGCGGTGCTGGCCGGCGGCGAAGTGGCCGGCGTCGTGACGCGCAGCGA
>Ga0081538_10001393_pt1 | contig 24785 bp, 26 predicted proteins | sample TabmetS5T2R1_FD_71022 | JGI IMG/M metagenome (GOLD analysis project Ga0081538, IMG submission 71022) | Tabebuia heterophylla rhizosphere microbial communities from the University of Puerto Rico - S5T2R1 | ecosystem: Host-associated > Plants > Roots > Rhizosphere ... | reverse complement strand
CAGACCGGCCGGTGGATCGCGGCGGTGCTGTCTCGTTCACACTAACAACGCCAGCTGGCGAGCAGATTCATCCGCACGATGTGAGCCACTTGCTCGATTCCAGGGGCATTGCAGTGCGGGCTGGCCATCATTGTGCACGGCCGCTTCATGAGCGCTTTGGAGTGCAGTCGTCGACCCGTGCCTCGTTCTACCTGTACACGACCCACGCTGAGATCGATGCCTTGATCGATGGCCTGGACTACACGAGTGCATTCTTCGGAGGCCTGCGATGAAGGTCGAGGAGCTCTACCAAGAGATCATTCTTGATCACTACCGCGAGAAGCATCACAGCGGGCTGCGGGAGCCGTACGACACTGAGGTACACCACGTCAATCCCACCTGCGGAGACGAGGTGCGGCTGCGGGTGCGCCTAGATGGTGACACCGTTGCTGATGTGTCCTACGAGGCGGTGGGATGCTCGATCTCCCAGGCGTCTACCTCTGTCATGACTGATCTTGTGATCGGCCGTGGTGTGGCGCATGACTTGGATTTGTACGAAGAATTCTTGACCATGATGCAGGGCAAGGGCCAGATCGAGCCCGATGAAGAGCGTCTCGAGGACGGCATCGCGTTTGCCGGCGTCGCTAAGTACCCGGCGCGCGTGAAGTGTGCCTTGATCGGCTGGTCAGCGTTCAGGGATGCGGTCATGCGAGCTCAGAGTGCGAGTAGTTAAGGAGGAGCAATGACCGACACTCGCAACTATCAGGATGCCTCGACTGATTCTGCCGAGGTAACACGACCGTCAGATCTGGTGGCAGATGATCTTCCCGAGGTTGATCTCGATGAGCAATCGCAGCGTGATGACCAGGCGCTGCTGGAGGAGATCGAAGAGGCGCTCAAGGATGTGGTCGATCCTGAGCTGGGGATCAACGTAGTCGATCTTGGTTTGGTCTATGGGTTGCACCTCGAGGACGACGACTCGTTGACTATTGACATGACGCTGACCTCGGCCGCCTGCCCGTTGACCGACGTAATCGAGGATCAGACGCAGACCGCCCTGGAGGGGTTGGTTGATCGGTGGGTGATCAACTGGGTCTGGATGCCCCCGTGGGGCATGGAGATGATCACCGAGGACGGTCGCGACCAACTGCGCGCTCTGGGCTTCAACGTCTGAGCGCTCGTTTCGCTGGGATCCGGTTCGGGGATGCGCCAGTAGCAGGCGCAGAAACTTTGTGGTTGCCGTTGGCGGCACGTCCGAGTGAGCGTTGGCTTGGATTCCAGGCATCTTAGGTTTCTGCGCCTGCTACGGGCGCCTCCCCGAACCTTTTTACGCGGGGCAAGCGCTCAGACCTTGTAGCCGAGCGTGTTGGTCGCGACTGCCTCGGTGATCATCTTCAGCTGGTCGCGGCTGGGGTGCGGAAACCTACGTTCACGTAGGTTTCTGGCGGTCTGCACAGGTTGCAACCCGTGCAGACCGTATGCAACCCAGGTTTACGTAGGTTCTGCAGCAAGTGAGACGGCGTACGTCGGTGCTGCCACCTCCATACTCAGGGACGGCGTGCGACGAATACGTACTCGCTGCTCTCATCGTTGAAGGGTTCCCCGTCGAACCCGCCATAGAGCGCCTCCAGGTCCAGCCCGGCGACGTCCAGCAGGCCAAGCCACTCATTCTTGGTCGCCCACCACAGTGAACTCACCGAGCCGTCGTCGAAGCGGATGTCAACTCGATTGTTGCCAACCGCGTACCGAATCGTGTGCGGAACTGGGTGGGCCTGGGGCACGCCGTCGAATCGGGCCGCGACCCGGTGGTCGAAGGCGAAGGCGTTCCAGGCGAACCGTCCTGCGGGTCGCAACATGGCCGCGACCCGCTCGAACGTACCGCGGCGGTCGGCCCAAGTCGGCAGATGTAAGAGCGCACGGAAGGGGCAGTAAATCAGCGCGGCTGGCTCCGTGAGGGCGAGGTCTCGGATGTCACCCTCGCGCAGCTCAATGTCGACGCCGGCCCGTGCTGCGTTCAGCCTGGCCTGGGCCAGCATGGCCGGCGATCGGTCAATCCCAATGACCCGTCGGCCGGTCGCCTGCGCGACCGGGATGGCGACCCGCCCGTTGCCTACAGCGAGCTCGACAAGCGGTCCATCGGACTGGCCGGCGAGTCCGACGTAGAACGGGATATCCGCGGTCATGTGGGCGGACCACTCGTCATAGCGATCGGCGTAGGCCTCGTCCCAACTCATTCGGTCATGCTATGAGTGTCTCGGTGCCGATCACCGACACCATGCGGAACCGATCCGGCGTGGGCATGGAGATGATCGCCCAGGACGGTATCGACCAACTGCGGGCTCTAAGCTTCAACGTCGGAGCGCATCCAGACATGTGGCGCCGAGTGCGGCGGTCGCAACTGTGTCGGTGATCATCTTTAGCTGCGCGCGGCCAGGGTTTCGTCGAGCCAGTCGAACATGCGTTGTTCAAGAAGTGATCGTGCCATTGGTTCACAGTGGCGGTCGGCGCCCTCGTCGGCGGTGAAGGTGATCAGTTGCTTGGGTCCCTTGAGCTTCTGGAAAAGTTGTTGTGATTGGCCTGGCCAGAACTGCTCGCCTTCGGGGTCTGTGATCAGCAGTGGCGTCGTGATCTGCTCCACCACATCGGTGAGGTTGTACTGGCGGGCAGCGGTGAAGACATCGAAGGGTGATTGCAGGCCGTACGGTTTGGCCCGCCATTCCCAGTTCTGCCGCTCTGCGGGCGACGCCTGTTGCATCCCTTCGTTGAAGAATTGATCGAAGTCTTGTTTGTCGCCGGACTCCAGCAGCTGCTGCATCTGCTGGGGTACTGCCTTCAACCACGGCTCGAAGGCGTTGTACACCCCAGGATCGGCGATCGCGGCCGCGATGCGGTGCTCGAATGCCAATGCCCGAGGTACCCAGTAGCCGGCTTGGCTGATGCCGTACAGCACGATGCCTGCCGGGTCCACGTCGGTGCGGGCGAGCAGGAAATCCACGACGGGAGTGATCACGTGCTCCCAGTCGGACCGGAAGGCTACGTTCCGCTCGAACAGCATGGATTGCTGGCCAGGCCCGTCGAAGACCAGCACGTTGTAACCACGGGCCACTCCGCCAGCGGAGACTGGCGGCCAGATGCTTGTTATCGGACCATCGCTGCCGTTGTTCATGATCAGCGTGCGACGTTGACCGTCCGAGGTCGATGGGCGGAACAGGTAGCCTGGCATGCTCTCGCCCTGGTAGGGGATCTCCACGCGTTCTGCGGGCGGCTGCAACAGCTCGGCGTAAGAGTCGAAGCAGCGTCGGTGTTCGGTGAAAGTGGGGCGGAGGAGCGCGGCGGGGTCTTTCGTACCGTCAACCGCGGACAGTGCCACCGCGTAGTAGGTTGCCGCTCGCAGGTAGGCCGCACGGGCGCTTACCTGGTGGCCTGCTTTGGCACATTCCTCGGCGATGGTCGCCAGGCGCTCCCCGATAGCGATCCATTCCCGGCACCAACTGTCGGCATCTCCGTCGGCAATGCGATCTGCCGTAGCGAACATCTCTCCAACGTCGCCTGCGCCGTAGTGCACACCTCCCAGCGCGCATTGGAATTCGAAATTGAACTGATCGTGGTCAAAGAACTTCCGCGCCATTTCTCGCTCCCTTAGTCAAAACCTAGGTTCGCGCATGCCCCGGCAATCTGAACAGGATGAAATCTCCCATACCTTCAGTCACTGCCTGTTGTCACTTCTTGAGTACGGCAGCAATATCGCTACCCGGAAATTCTGTCGCGGCGTCCGTATCGAGCAGCTAGCCTTCAGGCATGACGATCACCTTTATGGTGCGTCGTGTCCGGGCGACGACCGTGGGGCTGGCACCGACTGGACCCCTATTGGGCTGAGCAGATCGTTGCCGGCGCCGCCATCCGATCAGGCGAGCTGGTTGTCGACTTAGGCGCCGGCGCAGGAGCCCTCACTTTGCCGCTCCTGGAAGCCGGCGCAAGAGTCATCGCGGTTGAGCTGCACCCAGGTCGGGCACGCCGGCTGCGGGCGAAAGTAGCTGATCACGCGGCTTCAGTGGTGGAGTGCGACTTGGAGGATTTCGTCCCACCAGGGCGACCGTTCCGAGTGGTGGCAAATCCCCCTTACGCCCTAACTGGCGCGGTGCTGTCCTTTGTTGCTCGGGCATCGCACCTAACCGCCGCAGATCTGGTTCTGCAGCGTGCCGTGGTACGACGCGTGGTTGCGCAGGGCCACCGGGGCCTGCGCCGGTTCCAGGCGCGGCCCGGTCTGCCGTTGCCACGGACCGCCTTCGTGCCGCCTCCACCAGTCGACTCAGCCGTACTCGAACTGCGTAGGCGCAGACCGCGGTGACCTGGCTGTCAGAAACCTACGTTCACGTGCTTCCTCACGGTCTGCACAGGGTTGCAACCTATGCAGACCGCCAGCAAGCTGCGTGAACGTAGGTTGCTGACTCGGCCGCGGAAGGTAGCGAACATCCCTCGCGACGAGCCTCGGACCCTCCTGTACAGGCGGCGACCAAGATCGCACCCCAGTAGAGGGCGGTCGGGCGCGGCGGGGCCGGTGAAGAACGAAAGAGGCTTGAAAATCTGGGAATTGGAAACGTAACTCAAACGCTAAAAAGTAACTGCGGTCGTTCCAAGCCGGCCCCGCCGCGCCCGACCGACCTTGACTCTGAAGTAAGCGATCTTGGTCGCTGCAAGCATGTACGAAAGAGTGAGTCCGATGCTGGTCGCGAGGGATGTGGAGGTACGCGCGGGTGCGCGTCTTCTGCTGGAGCATGCCTCGTTCCAGGTGGCACCCGGAGACAAGATCGGCTTGGTGGGGCGTAATGGTGCTGGCAAAACCACGCTGACCGAGATCCTGTCCGGCGAGGTTCAGCCGGCGGGCGGAAGGATTACCAGGACTGGCACGGTCGGATACCTGCCGCAGGATCCCCGTACCGGCGATCTTGGCATGCTTGCCAAGAATCGCATCCTGTCTGCCCGGGGGCTGGACGCAGTCGTTGATCGGTTACGCCGCGCCGAGCTCGCGATGGGTGATGATTCCCATGAGGTCCGGGACAGGGCTATGACGGCGTACGCGCGGGCAGAGGCCGAGCTCGCCGCAGCCGGCGGTTATGCAGCCGAGGCCGAAGCGGCAAGGATTGCCAACAATCTTGGATTGCCCGAGCGCGTGCTTCACCAGCCGATCGGGACCTTGTCTGGCGGTCAGCGGCGGCGGGTTGAGCTGGCCAGGATCTTGTTCTCCGGCGCGCAAACTTTGCTGTTGGACGAGCCGACGAACCACCTTGACGCTGACTCGATTGTCTGGTTGCGGGAATTCTTGGCTGCCTATACCGGTGGCCTGTTGGTGATCAGCCACGATGTTGGACTGTTAGAGCGATGCGTAAACAAGGTGTTCCACCTAGACGCCAATCGCGCTGAGCTTGACATCTATGCAATGGGTTGGAAGCGCTACTTGCAGCAGCGGGAGACCGACGAGAAGCGCAGGAGACGCGAGCGGCTGAACGCTGAGCGCAAGGCAGACCAGCTCTTCAGTCAGGCGGACAAGATGCGTGCCAAGGCCACCAAGGCTATGGCGGCCCACAACATGGTCAGGCGGGCTGAGCGCCTGTTGGCCGAGACTGATGGCGAGCAGGCGCGGGATCGAGTTGCCAAGATCAAGTTTCCGGACCCTGCGCCCTGCGGCAAGACGCCATTGACTGCAACAGACCTCAGCAAGAGCTATGGATCACTCGAGGTGTTCACCGATGTTGATCTCGCGATCGACAAAGGCAGCCACGTTGTGGTGCTCGGCCTCAACGGTGCAGGCAAGACCACATTGCTACGCATTCTCGCCGGTTTGGATGAGCCCGACACTGGTGCGGTCATCGCTGGTCACGGTCTGCGCATCGGCTATTACGCCCAAGAGCATGAGACTTTGGATGTAGGTCGATCCGTGCTGGCAAATATGAAAACTGCAGCGCCGCACCTTGGCGATACCGAAGTCCGCAAGGTTTTGGGCTCGTTCCTGTTCTCCGGTGACGATGTCGACAAACCGGCGAGCGTGCTCTCTGGTGGCGAGAAGACCAGGTTGGCATTGGCCATGCTGGTTTGCTCTAGCGCCAACGTGTTACTGCTCGATGAGCCGACGAACAACCTTGATCCCGCATCGCGTACCGAGGTTCTCGCAGCGATCAAACGTTACGCAGGTGCCGTCGTCTTGGTTACCCACGATGAGGGAGCTGTGGAGGCTCTTGATCCTGATCGGGTGCTGCTGCTGCCGGACGGTGTGGAAGATCTTTGGAGTCCGGAATACTCGGATCTGGTCGCCCTGGCTTGATCACGCATTCGGTCTCATGATCAGTCTTGGGCACTGGAGATCATGTGGGCTCTGTCGAGCTGATCAGCCTGCTATCTAAATTGATCAGACAGAAAACGCCCAAAACTCGCAGAAACGTGCTAGAAATGGGTGATCATTGATCTTGAAGCGTCGATCACTGGTCCAAAAACAATGGTCTGGCAACGTCGTCGCGCACCGCGATGACCTCAAGACAAAGGGAGGCGCAGTGGCCAAGGCATTGGCTAAAGGTTCACGCATCACCGGGGCGCAGCGCACAGAGCTCGCTTCCAGGTACGCCAAGCGGTACGCCGCGGGCGAGAGCATCCGGAAGATCGCTGACGACGCCGGTCGTTCCTTCGGGTTCGTGCACGGTGTCTTGAAGGAAGCCGGAGTCGAGCTGCGCGGTCGCGGAGGCGCCACGCGCGGTGCCAAGAAGGCGGCATCAGGTAGCGCAGCGAAGAAGAGTGCCGCGGGTCCTGCAAAGAAGTCAACCGCGAAGAAGGCACCAGCCAAGACTGCCAAGGCTCCGGCCAAGAAGTCGGCGGCCAAGAAGTCGACCGCTAAGAAGACGACCGCCAAGAAGACAACGGCAAAGAAGTCCCCTGCCAAGAAATCGACTGCCAAGGCCGCCAAGGCTCCGGCGAAGAAGACGGCGGCGAAGAAGGCTCCTGCTAAGAAGTCGGCCGCCAAGAAGGCTACTGCTAGGAAGCGTTGATCACGACTCATCAATAAAGGCCCGGATCCGGCTAGGTCCGGGCCTTTGCGTTGATTGCGCCCTGACATCGGTTCGCCTTGTTCCGGCTTCTTCGTCGCCTTCGGTGAAGCGCAGCCCATCCGTATGAGGTGCCACGGTGCCTTCGGCGCTTCACCGAACGCTCTTGCAGGCGCCGGAGGCGAACCGATGTCATAGCGCAGTCCCTGTCACCGGCCCCGCATAGCCTGGGACCCAGCGTTTCCAAGCCTTTGGAGGAAACCGTGTCGATGTACATGACGATGCGGCGCATGTCGCAGGATCCAGAGATCGCCCAGCATCACCTAAGCCGCGGCGTTGTCTGGCGGGTCTTGCGCTTCGCCAAGCCGTATCGGGTGCTGATCACGATTTTCGTCATAACTGTGGTACTGACGTCGGCCCTCAGTGTGACGCCGCCGCTGCTTTTCAAGGAGATCATCGACAGAGGCATTTTGCAGGGCGATCGGCAGGTCGTGATCATCCTTAGCTTGACAGTCGCCGGTCTAGCCATCTTGCAAGCAGTGCTCAACCTGGTTCAGCGCTGGTTTTCCTCAACGATTGGCGAGGGCTTGATCTTCGACATGCGAACCCAGGTCTTCGATCATGTCATCCAGATGCCGATTGCCTTCTTCACCAGAACTCAGACCGGAAAGCTGGTATCGCGACTTAACTCAGATGTCATCGGTGCGCAGCAGGCCTTCACTTCCACACTGTCGACAGTGCTGTCCAACTTGATAAGCCTGGTGCTAGTGCTGGCAGCGATGATCGTGCTGAGCTGGCAGCTCACATTTGCAGCCCTGATCATGCTGCCGATCTTCCTAATCCCTGCCAAGATCATCGGTCGCAAACTAGCTGATCTCACCCGTCAGCAAATGCAGCTCAACGGCGACATGTCGGCAATGATGACCGAGCGGTTCAGCGTCAGCGGGGCGCTGCTGGTGAAGCTTTTCGGCCGACTGGTCGAGGAGCACGATCGGTTCGCCGACCGCGCCGGAGCCGTACGCGACGTCTCGGTCAAGATCGCGATGAATGGGCGGTTCTTCTTCACGTCGTTGACCTTGGTGGCGGCCTTGGCCACTGCGCTGGTGTACGGCGTAGGCGGGTCGCTGGCCATCGACGGTGTCCTTACGGTGGGCACGCTGACGGCCTTGGCTGGGCTGCTCGCTCAGTTGTATGGACCACTTACGCAGTTGACCAATCTGCGCATCGACGTCATGAATGCCTTGGTCAGCTTCGACCGAGTCTTCGAGGTTCTGGATCTCGTGCCGATGATCCGCGACGACGAGGACGCCGAGACGGTCCTTGGGCCAGCATCGGTGAGCTTTGATCAGGTCTCGTTCAGCTACCCGACCGCCGATCAAGTCTCACTGGCAAGCCTGGAGTCGATTGCCGCGCTTGATCAACGACCCAGCGGCGAGGTGCTGCATGAGGTGACCTTTGATGTTCCGGCCGGTCAGACTGTGGCACTCGTCGGCCGCTCTGGTGGCGGCAAGACGACGATCACCCACTTGATTGCCCGGCTCTATGACGCCACGTCAGGCGCGGTCGCGGTGGCTGGCACGGACGTCAAGACGCTGAAGCAGGATTCGCTACGCCGCAAGGTTGGCTACGTCACCCAGGACGCGCACATGTTCCACGACACAATTCGGGCGAACCTGCGGTATGCCAAGCCCGATGCGGCTGACGCGGAGCTATGGGAGGCGCTTGCGGCAGCTCAGCTCAAGACGCTGGTAGAGAGCCTGCCCGATGGCCTGGACACGGTCGTGGGCGAGCGCGGCTACCGGCTGTCTGGAGGCGAGCGGCAGCGGCTCGCAATCGCCCGGCTGCTGCTCAAGGCCCCGCCAATTGTGGTCTTGGACGAGGCCACAGCTCATCTTGATTCAGAATCGGAGGTTGCTGTACAGCAAGCACTTGATCTTGCGATGGAGGGCCGCACCAGCATCGTCATTGCACACCGGCTGTCCACGATCCGTAACGCTGACTTGATCTTGGTCGTGGATCAGGGCCAGATCGTGCAGCGCGGCCGGCATGAGGAGTTGATGCGCGAGGGCGGGCTGTATGCCGAGCTCTACCGCACCCAATTTGATCAGAGTCCGCGCTGGGCTCCTCCGTCCACGGAGATCACCGAGCCGGTCAGATAGGACGCGGCGGGGGAGAGTACAAAGGCCGCAACGCGACCGAACTCCTCAGGCTTGCCAGATCGGCGCAATGGAATGGCGGCCTCAGCGCTCTTGCGTGCCGCCTCGGGATCATCCCTGAGCGAGTCGAGGTGCTTAATGCGCTCGGTTTCAATCCGGCCCGGCAGCAGACCGACGATTCGAGTGCCATCTGGTCCAAGTTCGTCGGCGAGCTGCTTGACCAGCATGGCTAGCCCTGGCCGCAAACCATTCGAGGTGGCAAGTCCAGGCATGGGTGTCTTCGCCGAGGTCGACAACACCCAGGCAATGCATAGATCACCCGCGGTGCCATGCCGTACCACTTCCTTGCTCACCCGAAGCGCCGGAAGAAAGACTGACTCGAACGCGCTGCGCCAGTCCTCCTCGTTGGTGTCAAGCGCCGAGCCAGCCGGCGGCCCCCCGACGCTGATCAACGCACCATCAAGCCGACCGAAGGCGTCCAAGGCGAACGCACAGGCCGTTTCCGCGGTATGGGGATCGGTCAGGTCGGCCGCCAGTGCGACGGCTCGGTCGGGACCCATGCTGCTCACCGCTTCGGCCAGCATCTCGGCTCGTCGAGCGACCAGCACAACCCGGGCGCCCTCGTTGACGAGTTGCTCAGCTGCCGCTCGTCCAAGCCCGCTGCTGGCAGCCGTAACGACGAAGGCACGGCCAGCCAGCCCGAGATCCATGATCAGACTCCTTACACCGTCACCCGAGGTTTGACGGCATCCTTGCGCTCTTCGCGTCGCGCCCGCAAATCACCTCGGATGAAAACGACGATGCCCGCGATAGCGACTGCTGTGAACATGAACCATTGCACGGCGTACCAGAAATGCGGGCCATCTGAGAGCTCTGGGAGTTGGATTCGCTGGAAGTCACCGTGCTGCTCAGGCTCGACCGTCAGCAAGCTGATGTAACCGGAGCTGACCGGATAGGGCAGTGTGCTGGCGATGGCGTCCGAATTGATCAGACGCATTTGGTTATCTACTGGCGTGATGGCGGCGCGTCGGCCCTGCTCATCGCGGCGTACGTGTCCAACAACAGTGACCTCGCCGGCAGGTGGTGGCGGTGCCACCGAGGGGATCCGAGTTCCCCGTGCCAGCGGGATGAATCCCCGATCCACCAGCACAGCACCGGTCGCCGTGCGGAGCGGTGTTACGACTTCATAGCCCTCCGCATCACCACTGCTGCGGTAGCGCACGATGAACTGATGATCAGCGTCGAACGTGCCGCGCGCTTCGACTCGCTGCCATTGATCAGCGTCAGTGATCGGGTGGGTGAAGACCTGCTGGTACGGCTGGACGGCTCTTTGCTCGTTGGCAATCGTTGTGGCGTTGCGTTCCTTACGCTGAGCCAGTCGGTCAAGCTGCCACTGGCCCATGTTGACGAAGACGACACCGAGCACAATGACGAAGACGACCAGCAGTGCCCAGCGGAGCCACAAGCGGCGCACGCAGCCAGGCTAGTCCGAGGTCTCGTCCGCGCGGCGAGCGTCGGTTGCGCGAGCCGTGCCCAAATCGTCGTTCATCAGCAGCGCGGTGGCCGTCGCGGCGGCACTACCAAGCGAGGCACCGCGTCCGACGGCTACCCCAACGAGATACGTCGTCAGGGGCGCGGCCACTCGCTCGACTTCATGGGCAGAGTCCCGCGCCAAATCCAACAGGATGTGCACTGCGTCGTCGTCCAGAGTGACGTCGGTGGTCTGCAGGCCGGCGGACAGCGTGGTCAGCCATTGCTTGAGTTCCATGGTTTCAGGTGCTCCTGGCGAGGCGAATCCTGCGCCCCTACTTGATGGGATGGGCCAGGATGATGGTATGGGACGAGTGACCCGCCGCCACGCGGTGCTGCGGGTAGGGCCAGAAGAGATGATCCGCCGCAGCGACACTTTGGCTGTCGAGGAGCCCTTGGAGATCCGCCTGAACGGTGAACCGTTTCTTGTGACAATGCGGACGCCCGGCAACGACATCGATCTGATACACGGATTGCTCTATAGCGAAGGCATCATCACCGACCGGTCCGACATTGTGCTGGCCCGTTACTGCGCGGGGTCTGACACAGACGGAGTCAATAGCTACAACGTGTTGGATGTCACGCTTACCGGTAAGACCTCGGTGCCGGCGGCGGCCCGACGCAATGTTGTGATGAGCGGCGCCTGTGGCATTTGTGGCACAACGACGATCGATCAGGTCGTCCGCGAGTCGCCATATGAAGTAGCTCGAGATCTACAGATCCCCGCTGAGCTGGTGCTGGCGGCACCGCTGCGACTGCGACAGCAGCAGCGAGCGTTCGACCAGACGGGCGGACTGCATGCGGCCGGTCTGTTGAAGCTCGATTCGGAGATGGTGTGCGTTCGCGAGGATGTCGGCCGGCACAATGCGGTGGACAAGGCCGTTGGTTGGGCGATCCGGGAACAGCAGCTTCCACTGCGCCAGATGATCTTGGCAGTGTCCGGAAGGGCCTCCTTCGAGCTCACCCAGAAAGCTGTGCTGGCAGGCATTCCGGTGCTTGCCGCGGTTTCTGCCCCAAGCTCGCTGGCGGCCGAACTGGCAGAAGCGGCTGGGTTGACTCTGGTTGGATTCGTCCGCGGAGAGACCATGAACGTCTACGCGCATCCCGAGCGGCTGATCCGGTGATGGCAAGGCCAAATTAGACTCCAGGTATGACCACGCTGCTGCCATTCCCGCGGCTACGTCGCGCCATTTCCGCGGCTGCGGAGCACGCTGAGCGTGATCAACTTGTGCTTGCGGATGCCTACGGCCGAGTGGCGACGGATCTGCGGGTGTCGCTGACGGACCGATGTAACCTCCGGTGTTCTTATTGCATGCCGCCAGAGGGACTTGATTGGCTGCCGGGCGCAGAAGTCTTGACCGACGAAGAGATTGTGCAGTTGATCACAATTGGCGTCGAGCGCCTCGGTATCAAGACGGTACGCCTCACCGGTGGCGAACCGCTGCTCCGCAAGAACCTCGAGCTCCTCGTCGCGGACATCGCAGCACTGTCACCGGCACCGGAGATCGCCCTGACAACCAACGGAATCGGTTTGGCGGCGCGGGCTGAGAAGCTGGCCGCGGCCGGGCTGCGGCGTATCAACGTCTCACTCGACACGCTTGACCCGGATACCTTTACCAAGATCAGTCGACGGCGCCGGTTGCCGGATGTGCTAGCCGGAATCGCCGCGGCGCGCGAAGCGGGGCTGCAGCCCGTCAAGATCAACACTGTGCTGCTGCGCGGTGTCAATGATCATGAAGCATTCGACCTGCTGCAGTGGGCGATGGCGGAGCAGGTACAGCTGCGGTTTATCGAGCAGATGCCACTGGATCCACAACACGGCTGGAAGCGCGACGAAATGATCACCGCAGCGGAGATCAAACAGCGGCTTGCCGAGCATGTTGAGTTGCTGGAGGACCCTGAAGATGCTCTGACCCGCGGGAGTGCACCTGCGGAGCTCTTCCGGGTCGCCGGTACCGATTATTCGGTTGGAATCATTGCGTCGGTGACGCAACCGTTCTGTGGGGCCTGCGACAGGGTCCGGCTAACAGCTGACGGCCAGATCCGGAACTGCCTTTTCGCCCGTACCGAATCCGATCTGCGAACCCCACTGCGCAACGGTGCGAGCGACGCAGAGCTCGCCGCGTTGTGGGTCCTTGCCGTGGCAGGCAAAAAGCCCGGCCATGGCATCAATGACCCGAGCTTCCTGCAACCGGACCGACCGATGTCGGCCATCGGCGGCTAGAGGGGGAGCACCTCTTTCAGGAATCCGCGCGCGGAGAGGAACTGCGCCAGGGACTCGCGGTGATCATCGCAGGCCAGCCAGTGCTTACGCCGGTCCGCGGTGTGAATCTTCGGATTGTTCCATTGCAGGTCGTACGAGGCAGCCTGCCGGCAGCCACGGGCGGAGCACACGAGACCGTCGGGACCTTCTGGAAACGGATCGACGCCGCTAGGCGACACGTTCATTCGGTCGCTGTTGACCGACGTCTTCCTCTTCGATCACCTCACCACTACTCGCCTCATCGTCGTGACCGGTGGTAAGTCCCCGGCGCTCGGTCGGCAAGGCGTGGGTCATCTTGCGACGACTCCGAAAATGCCGATTGACCTGATTCGCTGCCATGACTGCGATCAATGGCAATATCACAGCGCCGGCAAACAGGATCCAGCGGAAGATGCCCTCGACGAAGATCATGCTGATGAAGCACGCCGCCCGGAAACTCATGGTGATTGTGTATTTGCGGATCCGATCCGACATCTCGTCACTTGTTCCCATGCGAGCATCGGTGATCAGCGGGGCCGAGCCTCGGCGGCCCGGCTCGGCGGTGATGGGTGTCTTCGCGCCCGCCTCGCGATCTGTCACCACGTCAGCCTACGCCTGCTCCCCGAGGATCTCTGCTGCGAGCGTCGGCAAATCGCGCGACGATCGGAGGAGCGATGAGCGAACGTGCCTGCGGACGGTGAGCGATTCTCATGGGGGCCGTTCGCGAAGTGTGACGACGACGTTGGATTCCAAGGGCGCGATGCGCGAGCGGCAAGCTCACGCAGTAGTCGGTAGCGTGACCCCGTGAATCCATCGCGCGTTGTGCTGGTGACTGGTGGCAGCAAGGGAATCGGCCACGGGATAGCTCTTCGTTTAGCCAAGTCCGGGCATCAGGTGGCGGCCACCTATCGCAGTGGCGAGGTGCCGGCCGACGTCCTCGGGGTGAAATGTGACGTTACCGATCCTGCCCAGGTGGAGGCAGCATTCGCCCAGGTCGAATCCACCCTGGGAGCGGTCGAAGTCTTAGTGGCAAACGCGGGGATCACGCGGGACACCCTCCTAATGCGGATGTCAGATGACGACTGGGATCAGGTGATTGCTACCAATCTGACCGGAGCGTTTCGGGTGGCCCGGCGAGCTGCGCGGCCGATGATCCGCGGGAAGTTCGGAAGGCTCATTTTCATTTCCTCGGTGGTCGGCGTCATGGGCTCCGCCGGACAGGTGAACTATGCGGCATCGAAGTCCGGACTAGTGGGCATGGCGCGTTCTCTGGCCCGCGAACTGGGATCGCGCCGCGTCACCGCGAATGTGGTGGCACCGGGTTTCATCGAGACGGATATGACCGCGGAGCTGGGCGAGGAGCTGATCAAGAAGTATGCCGAGCAGATTCCGCTGGGCCGGTTCGGCTCAGTCGATGACGTTGCGGGCACTATCGAGTTCCTCGTCAGCGACGCGGCCAGCTACATCACCGGTGCGGTAATCCCGGTCGACGGCGGCCTTGGCATGGGTCACTGAAATCTGGCCCTGAGAAAAGTTGGGCCCTGAGAAAGTTGGCACTGAGAGGACAAATTTGTGGGCATTCTCGAGGGCAAGAACATCCTTGTTGCCGGTGTCACCCTAGACACCTCGATCGGTTTCCATGTCGCCAAGATCGCTCAAGCCGAAGGAGCAACGGTGATTGTCTCCAACTTCGGCCGGGCGATGAGCCTAACATCACGGGTGATCAAGAAGCTCGACCCGGTGCCGCTGTTGCTGGAAGTCGACGTCACCAACGAAGATCATTTAGCCGGGCTGGCAGCCGAGCTCGGCGAGCATCTGGATCGTCTCGATGGGCTGGTGCATTCGCTGGCGTTTGCCAATCCCGAGACTGCGCTAGGCGGGAAGTTCCTCAGCACGCCATGGTCCGATGTCGGTACCGCGTTGCAGGTGTCGGCCTACTCCCTGGCGTCATTGACGATGGCCTGCAAGCCGATGCTTACTGGGCCGGCCTCGGTAGTCGGATTGACCTTCGATGCAACAGTCTCATGGCCGGTCTACGACTGGATGGGAGTTGCGAAGGCGGCCTTGGAGAGCACCTGTCGCTATCTTGCGCGCTACTTGGGACCGGAAGGGGTACGCGTCAATCTTGTCGCCGCCGGCCCGCTGGAAACACTGGCCAAGAAGGCGATTGGCGGCGCCGAAGCCTTCAACGAGGTATGGGGTGACCGAGCGCCGCTGGGCTGGGATCCCAAAGACATGACGCCCACCGCGCGGGCGGTGGTGGCACTGCTCAGCGACTTCTTCCCCAAGACGACCGGCGAGATGATCCACGTCGACGGCGGTCTGCACTCCACCGGTGCCTGACGGCGTCGATGGGCACTACATCCGCCGCCCGTTCGCTGGTTGAACTGCGTCTGCTCGACGGACCCAACCTGTACTTTCCGCGGCCGGCGGCCAAGCTGACCCTCGACCTCACCGAACTCATGGCATTGCCGACCAAGGCGGCTCGTGATCTTGGTACTGAGCTGGGCTTGGGCAACACCCGGCCGGGAGCGGCTGGCACGGTGTTTCGGCAGCGCTTCGCGATCCGCCTGCTCACTCAGATCGTCCGGCGGATCGCTCACGCAGCAGGCATCACCCGGCTGGCAGTCCGTACCCGGACTGGACCGTCTGTGAACGAGCTTGTTGTGGCATATCCGTGGCGCAACTCCGGGCGAGCGGAGACGTTGGCGAACGGCTTGGGGCGAGTGCTGGACAGCGTGGCTATGGCCCCAAAGCAGGTCACCGAGATGATCACCGCCGAGGGTCTAGCGCTTGCCGCGGCTCCGCTGGGGTCGGCTCCACGACTGATCCGGCCGCGGATTCCCGTGGTAGCGATCACCGGGACCAACGGCAAGACCACCACAGCGAGGATGATCGGCCACGTGGCACGCCGCGCCGGGAAATTAGTGGGCTGGTCGAGTACCGATGGGGTGTATATCGATGGGCAGCTGGTGGAGCCCGGTGACTTCTCTGGCCCGAGCGGAGCCGGCCGAGTACTCCGGCATCCGGGTGTGGAGCTGGCTGTGACAGAGACGGCACGCGGTGGGATCCTGCGCCGTGGCGTCGGGGTTGCGTACAACGACGTTTCGGTCGTGACCAACATCAGCGCTGATCACCTGGGTCTGGGCGGAATTCACACCCTCGACCAGCTGGCCGAGGTCAAAGCGGTGATCACCAAGGTCACCAAACCCGACGGCTGGTGCGTGCTGAATGCCGACGACCCACGGACGTACGCGATGCGCCTTGGCACCAAAGCTCAGATTTGGGTGTTCACTCGGGATCCGGACTCACCGCCAGGGCGCAGTGTGCTTTCCGAGGGTGGCCGGGTGACGACGCTGCTCGACGGCTGGATCTGCGTTCTTACGCCGGGTGCAGACCCGCTTCAAGTCATAGAAGTGATCGATGTGCCGATGACGCTGGCGGGCCTGAGCAAGGTCAATGTGGAAAACGCTCTTGCGGTGACCTCAGCCACCTTGGCGCTTGGCTTCTCAGTGGATCAGGTCGCCCAAGGTCTGCGGTCCTTTGATCCCAATGAGTACAACCCCGGGCGGATGAACATCTGGACGTTTCCCGTCGCCGGCGGAACGATCAGCGTCGTGATCGACTTGGCCCACAACGAGGCTGGACTGGAGGCGCTACTGGAGATCATGAATGGCATTCGGCCACCACAGGGACGACTACTGCTCGGTGTCGGCACAGCGGGCGACCGGACGGATGATGTCTTCCTACGCCTCGGTGAGATCGCTGCGCTCGGCGCGGGCGTGGTGGAGATCATCCACAAGGAGGACTACTTGCGCGGCCGAAGCAAGAATCAGATCAACGGGCTGATTTCCGAAGGTGCCGCCCACGCTGGCGTGCAGCTTCAGCGAGCACACGACAGCGAACTCGCCGGGTTGATTTCGCTAGTCAGTCAAGCCCGGACCGGCGACGTGGTCGCGATCATGACGCATCAAGATCGTGAGCTGCTGGATGATTGGCTGCTAGGGCACGGCGCGTCCAGAGACAGCGCCGATGTGCTGCGACACAAAGTCCGGTCACAGCTCAGTGTGAATCCGGATCAGGTACCGCATTGCTGATCTCGCGATCATTTTCGCGCCGTGCCCCCGGCTGGGCATGATGCCCGTAGGACTCCAGATACGCCATTACCGCCGCATGCTGCTCCACGCAGATCACCACTAGGTCACCAGGGTTGGATCGCGACATGGCATGGCGAACGCTTGCCAGCTCCTCGAGGACGATCTCCACCTGTTTACAACGCGCGCCTTCGGCCACGGCCTGTTGCGCCCCGTTCGCTACCAACTCGGCCACCTCACCGGGTGCGCGGGCGCGTAAGTTCGCGTCCTCACGCACAATCAGCACGTCGAAATGCTGAGCTGCTTGATAGCCAAGCGCGCGCATGTCATCGTTGCGGCGATCACCGGCGGTGGCGATCACGCCAATGCGGGAGATCCGTCCTAGATCATTTGTGCTTTCCAGCGCATCGCCGGTTTTGTCCACGAAGTCACCGAGCATGATCATGCCCGGAACGTTGTGGCAATAGTCCACGATGACTGTTCGGCCCTCGACATCGACCTCGTTCAGCCGTCCAGGAGCGAGGTAGTAGTTCGTCGAGAAGGAACGCAGACCCTGGCGGATGTCATGCAGCGAGGCACCGGCCGCAAAGGCCGCAGCCGCGGCTGCCATGGCGTTTTGGACGTTCATCGTGGCACGGCCGCCGAAGGTTGCTGGCAATAGGTGGGTCCAAGCCAGCTGCATAGCGCGGCGGCCTTCCTTGATCATGATCATGTCGCCGAGATCACTGTGCTCCAGTACCACTGCTCGACCACCGCGCCGGCAATGATCATCAACGGAATCGCGGATCTCGCTGCCGGGCTCGGCCATGCTGTACCACACAATCCGTCCGACACAACGGCGTCGCATCGCCCTGACCAGCGGATCATCAGCGTTGAGCACGGCGAAGCCATTGCGTGGCACCGCCTCCACAATGACCGCTTTGACGTCTGCCAGCTGCTCTAGTGTCTCCACTCCGCGGAGTCCAAGATGGTCGGCCTGCACATTGAGTACTACGCCGACGTCGTTGCGCTCATAGCCCAGGCCTTCGCGCAGAATGCCTCCCCGAGCCACCTCGAAGACTGCGAAGTCGACTCGGGGATTCTGCAGCACCATCTTCGCCGATCGCGGTCCCGAGGCGTCCGAGCGAATCACCAGCCGCTCGTCGATCACTACGCCGTCGGTCGAGGTCATGCCCACCTTCTTGCCGATGCCCTTGAAGATGTGAGCGATCATCCGCGCTGTCGTGGTCTTGCCGTTGGTGCCGGTCACAGCGACGATCGGAATCCGGCTGGGCTTCCCCGGCGGAAACAGCATGTCGATCACCGGCTTAGCCACGTATTGCGGATCTCCAATCGTGGGGTGGGTATGCATTCTGAAGCCGGGCGCAGCATTCACTTCGCAAATGGCGCCGCCGGTCTCCCGTACTGGCTGGGTGATATCGGGTGCGATGAAGTCAATGCCGGCAATATCCAGCCCGACGACCTGGGCAGCCTCCTCGGCAATCTCGATGTTCTCCGGATGTGCTTCGAAGGTTCGGTCGATGGAGATGCCGCCGGTGGACATGTTCCCCGTCAGTGTGAGCTTCACCATAGTGCCCTCTCCTGGCACGTCATCCATGCTGAAGCCCTGAGTAGCAACAAGATCAATTGCGGCCTGGTCGATCTTGATCCGGGTAAGCACCTTCTCATGGCCAACGCCACGGCGGGGATCGGCGTTGGTCTTGGCGACTAGTTCATTGATCGTCAGCACGCCATCACCGATGACGTGGGCCGGGACCCGCTCCGCGATGGCGGCGATCTTGCCGTCGATCACCAGACATCGGTAGTCACGCCCGGTGATATAGGTCTCGACGACGATCAAGCCGCTTCGCGACTCCGACTTGGCGACCTCGAACGCGCCGCGTACCTCGGCATCGCTTTGCAGGTCGAGCATGACGCCGCGGCCATGGTTGCCATCGAGAGGTTTCAGCACCACCGGATAGCCGATGCGATTAGCCAGCCGGATGGCGTCGTCAAGAGCCCGTACCGACTGCGATCGAGGAACCGGCAGGCCTGCGGCCGACAGCAACGAGAGAGTGAGCTCTTTGTTACTCGCGATATCGACCGCGACAGAGGGGGTCTGAGACGTCATGGTGGCCCGGATGCGCTTCTGGTGTACGCCCTGGCCCAGTTGCACAAGCGAAGCGGTGTTGAGCCGCAGGTAGGGAATGTCGCGACTGACCGCCTCATCGACGATCGCCTGTGTGGACGGCCCGAACGCGGTGCGCTCCCCCCGCACGATGAAGCTCTCCAGCTCCTCATCGAAGTCGAAGTCTGGATCGGGAATGATGAGGTCGTTGATCAGCCGTACGGCAAGTTCGCCGGCGGCGAGACCGACGGATTCGTCGTAGTAGGCATAGATGACGTTGTAACGGCCGCGCTCGCCCTTCACCTGGCGGGTCTTGCCCCGGCGCATGTCGTGGCCGACCGCCTGCTGGAGCTGCAACGCGACATGCTCGGCCACATGACCGACCCAGGTTCCCTCGTGCAGCCGCTCCACGAAACCGCCGCGCCGGCCACGGCTGCAGGTGTGGTTGATCAGGCCGGGCAGCCGCTCCACCAGACGGTCGGCGAAGTCTGGCAGCTTGTCGGTGGGGAAGTCCTCTAGGACGCCTAGGTCGACGACAAGTTGGATGGCTGGTTCGTAGTGCCAGATGTTCGGACCGCGGAAGACCCTACTCGAGATGATCTTGAGATCAGGCGCTGGAGTCGGGGCGACGCTTTGGGTCACAAACGCTCCTCACAAATCGGGTTTGATGTGATCCTGCCACTGATGACTGGCCGGTTATCATTGCGTTGACATGTGACTAAAAGGTCACATATCGTGGGGACGTGGAAGAGGGTAGTGAGGTCTTTCGGGGGCTCGCTGACCCGACCAGGCGGGCGCTGCTGGATTCGCTGTTCAACCGCGACGGTCAAACGCTCAATGAGCTGTGCGAGAAGTTCCCTGAGATGACCCGCTTCGGTGTGATGAAGCATCTTTCCGTGCTTGAGGGGGCCGGTCTCGTCGTCACCGCACGGCAGGGACGGACAAAGCGGCACTATCTCAACCCCGTGCCCATCGAGCAAGTTGCCAACCGGTGGATCAGCAAGTACGCGGCCCGGTTCACTTCGGCTCTGGTGGCACTGAACGAACAGGTCACCACAGATCAGGAAACAACAACGAGGAGGACAGAAACCGCATGAGTCTCCCTGCGCACATCTACCAGATTTACATTGCCGCAACACCCGAGCAGGTTTGGGCAGCGATTACGGAGTCAGAGTGGATTCGGCGCTATTTCCATACCACTGAGTTCGTCGAGCCCCCGAAGCAGGGAAAGCCGTATCTGACGGTCGGAGTTGACGGTCGGCCCGCTGTGGACGGCTTTATCGAAGAGATGCAGCCACCCACCGCCGGTCGTCCGGGCCGCTTTGTTCAGACCTGGCATACCCGCTATGACCCGGAGCTGGAGCGTGAACCACCGAGCCGTGTGGAGTGGACCGTCCAGAACGTCGGTGAACGGCTTACCCTGGTCCGGCTGGTCCACGACAATCTCGAGCAGAGCCCGCTGACCTGGGAAAACGTCAAGGATGGCTGGGTCTGGATCTTGAACAGTATGAAGACCCTGCTGGAAACCGGACAGCCGCTACCGCGGGTCCGGTACGACGATGCCGTCGCCGACGCCGTCAGGTCTTGACGGCGGCAAGTCTTCGGCGGCGATGTCTCGAGCGACTTCGCGCAGGTCAGTCTCGGCAGCTCGGGCCTGCACCACCTCCGGATCGGGAACAGTGGTCTGGTGGGCCAACAGCGTGCGGCTCGCGAGATCAAACTGGCTTCCTGCTGGCAGCACATGAAGCACCGCCCCCGAGATCAACAGTGGTGACGTGCGCTTGGCCGCGAAGGCGTTGGAGACCACATCCTGCCCGTCAACCACTGTCACCGCACCTCGCCCTATGACCTCCAGACGGCTGCCGTTGTCGATAACTGCAGCGGTATCCTCATCGACTCCGATGCCGAGCAATGAGGGCGACTGCGCAACCAGCGAGAGCAGCCGTCCGTAACGGTTCCGCTGCTCGAAGTGTTGATCGATGATGACACCGGGCAGCAGGCCGAGACCGACTGATAGCTGGCTCATCCTTTGCTTCGGCGTTGACCCGCCGGCGCCAAACGCGATCATGTGTTCGGCCAGGATGCTGGCTCCTGCGGAGGTGCCGCCGACAACAGCGCCGCGGCGATGCGCGTCCCGGATCGCATCACCGAACGGTGTCCCGGTAATAAAGGAACCGAGCTTGAGCTGGTTGCCACCGGTCATGAAGATCGCGCTCACCTCGTCCAGCGGCTCAACAAGATCGGCCTTCCTGGCCTGAGCACGACTCTCGGGACGAAGTGAAATAACTTCGCGCGCTCCAAGTGAGGAAAAGACAGCTTGGTAGACCTCAACTACCTCAACACCCAGTGAAGAGGCCGACGACACCACCGCGATACGGGCATCGGCGCCTCCCGCGGCTGTGACAAAGGCTCCCAGCACGGTCCGGCGCCGAAGCTTGGCCTCGGCGCCACCAATCGCAAACAGCTTGCCCGCCATGACCGCTACGGGTCAGCCCAGGTTGCGATGGCCTGATCAAGTGCTCTACCCATAACCTCACGATCGGGGTCGATGCCGGTCCACAGCTCAATATTGATCGCCCCTTGGTTGAGCAGCATGCCGCGACCATCGAGGGTTCGTGCGCCGGCCTGACGCGCCCGCTGCAGAAAGGACGTATCGGGTGGATTGGGGATGACATCACAGGCCACCAGGCCCATCGGGATCGCGTCGAATGAGATTGGCACCCCACCGGATCCAGACAGACCCAGTGACGTGGCATTAACGACGACGGTCGCGGACGCCGGCACCATGAGCTCCAGCCGCCATTCAACGGCTGTGCACGCGCACGAGGTCGCAGCGTTTATCAGCGCCGCAATCTCAGATGCCTTGGCGAGGCTGCGATTGGCCACCCAGAGCTCAGCGGCTCCCGCGAGGGCCAGCTCAACAGCAATCGCGCGCGCCGCTCCTCCGGCGCCGAGGATGAGGACCCGCTGTCCTTCTGGTTCGGTAAGAGTGCGCAGCGAGCTCAGGAAGCCCTGGCCATCGGTGTTCTCTCCGATCCACCGGCCGTCGCTGCGTACCGCGCAGTTCACTGCGCCGATGAGCCGGGCCGACTCGGCGAGCTCATCGAGAAGTTCGATCACCGCCACTTTGTGGGGTAGTGAGCAGTTGAAGCCGATCCAGCCCATGGCCGTGGCCCCGCGTACCGCGTCAGGCAAGTCTTCAGCTGCCACCTCGCAATTGATGTAACGGGCGTCGATGCCGTGGTGGGCGTACGCCGCCTCCATGATCGCCACGGTTGGGTTTCCGGCCGCAGGGGTGGAGAACGAGCCCGTCAGCGCGGGGAGCAGGGACATGGGGGCAGCGTAGTAGACGAGTTTGATTTCTCCGCTTGCTCCATTCACCCGAGCCAGCTGACGGCTGAACCCAGTACCTCCCCTGCCTTGGCGCGTACCCGGCGCAGCTCCTCCGCGCGGCGGTTGGCTTCAAAGGAGGAAATGCTGGCGCCGTCGTGACGCAAGGCGGCATCACAAGCCGTGAGCAGCCTGGTCGCTCGCTGGACCGTCGCTCGCTGGCGGGAGCTGTAACCCGGTGCCAGCACCGATGGCGCCGGTGGTTCCGGCCACGCGCCGGACGCGACGTCGAGTCGGGACAGCGTCCCTGCGGCGTCGATGACCACTTCGATCAAAGCTCGCTCAGCCTCGTAAGGGCTGCTCGGTGCGAGTGGTCGCTCGGCGATGAAGATTCGCCACTGGACCGCCTGGCCGACCCGGATCGGTACCAGGCCGAGGCCGGCAGTACTCGCCACTACGGCTTCACCCTGCTCCAAGGCCGTGAGGTTGAAAGCGGCTGGGCCTCGAAGTGGCGCAAGAAACCCCGGCACCGGGAGGGCGAGGAACCATCCGTCGTGCTCGGCGGCCAGCAGCGCTTCCAAGGCGTCGTCCAGAGTTGAGGCTTGCAGCGGATCGAGACCCAGCGCGCCGTCCGGGTCGATCACATGATGAGTGACGTCGTCGGCGACAATCGCCCGTTCGGCTTGCTCAATGGACTGCTGGCCTCTGATCATCGAGTTCAGGTTCGCGGTCATGCGGACCGATGGCAGCGACTCCATCGCCCTAACCTACGACGTGGCTTCGTGCTTGATCACTCCGATCCCTGCCATGGTCACCGGGGGTCACCCTTCGACGAAAGTGGTCACAATCGACATGACTAAATCGATTCAGCACGGCTGGATGCGACCACTTCCGCCAGCATCGCGCGCGATCGGAGAGAGCGCAGCGAGCGCAGAAGTCCAAACTGTAGGTTGAAGCCATGGCAGCTGTTGTGGAGCTGGCTGGCGTCAGCATCGTCCGGAACGGTTCCACCCTGATCAACGACATCACCTGGGAGGTGGACGAGACCGACCGTTGGGTAGTTATCGGGCCCAACGGCGCTGGCAAGACGACGCTGCTGCAGGTGATTTCGGCGCAGCTTCATCCCACAAATGGGGTGGCCGGACTACTTGGTGAGGTACTTGGCACCGTCGACGTCTTCGAGCTGCGACCGCGTATCGGCCTCACCTCTGCCGCGCTTGCCGAGCGGATTCCGCGGAGTGAGCGGGTTCATGACGTCGTGGTTTCCGCCTCGTACGCGGTTGTCGGCCGATGGCGCGAGCAGTACGACGAGCTGGATCACGAGCGCGCCGATGAGTTGCTGGGTCAGTTGCACATAGCGCGGCTCGCCGACCGCACATTCGGCACCCTTAGCGAGGGTGAGCGGAAGCGAGTGCAAATCGCGCGTGCGCTCATGACCGATCCGGAGTTGTTGCTGCTCGATGAGCCCGCCGCCGGCCTCGATCTGGCCGGCCGGGAGTCGCTGGTCAATAGCCTGGCCGAGCTCGCCCAAGATCAATATGCCCCTGCCACGGTGCTAGTCACCCATCATGTGGAAGAGATTCCTGCTGGCATTACGCACGCCATGCTGCTGAAGGAGGGAAGCATCGTGGCAGCTGGTCCGCTACGGGAGACGTTGACCGCAGAAAACCTGACAAAGACCTTCGATATCGAGCTGATTCTCCTCGAGGCGGACGGTCGATGGACCGCTCGCGCGGTTTAGCTCCACTGGCACCATGGAGTACACGAATAACCACGTTTGGAGCAGGAAATGGAGGTGAACTTGACCGACTGGCTAGGTGACAATTCCTGGGCGATCTGGCTGAGTCTCGCCTTCCTTCTGGGCATTGCCGAGATCATGTCGCTTGACCTGGTTTTGATCATGCTCGCGGTGGGAGCACTCGCTGGGGCCGGCGTCGCAGTATTCGCACCTGCGCTGTGGTGGCTGCAGATCCTGGTAGCAACCGCGGTTAGCGTCGGCATGCTGTTGCTGCTCAGGCCAACGCTGCTCGCCAAGGTACGCAGCATGCCCGGCTATCGATCTTCAACCGACAAGATGATCGGCAGCAGCGGGGTAGCCGTCTCGCAGATTGACAAGTCCGGCGGAGAGATCAAGGTCGATGGCCAGAGCTGGACGGCACGTCCCTATTCCTCAGACGTGGTGATCGAGCAAGGCACCGAGATCGAGGTCTATGAGATCGACGGAGCCATTGCTGTCGTCTACCCCAAGCATGGGCAACTTCCCTAGAGAGAAGGAAAATCGTGGATCTCGCGTCGTTGATCGTCGTCCTGGCCGTC